>Ga0181587_10004668_pt1 | contig 11275 bp, 7 predicted proteins | sample 071ome_27_FD_132463 | JGI IMG/M metagenome (GOLD analysis project Ga0181587, IMG submission 132463) | Coastal salt marsh microbial communities from the Groves Creek Marsh, Skidaway Island, Georgia - 071409AT metaG (megahit assembly) | ecosystem: Environmental > Aquatic > Marine > Intertidal zone...
ACACGGTAGATGGGCGGCACGATCTGTCTTTGTCGTACAGGTTGGAGTTATTCGATTTCGAAGATGACTTCGATCTCTACGGAGAGTTCACCTGGTAGAGCATTTGTGCCAATTGCACTGCGTGCACCAATGCCAGCCTCTTCGCCAAAGACTTCCCCCATCAAGTTGCTGAATCCATTGATGGTTTGGGGTTGTTCTGTGTAGTCGTCTGTGCAACGGACCAGTCCCAGGGTTTTGATTACACGCTTTACTCGATCCAGAGAACCAAGCTCCTTGCGTAGTGTTGCCAGAATGGCCAGACCCACTTGCCGAGCTGCTTCCTGGCCTTGTTCTGTGGTCATGTCTGCGCCGAGCCTCCCGGTAATGTAAGTGCCGTCCGGCAAATAAGGCCCGTGGCCCGATACATAAGCGAGATTGCCAACAATGGCGACGGGCTTATAAACTCCACCCTTTGGAGGGGCTGGAGGAAGTTCCAAATTCAGTTCGGTAATTTTTGATTCTGCACTCATAGTTCGGAGCCGCTTTATAAATTGTGGATCACCCAGAATGGAAGACTAAAGTTCCAATAGTGGCAATTTGAGGGCATAAAAGTCTTTTCATCTTTGGAAGAATGACTAACTGGTTTGCCATGAAATCCATCTCTCGAAACTCATTTTTGAAAAAAGCAGCCGTTCTTGGTGTTCACCTTCCGGTTCTTTCATGTTTGCATTCCTCTTCAGCCAAAGAATCCAATCGATTTCAGATTGGTATTCAGGAATACACTTTTCACCGCTGGATCCGGAGCGGTAAGTTGACTCACCTGGACTATCCCGCCCTGGCCAAGGATAAACTGGGAATTACAAACATTGAATACTGGAATCGACCTTTTGAGGGGAGGCACACAGACCAGAAGTATGTTGGAGAGCTGACCAAACGTACTCTCGGGGAAGGCATGACAAATGTGCTGATTCTGGTAGATGCCAAACATCAGCTTGATGCGAAAACTTGTGAGCAGAGAGATTTGGCACTCGAAGAGCACAAGGCTTGGGTTGATTGTGCTGAACAATTAAAGTGTAGCGCGATTCGGGTAAATTGTCGATCTGGAGGAGACTCAGAGGAAAATCTTAAAAACGCAGTCTCCGGGCTTCGTCCCCTTTGTGAATATGCCAAAGGGTCTGGGGTCAAAATCGCCATTGAGCCACACGGAGGTAACTCCGCTAATCCCGACTGGCTGGTCAAGGCCATGAAGGCACTGGATCATCCGAACGCAGGACTGCTTCCTGATTTCAATAATTTCGGGAAGTATGACCGCTATGACGGTGTTACTAAATCTCTGCCTTATGCTGTGGCAGTTTGCGCCAAAGCGCTTGGCTTCAAGGATGACGGTACTGAAAAACACACGGACTATCACAAAATGCTGAAACTCGTCCACGATTCTCGATTCTCAGGAGTGATCACCATCGAGTTTGAGGGGCATGATCTGGACCCCATTGCAGGCTCCTTGAAAACCAAAGCCCTCATTGAAAAAGCCTTAGCTGCTGCAGGCTGTAGTTGAGGGCTCTTTGGCCTAATCGGTCAGAATCTCAGCAACGGCTTGCTTGAAATCCCTTTGAGAACCAAAGCCAAGGGAATCGAGTTCAAAGGTATCAAGGCAACAGTCTTCCGGGCGAGGGGCTCCCTGAGTGGGTTCCGGGTTCGGCGAGATGTTGTCGGGATCAATGTCAAGTGCCGGTGCCATAGCGCAAGCCATTTCGTACTTTGTGAAAGGTTCGTTGCCAGACCATTGAAAAATGCCACGGAACCCTTCTTCTAGGGTTTTGTATTCAACCATTTGCAGGCAAAGTGAGGCGACATCTTCTACGTGAGTTGGATAGCGGGTGGCCCAATGGTCTAGGGGCGGAATGGGGTCTTGTTGGAGAGCCAATGCAATGGAGGTAACGGCGGATTCAGCCCAATTCTCTACCTCGCCGTAAAGGATGGGGACCCGAAGAATGGCGAAATTGTCGGTAATTGCCCGGATGGCATTTTCGCCTTCAAGCTTGGATTTTCCGTAATGATTAAGAGGGTTGGGGAAGTCGCCAGCTTGATAGGGCGGGGTAGTTCCGTCAAAGACGTAGTCGGTGGAGAGGTAGATGATCCATGCGTCGTTCTCTTTGGCCAGTTGGGCAAGCTGCCGGGTGGTTTCAACGTTCAGCTTGTTTGTGAAATCGGGATTGTTTTCGCTGATATCAGGTCTGCGTTCTGCCGCACTGTGCAGGATGAATTTTGGGGAATGTTTCTGGTAGAATTCTTGGACGGATTCCGAATCCAGAAGATCGAGTTTTGTTATAGGATCCTGAGCTCTGGAGAAACCAGTCCCGAGAGTCCTTCCTGTGAAGTGTTTGGAAAACGTTTTGTACAGTGCCCGCCCCAGCAAGCCTGTAGCTCCTGTAATCCAGATGGATTCTTCTGGCATTATTGAGTTCGGTATAGCCTATTGAAACCGCACTTTTGTTTTGGAATATTCTCTGATTAGAAAGAGTATCCTAAACTGGCACGAACATCAGTCCCTTTGACACTGCGTTGTCCAGAGATAAAATCCAAGTCCAGGCCCAGTCCCCAACCATTGTCAAACCAGTAGCTGGTGCCTAGGCCAAGTGTGTTGAGTTCATAGAGTTCATCAAAGGTCAGGATATAGGAAATTCTCGTGGAAAAATCCTCAACCCATTCGGATTCCAGTCCGATCCCCGCAGAAAAGTAAAAGCCACTGCTTTCTGGAGAAAAATTATTGTAGCCTACTGAGATGGGGGCGTAAGGAACCAAGTATTGATGTATATGAAGGGCTGGGGTTAATCCGACTCCAAATTGGTGCATTTTGATCCCTGAGATGCCACGGTATCGATAACCATAATCCAAGTCCAAACCAATCAAGTCGGGAGAATCAAAAATGGCATATCGCCCAACTAGGCCGAAAGACATGCCGCTGTCATCTTGAATCGTCGGACTGGCAGTGGGCCTTACATCCATCTTGGCAAAGCCAATTTGAACTTTCCAATTGCTCCGGGATAAATCACCTTTGGCAAAGGCTGTCGTAGCGGTAAAAAGGGAAAAGAAAAGAAGCAGGTAAAATCTCATAAGCGGCTAACGCTGTCAGCTACTTGCGATAAGTTCAATGGCAAATTCCCTTTGTGTTAAATTGCCATTGAATCGCCAAGGAGATGGGGTGTTGGAGATGTCTTTTTGCACTTCATTCGCAGTTTCCAACTATCCACAAAGGAGAAGGGGATAGATTCGGGGACCTGCCCCTTCCTGAAAAGCATCATGTCCAAACTGATAAAGGTCGTGTATATGCTGGCTATCCTGCCATAACTTTGCGGCAGATGTCAGCTCGGGAAACCGAGCCAACCACTTTGCCTTTGTCGATGACAGGGAGTCTGCGAATTTGGCGGGTGACCATGAGGCTGGCGATGCGGAGAATCTCGTCGTCCGGATTGGCAATAATGGGGGCCGTGATAACCAGGTCTTCAAAGCTTTTATTGGCGTTGGCTTTTCCTTCGTCAACGAACATCTCATAAGCATTGCTGAGAGTATCTCCGGAGGAAATGACTTCCTGGAGATTGGGGAGAGTGTGGCGGATCAGGTCCCCTTCGGAAAGTACTCCTATGAAATTATTATCATCATCGACAACAACCAGGTCGCTACATTGGGTGATACTGATCTCTTCCGCAGCTTCCCTGATTGTACAGTTCACAGGAATTCGTGGCACCGAGTGGGTCATGATATCTCGAATTTTCATGAGTTGTGTTGAGTTTTCGATTTTTCTTGCGTTGCTTTCGAAAAGGAATTTCTTGCCTGAACTTCTTTTTATCCGGGAGCCGTTAGCTCAGTTGGTTAGAGCGCTACCTTGACATGGTAGAGGTCACAGGTTCGAATCCTGTACGGCTCACCATTGATAATAAAGGAAGGATGGGGATTAACCATTTAGGGATTTTCTCAAGTCAGCGACCTGGATGGTAAGCTGTTGAACGGACCGGTTTGCATTGGATTCTTGAGAACGAGCTGTTTGGAGGGCATTCTCCATCGCTTTGGCAGCGGCATCCGCTTGGTTGGCGGCGGCGTTCAGTGTCTCATCATCTTTGAGGGAGGAGAGAATGGTTCGGGTGTTTTCCGCAGAAGATTTCAGTATAGCCAGTTGTTGTTCGCGGTTTTCGATCTGAGTCTTCCACTTGGCATGTTCGTCCTGAGCCTTTGCCAGGTCTTGTTCTGTTGTATTGAGTAGTTGGGTGGTTTCGCTGACTTTTTGTTCGAGATCCGTCAGTTGCTTTGAGGCTTGGCCAAGGGCATTGTCTGCTTTCTGGAGATTTTCTTTAGCCAGGTTAAGGTCGTTGTCGCGTTGTTGCTTTTCAGCTTTGGCTGCATCCAGGAGCCTTTGTTGCTGCTGGAGATTTTGTTCTGCGGTTTGGGCAGAATTCTGTGAGTTCTGGGTGTGCAGAGTGGCTTCATCTTTGGCGGTCTTGCAGTCCGATACTTGTTTTTGAGCATGCTGCAATTGTCCAGAAAGCCCTCCTGAACCAGTCGGTTGGGTGACCTGAGGAACCGTCGGCGGGGGAGCTGCTGCTGGAATGGGTGCGGGTGTGATATGTTGAATGGGGGCAAGTTGCGTCTCGACAGGTTTAATGGGAGCTGGACTGGGAGAGGCTGAGGGTGTGGAGCTGGAGAATGGTGATGGGGTGCTGGGCTCGGGAGAAGGAGCAGCAGGTGGTGGTCCTGAGGGTGGTAGGGAAGGAGGTCCTGGTGCTTTTTCTGGCTCTTTCGGAGTCGATGGTTCTCCTGGAGAAGGAGGCATCGCTGGAGTGGCAGACTTGGTTTCTGGTGAAGGAGATTCTCCTGGTGCAGGTGGCATGGCGGGTAATTCCGGTGTTTTGGGTGGTGCCTGGCCAGGAGCTGAAGGCTTGCTGGCGGGCTCTTTTGTCTTGGGTATTGCCGATTTGGCGGGGCGTCGGGAGAGGCGTTTTGAGGGTAGTTTTTTAGGGAGTGATTTCGTTGGTGCAGTCTTTAGTTTGTCGAGAGTGAAGTACTTCGGGTCTTCTGACTCCAGATCTTTGACTTGTACGATGACGATCTCTTTTCCGGGGATGGTTTTGTGTAGTTTGAAGACCTGGGTCAGGGAGAGCGGGTCGTCGTTAAACTCTTCGTCGTCGAGCATGACCCACCATTTATCGGCGAGTTTGCTTTCTTTCAGCCATTTGCGGATTTGCGGTTCTTTCATATGGGCGTGGGAATTATGGAACTAAAAGGATTCGGTATAGTTTGGCGGGGTTGTTGTCAGTGATAGGAATGGAATAGGTGTGGATGCCGGTCTGAATGATGATGGTGGCTTCATTTCTCCATTCGGTTTGGCCGGGGGCTGTGATGCTTTGCAGGATGTAGGTTTTTCCAGGTTTTGCATCAAATGTGAACTTGAAGTTAGAGGAGGTGACTTCCGGGGAAAGCATGGCAAACTTGTCAGCAGAGTCAGTGGGGTCGGTGGCGGTGAGGTATTCAATGTAATTGCTGACAGAGTCGTTGTCGGCATCTGCATGTGAGGGCTGGGAGAGGTCGCCGAAGTGGTATTGTTCCCATTGGTCGGGGAGTTCGTCTGAATCAGAGTCTGTGGGTTGCAACAGAATGGTGAGGGTGATGTCTTTGACAAACACTGCACCATAGCTGTCGGTTGCTCTGATTTTGAGGGGAATGGGGGCAATTTGATTTAATCCCAGGGTTTCATCGAGGATGAGTTGGTTTTCTGTAATGGAGAATTGTCCAGATGCTGGTTCTAGAAGGGCGTAGGTGACTTCGTCGAGGGGGAAAGTATCGGTGTGGGAGACGGTTGCGAAAGCGGTACCCGCCTGGGTGTCGTGCTGAATCGTTGCGGGAGATATGATGATGTCTGACGGGGGTGTGTTTTCCGGTTCCGGTGCAGCTGGGGAGCCGTTGGGGATTTTACTGGTGGACCAGGATTGCGGGAGGCTGAGCAGGTCATTGGTGGTGCTGTCGTCACGAAGTTGAAGAGTGTATCCAGAGCCATCGGTGTAGGGATACCAGAAATCATTGTAGTTGAAATCGATCACTCCGAGTCCATTCGGGGTTTGGAGGCGAATCTTCTCTCCGGAGTTGGAGAGTTTCCCTGTGTACTGGCCTTGAGGAGGGTGTCCGTAAAGTTGCTGATAGTGAGTGGTGGAATGGGCGAGGGTTACGTAGGTATTGGGCTGGAGGGTTGTTTGTTCCGGAAAGGTGTAGGTGATGCCATCACTGAATCTTAGGCCGGAGAGGTCCAGGGCACTGGTCGAGGTGTTATAGAGTTCGATGTACTCGTAGAGGGCACTAGAGGTGGGATTGTAGTGGAGTTCAGTAATGCGAAGGTGGTTGCGGAGGGATTCCAGAGTTGGGTTGGTGGAGGTGTTGCTGACTCCGGGTGTGGGGATGGTGAGGGTAATGAAGTTGAGGGAACCATCTTGCTGGCGAGCTTTGGATTTATCCTTGGGTTGGGGGCCGTACAGTATGACATCGATTGGCTGCTGGTGTGGGGTGAGCAGGGCAATCATTTCACTTTGAGCCGTGAGTTTGAAGCCCAGGTGCCGTGCGTCCTTTTCGTTATCCTTCCCGGTGGCCCGGAAGGTCGCGAATCCATTGGCAGGGATGAAGGTATTGGGATGGATGCGATGATTGGTGGGGTTGCCCAGTGGGTTATCGGTAAGGTAATGGCTCCCGAGGTCTGCAGGATGGGAGCCGGGGTTGTAGATTTCTACGAAGTCGGTGTCGTGGTTGAAGGAGGGATCAGCCAAGTATTCATTGATGCGCAGTACTGTTGTGTCTTCAAGAAGGGGAGTTGTTTGATTGGGGGCTCCAGGGGTGGGGCTGTTGAGGGTCCAGTTGAGGTCAGCGGTCCTGCCGATGGATTGATCTGGTAGTTGAAGTCCCCAATAGTGGGAGTCTATGGTTGTGACTGGATCTGTCGGGGCAAGCAGGTGAATTTGGTCACCTTCGGAATCGAGGCCGAAACCAAGATGCAGGCCTGGGTTTGACGTTTCGCTGTCTGCATAGAGCAGGAGATAATTCCCTGGCTGGATCACGGTGTTTTCCGGGAATGTAAATTTGGCGGGACTGTTTAAGTTGTCGGTGAGGGTGTGATGGGAGAGGTCGTAGGGCGTGTCGGATGGATTGTAGAGTTCAACGTAGTCCGGGTAGGTTTCCCCGAGTTTGAAGGTGGACTGGTTATTGGTCAGGACTTCATTGATCTGGATTTTTGCATAATCGGGATCAATCTCCCAGGTTGTGGTGGCAAGATGGATGTCATATTGCCAGGAGCCGCTGTAGCTGGTGTTGATCCCGACGGCTTGAAGTGTGTGGGTGCCGGGGCTGAGGTTTTCGAGTACGATGGGGGTACTGATCTCAACGGGAGTGCTGGAGAATGTGCCATCATCCAGTTTGTAGCGGTAATGAGTTACGTTTTTGCCTCCGATGTGAAAGGTCACCGAGGTTTGATTGGTTGGTGAATTGGGTGTGTTGTGAATTTCTGTGTTTAAGGGCGGGGGTTCAAAGGTGTTCCATGTGCTGAGGTTATTGAGGTAATTGGTTCGGTAGGCCATGGCATCTACCATCTTCTGGATGCTGGTATTTGGGACAGTCGGGGAGAGTGTGTTGTAGAGAAATGCTTCAAAGTTGTCTGTCTGAAAGAAGGTGTTGGTCAATTCCTGAACAATGGCGAGATACCTGGGTTTGATGTGGGCGTGATTGACCAGTCGATTCAGAGCGGGAACACCATTGAATGGGAATATCGTCCGGGTATAGCTGGATTGACTGGCAGAGCGATTTCTGGGAAACATCTCCCCCCAAAGTGAATCCAGATCATGGGCAACCAGGTAAAAGCCGGGGATATTCTTTCCTGAGTACATTGCGTAATCGTCACCTTGTTTGTCTCCGTTGACGAGGCCACCTTCAGTATTGACCAGGATTGCGTGAAGAGCCAGGTGCTCCAGCCACTTATCAATATGGACGTGTTTGTGAAGTTCTGGACGGTTGTCAGGATTAAAGAAGTTGGTGCCAGAGTGCAGTTGTGAACTGGACAGGGCGTAGGTCAGGTTTTGTACGTCTCTCCAGTTTTGAAGGGATTCATTGGTGGTTTTCGAGTAACTGACGTATTGGTTAATATCTGAGTAGTAGCCCAGGCCTGAACCCTTTCCGCCCGGTGGATCTGGTTCTTCATAGGATCTTCTGCCTCGATAGAGATTGCCGTCGGAGTCATTGGGAAAGGTATTTTGGGCAAAATCTGAATTCAGGGGTTGCAGATGTACGTAAAACTTGGAGGTGTTGGTGGGAAGTCTTTGCTGGTTGAAGTGTACCTGAACGGCAACACCTCTTCCCGCAGGTTGCCCGAGGGCATTGAAGATATGGGTGCCGGCAATTTGCGACTCCCAACCTACCGGATTGAGATTCATTGCGGTTGAGCCTTCCCATGGATCATCGTGAGGGATATTTACCCGATAGGGACGTGGGTTGTTGTTGCGGCTTCCACTTCCTCGGAAACGGACTCCGGTCTGGTATCGAACTTTAGAGCGTCCTTCAAAGGTTGTGATCAGGGTGGCATTGACCATGAAGCTGGACCAATAGCGTTTCAGGGAGTCGTTTGATGGGATGTTGGTCCGGGAGCGTTTGTAATACTCATCCTGGGTCATAATCAGGCGGTAACTGGGGGTGTTGGTGGTATTGAGCTGCGTATTGGTCACCATATACAGGCAATTGGCTCCTCGTTGACTGGGGGTATGATTGGTGTGGGAAGGCCAGGTTCGTGTGTTGGTTCCATCGTCTGCTTCCACATAAAATTCGATAATAGTCCCATCGGATTGTGCCGGAATGGTTGCTCCATAAGTGAGGTTGTTGGCTTTCCCGTCATCACCTTCGCCATCATCAGTCATGGGGATTTTATGGAAAGTGGACGAGCCGTCTGTTCGCCACCTTAGAAATGCGTTTTGGGGCGGAAGGTCATCCTCATCTTCGATGGTTGCCAGCACTTTGACGCTTTCGGTCGATTTTGGGATGGCAGGTTCGTGGGAGACGTCTTTGATGATGGGGGCGATGTCTGTCGTATAGACGGAGTTTTGCAGGCCGGGAGTCCCCTTGGGAGACTGGCTGGGAGCCCAGTTTTGGCCATTCTTATTGGAAGTGTGTGGATTTTGCAGCTCAAGAGAGTGGCCGCCGCCGTCATGTTGATTGTCCCATATCCAGCCGCTCATGTGATAGTGCACCGGCCCCGTTATTCTGGCTGCCCAGTCTCCTTCGTCTGAGTAGGATACCTCGTCTTTGGTCTTTCCTGAAGCATCCTTGAGGCGAAGGTTTTCTCCGGAGTTGGACAGCTTACCGATCCAGCTCTTGTAGGTTCTTGCTTCTGTTCCCGGATAGGCACTGATGAAGGAGACCCCATCCGGTACAACCAAGATGTATTCATCCACATCCAGTGTAGTGTTTTTCGGAAATGTATAGCTGATACCCTTGTCGAAATACCAACCGGATAGGTCTGCGGCTAAAGTCCCTGCATTATAGAGCTCAATGAATTCGTGAGCAGGGTTACTATAGGGCGGGTTGTTGGAAGCCGGATGGTACATGATCTCATTGATCACAACTCTGGCTTTCGGGAGGGCGACGGTGAGTGTAACCGTTATTGGTCCGGTGGAGACGGTTCCATCACTGAGGATGTACTCAAAAGTGTCTATGCCAAGAAAGCCTTCCCGGGGGGTGTAGGTGAAGAATCCAATGGGGTTGAATGTCAATGAGCCGTTGAGGGGGGAGCTGTGAAGAATCGAGGTCAGGGAATCTCCGTCTGCATCCGTGTCGTTCTGTAATACGTTGGCTTGATACAACTGCCCTTGAAGTACTTCGTAATGATCCGCTTCGGCGATTGGTGCTTCATTAGCACAAACGGCCTGCACTGAAAAGAGGAGCGTGCAGGCTTGAATAAGAATAGAAAGGTATGCTGGCCAATTTCGGGGCATTCCAAAAGTTTGATCCAATCAGGTTTTTTCCACTTTGGAAAGTAAATAACTTACATGCGCAGGCGAAATCTGAACTCGGAAATGTTTGCTCACAGGGTGAAAATTCTACAAGTTTGTCTATTCCTCTGCTCCCATGGACAACACTTTTACAGTTATTCAGCGAAATATTCGACTCGATTTCCAGCATCGTACTTTTTTTACCCATGGTGCGTTTGATGCCGCGAATCCAGTTTTGAAAGATATTTTGAAACCAATGCGGGATGGGCAACGTACAAAAGTACTGGTCTATGTCGATGAAGGGTTGCTCTCTATTGGAGAAAGTTTGCTTTTTGAGATTGAGTCCTTTTTCAAGCATCACTCCAAGACTTTGAAGTTGGTCCGTGCACCGGAGAGAGTGCCTGGAGGTGAGGAGGTCAAGGATGGATTGGAGTGGGTTGAGAAAATCTGGTCTGCAATCAATGAGGAGGGGCTCTGCCGTCATTCCTTTGTGATCGCTATAGGTGGAGGTGCGATGCTGGATGCGGTAGGTTTTGCTGCCGCTACGGCCCATCGTGGAGTTCGGTTTATAAGGCTTCCATCCACGACCCTGAGTCAGGGAGATGGGGGTGTCGGCGTGAAAAATGCAGTCAATTTCTTTTCCAAGAAGAATTGGGTTGGTACCTTCACGGTTCCCGATGCTGTTGTGAATGATTTTAATCTCCTTCATTCACTTCCTGAAGCCGAGAAAAGAGCCGGTTATATTGAGGCCGTAAAAGTGGCCTTGATACGGGATCGTTCCTTTTTCGAGTATATGGAGGAAAATGTCTTTGCACTCAGGCAGTTTGAGTCGGGGATTCTGGAGGAGGTAATACGTAGGAGCGCAGGCTTGCACTTGCAGCACATTGCTACCTCTGGAGATCCATTTGAAAAAGGGTCTGCCAGGCCACTGGATTTCGGCCACTGGATTGCCCACAAACTGGAGACGGTTTCGCATTTTGAGATTGGCCATGGGGATGCGGTGGCAATCGGTATTATTGCCGACCTTCTTTACTCGGTTAAAATTGGTCTCCTGAAAGGCTCCAGTGCGGATCGGATTATTGCCCTGATTCGGGGACTTGGTTTTGACGGGTACAGTGAGTACTTAAACCAAAGAACTCCTTCCGGTGAATGGGTCATTCTGGAAGGGTTGGAGGAGTTTCGAGAGCATTTGGGAGGCCAGCTGACAATTACCTTGATTCAAGGGATTGGGCAAGGCCTGGAAGTGAATTCAATGGACCGAAATCTGGTCCTTGAAGTGTTGGTTGATATGA
>Ga0181587_10004669_pt1 | contig 11270 bp, 13 predicted proteins | sample 071ome_27_FD_132463 | JGI IMG/M metagenome (GOLD analysis project Ga0181587, IMG submission 132463) | Coastal salt marsh microbial communities from the Groves Creek Marsh, Skidaway Island, Georgia - 071409AT metaG (megahit assembly) | ecosystem: Environmental > Aquatic > Marine > Intertidal...
ATCGGGGCAACCTCATGCACATAGTCTGCGGCTTGGGTGGCAGATATTCCGCAGGCAAACAGAAATGTCCTCAATAGACGGGAAAGAACTATGTTTTGAAGACGTGCCCGGAACATCATTTCCTTTAATAGCTTTGGAAAAATTGTTTTGTAAGATTTTCTGTAATTATTGTTACATACACAGCTGCTGCCTGAAATCCAAATTTATATGCAAATACTCAAACTGACCCAACTCATTAGCCTGATTGCCTTACCCATCGCCTTGTTGGCAGAACCGGGAGATGATGTCTATCAACGTGGTTTTCTTTCCAAGGAAGATGCCTTGAAATCAATTGAATTGCCCGATGGATATTCATTGGAACTGGTGTTGAGTGAGCCGGAGATTGAGGAGCCTGTGGCTTTGGCCTGGGATGGCAATGGCGTGATGTATGTCGTGGAAATGCGGACGTACATGCAGAACATTGATGCGATTGGTGAGCAGGAACCCACGAGTCGCATTTCCCGCCATGAGGATACGGATGGTGATGGAGTGTATGACAAGAGCACGGTTTTCATTGATAACCTGCTGCTTCCGAGAATGGTTTTGCCGCTCGATGATCGGGTCATGGTGGGAGTAACCAACACTCTGGACCTGTGGAACTACCGGGACACTGACGGTGATGGTGTGGCAGACGAAAAGGTGAAGATCTTCGAGGGTGGCCGTCGTGGAGGAAATATGGAGCACCAGCCCAGTGGGTTGATATGGAATTTGGATAACTGGATTTACATCACTTACCAGAATGTACGGTATCGATTTACAGGGGAAGATTTTAAAACAGAGAAGCTCCCCCGAGGTGGTGGTCAATGGGGGCTGACCAGTGACAATGAAGGCCGCATTTACTACTCAACCGGAGGTGGTGAAAACCCCGCCTTCTTTTTCCAGCAACCGCCGATCTACGGAATGTTTGATGCAGGAGAGCAAACGGAGAAAGATTTTCGCCGGGTATATCCAATTGCGGCTGTTCCCGATGTGCAGGGCGGGCGTCGAAGAGTTGGGGCAAATGGAGGTTTAAATGCGTTTACGGGCTGTGCAGGACAGGGAATCTACCGTGGGGATCGTTTGCCGGATGAACTGAAGGGAGACTTATTTATTCCGGAACCTGTGGGGCGTTTGATTCGAAGAGCCAAGGTGACTAGAACTGATGGATTGACGGTTCTCAGCAATGCGACTCCCGGCAGTGAGTTCATTCGGACCAAAGACATCAACTTTCGGCCTCTTGGTGCGGAAACTGCCCCGGATGGTTCGATGTTCTTTATCGATATGCACCGGGGTATCATTCAGCAAGGAAACTGGGTTCGCAAAGGGAGTTACCTGCGTACCGTGGTGCAAAAGTGGGGCATGGATGAGAATATTGGGAAAGGGCGAATTTATCGGCTGGTGCACAACAGTTTCAAACCAGGGCCGAAGCCCAATATGTTGAATGAATCCACTGCCCAACTTGTGGAACACCTGTCTCATCCAAATGGTTGGTGGAGAGATACGGCCCAGAAGCTGATCATTCTTCGCAGGGATGGAAAATCAGTTGGTTCGGCTTTGGCGAAATTGGCAAGAACCGGGGATGACGCGTTGGGTAGAGTCCATGCCTTGTGGACGCTGGAAGGCTTGAGTGCTGCGACGCCTGGGTTGCTGAAGGAAAAGTTGGAAGATGCAGACCCACGAGTTCGACAGGCGGCCATTCGTGTCAGTGAGCCGTTTCTATCCGAAGGAAATGCAGAGATTCTGAAAAGTTTTGAGAAGCTTCAGGAGGAGACAGATGCCGATGTTGCGACTCAGGCAATTAACTCGATTGCCTACAGTGGTGCAAAATCCGAAGTATTGATCAGCTTGGCGGAAAAGTTGATCGAATCTCATAAGGACAAACCCATATTCAACACGATCGCTAACAATCAAAAAAGCCTTGCCGCTGAAGCCGCAAGATTGGCGGAACAAAGGCGTCTGGATGCCCAGTTGGGCAAACAAATGGAACAAGGTGCGGTGATTTACAAACAATTGTGTTTTGCCTGTCATGGTGGCGATGGCAAAGGTGCTCCCATGGCGGGTCAAAAAGGTGTAACTCTAGGACCTCCACTTCCGGGTTCTCCCCGTGTGCTTGGTTCAGGTGGAAGCCTGGTACGAACCCTTCTTCATGGGCAAACAGGTCCTCTCGATGGCAAGACTTACCCAGGCCAAATGCTTCCATTGGGAGCCAATGATGATGAATGGATTGCTGCCGTTGCGACCTACATTCGCAACAGCTTTGGGAACAAGGCGACTCCGATCGACAAGGAATATGTTGCCGGAATTCGTAAACAATCCGAAGATCGTTTACTTCCCTGGACGGAGGCAGAACTGGAAAAGTTGGAGCCCCCTCTTCTCACCAACCGAAAAGATTGGAAACTCAAGGCCAGCCACAATCCAGACAAGCTCTCTGCCTCTGTAGATGGTAAAGCCAAGAGCCGTTATGATACTGGAACTCCTCAAGTCCCTGGCCAATGGGTCCAGATTGAATTGCCCAACGTTTCCACTGTGAATCGCATTCTCCTGGATTCTGGAGGCTCCCAAAGTGACTACATTCGAAATTATGAAGTGCAGATCTCTGATAACGGCAAGACCTGGAGTAAACCCGTGAGCATTGGAAAAGGCCAAAACCCTGTAACTGACATCATCTTCCCAAGTGTCGAAACCAAGTATATCAAGATCACACAGCAAGGTTCCGCACCAGGCAAGTATTGGTCCATCCATGAAATGCAGATCTATGGGAAGCCAGTGAAATAAAAGTTTTCCTAGCATACATTCAATGAAAGTCGAGCGGGAGCAGATTAACTTATTGTCTGAGTATTTTGTATGCTTTTTCTCAATCGGTCCCTTTATCTATTTGGGTAATTACCTCCATGAGTTGATGACTCAAAAGCCCACTGATGACTTCAATTTCATGCAGCTCATTGGACTGTCATTCTCAATCGCGGTTCTACTCTTCGTGTACAAGAAGGCTACCGTACTCAAAGTGATCCTTGTATTGCACATCATTGTGGGAGTTTTCGCATTGGCCCTCGCCACGAATCTTACTGTTCTTATCCATCCATTCATAGACACTTCGCATACTACGATTCCCGGATTGGTGAAGAACGTATTCTTCATGCTACTGTTCTTTGCCATCATGCCAGTAGCCATTTGCGGTCTCGGAATTGGGCTAGCGAAATCCTACAGAAAAATCTCCAAACACCTGGAGAGTAAATCGAACGTTGAGGAGAGTCCCTCTGTGAACTGAAGCGGTTACTCCCCAGGCAAATTCAGCTTGACCTGTGGGATATAACTGAAGTGTCGATCACTGGTAATCAAGACCGCATCATGCTCAATGGCAAGGGCCGCAATCCACAGATCATTGGTGGGCAACGGGGCTTCAATCTTTTGAAGATGCTCCAGGATCTCGCCATAGATCTCCCCCGTTCTCTTGGTAATTTGAGCAACATCCACTTGAGGCTCTCCGAGAAACATTTCCAGACGGGTGCTATTCTGTTTGAAATGTCGCCCAATTCGAAACCCATGCGCCAACTCTCCGATCACTGGCGATGGCACAAGAACTTGGTCCGCCTGCGCCAAAATATCCCGCCACAATCCTGATGACCGGAAGTCACAATAGGCATTGGTATCCAACACTACTCGGAGATCCATAATTCAGCATCCAGTAGATTTAAATCCTCTTCCAGGTATTGATTCCAGGTAGGACCGAAATTGGTGTCACCTGCAAATTTATCGAGATTACGTTTCTTCTCTTGTGCCGCAGGAGTGCCATCTGCCCGCTGTAAAGCATCGAGCAGAAACTGATTAATCGAGACACCTTTGCGGGCAGCCTTTCTCTTGGCCAGCTTGACCCATTCCGGATCTACTCTGCGAATCGTTAATTGCATGTTCCCTGATCTTCTTTTTAAAAAATTCCCATGCCGTCAACCTTGAGATGATATGAATTTCTTTCATTGAGGCAATAAAAGGAGTTTCCTTTGGCAAGAAAGTCACTTTTGTTCAGCGTAACAAAAGCCACACTTGACCATTGGAAAGACGAACTATGAAACCCCTTACTTGGACTTTACTAACACTCTTCTTGACCTGCGTTGGCTCGTTTGCGGAAGAACGTCCCAACTTCATTTTACTGATGGGCGATGACCATGGCTGGAGCGAAACCGGCTACAATGGTCATGCACACTTGAAAACTCCGGTGCTAGACGAAATGTCACGCACTGGGCTTCGCCTGGATCGATTCTACGCTGGCCACCCAACTTGTTCACCAACAAGAGGCAGCTTTCTCACCGGTCGACACCCCAACCGCTACGGCACCTTTCATCCGGGATACTCCATACGCCCCAAGGAAATCACCATGGCTCACCTTTTAAGCAAAGCGGGTTATCACTGTGGGCACTTTGGCAAATGGCACCTCGGGCCAGTCAAAAAAGACTCCCCTACCAATCCCGCAAAAATGGGATTTCATGAATACGTTTCCCACGACAACTTTTATGAAATGAGCCCGGAAATGTCCCGCAATGGAGGTCCGCCGGAAGTGCTCAAAGGCGAAGGCTCCGAGGTCACCATCGACGAAACCCTTAAATTTATTGAAAGTGCCCAAAAGCAGGACAAGCCCTTCCTGGCTGTGGTCTGGTTTGGTTCCCCCCATGAACCCTACAGCGGCTTGCAGAAAGACTTGGATCTCTATGCCAATTTGCCCAAAGAATACGCCGATAGAAAAGTAAGCCTGACATCCAATGAGACGGGACGCCGCACCTCCCGATCCCTTCGGGATGTACTTCAGGAGCGTTATGCCGAGATCACCGCAATGGATCGCTCCATCGGGCAACTTCGGGACTTCCTTTGCCAACAAGGGCTCAGGAACAATACATTGCTTTGGTACTGCGGTGACAACGGAAGCCCCCCCAGCAGTGGGCGGGTGGAAAATCCCCTACGTGGACAAAAGGCAACGATGTATGAAGGTGGCATCCGTGTGCCGGGGGTGATCGAATGGCCTGCCAAGATTAGCAGCCACCGGATCAGTGACGTTAATGGAGTGACCAGCGACATGCTCCCAACGCTATGCGAATTAGCCGGAGTTTGCTTGCCGGAACGCCCCCTTGACGGCATCAGCCTGGCCCCTTTGATCCATGGCAAAATGAACCAACGCCCCAAACCCATTGGTTTCTGGAGATACAATTCCAAACGGCTCAGTGGCAGCCAACCTTACCTCTCTGCACCGTTACAAGTCGGCACCACTCCACTGGTAAAATACATGGGCAACATCCGAACCCGTAACTTCAAAAACTTCCACCAACCACCGATCGAAGAAGCCGACTACGAAGGCCCCCGTGTCTATCTCGACAATCAATACAAACTCGTCCTCGGCGGCTCTTCCAAAACCTCGGTGGAACTCTTCGACCTCAGCAAAGACTCCGCAGAAGAAGAAAACCTCGCCGACCAACTTCCTCAAGTGACCTCTCGTCTGAGCCAGGAACTCCGCACATGGCAGACCTCCGTGCTGAAGAGTTTGCAGGAAAAGGATTATCAGGAAGATTGATCATTTTAACGCGACATCGCAATAGCTTCCTTTATTTCGGGAAAGAATTCGACTGAAGTTTCCTAAAACAAAGGAAACTATTGCAACATGAAAGCCATTCTGGAGCAATTGTATGGTGACTTTCTGGAGAGAGAGTTGCCAGAATTGATTGGCCGAAATGTAAATATCGAGCCAGTGACAGGGAAAGCCCTAGCATTGATTGGTATGCGAAGAACGGGCAAAACATACCTGTGTTTTCAAGCGATTCGAAACTTAATCGAACAGGGAGTTCCCAAAGAAAACATTCTCTACCTGAATTTTGAGGATGACCGGCTTTATGGGTTCCAACTTTCAGACTGCCAGAGCATTCTGGATGTGTTCTATGCTCAACAACCTGAAAAGAAAGCCACACATTGTTGGTTCTTCTTTGATGAAATCCAAAATATTCCGGATTGGGAGAATTTCATTCGCAGGGTTATTGATACCGAAAAGGCTTCCGTCTATGTGACAGGTTCGTCCGCCAAATTGCTAAGCACTGAAATTGCAACAGGATTGAGAGGGCGAGCCTTGGACCGGGAGGTATTCCCGTATTCATTTGAAGAATATTTGAATGTAAAACATTTCGACGGGGACCTTTCTCGATTAGGTTCAAAGACCAGGTTACAGTTGGCCAACCATGCCCAGGATTATTGCAAGCTTGGAGGATGCGTATTTACTTTTTCCCATTTCCATTTGGTCACGTTCTGAGAAAAAACGCATGGTGAATCCCAAAAAGGTGTACGTGATAGATAATGGGATTGTAGATGCTTACTCCACCAAAATGACAGCTGACCACGGGGCGATTCTGGAAAATCTAGTCTACATAACTCTACGAAGGCAGGGGTTGACTCCAGGATATTATGAAACCAAACGGGGACATGAGGTGGACTTTGTCTATCGAAGAAATGAGGAGACGACCCTCGTGCAGGTTTCCTATTCTTTGGAGGATGAAGATACAAAGGTTCATGGATTCAGGGCTTTAAACGAAGCCATCTCAGAACTGCAACCTACGCGTTGTATCGTTGTCACAATTTCTGAAGAATGGACTCACGAAGAAACCGGTACATTCGTTATCCCGTTATGGAAATCCCTCCTCAATACGACTCAGTATTGAATGAAAGTCACACCTGAATTCTTACCAAAATCCCGATTGTTCTCCATTAAGCTAATGATACTTATCTTCATGAAACTTCGATTCTCAGCATTTCTCGTTCTTTTTCCGCTTTGGTGTTTTGGTTTGGACTACCAGATTGAGGTACGGCCTGTTTTGGAGAGATACTGCTTTGAGTGTCATGGGGAGGAGAAGCAGAAGGGGAAGTTGCGATTGGATACTTTGAAACCGGAGATCTCCAATGCGGAAACATGGCATGATGCACTGGATCAATTGAACATGGGGGAAATGCCGCCGCCGAAGTCGAAGCAACCTACGGCGGAGGAGCTTCAAGTTTTAACGGGGTGGATCAATGGCTTGTTGACCGATTTTGCGGAGTCCAAACGTTTTGAGAAAGGTCGGGTAAGCATGCGGCGCCTGACCCGTTATGAGTATGCCAACACCATGCGGGATCTGTTGGGCATAGAGATGGATTTTGCCCGGGAGTTGCCTCCAGAACCGGCTTCACCGGAAGGTTTCTTGAACAATGGGGCGACACTGGAGATGTCTCCGAGCCAATTGGAGGTGTACCTGAAGGCGGCCCGGCTGGCATTAAAGTTTGCCATTCCGTCCCCCGAACCTCCTGAAGTGATCCAGGTATCCCAAACGAAATCGGCGTTGGGGAAATTGCCTCAAAAGAAGGACGGTGGGCACATCCCCGTGAATCCTGAATACATCATTGATCTCCCCAAGTTTCCTCGGGTTGGGGAATTTGAGGTGCGAATCACGGCAAAACTGGCCAACCCGGACCATGCGGATTACCCTACGATTGAAGTGAACATGGGGCATGTCCCGGGAATCATCCATGTACCCCGGAAACTGGTCGGAAAGATTGAGTTGAAATCTGAGAAGCCGGAGACGTTTGCCCTTCGAGGTCGCATGGAGGACTTCCCTCAGGCTGGAGACATTCCTTTTGGGAACTCCGGGTTCAAGGGCATGATTGTGATGTTGGACTATGTCGATGCCGATGGCAAAGCTCTACGATATCCGGATCGGATCTACGCACAAAAACCACCTCCTCCCAAGAAGCCCAAAAAGGGAGAAAAGCCCAAACCTCCAAAGGAGAAACCAAAGCCCGCTCCTTTTGGTTCCCGCCTGGAGATTGAAGTTTTGTCTGCCGAGTTTGAAGGACCCATTCTCAAAGAAAGTATCGTTCAATGCACGGACGGTAAGTCGGAGATTCAGAAATTTGCCCGAAAAGCCTTTCGTCGCCCAGTCGCGGAGGAAGACGTAAAACCGTTCTTCCAGCTACTCGACAGATTGTTGGCAAACCAAGTTCCCTACGAGGAAGCCATGCGGGAGACGTTTGCGGCGATTTTGGTTTCGCCTCACTTTTTGTACATTGCCGAACCTTCAGATGAAAAAGCCCTCACAGACTATGAAATTGCCACACGTTTGTCTTACTTTCTCTGGAGCACGATGCCGGACCCAATTCTGTTTGAACTGGCAAAGCAGGGCAAACTGAAGGAGCCCAAGATTCTGGAGCAACAAGTCCACCGAATGTTGGAAGATGAACGGGCTCAGGAATTTGTGGTGAGATTTGCCGATCAATGGTTTGGTTTGGATGCATTGAAACGAGTCGCCGTAGATCCGCAAAAATTCCCGAAATTCAAGGAACCTATGAAAGAGGATTTTCGCAAGGAAACGCAGGCAGTTTTTGCAGAGATTGTGCACCACAATTTGTCCGCTCTGGAGTTGCTCGATTCGAATTGGACTATGGCCAACCGAAACCTTGCCAATCACTATCAAATAGACAGTCCAAAATCCCGTGATCTGGAGAAAGTCATTTTTAAGGAAAATTCTGTCCGGGGCGGCATACTCGGGCACGGGGCATTTCATCTATCCGGGTCCAACGGAATTGACTCCCATCCGATCAAACGTGCGGTGTGGATTCTGGACCGCTTGTTGGATTCGCCCCCGATGTCTCCCCCACCCGATGCGCCCGAACTGGATTCCGAAAATCCGGACTTGGCCAAGCTGTCCTTGAAGGAGCAACTGGAAGTGCACCGTGAAAAAGAATCCTGCAACAATTGCCACAAGGGCATCGATCCATGGGGATTGCCTCTGGAAAACTTTGATGCTCTTGGGCAATGGCGACAATCGCCAGATACTGCCAGTGAACTCCCCGATGGCTCCAAGATTGAAGGTGTGCAGGAGTTGAAACAATTTCTGACTACCGAACGCAAATCCTGGTTTGCCCGCTCTGCCGTGAAACGCCTCATGAGTTATGCCTTGGGAAGATCCTTGGATCTCGGCGACCGGAAAATCATTCAGAGTCTGTCCAAAGATTTTGCAGAAGCGGATTTCCGGTTCCGGCCCTTGATTGTCAAGCTGGTCCAAAGTGATGCCTTTCAAGGACAGTAATGGAAGCACAAGCCATGAACTACCAGGTAAGGGAAATGCGGATGGAAGATGCCCCGTCCTTGATTCGCTACTTCCTCAATTCCGACGAAAGCTTCTTGCGGGGCATGGGGGTTGAGCCATCAAAACTGCCCAAGGAAGCCGACTGGTTGAAGTTGCTGGAAGAAGACTACCAACGCCCACTTGAAGAACGCCATTTCTACTACCTGCTTTGGGAAATCGATGGCACTCCTGTCGGGCACGGCAATATCAACTGCATTGAATACGGAAAAACCGCCATCATGCATCTCCACGTTTGGGTTCCAGACCTTCGAAAACAAGGCCTCGGCACTCAATTCCTCAAAGCCTCCATCCAGAAATTCTTCGACAAATTTCAACTCCAGGAACTCCGCTGCCAACCCCACCAAGGCAACCCAGCCCCCAACAAAACCTTACCCAAAGTCGGCTTCCAATTCGAAAAGACCTACGAACCCACACCAGGCTGGATCAATTATCCACACCGAGTGAATTTATACTCCCTCCAAAGGGAGGATTGGGAAAGCCAGTATGAACAGCTCTAGGTTTCTGATTTGGCTGAAATAGCGGCGTTACCCGATATAGGTCGTGTAGGACATATAGGACCTATGAACACCCAAATGTCTTCCAAACATTTGGCAGCTTTATCTGGTTTCTTACTATCGATTGGCAAGAACGGCACCAAAAGTGCCTACAGGCGAACCTTACAGCAGAAAATGATCCCCTTTGATGGGTTTGAAGGGTTTGCGGGGGTGACCTGCCACCCGATTCAGATCGGATAAAAAACGAATCGCAAAACCGACCGTCTCCGGGGTATAGGGAGGCAGGAAGTATTCACGCATGGACAATCTTTTCATGTCTTCACGAAAAGTTTCTGATTCCGAAGTATTCAACAACTCGGATTTTGCTTCTTCACTCAGATAGGCCATATTTGGATTTCAATTTCTGAAAGTCTTCATTCATTTGGAAGAGGGTAAAGTACTCCTCTAATAATTCCCAGTTGATCACCTGGGATTCTGAATTCAGATGCTTGAGAATCAAATCGATATCGGAGCGATCAATTGCCTCTCGGTTTGGGTCATTTCTAAGGGCTTGGAGTTTGAGCCCAATAATGTCTTCCAATTGCAAAACATAGACCTCATGTTTTGCAAAAACTGATACCTTTTTTCTTCTGGTTAACATCCCGACCGAGGCAGCACGAAAAGCGTGAATAACATCGATCTGCCCGAAAGGTTTTAAGTCGGAGACATATTGCGAAATGTTTTCACTTTTGAAAACACAATTGTAGGAGTACCGTGAAAGGATTGTTTGTAGTTTTGAGATATCTTCACTCAACAGAAGAATGTCGATGCCTACAGTGCTTCGAACGATTCCCGAGACAGCTAAAGCAAAACCACCAATCAGGCCATAATTCACATCTTCCTGATTGAGGTCTTTGATTACCGTTTCTAAGACTACACTGAATTCCATAAGGTTTTCAGTATCCTATCAGCCGAAATCTTGGGCAATCAACCACCAATCCCAGTTTCAGTGTCCAGTCTTCAGAGTTAATCTTGCACAGAAGCACAGAGCCCACTGAGAGTTCAAATGTTCTCCTCTTCTCCTCTTCTAGTTTTCGACTCTTCCCCTCCTCTCCCCAGTGATCTCAGTGCCTCTGTTTGAGAAAAAAATAAAATTGTACACAATCCGAGTTTTCTTTCTATTGATATGCCAACAATGAGAAAAGTGATCAATAGATCTTCACTGATATTTATTTTAGGATTCAGCCAGTTGTCAGCGGCTCCGAGCTTTGAGAAGGATATGCTTCCTTATCTGGAGGCGAATTGCATTCGTTGCCATGGACCGAAAAAGCAGAAGGGAGACTTTCGGCTGGATGATCTTTCACGGGAGGTGGGGATCAAGGATACACCTCTTTGGCATGAGGTGATGGAGCGGATCAGTTCTGGGGAAATGCCTCCTGAGGATGAAGAGAATTTGCCGACTGCGGAAGAGAGTGGGCGGATTGTGGAGTGGATTGCGGCTCGTCTCAAAGAAGGGGAAGCGGTAAGAATGGCGAGACGGGATCGGGTTTCGTATCATCGATTGACTCGGGAGGAATATGTGAACTCGGTGCGGGACTTGATTGGTGTGCAATACGATGCTTCAGACCCA
>Ga0181587_10004681_pt1 | contig 11256 bp, 8 predicted proteins | sample 071ome_27_FD_132463 | JGI IMG/M metagenome (GOLD analysis project Ga0181587, IMG submission 132463) | Coastal salt marsh microbial communities from the Groves Creek Marsh, Skidaway Island, Georgia - 071409AT metaG (megahit assembly) | ecosystem: Environmental > Aquatic > Marine > Intertidal zone...
GGACGACTCGGGCACGCTCGTGATCGGCGATCACCGCTCGGGGGCGGTCATCCCGGGTGACGACCCGGTGCGCCTCGAGACGACGGTCACGCGCGCGGGCTCCAATGCCCGGGTCGTCCTCGTGGCCCGTTCCCCGGAGACCAGCGCCGAGCGTGCGACCTTCACCCGCGACGACCTCCCGGCTGACGATCTGATCGGGAACCTCGCCCTCCTGAGTCACGTGGCGCCGGCGGGTCCGGGCGCGGGTGCGGTTTTTCGCGACTGGTCGATCTCGGGTCGCGGCATCTCGGTCGACCCGGACGCCACCTTCGGCCCGGTCATGTTCGCGCAGTACACGACCCACCGCGGCGTGCTGAAGCTGACCGCCCAGCTCGCGCCGGTCGACGAGGTGCCCGGCGTACGTTGTAACCTGGATGTCCGAACGCCGGGCGGGACATGGAGCACGGTCGCGACCACCGGCATCGACCGGCTGTCGAGAACCGCGCGCTTCCGCGTGGAGGGGTGGGACGGGACACGGCCCGCAGAGTACCGTGTACGGCTGACGCTCCCTGCGAGAAGCGGGAAACAGTCCTTCGACTACGAGGGAACGATCGCCGCCGAGCCCGATCGGCTCACCCCGGTCCGGGCCGCCGTATTCAGCTGTAACGCAGACCACGGCTTCCCGGACGCCGACGTGGTACGCCACGTCTCTGCGCATCGGCCCGACCTCGCGGTGTTCCTCGGCGACCAGTTCTACGAGGGCTCGGGGGGGTTCGGGATCCAGACCGATACCATCGAGACCGCTTCGCTCGACATGCTCCACAAGTGGTACATGTTCGGCTGGTCGTACCGGGACATCTTCCGCCACATCCCGGTCGCCTTCATCCCCGACGACCACGACGTCTACCACGGCAACATCTGGGGCGAGGGTGGACGCCACGCCCCCACCGAAGAGGGCTGGGGCGCGGTTGCCCAGGACCAGGGCGGATTCAAGATGCCGCCCGAGTGGGTCAACGCCGTGCAGGTCGCGCAGACGAGTCACCTTCCCGACCCGTACGACCCCACACCCGTCGATCAGGGCATTGGAGTCTACTACACGGACTGGGACTACGGCGGCGTGAGCTTCGCCATCCTCGAGGACCGGAAGTTCAAGTCGTCGCCGTCGAACGTGATGCCGCCCGAGGCCGAGGTCCTCAACGGATGGATCCAGAACCCGGACTTCGACGCACGGGAGCACCGTGATCCGCCCAGGGCGGAGCTCCTCGGCGCCCGCCAGATGGACTTCCTCGAGGCGTGGGCCGGAGACTGGAGCGGCTCGACGTACATGAAGGTCGTCCTGTCGCAGACCAACTTCGCCGCGGTGCATTCCATTCCACAGGACGCCACGAGCGGGGCCGTCCTCCCTTCCCTCCCGATGCCGCAGCCCGGCGTGTACGTGGAGGGCGACAAGGTCGCGGTCGACATGGACTCGAACGGATGGCCCGCGGCGCATCGGGACCAGGTGCTGCGCATCCTGCGTCGCTGCTCCGCCTTCCACATCGCCGGCGACCAGCACCTCGCCACGGTCGTGCGCCACGGAATCGCTGACTTCGGGGACGCCGGCTTCAGCTTCACCGGCCCGGCGCTCAACAACATCTGGCCTCGCCGCTGGTGGCCGCCGCGTGAAGATCGACTGGCACCGCTCGACACCGGCGGACCCGACTACACGGGCGACTTCTTCGACGGCTTCGGGAACCGGGTGACGGTACATGCCTCCGCGAATCCGCGTGCGACCGGCCTGCAGCCCGCGCTCCTGCACGACCGAGTGACGGGCTACGGTATCGTCACCTTCGACAAGGCCGCGGAGTCGATCACCATCGAGTGCTGGCCTCGGCATGTCGATCCCTCGAGGGACGACGCTCGCCAATTCGAGGGATGGCCGATGACCATCCACCGCGAGACGGGCGACGGCCGGACCCCGCTCGGGCATCTTCCGACCGTGCGGGTCCATGGGGTCGACGACCCGGTCGTGGAGCTACGAACCTCTTCGGAAGAGCTTGTGTACACGCGCCGACTTCGAAGCGCCGGCGCCGACCTGCCCGTATTCGAGCCGGGGACGCACGTCCTGCGCGTCGGCGATCCGGACCGAGGCCTCTGGCTGGAGCGCACGATCCAAATGGAAGAGTGGGACTCGAGAGAGCTCGAATTCGACTTCGGTGGCTGACGATCGAGGCGCGCACGACCTCGTCAGAGTGACTCGTTCGAGATCAGAGTGACTCCTCCCAGCCCGTCGCGCACTCGATCAGGATCGCCCCTCCGCCCGACACGAAATTGACCTGCCCGTATACGTCGGACGGAGTGTCGTTGAAACGCATCTCGGGTGTAGCCGTGCAGATGCCCGTCGCTTCGGAGGCGCCCTGACGAGCCCGAAAGGTGATGGCGTCGTCTGTCGAGCCGGGGAACTCGAGCGAGGTGTACCCGACGTCGGCATCGATCGAACGCGTCGCCCCACCATTGGTGATCTGGATGGTCATCACGTCGGGCGACGAGTTCTGGAGCCCAATGTTGATGCACGGCACGGTCTCCGAACAAATCTCGACATTGGTCGCGCTATCGCAGGCGACGAGGGCTAGCACCCCAAGGGCGGTCATGATTCGTAGCATCGAGACGGATTCCTTCAGTGTGTAGTGAACCACAGCTTTCGTAGCCGTTGTCATGAGGTCGCGAGCGACCACCTGCAACCGCGGTCGAGCCCCGCCAAATCCCGGAAACCCTGGGTCCCCGCCGCCGCTCCTTGTGACCTCCGCCTTGCACCAGGACATTCGTTGACCCGAACCTTTCGTCGCTCACCCCTCAGTCCATGAGCCTTTCCCGACGCACTTCGCATCCGCACCGCTGCGCGGCCCTTCTATTCCTCGCATCGCTGCTGACACCGGGATCGCTATCCGCTCAGGATGAATCGACGCGCACGCTCGTTACCGCCGACCGACTCATCGACGGGTTCGGCACTCTTCATCAGCCGGGCGCCGTGCTCATTTCAGGAGACCGCATCGTAGCCGTGGGAGACGACGCGATGAGCGGGTCCTGGGACGGGCGTCAGGATCTGGGCGACGCCACCCTTCTTCCCGGGCTGATCGATCTCCATACGCACCTTACGGATGCCGAGGACGCCTACTGGGAGCAGGTCCTCGTGACGACGACACCGTCGGAAGCTGCCCTCTACGGAGCGGCGAACGCACTGACCACGCTCCGAAGTGGATTCACGACGGTGAGAGACATGGGGCCGGCCTGGTCGTTTACCGACGTGGACCTGCGAAACATCATCGATGAAGGCACGCTGCCCGGTCCCCGAATGATGGTCGCCGGCAATTACGTATCTGCCACCGGCGGAGCCGGTGACGCGCGCCAGTTCTCGATCTATGTCGACGTGCCCGCCGTCCAGAATCTGGCCGACGGCGTGGACGAGGTGCGCAGCGCGGTCCGGACCAACCTCAAGAACGGCGCCGACTTCATCAAGATCCTCGCCACCGGTGCGGTCCTGTCCCAGGGCATCCCCCCGGGTGCCCAGCAGTACTCCGATGAAGAGCTCGAGGTCGCGGTCGTCGAGGCTGGCCGGTGGGATCGCTTCGTTGCTGCACATGCGCACGGCGCGGAGGGGATCAAGGCGGCGATCCGTGCCGGTGTCCGGACTGTCGACCACGGCTCGATGATGGATGATGAAGGCATCCAGATGCTGCTGGGCCAGGACTATACCTACTATGTCCCGACCCTGTACGTGGGTGTCATCGTGCCGCGCGAAGGTGCCTCCATGGGGATTCCAGAGGCCCAGATCCAACGATCGACGGAGATGATGCGCTACCGTAACGCCACGTTCCGACGCGCCCTCGAGGCCGGGCTACCGATCGGGTTTGCTACTGATGCAGGCGTCTTTCCGCACGGCCAGAACGCTCGCGAATTCGCGATCCGCGTCGAGAACGGAGAGAACCCGATGGATGCGATCACCGCCGCCACCAGCCTCAACGCCCTGATCATGGGGTGGGAGAACGACGTCGGAAGCCTCGAGCCCGGCAAGTTCGCCGATGTAGTCGCAGTGCCCGGGAACCCACTGGATGACATCACGGCTATGGAGCGCGTCTTCTTCGTCATGCAGGGCGGAGCGGTCGTGCGGCACGACGCGGAGCGTTGACGGCAGCGAGTCCGTGACGCAGGCGTTCTCTCTCAGAAGAGCTGGATGAATCTCAGCAGGGCTCGGTTCCCACCACCGTCCAGAGCCATCAGAAGTTCAAGCCGGATCTTGGTGTCCCCCGACGCGAGCGCATACCGAAAGTCGGGCGTATGGCCGGCCAGGAGCTTCAGATAGGTCGCATTCGATGCGTCTCGGTCTTCGAACCTGTATCCGATACCAAACCACGATGACGTGTGGACATACTTGTCCACTTCGACATCAACGGACTCCGAAGAAGCGGTCTCGACGTGGGTAATCCCGAGGACGAGATCCCGTCCGCGTCCGTCGACGTCTCCCCCGGCGAACCTGAGAGGATTCGTAACGCCGAGAGCGGTGGATTCCGAAAGGTTGTGTCTGCGCCCGCGAAGCGCCTGCATGGCGTCGAAGTTGCCGAGGCCACGGGCGTGAACCGTCGCCAGCACCTCAGTACGGCGAAATCCCGGTTGATCGATCATGAAGAACCGAGCGGCGGGTGCATCCCGGGCCACATAGCCGCTCACGAGCCGCCACCCCTCCCAGACTCGACTCACGCCGGCGAACCATCCGGAGATATTCGCGGCGCCCAGCCATCCGACTCGATCCTCGTCCCCGACTCGCACGGCCTCGAGGCCCAACGCGAACATGCCGTCGTTCTGGAACTCACCTCCGATCACCCATTCGGGCGCCAGGTACGCGACGGGTTCATGGGCTTTGTCGGCACGCCCAGCGATCCGACCGAACCCGGTGATGATCCCGAGCCCCGCTTTGGGACGGAGCACCACCTTGGCTTCCAGATCTCCGCGTGCCGTGGCGTACAGCGCCGGCGCTACCGGTCCGAGCGACACGGCCACGGCGGCGGAAAGAGTGTTCACCGACGTGTTGACGTGCTCAAGCCCCGCCCGTAGACGAGCGTTCGACAGGAGCATGGCTGTCGAACTCGTCGGATCGTCCAGTCCCGTGCCCGACAGATCGAGAACGACCTGTGCGTGCCCCGAGTTCGGTAGCGTCCAGATCCCGGCCGTTACCAGGAAAAGCCGGACGACTCGATGAGCCAGCATCACGATTTCACTTCGCCAGAGCTCACCATGATCCCGTGGGCTTCCAACACGCCTGCATCTTCCGTACACGATATCGATCCGCGGCACCTGCAGTCATCCATTGAGCGAACCTGAGCCGAAGGCTAATCTGTGCTCATCCAACTCATGCGCCATAACTGAGATTGTTCGTGACCCAAACCTCGCAGCGTCGCCCTCGCGTTCTGGTGGTCGACGACAACGACGCACTGCGACGCTCCACGGCGCGCGTTGTAGAGTCGTTCGGCTACGACGTAGATACCGCCGAAGATGGGATCGAAGCGCTCGCCAAGCTGATGCTCGACTTCGACCTCGTCCTTCTCGATGGCGAAATGCCGCACATGGACGGCTTCGAAGTTGCGGAGCGAATTCGAAGCACCGATGAAATGCAGCACCTGCCCATCATCATGGTTACAGGTCTCGCGCAGCCGGAAAGTCGGCGCAGAGCCATTCGTTGCGGCGTCAACGACTTCGTGGTCAAGCCGTTCGACAGCGAAGAGCTCGAGATGCGATCCAAATGGCTGATCGAGATGAAGCGAAATTTCGATGAGCTGCAGGGCAACCAGAACCGTCTCGAAGAGGAAGTCGAGCGTCGCACGGGGAGCCTTCGCACCATCGTGAGGGAGATGGCGGAAGCACAGCGGCGCACGATGGAGGCCCACGTCGACACGATCCATCGGTTGTCATTGGCCGCTGAGTTCAAGGACCGAGTGACGGCCTACCACATCGAACGGATCGGTCTCTATTCGGAGCGTCTCGCTCGGGCGTTGGCCATGGCCCCCAAGGTCGTCGAGACGATTCGTCATGCAGCGACCATGCATGACGTCGGCAAGCTCGGTGTACCGGAAGCCATCCTGATGAAGCCGGGCAAGCTGACCGACGCGGAGATGGACATCATGAAGACGCACACGACCATCGGCGCGCAGATCCTGAGCAATTCGGACTCACCGCTGCTTCAGATGGGCGAACGTATCGCCCTCTCTCACCACGAACGCTGGGATGGCGAGGGGTACCCCTACGGACTGGCGGGCGAGGACATACCCATCGAGGGACGCATTTGCACCATCGTTGACTTCTTTGACGCGCTGACGACGGACCGCCCGTACCGCGACGCAGTTCCTGTCGATGAAGTACTGGACATGATGCGGGAGGACTCGGGGCGGCACTTCGACCCGAACTTGCTCGAGACCTTCTTCTCAATCACGGACGAGATCCTCGAGATCTACGCGCGATACTGATCAGTAGCTAAGGCTGTCGCTCGCCCTACAGCCCGAGCGAGCGCATCAGAGCAGGAGTCGTTCGACCGCCTCCACGAAGAGTGGAAGCGGGAAGGGCTTCTCCAGAACGTCTGTCGCGCCGAGGGCTTGAGCATCCTCGAGGAGGTGCTCTTTTGGGAACAGCCCACCACCGGAGATCGCCAGAACCGGGAGATCGGGCTGCATCTCACGCAGAGAGAGGATCAATTCGATACCGTCCGTCTCGGGCATGTTGATGTCCGTTACGACCAAGTCGACATCTGGGGTTTCAGGGTCCCCAGAGCTGAAGATCGCCATCGCTCGGCCGCCGTCCTCTGCAGTGACAACGTCGTAGCCCGCCTGCTTCAAAGCTCGCTCAAGCCCATTCCGAAGAAGGTGGCTGTCCTCGACGATCAAGATGCGGGCCATGAATTCTCACCTGAAGGTGCGGAAACTGCGCCAACATTGCGGACGGGGGCAACCGCGGGCAAGCCAGGTGTTCCGAGGTGCGTCAATGACCGCACGGGTCGCGGAGCCTCAGGCCTCCGACGTTGCTCCGGAGCGTCTCGACCCCTCTCCGGAATCGACTCCCGCCAGGGGCAACTCGAACCAGAATGTCGATCCGTGCCCCAGTTCCGAGGTCACGCCGAGCTCCCCACCTACGCGACGAACAAGGTCTTGAGTGATGAAGAGTCCGAGTCCAACTGAGTCGACGTCGGGATCCCCATCTTCTTGATGGGCGCGATTGAAGGGCTCGAAGACCAGGCGCTGGTCTTCTAGGCTCAGCCCGGGGCCCGAATCCTCGACGGTCACGCGGAAGTGGCCGAGTGGCGTGGTCTGCCCTTCAACGCGAATCGAACCTCCCTCACGATTGTACTTCACGGCGTTGGAAAGGAGGTTCAGCATCACCTGTCTCAGTAGCGTCGAGCTGGCCAGGACCTGCACGTCACTCGGCGCAGGAATCGTGTTTTCGATACGAAGTGACCGAGAAGCCGCGCCGGGTCGAACAAGGTCTATGCTCTCGGCAACGATAGGTGAGACCAGGATAGGTTCAATGACTTCGTCGTCGAGCCCGTGCTCGATCTTGGTGAGATCGAGAAGCCGATTCACCAGGCTGAGGAGGTGCCGTCCGCTTGCCTCGATGTGGGAGAGCCAGCGCTTCTGTTCCGTCGTGATCCTGGCCTCCGAGTCTTCGAGCAGCACTCCTGAATACCCGATGACCGCGTTGAGGGGTGTCCGGAATTCGTGGCTCATCTGTCGGAGGAAATCGGACTTGGCTGTATTCGCCTTCGCCGCGCTTTGACGAGCTGCCTCGGCTCGAATCAGCGCACGGTTCAGTTTCCCGGTGGATAGCAGGACCGCAATTCGGAGCGTTCGCTGAAACGATAGGATCCGATAGGTGACCCAGCTCACGAGAAACGCCACAACCAGCCCCACGGTCCAAAGCCAGGGACGCCAGAAGAGTAACTCGGCCGGAAGTTCGCCCGATCGCGCCACCGATATGTACCATGGCTCGGCCACGTCGACAATCAACGGGACTGATACGCCCCCCCGCATCCTCGGTGACCGCCCGGACGAGCTGTCAGGGCGAGCAAGGGCGACTCCGCGGCCCACCGAGAAGGCGATGTCCTTGGGTATGAACTCGCGCCTCGCCGACGCGACGACCTCGTCGAGGTCGAAGACCACCGTCGCGAACCCCCAGAACGTCGAGGCGCCGACGTGTTCCGAAAGGTCAGATATGAAGATCGGGTACCGAGCCACCACGCCCGTCCCACCCTGGGCGAGTTCGAAGGGTCCCTGGATCACCGTCCGACGTGTCGAAACCGCCGCCCTGGCTGCGGCACTGTCGTTCGCGCTGGCGAACAAATCCAGCCCTACGACGTTTCGGTTTCGATCGGGGCTCGTCACATAGCTCACCACGCCGTTCGGCGCCAATTGAAGACTGAGGACTCCTGACAGATCGGCGACGAGACCATCGGCGATCGCGTCGAAACGTTGTCGAGCGAAGTCAGGATCGGTTCGCACCACCGCCGCGAGGGCACGAGTCAAGTCGACACGCTGAGCCACGGCAAACGTTATTTCGGATGCCAGTTCCTCGCCGTACACACGCAGACGCTGATCGTCGATCGTCTCAGTACGGGCCGAGAAGACCGTGTGCAGAAAGAACACTGCGCCCACGAAGCCCGCGAATACCGCGACGGCCGTCCCTATCTCCAGTGCCCGGCTGCCCGCACCGGACGATGAGAGGTCCGGACGCGTCACCGACTGTCCACTCCACAGGCCCAAGAAGAAGATCCCCTCATCAGCACTGGAGTCCGACCGTCATCCGGCCTTACGGACCTCAGCCAGGATCTCTTTAATCTCGTGGGCAAAGGTACGGGTGTTGATGGGCTTGGTGAGGTATCTCGAAACACCCGCGGAACCAGCCCGTGCTACATCCTCGGGCATCGCGTGTCCGGTCACGCACACGATCGGCAAGTCAGCGTTCGCATGATCATGCCTGATCCGCTCCGCGAGTTCGATCCCATCCATGTCGGGCAATCCTACGTCCATGATCACCAAATCAGGCCGCTCCTTCGAGATCAGTTGCTGCGCTTGCCCGCCGTTGGTGGCTCGCGTAAGCCGGAACCCTTTCAGCCGAAGGATGATCTCGAAGAGCTCATAGTTGAGATCGTCGTCTTCTACGATGAGGAGATGGTCGACACTTTGGGTCAATGTTCGAATGCCCGAACCAGATTCCTGGTTGAATCAATGACGCATCAATACTACATCGATTCCGGAATTTCTCCATGAGGGCGGCAAACGTGGGCACCTTGCGGGCCCGGGTCGATAAAGCGCCCTGTTGAGCGCCCGCCCTCTCAACCAGCTTCCGCACATCGGAACGTGAAGCGAGATCCTTTCTCCAACTCGCTTTCGACCTCAATGGACGTCCCGTGCAGGCCTGCCAGCTTCGCGGCCAGAGCCAAGCCGAGACCCGATCCCTCGAAGTGCCTCGACTTCCCGTGGTCCAGCTGTATGAAAGGTTCAAAGATTCGCTCGTAAGCTTCGGGATCGATGCCGATCCCGGAATCCCATACCTCGATCTCTACGCCTCCTTCGACGCGTCGTGCCCGAAGTCCCACTGAGCCCCCTTCCGGCGTGAACTTCACAGCGTTTTCGAGCAGGGCCATGACCATCTTCTTGAGGTGGGATTCACTCGAGAGGACATGAAGCGGCCCACTCTCGATGTCCATCTCGATCGCGATACCCTTCAGGTCTGCGGCACTCGCCACCATGGTCCTGCAGCTTTCAAGCAGCGCTTCCACGTCCACGGTGGTGAGTTCGATCTCGGCGGGATTCACGTCGGATCGGGCGTAATCAAGGATGTCGTCAATCAACTTCATGAGTCGGCTACCACTCTCATTGATGTTGCTCAACACACGTCGCTGGTCCGCAGTCACCTCACCATAAATGCCGTAGGAAAGCCCCTCACTGAACCCGAGGATCGGCGTAAGGGGCGAGCGCAACTCATGGCTGACCATGGACATGAACTTGTTTCGTGTCTTCAACGCCTCACTCAGCCGAATGTTGGCAACCGTCAAAGCGTCCTTCTGACTTTTCACCACTTCGACCGCAGCCGTGCGGGCCACCTCGGTCCGATGCGCGATTACGATCTGCGCCAGGCTGTCCAGGAGAGGGCCGACGCTTTCCACGTACCGTCGTGAATACCCACCGGGACGGTTCGCCAGACCGACCATGCCCACGGGGACTCCATCCCGGACGAACGGCACACCGAGGAACGCGTTCAAATCCGGGTGCCCGTCGGGTAATCCTCCCGAACGGTGATCAGTGCCAGGGCTGTTGGCCACGACGATCTCACCGGATGTGATCGCCGCCCCGAATAGTGTCTCCATGTTCCGAAAGATCATCCCCGTCGGCGCGTTCTCATCGTAGAAGCGCCGGGTCGCCTCGTCCCACGCGATATTCGTGACTGCAAAGGTGTGCAGGTACGGAGTGCCATCCTCCTCATGCAGGATCTGACCGATGAAGCCATACTCGCTGCTCGTGAATCTGAGCATGCGCTCCAGGAGAGCGTCGAATTCATCACCCGGCGAATCGGCACCGATGAACCAAGACTGCATGGCCCTGACCTCGGCCAACATCTGATTCTGGGCTTCGAGGGCGTCCTCGACTCCCTCCAGAATTCCCTGGGTTTCCTGAAGGTGCTGCCGGTGGTCTGCGATCTGCTCCGCGAGATCTCGAACGACGCACAGGACGAGGCGCTCCCCATCGACCTCGAACGGGGTCAGCATGACGTCGACCGGCGTCTCGACACCGTCCTTGCGGCGCGCGGTCAAGGGAAGCCCCCGAGCCATCATGCGTCGTTCGGGGTTCTTCCAGTAGCCCATCATGAGATTGCCGTGTTTGTCTCGGCTCGACTCAGGTATCAGATCGGCGACGGGTCGGCCGACGAGTTCCTCAGGTGTGTAGCCGAGCTCATCGCGCACCAGCTCCGAGGCCATCACCACGATCCCACCCTCGTTGACCACGAGGATCGGAAAAGGCAGCACTGTGCCAGTAGCCCGTATGGAATCCAGAACTGAACCGTCGATTCTCGCACCCTTCGCATCCATGCGGCACATCACTCCATTGAATCGCGAATTCTATAATCTTGGTGATAAGCTCATGATACTCTGTGGATGTAAACAGAGTTAAGCTTTTGCATGTCAGTAGGCGTGCTTGACCTGGCTCGCCATCGCTGATCCCGAATGCCGATTCGTACTTCACAATAACGCAGAGACGCCCC
>Ga0181587_10004684_pt1 | contig 11252 bp, 11 predicted proteins | sample 071ome_27_FD_132463 | JGI IMG/M metagenome (GOLD analysis project Ga0181587, IMG submission 132463) | Coastal salt marsh microbial communities from the Groves Creek Marsh, Skidaway Island, Georgia - 071409AT metaG (megahit assembly) | ecosystem: Environmental > Aquatic > Marine > Intertidal...
ACCACTTTTGGCCCCTTAAACCACTCGTGGAATTTTAGTCTTAATTCCGTGTTACTTGACATCATATCGTCAAGAAGTGAACGAATTGGGGCATTACCTCCGTGCCCACTAACTACACAAATTTTAGAAAAACCTGAGTCTTTCAGTGAACCGACAATGTCACGGATGACTTCTAAAAGAGTAGATACCCTGAGATTGATTGTACCGGGAAAGGCGACAAAACTTGGTGTGATTCCAAATGGCATGGCAGGAAACACGGGGATTTTAAGTGGCGCTGCAGCCTCAAGCGCGATCCGTTCAGCCAAAATTAAATCGGTACAAACTGATAAATGGGAGTGTTGCTCTACCGACCCAATGGGAATACAGCACCTTGGATCCGCTTTGGCTGCAGCCTCAATGTCTTGCCAGTTCATGTCTTCAACACGCATCGGCTCTTGAAACACCCTAGACGAAGTTCAATAACAAGACGGTATCATTGGATAGACCACGCAATCAAACAAAACATGCCAAGAGAAATCAGGTTGGTTTTCCTACCTTAAAACCAATCATCTCCCAAGCTAATGGTTACGGGGGCGCGCAACCGCCGTTACTTGCACCTTGATTACATCGTGATATTTTGACTGTTTGTGACCGCATGAGATAAGTATCAGATTTAAATAGCTTTTTTAACCATCCTGTTAAATCCAGCCACCACGAAAGGTTGGTTTATCCATTATCTTTCCTTACTGTAGTAGCGAAAGAACCGATTGTTTAGCTTGTGCCAGCATCGCAGTCGCTGCTTGATCAAGGATTTGTTGCTTTGACAAATTACTTGTCTCTCTAGCAAAATCTACGTCAACAATTCGGCGGCGGGCTTGTTCACTCAACATCGCCCCAATTGAAAGATTAACACTATTATGCGGTTAGCCGCCCAGCCCTACAGGGCCGTCAGACGTATTCATGCTCAATGAGCCAACGACTCCTTCAGCGCCTGTCGCATCAGCATCAGTAAAGCGGGTGTTCTCATCTGTGCGAGCAGTGATCAATCTCGCCATTCGTGAACAGGGTCTATCTATCAGCTAGGCCTGCCGGCATAGCCAGCTTGCCAAAATGCAGTATGTGAAGGCGGGCAACCAGCCCAATCATCAAAACTTGCAACCCGATCGCGACAGCTGTCATGATCCAATAGCTAGGTGAAAATTTGTCGATAAGGCCAGCCGCGACAAGCCCTTTATTGACAAAAAAATGGATCATAACACTGAGTGCGACGCCGGGACAAACAAGTGCATAGGATCCGGGCGAGCGGGTGCCGCCATCGGCAAGATCGGTGCGGGCATAATTCTGGCTTTGCAGGACCTTCAGCCCCAACAGGCCAAACAGTAATTGACCGGACAGTAAAATAGTCAAGAACATCAACACATCACCAGCGCCGGCATGACTGTCAAAATGCACATGAAGCCCATGATCTTGGCGGAGTGACAATATACCAAGCACGGTCAAAATCGGAATTATGATCATCAAGGTTGGCGCGGCTTCGGGGGCGGCACCATGTTCAAACATCGCATAGACGCCAAGCACCAGCGCCACCGCGGTATAGACAACGGCACCACTCATGAAGAACGTCGAGAGCATGACCGACAGGCCGGCGATCAACGGACTGCTGCTCATCGCGGCCGGTGCGGCAAGCCCGACCCCAACCATTGACAGGGCAAAAGCTGGCAAAAGCTGGGCGTATGAGTTATTTGCCGCATGGCTAAACCCCCCGCCCTTAACCATAACGCGGCTCAAAAACTGGCCAATTTGCCGGAACGCCAGCCATCCAATCAGCACAAAGGTAAACATGTCCGCATGAAAAAGATACTCAATGATCGTCCATAAGCCCGGTACAAAGACTAATCCAACGATGAAGCCGACATTGACACTCATCGCCAAGGCCAACGGCATGGCCAAAATTTGTGTTTCGGCATTTGAGTCACGAAGCTGGCGGTAGCCATCACTTTTCGTGAAAGCCTTATAGGCGTCAAGATTCCAAAACAGCAAGCGTAAATTCTGAAAGGCAAAAAACGCAATGCCGAGCATCGCGATTGCAATCGCAAGGGTCAACAAGCCATCGCCCGTGGTGATCGCGGCACTGATATTTTCAAAGGTCGGCACGGCTTTGCCTTTATGCGGTACCCAAAACAGCAAATACATAAAAAATGTCACCACGAGGCCCCCGGCACCAAGCGACGCAAGAAAATATAACGGGGAATAGACGCCGTGGCGCCGGGTCGATGAAAGTAGCATCAATAACATGTAATCGGTCTCCGCATCGTCAAAGATGGGGGGCGGTACAGATGCCCCCCCCGGAATGGTGTTTCGATTGGCCCTAACAGCCGGCATCAGGCGCGGTCACGGGGCGTAAAAGTCACTGGGCGTAAAATGTCACGAGGCATAAAGCAATCAATGCGCGTAAAGCACAGGGGTTTTGCAATCGGCCTGAATGCTTTCGGTGACACCACCAAATAGCCGCTCAAAGATCACTGACCCGCCATAGGCCCCCATTACCAAGAGGTCGGCACCGTTCGCCTGCGCCATGATTAGCCCGGCTACCGTATCGTCGCCGCTGACATCACTCGAAATGGTGGCGGTGATTCCGTTGGCGGCAAGATAGCTGCCGATATCGGTCGATACAGACCGGCGCTTGGCATCGACCATAATCACCTCGACCTGGGCAAACCGGCGTAATAGCGGCATCGCCGCCCGAACCGCGCGCCCTGACGCCATCGACCCGTCCCACGCGATGACGCAGCGCTTGTCAAAACTGCCGATGACGCTGTCATTATGGAGCTGGAGGGTGGCGGCAATACCAGCATTAGCCAATTCAGCAGCCGATAATGGGCTGGTGACAACAGCAAGGTCAAAGTAAGGCGACAATGACGGCCATGCCTGCTGGATAAACCCATGCCGGCCATACCATTCCTGCGCCAGCCCAAGGCCCGCACATTTTGTTTTGAATGCATCGACGCAGCTGTTGATGCGGCGTTCAGCATCCTCGATGGTGGCAGCCGCCACATCGGCAAAACCACCATCATCCATCGGATAATAATCGATGCCTTGCTCGGTGGTGATGATGCCGGTGATCGGCGCGTCAAGCGCGGTGGCAAGCTGTGCCGCGGCGGTAACTTGTTTATCAGGGAAATCATGTCCGGCAGAAATGACAACGGCGAGTTTCATCGGTTCACTCCATCAGTGGTGTTGATAGGATGAAAAAACCATAAAAACGGATTGAGAAAATTGATCTCGATCAATGTCGCATTACAAGGCACCCGATAGGCTGTCCCCATTAGAAACGTTTTAGGGGATCCTATGCCAATGGAACCGCAATTTTATTACCTGACCATGGTGGTTGTCGCATTTGTACTATTTTTGGGTGTCATTACCTGGTTGCAAATTTCCGATGAAAATTATCGCCGTCTTCAACGGAATAAAAAATGACTGGATTTGGCGCGGCCCATCTATGTACAGCCTGCGACTTGGCGCCCAAAACACCGCCTCGGCTATGTGACTATGTGAACGGGGTTGTCAGCGTGGCGTTTCATAATCTGACAGCGCGCGGGGTAAGCCCAGAACAGGCCGCACGGTCGGCGCTGGTGGTGTTGAAAATTCATCAGCCTGATCTTTGTCCGTGTAATTCTGATCGGGTGCGGGATTGGCTTTTGACCAACGCCGCAAACCCACAATTTTCATAAACGAGACACCTGCTGCTGCAGGTTAGACGGCAAGGCTGTGTGATTTCTCCGGGGTTGCAAACTGGTCGAAATGATGTGCAACCAGCCTTGCCGTCACATGCGGCATTTCAGCAATCCGATAAGCCGTGCCATCGGCTGTCGGTATCAGCCCGTAGCGGGTCGGATCGGCAGCAATCAAATCGCATAACGTATCAGCGATGCGCCCGTAGGCCGCGCGCAATAAAGCCGGCTTTATCTCGAACTGGCACATCAATTGGTCGATGATCTGCCCATGCAGCCGGTCGACAGCGGTTAAGCTGTACCCCCGGCTGGTGGCCAGCTTGCCGCCTTGCACCCGTTCAAGATAGGCTTGGGTGCCGCTGGCATTTTGCGCATAGCCCTGCGGCAGGCAAGAAATCGCCGAGGCACCCAACCCGACCAAATAGCGCGACCGGTCATCGGTATAGCCCTGAAAATTGCGGTGCAGGGTTTGATTGTTCAGCGCATCCACCAACCCGTCATCCGGCTTAGCAAAATGGTCTATGCCAACAGGAACATAACCGCTAGTGGTGAAGCGCTGCCGGCCTTGCGCCAGCAGCCTGTATCGTGTGGCACTGTCCGGCAGGCTGGCAGCATCAATCAGCTTTTGGCGTTGTGCCATCCAGGGCACATGGGCATAGCCAAACATTGCGATCCGATCCGGTGCCAATGATAGCACCTTGTCGATGGTTGTCGCAAAGCTGGCGGCAGATTGATGCGGCAAACCATATAAAAGGTCGATATTGACGCTATCAATGCCCCCTGACCGCAACATATCAAAACAGGATTTGGTTTGTTCAAAGCTTTGCGGCCGACCAATGGCTTGCTGGATAATCGGGTTGAAATCCTGCACGCCAACACTGGCCCGGCTTAACCCGGCGTCAAACAATATATGCAGCCGGTCAGCGTCAATCTCGGTCGGGTCAATTTCGACGGAAAAAGCCATATTGTCGGTAAAACGGAATTGACGTTTCAGATGGCTCAGCAACTCTGTCATCAGGTCAGGCGGCAGCAGCGTTGGCGTACCACCACCAAGATGCAAATGCTCGACAAGCACCGATTTGCCAAGCTGGGCGACCACAAGGTCAATTTCTGCCTTCACCCCGTCAATATAATGATAGAGCGCGTCTAGCCGGCGTTTTATGCCCTGGGTACGGCAGGCGCAAAACCAGCATAAATTGCGGCAAAACGGGATATGGATATAAAGGGATAGGCGCCCATCTGGCGGTATCGCCGTTAGCCATTTGGCAAAGCTATCAGCCGTAACCGCGGTGTTAAAATGGTTGGCCGGCGGATAGCTGGTGTAGCGCGGGACTCTTTTTTCAAGATCAAATGTCTTGATGATTTGCGATTCATTTTGCATGCCGCTAGTCTAACGATGCGGTTCAGCATAACATTGATCGAAGTCAAACTTGTTGGATTATCCTGATGAAGGCAGCAAACCTGACCGGCGTCAAACCGGTGTCCAAAAATTGTGGTGATTGCCCGATCCAGCGCCAAGCCATTTGTTCACGCTGTGGCAGCGACGAGTTGCTTGTTCTTGAAAAAATGAAAACCTACCGGACCTACGAAAAGGGCGAGATGATCACCTATAGCGGTGCGCCGGTCACCCATGTTGGCACATTGGTATCCGGCGTGGCGTCAATATCTCAGGGGTTGGATGATGGGCGCCGGCAAATCATGGGGATCTTACTGCCAAGTGATTTTGTTGGCCGGCCTGGGGCCAGCGAGGCGCATTATGATATCACCGCCGCGTCCGAGGTGGTGATGTGCCGTTTCGAAATCCGCGCCTTTGAGCGCCTGCTTGCCACATCGCCGGCGCTGGCCCCACGGCTTTTGGAAATGACGATGGACGAATTGGATGCGGCGCGTGAATGGATGCTGCTGCTGGGCCGAAAATCGGCGCGCGAAAAAATCGCGACCCTTATCTATATGATTGCCCTGAAAACCAGATCGCTGTCGGGCGCCAGCGCTGGGGAAGCCTTTGCGTTTATGTTGCCACTGACCCGCGAAACGCTGGCCGATTATCTAGGCCTGACGATTGAGACGGTCAGCCGTCAAATTTCTGCCCTGCGCCGGGACGGCGTTGTCAGCCTGACCGGCCAACGCGAGATTCTGATCCCCGATTTTCGACGGCTTCTTGATGAAACCGGCGATGATTATAGCGGCAATGTATTGCCCTAGGGCCTTTTCAAACCCGCCGATTGCTTAGTTTTCCCGCCGCCAACGCCAAATCTTGATCCAGATCAATGTTTGGCGCGGGTGAATGACCCATTATCAGCCCAGACCATATGTATTTGTAACCTGTCGTTGGCAGGTTCCGTCAGGGAGAAGGGCTTATGGGCAAATCTCTGTCAAACCTGCTTTTGGCAGCGGCCATCGCGATCAGCGGCTGGTGTGTTTTTATGGCCGAGGATCTGGCCTATCAAACCGCAATGGGTGTGTTATTCATCGCCGCGGTGTTTACCCTGCTGCGCGCGGTGTTTCCCGGCCGGCAGGCAGTGCCGGCAGATCCATCGCACTATATGGATGATGTCGTCAGGGCCGGGGTGATTGCCACGGCATTTTGGGGCCTTGTCGGTTTTGCGGCGGGTGTCTATATCGCGTTTCAGCTGGCCTTTCCTGAACTGAATTTTGACCTTCCTTATACCACCTTTGGCCGGCTCCGCCCGCTCCACACCTCGGCGGTGATTTTTGCGTTTGGCGGTAATGCGTTGATTTGCACCTCGTTCTATGTGGTGCAACGCACATCGGCGGCCCGGTTGTGGGGCGGCAATCTTGCTTGGTTTGTGTTCTGGGGCTATCAGATCTTTATCGTGATGGCGGCCACCGGCTATATTTTGGGCGCGACCCAATCCAAAGAATATGCTGAACCGGAATGGTATACCGATATCTGGCTGACCATCGTTTGGGTGGCCTATCTGGCGGTGTTTTTTGGCACGATTCTCAAACGCCGCGAACCACATATCTATGTTGCGAACTGGTTTTATCTCAGCTTCATTGTGACTGTGGCGATGCTGCACCTTGTCAATAATCTGTCATTGCCGGTGTCGATCTACGGGTCCAAATCGGTGCAGCTTTTTGCCGGTGTGCAGGATGCGCTGACCCAATGGTGGTATGGCCACAACGCGGTCGGGTTTTTCCTGACAGCTGGCTTTTTGGGAATGATGTATTATTTCGTGCCTAAACAGGCCGACCGTCCGGTCTATAGCTACAAGCTGTCGATCATTCACTTTTGGGCGCTGATTTTTCTCTATATTTGGGCGGGGCCGCACCATCTTCATTACACGGCTTTGCCGGATTGGGCGCAAACCCTTGGTATGGTGTTTTCGATCATGCTGTGGATGCCGTCATGGGGTGGCATGATCAACGGCCTGATGACCCTGTCTGGGGCGTGGGATAAATTGCGGACCGACCCGGTGTTGCGGATGATGGTGCTGTCGATCGGCTTTTACGGCATGTCGACTTTTGAAGGGCCGGTGATGTCAATCAAGGCGGTCAATGCGCTGAGCCATTACACCGACTGGACGATCGGCCATGTGCATTCAGGCGCGCTTGGCTGGAACGGCATGATCTCCTTTGCCGCGCTATATTTCTTGGTACCACGCCTGTGGCATCGTGATGGCCTGTATTCATTAAGGCTTGTCAGCTGGCATTTCTGGTTAGCGACGATTGGCATTGTTCTTTATGCGGCGTCGATGTGGGTAACCGGCATTATGGAAGGGCTGATGTGGCGCGAGGTCGATGCTCAGGGATTCCTTGTCAATTCCTTTGCCGACACCGTCAGCGCGAAATTCCCGATGTATATGGTTCGCGGTTTCGGCGGCATTCTGTATCTGACCGGTGCTGTGATCATGGTGTTCAATCTTTGGAAAACTGTCAGTCATGGCAAGGCCGCGGCTACCACGCCTGCGCCGGTAACGATTTAGGAGCAATAAATGGCTATCTTGGACCGGCATAAAATTCTGGAAAAGAACGCAACCCTGCTTCTTGTCTTCAGTTTTCTGGTGGTAACGATCGGTGGCATCATCGAAATTGCGCCGCTGTTTTATCTCGAAAACACCATCGAAAAGGTCAAAGGCGTCCGGCCTTATACACCGCTCGAACTGACGGGTCGTAACATCTATATCCGTGAAGGCTGCTATACCTGTCACAGTCAGATGATCCGGCCTTTACGCGACGAGGTTGAGCGCTATGGCCATTATAGTCTGGCGGCTGAATCGATGTATGACCATCCGTTCCAATGGGGATCCAAACGCACCGGCCCGGATCTGGCGCGGGTTGGAGGGCGTTATTCGGATGAATGGCATGTTGACCATTTGAAAAACCCACAATCGGTGGTGCCGGAAAGCGTTATGCCCAAATACGGATTTCTGGCTGATGTCGAGCTTGATACCAGCCAATTGGCTGCCTTACTGACAACCCACCGCCGGGTCGGGGTGCCGTATGATGATGCGATGATTGCCAATGCTGTCGCGGATTTTACCGCGCAGCTGGATCCTGACAGCGATTCAGACGGTTTGCTGTCGCGCTATGCCAATGTGACTATCCGCAATTTTGACGGCAGCCCACGCGCCACCGAAATGGACGCGCTGGTGGCCTATTTGCAAATGCTTGGCACATTGGTCGATTTTTCAACCTTTGAGCCGGACCCAAGCCGCTAGAGGAGCCAGCCACCATGTCACATTACGATCTGCTTCGTGAATTTGCTGACAGCTGGGGCCTGTTGATGATGGTCGTTCTTTTCGTCGGGGTGATTTTATTTACCTTCCGGCCCGGCAGTGCCCGGCTTCACAAGGAGATGGCGCTGCTTCCATTACGCAATGAAACGGCACCACCATCGGCCAGCGATATAAAGGGAGGCCTGCAATGAGCCGTCCAACAAATGACCCGAAAAACACCAAGGATCAACCGGTCGAAACCACCGGCCATTCTTGGGACGGTATTCAAGAATATAACAACCCATTGCCACGCTGGTGGCTATGGACCTTTTACGCAACAATCGTTTGGGCGCTTGCCTATATGGTGGCTTACCCCGCAGTTCCACTGTTAAAGCAAGCGTCCCCGGGGTTGTTTGGCTATGCCTCCCGTGCAGAACTTGAAACTGAACTTGTTCATTTCAAGGTAGCCAACGCCCCGCTGGATAAAGCCCTGGCGGCAACCGATCTCGCCATGATCAAGGACCAGCCGGATCTGGCGCATTACGCAACCACCGGCGGTGCAGCGGTATTCCGCACCTTTTGTGCGCAATGTCATGGATCGGGCGCGGCCGGTGCCACCGGCTATCCGAACCTGCTGGATGATGACTGGATTTGGGGCGGCAGTTTGCCCGCTATTTACCAGACCATTCGCCATGGTATTCGGGCTAGTGACGATGATGAAACGCGCGCGTCTGAAATGCCGGCATTTGGCGAGATCCTAGAGCCAGCCGAGATCACCGATGTTAGCCATTATGTGATGTCGATTTCAGGCGGCACCTATAACCCGTCGCTTGTCACCAGTGGCAAAGCAATATTTGCCGATAATTGCGCCGACTGTCATGGCGCGACCGGCGCCGGCAACCGCGAACTTGGCGCCCCAAATTTGACCGATGCATTATGGCTTTATGGCGGTGGCCAAAAGGCGGTGGTCGACACGATTGCTGGTGGCCGGAAAGGCATGATGCCGGCCTGGAAAGAGCGGTTGAGCGAATCCCAATTGCGGCAGGTAGCCTTTTACATTCACCAGCTTGGTGGCGGCGAATAGAACGGATCTATAGTGGAACAAAAGGTCTCAAGCCCAGCGCTCTATAAAGCGCGTGAACCGGTGTTTCCGCGCCGGGTCAGCGGTCGGTTTCGCACCCTCAAATGGTGGCTGATGCTGTTTACCTTGGGGATTTATTATATCACCCCTTGGATTCGTTTTGACCGTGGCCCCGACATGCCCGATCAGGCGGTATTGGTTGATCTGGCACATCGCCGCTTTTTTATGTTCTGGATCGAGATTTGGCCGCATGAGTTTTACTTTGTCGCCGGTCTGCTGATCATGGCCGGGATCGGCTTATTCTTGTTTACCTCGGCGCTGGGGCGGGTGTGGTGCGGATATGCCTGTCCGCAAACCGTTTGGACTGATCTGTTTATCCTTGTCGAGCGGTGGATTGATGGCGACCGCAATGCGCGCATCAAATTGTGGCATCGTAAATGGGATGCCGACAAGCTGCTTCGCCGGCTTGTCAAATGGGTCCTGTGGCTGTTGATCGGGGTTGGCACCGGCGGGGCTTGGGTCTTTTATTTTGCCGATGCACCAACTTTGGCGTGGAGCCTTTTTACCGGTGATGCGCCCGCTGTTGCATGGGGCGCGATTGGCGTGTTGACCGCGGCCACTTTTGTGTTTGGCGGCTTTATGCGCGAACAGGTATGCACCTATATGTGTCCTTGGCCACGGATTCAGGCGGCGATGATGGACGAGGATACCTTGACCATCGGCTATCGGTTCTGGCGGGGTGAACCGCGCGCCCGGCACCAACGGCAAAAAACTGACGCTCTGGTGGGCGACTGTGTTGATTGCAATGCATGTGTGAATGTCTGCCCGATGGGGATTGATATTCGCGATGGGCAACAGCTTCAATGTATCACCTGTGCGTTATGTATTGATGCTTGTGATGATGTCATGGGGCGGCTTGGTAAGCCACGCGGGCTGATTGACTATATGGCCTTGTCAGATGAAGCTGCCGAACGGTCGGGGGCGATGCCGCGCGCCGCATGGCGACATATCTTGCGGCCGCGTACCCTGCTCTATACAGCGATATGGTTATCGATCGGGGCAGCGCTTATTTATGGCTTGTTTGTGCGAACCGACATTGAATTCACCGTCGCGCCCATTAGAAACCCGGTTTATGTCAAGCTTGCTGACGGCTCGATCCGCAATATTTATGAAGTCCGGTTGCGTAATAAAACCGCCCGGCCACAAATGCTGACCATCGGCATTGATGGTGATTTTGCCGACCTGACCCTGACGATCAGCGGCGTTGATGGCAACAGCGTAACTGTGGCGCCTGACAGCACCTATTTGCAACGGGTCTATGTTGCGGCACCGGCCGAGTCATTGCCCGCGATGAGCGGTGCGACCGATTTCAGCTTTTTCATCGCAAGCCCGGATGAAAAGCAGCGCTATGTCGTGAAGAGTGTTTTCAATGGAGACAAGCTATGAGCGATTCTGTTCGTCGTTTCACCGGTTGGCATTTCCTGTTCATCATGTGCGGTGCTTTTGGAACAATCATCGCCGCCAATCTGACCTTGGTCTATTTTGCAGTCGGCAGCTTTCCGGGCTTGGAGGTGATCAACACCTATGTCGCAAGTCAGCAGTTTGATCGCAAACGGCGCGCGCAAGAGGCGCTTGGATGGACAAGCACCGTTTCGTATCAGGCCGGGGCCATCAGCGTGTCACTAAAGGGGCAAGACGGTACAGCCCCCGTACCGGCCCGCGTGGCAATTCGGGTGGGCAGCGCGACCACCAATCGTGAAGACCAAACCGTGATCCCGCACG
>Ga0181587_10004688_pt1 | contig 11248 bp, 10 predicted proteins | sample 071ome_27_FD_132463 | JGI IMG/M metagenome (GOLD analysis project Ga0181587, IMG submission 132463) | Coastal salt marsh microbial communities from the Groves Creek Marsh, Skidaway Island, Georgia - 071409AT metaG (megahit assembly) | ecosystem: Environmental > Aquatic > Marine > Intertidal...
ACCTCCATTTTTGGACGGATGGCGGGTGCATAGGTCAGCGTTTTAAGATTGAGTGCGTGAATGATGCTTTTCCCTTGAGCGTCTTTTTCCGAAGTTTTTTCATAAAACCCTTTTCCCGTTTTATTCCCAAGAAATTTATTGTCTAAAAGGAACTTGACAAACTTGGGTTCAGGGCGTTGTTTGAGTTGTTCAATATAGGTGTCTCCTTTTACGTTTTCAGAAACAAAACGACTTACATGGTATCCCGTATCCAAGCCTACTAAATCTTGTAAGCGAAAGGTTGCTGTGTTGGGACGACCAATCAAGGAGCCCGTCATGGCATCTACCTCTTCGATTTTAAAATCGAATTGTTCGGTAAGCAAGGTCAGTTCAGTACCCGACATTACCCCGATGCGATTTCCTATAAAAGCGGGAGTATCTTTACAAAGTACCGTTTGTTTTCCAAGGGTTACTTGACCAAAATCCATAAAGAAATTTACCACCTCTTTTTGGGTATTGGCAGTGGGAATTATTTCTAGCAACCTCAGATAGCGAGCGGGGTTAAAGAAATGCGTTCCACAAAAACAACTTTTAAAATTCTCAGATCGCCCTTCTGCTAAGAGGTGTATAGGAATGCTCGAAGTGTTTGAACTGACCAAACTGCCTTGTTTTCTATACTGCTCCACTTTTTCAAAAAGCTGCTTTTTGACGGCGAGATTTTCAACCACTACCTCTATGATCCAGTCAGCGTCTGCAATTTGATCAAAATCATCTTCAAAATTACCTGTTCGAATTCGGGAGGCAAATGAATGGTGGTAGAGCGGAGCCGGTTTGGCTTTGATTGCTTTTTGAAGGGCCGTATTGACAAGCATATTTCGATGCACTGGGTCTTTAGATTCCGCACCTTTAAGATTGGGGGTGACTATATCCAAAATCAATACATCCATCCCAACATTGGCCAAGTGACAGGCTATACCTGAACCCATTACACCGGATCCTAAAACGGTTACTTTTTTCAATCGATACTTCATAGGGTAGATTTTGAATTTTTAAATTTAATGAAAAAAATGACACCGTGTCATTTTTTATTTTTACTTTTAATCAAAATACTTTTATGAGTTTAGAACACATGATTTCTCAATTTGAGAAAAGAGCTGCAACAGCTGCTCCCATAGGCGGGTCCATCAAATTTGAAGTAGACGGTCAGGGAATTTTAATCGACGGTACGGGAGAAAACAACACCGTGAGCGCTTCCAACGGAGAAGCCGATTGCACCATTAGCCTTACTGCTGAAGTGCTTCAGAAATTAAGAGATGGAGAAATCAACCCCATGATGGCTGTTATGGGGGGACAAATTAAGATTAGTGGAGATATGGGATTAGCAATGAAAGTCCAATCCTTGATGGGGTAATAGTTGATTCGAATCTGCTACACCGAACAACTCATATCCGCACCACAACATTGAGGTGACTTAATTTTACCTTCGCAATTTCTACAAATTGAAATCTGAACAACGCTGCCGTCGTCAAGCGTAAGGTGATCGTTTTCAAGGGGTTGTTCGCATTTTGCACAGCTTGCATTCACTGCCATTCCACAGGATGCACATTCGTAAGTTGCCATAGTTTTTCTTTTTTTTGATACCCTTAAAGGTACTTATTTTTTTGCAGAAGCCCTAAAACTTGTTCCCAAAGTATAGAGTAACCAAATCCAGGGGGCTCCATGAAGCACAAGATCAAAAACATCCATGGCAGCCATCCCTACACCACCACCCATGAGCCAGCGGATTTTACCAAATACATGAGGTTCAGGGGTAAAAGGCGCTAAACCAAGCGTTAACGATACAATTAGGGGGGTAAAGAGAGGTGATTTTAAAAAAGAATTCATTTTTGTCCGTTCAGTATAGTGGTGGGCCAATGTACAATTTCTCCTGTGATTTTATCCGATGGCATTTGGGCGTTTACCTTTTGGAGGTGGGTCGTTAATACTTGTGCCAGTTCCCGAGTTTTATCAACCTTGGATTCGACTAAATTATTGTCCTCGAAGATATCGTCTTCTAAGTTATACAACTCCAGGCTTTGGTCGGTGTGGAAGTAAATCAATTTCCAATTGCCTTGACGAATGGCGCTGTAACTTCCAATACCCGGCCCTTCAGGCCCCCATTCGTTAGGATAGTGCCAAAACAAGGGACGGCTGATTTCTTTTTGAGTTTCCTCTAAAAGCAGGGGAACCAAACTCTGACCGTCTACCTTTTGAGGAATTTTTGCCTCCTTAACCTGAGCAATATCCAATAGGGTAGGGAAAAAATCTTCAATGATCAAGGGAGTAGAATTGATGGCATTTTTTGGGGTTTTATTAGGCCAATAGGCCAGCATAGGAACGCGAATACCTCCTTCGTAAATCGACCCCTTTCCACTTTTTAAGGGAAGGTTGTGGGTGTGTTTCTGACCTCCTCTTGCCGAAGCACTCAGGCCACCATTATCCGACATAAAAAGGATAACTGTATTGTTTTCAAGTTGATGATCCTCAAGATAGTTCAGTACATTCCCCAACGCTTCATCCATGCTTTCAATCATGGAAGCATATCGTGCTTCAGGTTCTTCAAGACCCAACGCGCGATAGGGTTCGACAAAATGGTCGTTTGCCATAAGGGGAGTATGTATTCCGTACAAAGCAAAGTATAAGAAAAAGGGCTGTTTGTTTTGTACCGGCTCATTTAGGGCGTGGAGTACTTCTTTCGTCAGTGCTTCTGTTAAAAAAATATCCTGTCCGTGGTATTTTTCCAATCCAGGAACGGCCCATACTTCCTTCCCAGGTTTTCCATTTCCAAAGTTTTCAAGGCCTAAATAACTTTCTGGTGCCCCCGCGGCATGCCCTGCAATATTAACATCAAATCCTAAATTCAGTGGATTAGAAGAAGGATAACCAATAGCCCCAAAGTGGGCTTTACCAGCGTGGATTGTATAATAGCCCTGTTCAGACAATAGCTCGGGAAGCGGTTTTGCATAGACCGCATGGGGAGTTAAAGAATCCAAACCTATTCCGTTGTAATTCCACTCGGGAAAAGTCAAACTGGGATGGTTGAGTTCCATCGGTTGCTTTTGATCGGGCGTTAAGGTCCAATTGGTAACCCGATGTCTGGCAGCATTCATACCCGTCATCAAACTGACGCGTGTCGGAGAACATACGGGAGTGGCGTAGGCGTTGGTGAATTTGACTCCTTTTTCTGCCAAGCGCTCCATATTGGGCGTTTTATAAAGAGCATTAAAGGGAGTGGTTTGATCCCAAAAAGGAACTGAGGTGTCCTGCCACCCCATATCATCTACAAAAAATAAAACAATATTGGGAGGGAGTTCATCTTGAGGTTTTTGACAACCCAAAAACAGGGTTAGTAAAACTAAAACAAGATAAAATTCAATTTTAGTCTTCATGTAATTCGGGTGCTTTAAATAAACCAAGATTTGACACTACCACTTGAGCTTTGGAGTCCTTTACAGTAAAGCGGACCCCCTCAATGGTTTGCGTCTCGAAACGAACCAATCGCTTATTGCCTATCGTACTGCCTTCGTATGCTTTTACCCAATGCCCCTCTTTTAAAATTTCTAGTACAAAAGACTTGATTCGCTGCCCCATGGGTAGGAATTCTTGTATCATAAAGGTATTGGCCTCTACTGGGGCTTCCAACTGAAGTTCAATTGTCGGTTTCGCATCTTTTGTGTGCGAAACCCAATAGGTATTCAGAGCATCATCAAGTAAGGCCTCAGGGGTATATCCTTTTGCTGTAGTACTCGTTTGGAGTTTTTGTCCCTGAGCGAGGTTCTGCGCAAAAGTCTCCTTTAAAAAAGCCGCGAACGCATTCAGTACAGCTACTTCGTTTTCATGAACCAACCCTCGGGTATCTACGGGTAAGTTTAATAACAACGAGCTGTTTAGCCCTACTGAATTGTAATATATATCTACGAGTTGGGAGAGCGATTTAACCGCATCATCTTGTTCGGGGTGGTAATACCATCCGGGGCGAATCGACACATCCGTTTCTGTAGGTACCCAATGCGTACCCATTTCTTGTCCAGCAGCAAAACGCTGAAAATCTGGCATACCCGCATAGACACTGTCGCGATAAATGGGCGACCAAGTAGTTTCGTTGGCATAGCCTTTTTCATTTCCCACCCAACGTATATCGGGTCCTGCGTCGCTAAAAATTACAGCTTGAGGCTGGAGACTGCGCACCAGTTCGATCGTGGTAGGCCAATTGTAGTAGGTTTTTTTAGCTACTCTGCGTTCTTCATTTGCTCCTCCATAAAAACCATCGCCCCCATTGGCGCCGTCAAACCAAACTTCAAAAATAGGACCGTATTGAGTCAACAATTCCTTGAGTTGATTTCGAAAATAGGTTATGTATTCTTTCGAACCGTAGTCGGGATGGTTTCGGTCCCAGGGTGATAAATACACTCCAAATTTCAGTCCGTATTCTTTGCAAGCTTCGGAAAGTTCTTTGATCAAATCTCCTTTTCCTTGCCTCCAGGGGGAATTTTTAACCGAATGTGCTGTATACGCACTGGGCCACAAACAAAATCCGTCGTGATGCTTCGCCGTGATGATGATTCCCTTCATCCCTGCTTCTTTAGCAACCCGTGCCCACTGGCGGGTGTCCAATTCGGTTGGATTGAATTGAGATGGCTTCTCATCTCCATACCCCCATTCCTTGTTGGTAAAGGTATTCATGTTAAAATGGATGAAGGCGTAATACTCCAACTCTTGCCAAGCCAATTGGTGTCCATTCGGAACGGGTCCAACGGCTGTTAAGGGGGGCTCTGGAGTAACGCAACTTAGCATAAAATTCAAGCCTACAGCGAGTGTACAGCTTTTTAGAAAAACAGCTCGTTTCATCAGCTCTATTTTTTAAATTTTGGATCAACAAACTCCCACTCTCTGATGTGGGGATGGCGATGGGCCTGTCTTTGAAGCTCGTCGATTTGTTTAACAATTTCGGGGTATTGGGCAGCTACATCGGTTTGTTCTTGGGGATCTTCCTTGAGGTTGTACAATTCCCAAGGGGTATTCGGATGAATTTTCATTTCAGTTTTTACACCTTTCCAATCTCCCATTCTAAGGGCTAACTGTCCTCGCTTTTCAGGATATTCAAAATAAAGGTAATCGTGTTGCTGCTGTGCCTCTTTACCCAACAATTCGGGAACCAGGGAAATTCCATCTGGGGAGGATTGTTCTTGACCGCTTAACTCTGCAAAGGTGTTGTACATATCCCAATGACCCGATACGAGTTCTGAAACCGAACCGGGACGAATTTTTCCTTTCCAATAAGCGATGAAAGGAATACGAATTCCTCCTTCGTACACGTCCATTTTTAATCCCCTAAGCCCTCCGGCACTATTAAAAAATTCAGCATCCACTCCTCCGGCAAAGGTGGGACCATTGTCACTGGAAAACAAAAGGATCGTATTATCTTCTTGTCCACGGGCTTTGACCGCCTCCCATATTTTTCCCACTTCAGCATCCAGATGGGTAATCATTGCAGCATAGGCTGCTTTGGGTGTTTGATGAGCCGTATAGCCTTGTGTACCGTAATAGGCCTGTTCTTCAAATTGCCCTTGATAGTCTTGGAGCAACGAATCGGGAACCTGTAACGATACATGGGGTATGGGAGAGGGATAGTAAAGGAAAAAAGGTTTATTTACAGCGGTGGTATCCAAAAAATGGAGTGCTTTTCCCAACATACGGTCTGGGGCATAATCCTTTCCTTTGAATTGATCAAAAGCGGGCTGACTGCTCCCCGGTGCTATGGGGCTGTGTACTAAAAAATAGTCGTTTTCTAAAGGAGCAGGCTGGTCGTTTTCCCAAAGGTGGGTGGGGTAATAATTGTGTGCCTGTTTTTGATCCAAATACCCGTAGTAATAATCGAAGCCTTGAAGCAGTGGACTTCCTGTAGTGCCATGCATACCCAAGCCCCACTTTCCAACCATGGCTGTTTGATAACCGGCTTTTTTTAGCATTTTTGCAAGCGTGGGGGTGGTTTCAGGTATGGGCATCTGTCCGCCTTCCTTTTCATCTTCAAATTGCCCCAATTCATAATTTCCTCTGATGTAAGCATGTCCTGCATGCGAACCAGTCAAAAACATATAGCGTGAGGGCGCACAAACCGGGGCTCCCGTATAGTGTTGAGTAAATCGCATACCGCCGGCTGCCAACCGATCCAGGTGGGGTGTTTTAATTTTTTCTTGCCCGTAGGCCTCCAGTTCCCCATAACCTAAATCATCGGCTAGTATGTAGATGATGTTTGGCGCCTGTACAGCCCTTTGCTCTGCCGTATTACAACGCAAAAAAAGGACAGCTGCAAAAAAAATCAGAAAAGTACGGTTCATCTTAAATTTTGATAAATATTTGTTTTTTAAAGAGCCAATAGCAGAGGTACCACAATCCAAAAAGGACTCCAAACCCAGAAATCAACTCAGCCAACCAAGGAGACACCCCTTCGAAAATACCTGAAGCAAACGGTCGAATTATTTTTAAAAAAAGACCTCCACCCCCGAGGGATGCGAAGAGATAAATAAAGAGCGGATTGACTCCCACCACGCGAAATACAAAGGTTTTTTTAAGGTATTGCTTGACATCAATAAGCCAATAACAAAGGGTTAAAGCTACAAAGGTCCATCCGGCTGAGAGCAACACAAAAGAGGTGGTGGAAATCCGTTTGATAACGGGTGTAAAAAAGGTGGTGCAATAGCCTAAAACCAATGCAACTGCTCCTGCCATAAGCAATCGTTTCAATTTTTCAGATGGTAAGCTCGTATCCATAAGCCATTTACCGGCGACAACGCCCCAAAGGGTATGTGCTGCAGTAGGTAATGCATTAAAGGCGGCCCAATGTCCTCCGTATTCGTAGCCAGAAATAAAAATATTAAACCATGCTCCAAAATTTTCTCCAGCCACAAAGGCTTGATCAAATCCTACGACTGGAAAAAAACGATACAGTAAATCAGAAATCAGTATACACAGAAAGCCTAAGCCGATTTGTACCGTAGAAGACTGCTTTAGCACTAAAAAAGAAAGTAAATAAGTAAATGATAATTGAGCCAATACATTATCAAATTGAAACACAATTTTTTGGGGTCCAATACAGTATAGCCCCCATCCGAAGAGCAGGAGTAAAAATGCCCTTCGAAAAGCATGGGTGCGAATTTCTTTTTCAGAGGCTCCTTTTTTCTTTCGGTTGGCGTAGGACAAGGGAATTGAAACCCCCACTATAAACATAAAGAAGGGCTGGACCAAATCCCAAAAATGCAAGCCTTCCCATTTTGCATGATGAAAAAGAAAATCCATGACAGCCGTAAGCTGTTCGTTTCCAGACTCCATTAAAACCTCAAAGAGATGGGCAAATTCTGCAATGAGTAAAAACATGACCAAGCCTCTAAAAAAATCCAAAGAGACTAAACGATTCGTTAATTTAGTTACCTCACTCATCTTAATTCAATTTTTAGTACAGTATCTATTGCGTCTTTTGAAAGGGTTGACACATCAATTGCCAAACCAAAACTATCATTTCTATACGCCAATTTGCTGTTGGTTTTCAGATCGTAAATTCCTTTGATTTTTACCGGTACTTGATCCGTGTGAATTACGTCTAGCTCAGGATTGAGCAAGTGAACATAGACCGTTTTTCCTTTTTGGGTTGAAACAAAATCATCGTTTGGTGGAATCGGTCCTTTTCGGGTGCCGTATAGGGTTTCTCCATTTTGTCTGAGCCAATTACCCATGGCTTTTAGAGAGGTCTGGTGTTCGGGTTGAATTTTTCCGTTGGGCATGGGTCCTACATTGAGGAGTAAATTACTACCATAGCCTGCTGCTTTGATCAAGTAATGAATCAGTTCTTTATCAGATTTATGTTTGCGGTCTTGCAGGTTGAATCCCCAAGATCCGTTTATGGTTTCACAAACTTCCAGCGGAACCGCCCCGATTTGATCTGCAGGTGTCCCCCAGCCGGTAGTATTATTTCCTGGTAAATCTTTTTCAAACATTTGAAAATCTTCCCCTTCAATAATCCCTATGTGGTGATTGTTACCAATCAGGGCTTGGGGTTGCATTTGGTGAATCATTCCATAAATTTCATCGTAATGCCAATCTACCTTGACTGCCCCGAATTTTTTGCCATCCCATTCTTTTTGATCCCAGTGACCGTCAAACCAAATCCCTCCAACTTCACCATAGTTGGTGAGCAATTCTTGGAGTTGTGCTTTCATAAAAGCGATATAGTCTTCCCATGCGCCCTCTCCACGTCCTGCAATGCCCGTTCCTGTTCTTCCTCGTGGAAAATAATCGTCACGATTCCAGTCCAACAACGAATAGTAAAAGAACAGTTTGATTCCTTGCTTGCGACATTCTTCCGCCAGCATTTTCAATACATCCTTGCCGTAAGGAGTGCCGTCTACGATATCGTAATCCGTAACCTTTGAATCGAACATAGAAAAGCCGTCGTGATGTCTACTCGTAATTGTAATGTACTTCATCCCTGCATCTTTGACCATAGCCACCCAAGCTGCCGCATCAAAGTCTATGGGATTGAAAAAATGCGGTAGCTTTTCGTATTCCTCTTTGCTGATGTTTTGATTGTTCATGACCCATTCACCATCACCTAGGATACTGTATACACCCCAATGCACAAAAAGTCCAAATCGGGCATCTTGAAACCAGGTTCTTGCCTCTAGGTTTTCAGGACTGGGTTTATAGTTCTGGGCGGTTGCATTTGAGAATATAAGGAGTAACAAACAGTACCCCAAAAACTGTTTTACATTCAATGGCTTCATACCTTACTGAGTTTAGTTTCTTAAATGTAAGGATTTTAATTAGTTTTCATTCGCCTAAGGGCAGGTGTTATTTTCTTAGCTCCCATTTTCATTGTACCTTTTATTCAAATTTGAAAAAATGAAAGTGCAACTACATTTATTCTACTGGCTTTTCGGTATACTGCTGTCGAGTAGCACAGAGCCCCTGCCTACTTTAGAAACTCAATTGTTTAAAAATGGGGAAGGGGGATACAACTGTTATCGTATTCCAGCCATCATCAAAACCCACAAAGGAATCCTTTTGGCCTTTGCTGAAGGTAGAAAGACAAGTTGTAATGATTTTGGTGATGTTGATATTTTACTAAAAATTAGTGAAGACGGGGGACACAATTGGACCGAAAAAAAAGTGGTGGCGGAGTTTGGTGGACTTCAAGCCGGTAATCCAGCTCCGGTAGAAGATCTTTTTGACGCTCGTTTTCCAGAGGGAAGAATTTTTTTGTTTTACAATACGGGGGATGTCTCAGAACATGAAATGCGGCTAGGAAAAGGGACTCGCAATGTACATTTCATCACCAGTAATGATCAGGGTAAAACTTGGTCTAAACCAACCACAATCAGCAATCAAGTTCATTTTAATTCAACGACTTCGCAAGCAGAAAAAGATTGGCGAACCCATGCGACCACACCGGGTCATGCCCTCCAATTAACCCACGCTCCCTACCGGGGCAGAATATATGTTCCCGCCAACCACTCCCAAGGAGATCCTCAAGAAGGCTTTAACGAATACCGTGCTTATGGATTTTATACGGACAACCACGGCAAAGACTTTGCGGTAAGTCCAGACCTCAACACCCCCTCTTCCAATGAGGCCATTGGGGTTGAACTAGAAGATGGAACCCTGATGCTTAACGTGCGTGAACAAAATGGAGTCAGCAAAGAGCGAATTATCGCTCTTAGCACCAGTGGGGGCAAACAATGGGATACCGAATATTTTGATTCCGAGTTGATCACCCCCGTTTGTCAATCCAGTGTCCTTTTGTTTAAGGGAAAACAAGCCAATGCTTTGCTTTATTCGGGACCCAACAGCAGGAACCAAAGGGAAAAAATGACGGTTAAAGCCAGTTTCGACAAGGGTCAATCATGGAGCTTAGAAAAAGAGGTTTATGCCGGCACAGCGGCATACTCTGACCTGGTCCAAGTGGATGTAGACACCATTGGATTGCTCTACGAAAGAGACCGTGACGGCATTTATTTTAGCCTAATTCCTTTTGCAACGCTACAACCCTCGGATGGGAAATAAGGTGCTTACTTTGAAAATCGAAGCGTGCCTCTGTAGTAATCCCAACCCAAATGAAGATCCATCATGCCTTCTCCGGCCTCTTGAAAAATCATAGAAAAGGCTTCCAAGGATTCATCTCCTTCTTCTAGAGGAATTCTAATACGAGCCACATCCATTTTTTCATCGTAAGAATACGCCCCCCACACATGAGTAGCTTTGTTGACGATGATCGTCATCTCTCCCCCTTGTGGAATGGCATACAGCGTGTACATCCCTGCGGCAAGGGAAGTCCCTCCAACTTTCATGGGAACGAACAGCGTTAATTCGGTAGACTCATTGGCACCCAATCTCCATACTTTTCCTTCGGGAACCAAAGATTCTATAGCTCGCCCTTTTAACTGTGGACGGCTGTATAAAATCCGAGCCCATTTACTTTGGCCTCGATCTCCAGGATATTCAACAAGGTCCAGCGGGCTGGCATCCAATCCTTTAAACTCTTGCGCCTGTAGGCTTGAAATTGAAATGATCAGTACTAGTGCGAAGTTGATTATGTGTTTCATGCTGTAAATTTTGGTTTTTTTAAAATTAAACTTCTTTTTTGAATTACAGCTAATTTTTTGGTTTATTCAAGATAAAGTAGGGCTTGCACAGGATGGTGGTCCGAGAGCCAATACCCCTGCTTTGTTTTTAACCAAGGATGACTTGCCGTTAGGAGTTGAAAATCTTTTTGAAAAATGTAGTCTATTCTTCTTTCTCCCGTAGATTGAATATCAAAACCAGTGAAGGTTCCGTAGGTTGGAGCTGATGCAGTAAGCTTTTTTTGAACATCGTTTAATGCGGACTGCAACAGTTTTATCGGCTCTTCATGAGGCTCTAGGTTAAAATCTCCCGTTAAAATTACAGGGAGTTTAGCTGTATTTAAGGTTTTAATTTGATCCAAGATCAAACCAGCAGCATGGGCTCTAGCCTCCACTCCAATATGATCGAAATGAGTATTAAACATCCAAAATTCTTTTTTGCTTTTTTTGTGGTAAAAACGAGCATAGGTACAAATACGCTCCAGAGCGGCATCCCACCCCACGGAAATTTGGTCGGGGGTTTCGGACAGCCAAAAGGTGCTTGACTCAACTACCTCTAGAGCTTTTTTACGGTAAAAAATGGGACTGTATTCTCCTTTGGTTTTTCCGTCCTCCCT
>Ga0181587_10004694_pt1 | contig 11238 bp, 8 predicted proteins | sample 071ome_27_FD_132463 | JGI IMG/M metagenome (GOLD analysis project Ga0181587, IMG submission 132463) | Coastal salt marsh microbial communities from the Groves Creek Marsh, Skidaway Island, Georgia - 071409AT metaG (megahit assembly) | ecosystem: Environmental > Aquatic > Marine > Intertidal zone...
CGTCAGGCGTCGAATCAGCGAAGCCCTCGCGGATTATCTCGAAAAAGCGGGCAGGCCCTATACGCCGTTTTCTGTCACGCCGATCCGCCGGCTGGAGCGCATCATGCTGCCCGGCGACATTTTGCTGGTCGAAGGCGACAGCCGCATCGCCACGGCCATCAAGTACCTGACGCAATCCACCTGGTCGCACGCCGCGCTCTATGTCGGCGACGCGCTGGGCCCGCCCGACAACCCGCGCGACGTCGGCATGCTGGTCGAGGCGGATCTGAAGAAGGGCGTTATCGCCGTGCCGCTCGGCACCTACCGAAGTTACAACACGCGCATCTGCCGCCCGGTCGGGCTGACAGACGACGAGCGCAAGGCGGTGGCCGATTTCATGATTTCGAAGATCGGGCTCGACTACGATCTCAAGAACATTTTCGATCTCGCCCGCTATCTGCTGCCGACCCCGCCGGTGCCGACCCGCTGGCGGCGACAGATGCTGGCGCTCGGCAGCGGCGACCCGACCCGGGCGATCTGTTCTTCGCTGATCGCGCAGGCCTATCAGGAAATCAGATATCCGATCCTGCCCAATATCCGCGAAACGTCGGACGCCCGGTCGAAGGAAATCCTGCATATCCGCCATCACAGCCTTTATGCGCCGCGCGATTTCGACCTGTCGCCCTACTTCCAGGTGATAAAACCGACATTAGAAGGCGGGTTCGATCACCGCGAACTGACCTGGTACGAAGATACGATCGAAGAAGAGGAAACCAGCCCATGACTCCATCCTTCGTATGCGCCTTTCCCATTCTCGGCGCCGTTGCCGCTGTCGGGCTGCTCTATACCGGGCGGGGCTATTACGCCTGGACCGTATTTGCGGCGTCCGGACTCGCCGCCTGGACGGTTTCCGGAGACGGAGGCTCGACGGCATTCTGGGTCGCTACGGGCGCATTCGGGATCGCCGGGATTCTGCTTGGGGAAGGATCCCTTCGCCGTTCTTTCGTTGCCGCTCCGCTGATGCGCTGGGTCGGCGGCATCCTGCCGCAGGTGGGCGAGACGGAGCGCACCGCACTTGAGGCCGGCACTGTCTGGTGGGACGGGGAGCTGTTTTCCGGCGAGCCCGACTGGAAGAAACTGCTCGACTTTCCCGCTCCGAAACTGACCGGCGAGGAACAGGCTTTCCTCGACGGGCCGGTCGAAGAGGTCTGCGGCATGATCGACGACTGGCGGATAAACCAGGACCGCGCGATCCCTGAGGACGTCTGGGCGTTCCTCCGCGCTAACAGGTTCTTCGGCATGATCATCCCGAAAGCGTATGGCGGTCTGGGCTTTTCCGCGCTGGCGCATTCAGCGGTGGTGACGAAGCTGGCGAGCCGCAGCGGCACGGTGGCGGTCACCGTCATGGTCCCGAACTCGCTCGGGCCGGGCGAGCTATTGATCCATTACGGCACCGAGGAGCAGAAAGCGCACTACCTGCCGAGGCTGGCGAGCGGCGAAGAGCTTCCCTGTTTCGCCCTGACCGAGCCGACTGCCGGCAGCGACGCAGCATCGACCACCAGCATCGGCGTCATATCCCGGGGCGACTGGCAGGGCGAGGAGGTGCTCGGCGTCCGGATCAACTGGACCAAGCGCTATATCACGCTCGCCCCGGTCGCGACCGTCGTCGGGCTCGCCTTCCGTATGACGGACCCGGACGGGTTGCTAGGCGGGGAACAGGATCTGGGCATCACCTGCGCGCTGATCCCTCGCGACACGGCGGGCATTGAGATCGGCAACCGGCACGACCCGATGGGCGTGCCGTTCCAGAACGGGCCGATCTTCGGGCGCGACGTGTTCGTTCCGCTGGATGCGATCATCGGCGAGCGCGAGGGCATCGGCCAGGGCTGGCGGATGCTGATGGAGGCGCTGGTGGCAGGCCGCTCGATCTCCCTGCCGTCCCTGTCGGTCGGCGCGTCGGAGCTCGCGGTCCGCGCCATCGGCGCTTACGGCACGGTGCGCGAACAGTTCCGCCTGCCGATCGGTCGGTTCGAAGGCGTGGGCGAGGTCCTGGCCCGGATAGGCGGCACAACCTACCTGATGAACGCCGCCCGAACGCTGACCTGCGCGGCGGTGGATGCCGGCGAAAAGCCGGCCGTGCTGACCGGGATCGTCAAGGCGTACCTGACGGAGGCCATGCGCCGAGCTGTTAACGACGCGATGGATATCCAGGCCGGCGCCGCGATCTGCCGCGGGCCGCGCAACATTCTGGGCCGTGCCTACGCCGCCATTCCGGTCGCCATCACGGTGGAAGGCGCCAACATCCTGACCCGTTCGATGATCGTGTACGGTCAGGGCGCGATCCGCTCGCACCCGTTCGTGCTGGACGAGATCGAATCGGTCGGCGCGCAGGACCTCGACAGGTTCGACGGCGCGTTCTTCGGTCACGTCAATTTCGCATGCCGAAACCTGGCGCGCGCCGCTGTCGACAGTATGACTTTCGGGCTGCTCGTGCGCCCGCCCGTGACCGGGCCGACCGCATCCCTGTTCCGCGAACTGACCCACTACAGCACGATGTTCGCTGCCGTTTCCGACCTCGCGCTGCTGGTCTATGGCGGTAGCCTCAAGCGGCGCGAAGCTGTGAGCGGACGGCTGGCCGATGCGCTGTCCTGGCTCTATCTCGGCTCCGCCACGCTCAAACGCTTCCACGATGAGGGCAGCAACAGGCGGGACGAAGACGCGATGCGCTGGGCGATGGCGCATGCGCTGCGCGAAATCGACGAGGCGCTTCGGGGCGTGATCGACAATTTGCCGGGCCGCGTCCTGCAAGTTCTCGTCCGTGTTCTTGTGTTCGGCTGGCGAGCGCGCCAGCGCGGTCCGTCGGACCGACTCAGTGCCTTGGTCTCCAGCGGACTGCTTGAAGACGGCGACCTGCGCCGGGCCCTGACCGGCGATATCTACGTGCCGCGCGACGGCGAGCCGGGGCTGGGCGATCTGGAAGCGACATTGAAGAAGGTCATGGCGGCAAGGCCCATTGAGGACAAGGTTCGGGATGCCCAGCGAAACGGGAAAATTTCGGGCGGAAGCAAGCAGGAACTTGCCACCGCCGCGCTGGAAGCGAGCGTGATTTCCGACAACGAGCACGCCGTTCTTGCCGCCGCCAACGAGGCGGCTCTCGCCGTCATCCAGGTGGACGCGTTCGAGCCGGAGGATTACGTGACGCTGCGCTGACGGTCAGCGGGAGAGCGTTCGCGCGAACGCCAGCGTTTCTTCCGCCAGCCGCGCTTCGTCTTCGTCTGTCTTCATCAGCGTAGCGGATACGAACGCCTTGACCCCTTCGCGCTCTACGTCGGCAAGCAGGCTCGAATCCACGTCGTCGATCACGAGCCCGTCGATCCGCTCGCCGTAATAGCGGGCGATCCCCACAGGTGAGACCGGCAGGCCGCGCTGCGCCATCATGTCGGCGGCAGGGCCCTTCACCGCCGCACCGCCGATAATGGGAGAGACGGCGACCATCGGCACCTTGCGTTCGGCCAGCGCCTTGCCGATGGCGGGCACGGCGGCAATCGGGTCGATCGAAACGAACGGGTTGGACGGGCACAGCACGATCGCTTCCAGGTCGTCGCGCGCCAGCGCGGCGGCGATGGGCGGCGACGGGCGGGCGGATACCGCCCCCTCGAACTGCACGCCGCGAACGGGCGGCTCGCAGCGCAGCCGGACGAACCAGTGCTGGAACGGCAGAAGACCATCGTCGGTCTCGATCACCGTCGAAACCGGGTCGTCGCTCATCGGCGCAATGACGTGGTCGATCCCGAGTGACCGGTACAGACCTGCCGTCGCCTCGGTTAGCGACTCGCCGGACTGAAGCCGCTGGGTGCGGACGGTATGGATGGCCAGGTCCCGGTCGCCGAGATTGAACCAGTCCTCACCGCCGAGCCGCGTCAGCGTTTCCATGAACTGCCAGCTCTCGTCGCGCTGGCCCCAACCGCGCTCCGTGTCGTTGAGTCCCGCGAGCTTGTACATGACCGAGTCGAGATCGGGCGAAATATGCAGACCGAGATGGCGGAAATCGTCCGCCGTGTTGACGGCAACAATCAGATCGGACGGATCGAGTACCCGCGCCAGACCGTGAGCGAGCTTCGCACCGCCAACGCCTCCCGCGAGCGCCAGGATCATGACAGCCCTCTCACCGGAACAGGTCCTGCTCGCGCGGGCGGATCAAATCGCCGGCATCGCCGTCGCCGGTATCCACGCCGGTGACCGACTGGGCCAGTCCGCGGATCAGGACGACCGGGCGCCCTTCGTTGGCCTGCCCCATCACCAGCGAAGCCGTCGCGGCGAGCTCGTCGGCGAGACCCACCTGGCTCGCCTGAAGCGGTCTACCGAACAGGTCGGGCGTACCGTTGAGATCGTTAAGCGCAGGAAGTCCGGCGGATCCCAGTGCGATGCCGACCGTCCCGTTTCGCCAGGCGCGCCCGACGCTGTCATTGATCACCACCGCGACGTCCGCGCCGGTGTTTTTTCCGATGGCGTCGCGCAGCAAGGCGGCGCTGCGGTCGGGATCCTCCGGCAGGAGCAGGACACGGGTACCCGCCGCGGTCGGCTCAACATTGGACGCATCGATCCCGGCATTGGCCATTACGATCCCGATCCTGTGGGCGACCACCAGCACCCCCTTGCGGTGACGCACGATTTCTGTCGATTCGGACAGGATCAGCTCGACCAGACGCGGGTCCTTGTCAGTGATCCCGGCCACCTCAATCGCGCGATCAGACGGCTCAACGTCCTCCAGAACGCGGTAGCGGCCCTCGGCCTTCGACACGATTTTCTGGGCGACGACCAGCACGTCGCCGTCCCGCAGCACTTCGCCTGCCTGTTTCAGCGCATCGAGAATTAGCGCGGCCAGATCGTCGCCGGGCGCCACCAGCGGCATGCCGCCGGGCGCGATAACCGAAAGCCGCGCGCTATCAGCCGTCATTCGTCCTCTTGCGGCGTGCCGGTGATCCGAATGCCCGAGCCGGGAATTTTGTGATGACGGTTGATCGAAATCAGCACCGACGTCATCGCCTCCGCCGCCGCCGCATTGGCGAGCGGACCGGCGTGCCAGCCCGTCATGCCAGCGTCGGCGGCGAGTTGAATGACCGTTTCGCGCGCCGCCCGCTTGTCGCCGCACACCAGCACGTCGCACTCGATGTCGTGGTCGAGATCGGCAAGATGCTGGGCGGCGATATTCTGGAACGCCGCGACGACGATGACGTCCTCGCCGAGAATCCGCTGGGTGGTCAGGACCGCCGAGCCGCCTTCGGGCAGTTGCACCGTGCCGACGCGCGGCGGCACGAGCGGCGCGGTCACATCGATCACTAGCTTTCCGGCGACGGCGTCCTTCAGCGGCGCGATCATTTCCGTCTGCGCCTGAAACGGAACGGCGAGGACGACGATATCGGCGGTTTGCGCTGCGGCGACATTGTCCATACCGCGAACCGCACCCGGTTCAGACATGCCACGGACCAGCCGGCGTTCAAGCTCGGCGGCGTCGAGCCGGTCGGAAATCTCGGGCGCCGCATCGGCGGCCCTGGCAGCAAGTTCGGCAGCGGCCTCCTCCGCCCGGGTTGCATCGCGCGATCCGACAATGATGTCGTGGCCGGCGACGGCCCAGCGCAAGGCGAGACCGTAACCCTGCTTGCCTGTGCCGCCGATCACGGCGACGGTGTGTTTTTCGAAGGCCATCGAACGTTACTCCGCTGCGGCAACGGCGTGGGTTTGCGGCGCCGGCGCGTAAAGTGTGGTGCGCTGCTGGACCGGTCGGCCCGCGGCTTCTGCCAGCATCCGCATCCGGGCTCCGGAAAATTCCTGACCGAATCCCGCCCCGGCTGCGCTGGATATACTCTCGTTCATCAGCGTGCCGCCGAGATCGTTGACGCCGGCGCGCAGGCAGGCGGCGAGTCCTTTCGGCCCCATCTTGACCCAGCTGGCCTGGATATTGGCTATCGATCCGTGCAGCGCGATCCGCGCCACGGCATGCATCAGGATGGCCTCGCGCCAGTCCGGCCCCTTGCGAGCACGGCCCTGCCGGTAGAGCGGGGCTTCCATATGGACGAAAGGCAGCGGCACGAATTCGGTGATACCGCCGGTGCGGTCCTGCAGGTCGCGCAGGTGCAGAAGGTGCCGCGCCCAGTGAACCGGCGCTTCTACCGCGCCGAACATGATGGTCGAGGTGGTCCGGAGCCCGAGCCCATGGGCGGTCTCGAGCACCGAGAGCCATTCGGCGGTCGGTAGCTTGTCCGGGCACAGGATTGCCCGCATCTCGTCATCGAGAATTTCCGCCGCCGTGCCGGGCAGCGACCCGAGGCCGGCATCGACCAGGCGTTCGAGAAAGGACGAAACGGACAGACCAAGCGTCCGTGCGCCGTGGCTGACTTCCAGCGGAGAGAAGGCATGAACATGAATGCCCGGCGCTGCGGCGCGGACCGTGCGGCAGATATCGAGATAGGTGTCGCCGGTGAATTCCGGATGGATGCCGCCCTGGAGACAGATTTCGGTCGCGCCGCGGCTGGCGGCTTCAGCCGTGCGGCTTGCGATTTCGTCGAGATCGAGATTGTAGGCCGGCCCGCGAAGGGCGGTGCGCCCCCGGCCTTTGGAGAAGGCGCAGAAGGTGCAGCGGTACTGGCAGATATTGGTGTAGTTGATGTTGCGGTTCACCGCATAGGTCACCGTGTCGCCGACCGCCTCGCGTCGCAGCCGGTCTGCTGTATCGCAAACGAGGTCGAAATCGGCGTCACGGGCCGAGAAAAGGCGGACAATGTCGGATTCTTCGAGGCGTGCGCCCCCGGACGCCCGGTGGAGTATTGCGACGATGTCCTCGGACGGGCGCGTTCTATACGCCATGGTTTCGGGTGGCTCGCCGGGCACTCCGGGCGTCCAGTCATCCGTCCTTGCAAACCCGTCGGCGACCGTCCGGTGGCGCATGGCGGTCGCCATTTCCGGCGCGAGCCATTTATCGGGATCGATGGCCCAGCCGGGATAGATCGCGAGCCGTTCGACGAGCGTCCTGTCCTTTCCGGCGGTGTGCCGGGCAAGCATCTCGATTTCCGGCCACGGCGCTTCGGGATTCACCTGATCTACTGTAACGGGCGAAATGCCGCCCCAGTCATTAATCCCGGCATCGATGAGTTGCGGGTACTCTTCCGGGCTGAGATTGGGGGGGGCCTGAATATTGGCTTCAGGCCCAAGGATCATCCGCGCCATGGCGACGGTCCAGAGCAGGTCGTCGAGTTCGGCATCGTCCGCCCCCGCCATGCGCGTATCAGGCTTGGCGCGGAAATTCTGGATGATGGTTTCCTGGACATGGCCGAACGCGTCATGCGCATCGCGGATCTCGAACAGCGCATCAAGCCGTTCCTCGCGCGTCTCGCCAATGCCGATCAGAATACCCGTGGTGAAGGGCACATGCGCTTCGCCGGCGGCGCGAAGCGTGGCGAGCCTGACAGTCGGATCCTTGTCGGGAGAACCGAAATGGGGTCCCCCCTTTTGGCACAGGCGCAGCGAAACCGATTCCAGCATCATCCCCATCGAGACGGTGACGGGCCGGAGCGTTTCGATCTCGTTTCGCGTCATCGCACCGGGATTGGCGTGCGGCAACAGGCCGGTTTCCTCGAACACCAGACGGCACATGGCCGCGAGATAGTCGATCGTCGACCCGTAACCCAGTTCGGACAGCGCGTCGCGCGCCGAGGGGTAGCGGGCTTCCGGCCGGTCGCCCAGGGTGAACAGCGCTTCCTTGCAGCCGGCGGCGGCGCCGGCGTTGGCGATTTCAAGAATTTCATCGGGAGACAGGTAGGCGGACGGCACCTGCGATGGCGATTTTGCGAAGGTGCAATAGGCGCAGACATCGCGGCACAGGCGCGTTAGCGGGATGAAAACCTTGCGGGAATAGGAGATACGGTCCCGATGGCCCTGATCGCGCAGTTTTCCAGCCGCGTGAATCAGATCGTTCAAGGGCAGGTTCGCGGCTGTCCGGGCCTGTTCGGGCGTGATCGGAGAGCTGGTCTGCACGAGGTCTACGGACGGAAGGGGCAAAGGTTGGGTCCGACGGTTGATGGACGGATATTCTTGCCTGACAATACCGCTGAATTCGAGCCTCGCAAAGAAGCGGGGACAAGCGGGAGACAGAATTTATGCAGGCAGATCGATGAGTGTCCGGACAGTTGCCGTACTGGGCGCCGGCCACGGAGGGTGCGCCGCCGCGGCCGATCTCGGCGCGCGCGGGTATTCGGTTCGGTTGCACGGCAGGCGAGAGGAATCGCTTGTGCCGCTCAGGGAACAGGGCGGCATTCGGGCGAAGGGCATTCAGGACGGCCTTTTCCCGATCGACCTGTTGACCACCGATGTTGCGGAAGCAGTTGAAGGCGCGGACCTGGTCATGCTGGCCGTGCCGTCGGTGGCCCATCGATATTACGCCGAGGCTTTGGCGCCCATTATGCATCCCGGTATACCGATATTCGTAAACCCCGGTCATACCGGCGGCGGGCTGCATTTCGTCCATGAGCTGCGGCAGGCGGGCTATACGGACGAAATCAGAACCGGAGAGACGGTGACGCTGACCTATATCTGCCGCAAGACGGGCCCGGCAGAGGTCGATATCTTCTCCTACACGAAAAGGCTGAAATTCAGCGGTTTTCCGGGAAAATACGCCGATGAGATGTTCGCGCTCATCGAACCGCTGTACCCCGAAATCGTTCAGGTCTCGTCGGTGCTGGAGACCGGACTGACCAATATCAATGCTGTTTTCCACGTACCCGGCATGGTGATGAATGCCGGCTGGATCGAGGACACCGGTGGCGACTTTCTGTTCTACCGCGAGGGTATTACGCCGGCGGTAGGACGCGTCACAAAGGCGGTGGACGACGAAAGGCTGGCGGTGGCGAAGGCGCTCGGCGTGCCGTCGGCGAGCTTCCTGGAAAATTTCCATCAGGCGGGCCTGACAACGAAAGAGGCGATGGATTCCGGCGATATTTCCCGCGCCTGCGTCGAGTCGGAGCCGAACAAGGCGATCAAAAGCCCGCCTTCGCTCGATCATCGCTACATGCACGAAGATGTCGGGTACGGGCTGGTGCCGTTCGCGGCATTCGGCGATCTTGCCGGGGTGGATACGCCGACCATCGACGGGCTGGTCCATGTATCGTCTTCCATGATGGGGCTCGATTTCGCACGCGACGGCCTCACGCTGGAACGGATGGGGCTTGAAGGCATAGCCGCGAAAGATCTCGCCAGATTCGTGGAGCAGGGCGCATGACCGGGCAGAAAGTGAAGAAAATAGCCATTTTCGGCGCTGGCGGCGGCGGCACATCGGCAGCGGCGCATCTGACGACTCTCGGATTCGAGATCAGGCTTTACAGTCAGGACGAGTCCGCGCTCGCGCCCCTGCAGGAAATCGGCGGCATCAATTACGACGCGCCGTTCGGCAAGGGATTCGCCCCTGTTCCCGTCATCACGTCCGACGCGGCGGAGGCGATGGACGGGGCGGAGCTGGTGATGGTGGTCAGCCCGGCGCATTTGCACGAAAAATGGATTCGGGCGGCTGCCGCGCATCTGACCGAAGACCAGACGCTTTTCGTCTCTCCCGGCCACACGCTGATGCTGATCCCGCACGTGCTGCGGGATTGCGGCATTGAGAACCCGGTCTATTGCGAGACAGCGACGCTGCCCTATCTGTGCCGCCGCACGGGCCCGGTCGACTGCCGTATCAGCCGTGTGTCGGATTTCATGGTGTTCGGCGGTTTTCCGGGCAGGGAAACGAATCGGCTGCATGAAATCGTCTCCACTGTCTACCCGGCGGTCACCGCCTTTTCCAACGTGCTGGAAACGGTCTTTCCCTACGGCAACGCGATCCATCACCCGCCAGCGTTCTTCGCCAACGCGGGAAGGGTCGAAGCGACCGGCGGCGATTTCCGCCATTACTATGACGGCATCACCCCGTCGGTCGGGCGGCTGATCGACACGGTGGATGCAGAACGCCTGAAAGTCGCGGACGCGCTGAGCGCGAAGACCATGCCGTTCGTCGAGCTGTTCTGGACCATGGGCTATACAACGGATGCCGCGCGCGATACCGGCATCGCCTACGAGGCGTTCCATCAGTCGGAGCCCGACAAGTGGATTCCCGCCCCGCCGCAGCTCGAACACCGCTATTTTCTCGAAGACGTCCCGTTCGGCCACGTGATCTATTCCGAGCTCGGCCGCCTGGCCGGCGTGCCGACGCCCACGATCGACCATATTATCCACCTCGCCTCCGTCGCGCTCGGCAAGGACCTCAGGGCCGACGCGCTGACACTCGACCGGATGGGGCTCGGTGGGGTGAGCAAGGAAGAATTTCTGAACCTGCTGGAATACGGGTTTGGATAAGACTGTTCGTACAGAAGCGGTCCCACCGCAATCAAAGGAGTCGAAAATGACTATCAGACTGTTACTGACCCTGGCCCTTTTCATGGCCGGCACGTCGGCCTGGGCGGCGGGTTCGGACCCGGTCGCAGCGCCGGCGAAGCCACCCGGCGAATATGAATTCGGCGTCAAGGCCGTCAAGTCGGGCGACTACCGGAAAGCCCTGGGGCATCTGGAGAAGGCGCTGGCAGAAGACATGCAGGACCCCGATACGCTGAACTATATGGGGTACAGCTATCGCAAGCTGAAACAGTTCGACAAGGCGCTTGAGACTTACCAGAAAGCGCTGGCGATCAAGCCCGACCATCGCGGCGCCAACGAATATATCGGAGAGCTTTATCTCGAAACCGGCCAGCTGGAAAAAGCGAAGGAACGGCTCAAGGTCCTCGATTCAGCCTGCTTCTTCGGGTGCGAGGAATACACTACGTTAAAGAAAGCGATCGCAGCTTACGAACAGAAGCAGAAGTAGCGAGACGAAAATCGGGCCGCCAGCATTGGTCCGTCGGCGCCGGAAAGCTCTCGGCGGTTCCGCCATGAAGAGGCGGAACCGCTGAGAGACGAAGACAAGCTCTCAATCCTGTTTTCTTTTTTGCAGCAATCGGTTAGCTTTTCGCCGCAGGGCAGCGCTATGCGCATCCGCCCCAGGGGGAGCAAAACCAGTCGCGAAGGACAGGGCGATGAACAGAATATTCCGGATTTTCATGATCCTCGGCGTTGCCGTGGCGATTACAGGACCGAATGCCGCGGTCGCGGAGTTGAGCAAAACCGATACAAAGGTCTGCAAGGACTGGTACGAGGGCATTCGGGAGAAGGGCCGCGAAGCCTGTTTCTATGTCGCCCGCGACG
>Ga0181587_10004704_pt1 | contig 11221 bp, 9 predicted proteins | sample 071ome_27_FD_132463 | JGI IMG/M metagenome (GOLD analysis project Ga0181587, IMG submission 132463) | Coastal salt marsh microbial communities from the Groves Creek Marsh, Skidaway Island, Georgia - 071409AT metaG (megahit assembly) | ecosystem: Environmental > Aquatic > Marine > Intertidal zone...
CGTGAAAATTGCATGCCTTGAGGAAATAGCCCTGACAAATGGCTGGATCACCGTAGCGGACGTTTGCGCCGCCGCCGAGAGGATGGGCAATGGAAGCTATTCGAGTTATCTGAAGCGCTTGTGCGATGAACATCACTGAAACAAAATTGAAGGATGCCTTCCTCATTGATCCCACCATTCACGGCGATGAGCGTGGCTTCTTCTTTGAGGGCTTCAGCCACAAGCAATTTGCCGAGACCACAGGGTATGAATTCAATGTGGCGCAGGCCAATCATTCGCGCAGCACAAGGCATATCCTTCGCGGGCTGCATTACCAGGTGCGGAACGTCCAGGCGAAACTGGTCTGGGCGATCTCTGGCAAGATCTACGATGTAATTGTCGATTTGCGGCGTTCATCGCCAAGTTTCGGCCAATGGCAAGGGTTCACCCTGTCCGCCGACAACAAGCGACATTTGCTGGTACCAGAGGGGTTTGCCCATGGCTTTCTTGTATTGAGCGAGACTGCCGAGATCACCTATTTGACTTCAGACATCTACAACCCGGCAGGTGAGAGGTTCCTGCGATGGAACTGTCCCGAGATTGGCATTGAATGGCCAGTGGACAACCCTACATTGAATGACCGGGACGCCAATGCACCGGGGTTCGGCGACTCCGAGACTTATACATGACCTGGCTTGTCACCGGTGCGAACGGCCAGCTTGGCAGGGCGTTTGGGCGGGCGTTGACCGCTGGCAGCATATGCTTTGCAGGCCGTTCCACCTGCGACCTTGGCGATCCCGCCAGCCTCGCATCCTGTCTTGCGCGTGAAACGCCCTCTGTCATCATCAACTGCGCCGCCTACACCGCCGTCGATGCCGCCGAGGAAGATGAGGCAACAGCCATGCACGTCAATGCCGATGCTGTTGGCGAGATGGCCAGATGGGCCGCTTCAACCGGCGCGCTGATGGTGCAATTTTCAACAGACTATGTGTTTGATGGCAGTGCTACTGGCGCCTACGTAGAGGATGCGCCGGTGAACCCACTCTCCGCCTATGGGCGCAGCAAGGCCGCAGGCGAGGCACAGTTTATGGAGTCCGGTGTGAGGGGGATGTGTCTTCGCACCTCTTGGGTACATTCCAATGATGGCGCAAACTTCCTTTTGACGATGAAGAGGCTAATGCAGGAGCGCGATCATCTCCGGATTGTCGATGACCAGCGCGGCGTTCCGACAACAACCGATTTTCTGGCCTACATCACCCTCAACCTGATCGACCTCTGTCAGCATGGTGATGGTGACGTGCCGCGTCTGATCCATGCTGTGCCTGAGGGTGAGACAAGCTGGTTCGGCTTTGCCAGCTATATTCGTGAAAGGTTGATCCAACAGGACAGCACAGCAAAGCTTGCCAAGATCGAGCCAATTCCATCCTCTGAATTTCCACAAGCGGCGATCCGCCCGAAGAATTCGGTAATGTCGAATGCGCTTTTGCGATCACGCCTTGGCAAACCTGTCAGCAGATGGGAAACCTGGCATGACAAACTTTATGGCGGGTAAGTGATGCAACATATTCTTGTCACAGGCGGTCTTGGCTTCATCGGTGTCAGCCTTCTGAAACATCTGTCCCGCAACCGGGATGTATTCATTCACAACATCGACAATCTGTCGCTTGGCGTGACCCATTTCGACGAGCTGGTTCCGGCTGACGGTAAGGCGCGAATCAAGACCTATGTCGATGACATCAACAATCAGGGCCTCGTGTCGTCACTCCTTCAGGACAATGATATCCGACAGGTCTATCACCTCGCCGCAGAAAGCCATGTCGACCGGTCGATTTCCGGACCGCGCGCCTTCTATGAATCCAACGTCATGGGAACGCTCAGTATGGTCGAGGCCTGCCGCACCCATATCGAGCACGCCAGCATCAGCGACTTCCGCTTTCTGCATGTCTCGACCGACGAGGTGTTTGGCGATCTGGGGCTAGAGGACCCGCCCTTTTCCGAGGAGTCCAGCTACCATCCAAGCTCACCCTATTCGGCGAGCAAGGCAGCATCGGATTTCATCATCAAATCCTGGCACCGTACTTTTGGCTTTCCCGGCATGGTCACAAATTGCTCGAACAATTTTGGCCCCGGCCAGAATGCCGAAAAGCTGATCCCCACCATCGTCAACTCGCTGTCACAAGGACGCAAAATTCCGATCTATGGCACAGGCCAAAACATCCGCGACTGGCTGTTCGTGGACACGCATGTTGCCTATCTGGAGGCCATCATGGCCGGTGGCACACTCGGCCAAAGCTATCTGATCGGCGGCGATATGGAACTTACAAATCTTGATCTGGCGGCGCGCATCCATAGAGCTTTCAACACGCGCCAACCAAATCACGCGCGCCCCTTCGAGGATGTCTTCGAATTTGTCACGGACCGGAAGGGACATGACCAGCGCTATGCCATCGACACCAGGCGGCTGAAATCAAACTTTCCAGATATCGGGAATCTCGATTTTGATACAGCGCTTGGCAAGACGGTCGATTTCTACCTGACAGCCCGCAACTGACAGATTTGGCACTTGTCTTGCAGCATCGGCTAGTCAGCCCGATGTCGGGCCAGTTAGCCATTGAACCAGGATCGTCGCGATGCAGACCGACTATTCCGATCGTATCTCCTATCTGATTGTCGACACCTCGCAATATCAGATGGCGCAATATGCGCTGAACGTATCGCAGCATCTGTTCCCACTGGCGAGCCGTATTGTATTCAGCGACACGGCGGACGGCTGGGACGCAACGGAATTCCTCAAAATACCCAAGATCACCAGTATCGAGGAGTATAACGAGCTTCTGCTGGCCGAGGCCTGGAAGCATGTCGAGACCGAATTTGTACAGATCATCCAGTGGGACGGCCATGTGATCAATCCACATGCGTTTCGCCCGCAATTCCTCGAGGTCGATTATATAGGTGCTGTGTGGCCACACCATAAGACACGCCGGGTCGGCAATGGTGGATTCAGTCTGCGATCAAAAAAGCTGATGAAGGCCGTGCATGACCTGCTTGGTGATGTTCCAGACTGGAAAACGACTCCCGAGGATGAACTGATCTGTCGGACGCTGGCCGAGCGCCTTGAGAGTGAGCACAATATCGAATTCGCAAAAGGGATGCTGGCGCAGCGCTATTCCGTCGAGTGGGATTTCGAATTCGATGATCTGCCATTTGGCTTTCACGGGCTGGCCCTGCTGATCGCCGAACACAAGCATGACATAGCAGGGCTTCTGGATCGGCTTGCCCCAATCAGAGGTTGGCAACTTCGTGTGATGAGCCAATTGATCTCATCCCTCACCGAGGAAGACCTTGCCGCCTTCTATGGATTTCTTCAGCGGCATGACCTGTTTGATGACTTCGCCGCAAATCTGGACATCAAGGTCAGCACAGTTGGCTGACACACGTTTCAGCTGCGTTCAAGATCAGTGATGCGCGTCTGCAGCGACAGATAGAGCTGGAACAGGTCAGCTTCGGTCACCACCCCGTATAGCTGCCCTGTATCGCGATCAACCACAGGAATGCTTTCGCCGACAAACCCGCTCGCCACCTCCATGGCCTGCTGCAGCGAGGCATCATGCTTGATCGAAAGCGGTTCAGGATCCACGACGGCGTCCAGATTTACATCCGTCTTGAGCGAAACTAGCCGTGGCAGCGCAACCTTACCTACAAGCCTGTTTCCTTCACTGACAAGATAGCCTTCTGACTGGTTCGCCGCGGCAAGCTTCTTCACAGCGCGGTTGGGCGTTTCAGCACTGTCCATGCGCACAAAATCATCGCTGACAATGCCGAGAACCGGCGTTTCCATCATCTCAATATGGCCGCGCCCCTGCGAGACATCGATTCCCCGATCAAGAAGCTGGCGATCAAAGAAGGAGTGGCCAAACAACAGATGGCTGACCATGCTGCATGTCACGACGCTCAGCATGGCGGCCAGCGCCAGCTCGTAATTCATCGTCATTTCAAGGATGATCATGACACCCGCGACGGGGGCGCCAATGACCGCGCTTGCAACAGCCGCCATGCCACAAATGGCAAGCGCTGGCGCGGCTGCAACGCCTATGACACCGGCTGCAATCCTGCCGCCAATGGCCCCGGCCACAGCGCCAACAAACAAGGCTGGTGAGAACACCCCGCCAAAAAGACCGAACCCGATGCACAGCGCGGTCAGAAGCATCTTGCCGATGAGCATCACCAGCAGATACCCCTGCGCATAACCGCCTTCAAGAATGATGCGAAGCGGCCCGCTGCCAAGGCCAAGCACCTCGGGAACAAAGATCCCCGCAAGGCCGGTGATGCCAGCTGCCAGAAACACAAGACGCGCCGGCGACCAGCCGCTGCTTGCGGCAAATCGCAGACTACCACGGACGCAAACCATGAACATCACGGCAACAAGCCCGAAGAGCGGACCCAGCACTAACGCAGTCGGCAGCACAACCGCCAGATCAAGCGCCATGCCGGCGAAATCCAGTAACGGGCTAGACCCGAAAATCTGCTGCGAGAACCAGGAGGAGCTGATGCTGGCGACAGCAATGGGGGCAATGGCCCGCATCGAGAAATGCCGCAGAATGGCTTCATGCGCAAACACCACCCCGGCGATTGGTGCGTTGAACCCGGCGGCGATCGCGCCGGCAACACCGCATCCAATGAACACATCGGTCGTGAGCATACCGCCGGTCAGCGTGCGAAACGCGCTTCCCATGGTGGCCCCGAAATGGACAAGCGGCCCATACTGGCCCACCGATGCCCCGCCGCCCGCTGAAATCAATGCCGCAATCGTTGAGCCAAAGCCTGAACGGATATCAAGCTCGTTATCGGTTCGATGCGCGGCGAAAATACTGTCAGCAGGTCCATGCCACCGGGTAATCCCGAACAGTCTGCGAATCTGCAGGATCAGAAACGCCGCCAGCAACAGGCAGGCCAGCGGCATCATCGATGCAACAGCAGGGTCAAGGCCGAGCCATGCGGCAAGCTGTGTCTCGCGAAGCGCTGTCAGCCAGATGACCCCGGCCACAAATCCGTTCGAGACAAGTGACATCACCAGCCCGAACCCGAGCCCGACCACCATGCCTACAGCAAGCTGGAATAACCTTTTGCGACGCGTGCCGCTGTTGTTTTCGGCGTGATCTACCAACTCCCCGTTACATCCCCCATCCGTTGAGACAGTCCATCAGCGTTCCACGAGTCCGGTCATTCTGCAGTGCACGGATTACATGCGCAGATGCTGTTAAAATTTATGCTAATATTTATTCCCGGCTCGTGCATGGTTTTTCTGAGCCCGGCATAAATCTTGCAGCTACGCGTCGTTAGATATATCAACCGGCCCGGTTTGATCCGGACAAACCACTGACGATCGTGAACCCATGTCTTCTGACTACCTCAAGGCGCTAAACATCGGATCGGGTCTGGACACCACCCAGATTGTCGATGCCATCGTGAACGCACGGCGGGTGCCACGTGAAAACATCATCAACGGCAACATCACCGAGCGCGAAACCCAGACCTCGGGCTTTTCCGAAATCAAAAGCGCACTGTCCTCATTCCAGACCAATATGGCGCTCTATAGCGGCATCAACGGCATTACCGTGGGCAGCAACGGTACCGCGGTGAAAGCTTCGATAACCAACCCGGACAACGCCATCGCCTTTACGCATGACATCGCGGTCAGCAGCCTTGCAACATCACAGGTTCTGGCCTTCCCTGACTTCACTTCGGCCGACCAGTCCATCGGTACAGGCACGCTGACTTTCAACTTTGGCACATGGACGGACGGCAGCTTTGCCAGCAACGGCACGACCAGCACCGTGACAATCGCCACCGGTAACGGCACGCTTGAAGGCATCGCCGCAAGCATCAATGACGCCGCCATCGGCGTCACCGCATCAGTCGTCAAGAAAGAGGATGGCAGTTACTATCTGATGCTGAAATCCAGCGAAGGCGCTGCCAACGCGATGCAGATCACCGTTACCGAGGACGACGCCAGTGAGAGCCTCGATCTTCTGGCCTATTCAAGCTACGACGCCTCGAAAGAACTTGTAGCCGCCACGAACGCCACCCTGACCATTGACGGTGTGTCACTGACCCGCACAAGCAACAGTATCACCGATATCATCGATGGCGTGACATTGACCCTCAATTCAACGACCAGCAGTGCTGAGACAATTTCTGCAAGCTTCGATACCAACACCGCGTTGATCGCGGCGCAGGGCTTTGTCGCCGAGCTCAACAGCCTTGTGATGCTGCTCAGGTCAAAATCCGCGCGCGGGTCAGAAACTGTCGAGGCTGGTGATTTGGCAGGTGATCCTCTGGTTCGTTCGATGATCAACCAGATCACGGACCTGACCAATGAGGCCATCGTCGGCTTTGGGCCTGAGCCAGTCTATCTGGCGAATTACGGCATCATGACCAATCGTGACGGTAGTCTCAGTCTGAACAGTACAACCTTCACAGAGCAATATGAGGCCGATCCCGACTCATTCAACGCCGTCCTGAACAGCCGCGTCAGCACGGACAGCGCGATGGTTGCCGGCACCGTCGCAGGCGATGATTATGTACCGGGGAACTACAGCTTCGTAATGGTTGGCTCATCCGCGTCAATCGACGGCGATGCCATGACCCTTGCCGACGACATTTACTCGGTTAGCACCGGCAATGCCTCCGGACTTGCCATCACGCTTGACGGCAATGGCGCCAGCACCACCGTTCGCCTTGGGCGCAGTCTTCTGGAGCAGCTGGAGAATTTCGCGTCGACAAACCTCGCCTTCGGGAATGATATCGATGAGCGGATCTCCGACTATAACGAGGACATTTCCGACTACACAAAGGCGCTGAGTGACTTCGACAAGCAGATGACAAAACTGCGCGACCAGTATGTCACGCAGTTCGCCGCCATGGACGCGGCTGTGGCCAGCCTCAACCGGACAAAAGAATCGCTGGATATGATGATGGATGGCTGGCGCGGTTCAATGAACCAATAGACCCAAGCGTCCGGGCGAGTCTCTAGAGCGAATCCAGGATACTTGTCTGCGTCCTGATCAGTTCACCAAAATCGATTAGGTTCTGATCATCCTCGAGCTTCCAGCCTGCGGGGGCCGCAATTTCAGGGTTGCCACGTACATTGAATGTGTGTGTGCGAAACGCCTTGAGCATCAATTCGCCAGAATATTCCTTCTGCTTGACTGGATCCTCGATCGAGCCAAACATCGATTTCATCTTTCGCGGAACACCGACCTTTACAAAATAGAGGCGGAAATGGCAGTACTCGTTGATGAAAGGTACGGCGCTCTCGCCTGCCTCGACCTCGGCCAGGAACTCCAGGATGAGTTGCGCACTCTCAGCCATCTCTTCCATGGTGATCGCGGTGTATTTTTCACTGAGACCATTGGCGTATTTAGCTGCCACGGCTTCCAGAGGAACCTCTGCACTCAGAAACTCCTGAGCCACACGCGCGACCGATATATCAAAGATCCATGACGGACAGAACACGGCAAAAGCCCTCAGGTTGCTGCTTACATTCCCTAGATAGCTGTAATTTTCCAAGTTTTCAAGAAAATTGACATTACCACATTCTAAATTTCCATATTTATTTCAGTGAATTAGGCGTTTTAAGTTTTTTTCTAATATTTTTTGCCACGAGTCGTTAACTCCTGTGAACAGGCTCATTCAACTACTGTTGGGCCGCTTGGCAAACGAACCGCTTGAAGCGGTGCAACACAGGAGAAAGAAATGGCTCTTTCAGTAGCAACCAACATCGGAGCGCTTGCCGCAAGCAAGGCAGCCTCCTCCGTCAACTCAGCAATGGAAACATCCATGGCCCGTCTGTCTTCAGGCAAGCGCATCAACAGCGCCGCTGATGACTCGGCTGGTTTAGCCATCGCCGCACGCCTGACTTCAGAAGCCCGCGGCCTCGACATGGCAGCTCGGAATGCTGCCGACGCCCAGGCGATGATCAACACGATTGAAAGCTCGCACAGCGAAATTCAGAACATTCTGCAAAGAATGCGCGAACTGGCTGTCCAAGGCGCCAACGATACGAATGGAACTGCCGACCGGACCAACATCCGCAAGGAGCTGACCGAACTTCATGAAGAAATCGACGCGATCAAGAACCAGACCAAGTGGGCTGGCAACACCCTGATTTCCGGGGCCAGCACCTTCAAGTTCCAGATCGGTGATGAAGCAGACGAGACGCTCACTGTGACCACCACAGCGATCGCTGCAAGCACTCTGTCAGTCGGTAGCACCAATGTTGGTTCGCTGACCGCGTCGGCAAGCTTTACCGCCTTTATCACCACGGTGAACAACGCTATCTCGTCGATTGCAAACTACCGCGCAGAATATGGCGCCAACTCCAACCGTCTTGACCATGTCATGTCGAACCTGGCGACCAATTCTGAATCAGTGAAGGCCAGCCTTGGCCGGATCGAGGACACCGACTACGCCGCTGAGACCACGGAACTTGCCAAGTCGCAGATCCTTCAACAGGCAGCTACCTCGATGCTGGCTCAGGCCAACGCTTCAAAGCAGACCATCCTGTCTCTGATCCAGGGTTAATCGGTCCCATTTCGAACACAGAAAGGCCCGCCATATGGCGGGCCTTTTTGACTGCCCGCTAGGGTCTTGACCGCCATCAGGGGAGAAACGGATTCCTCAGGATCCCTTCGCCATTTCGTCGCGGATTTTAGCGTCAAGCTGTTCAAGTACGTGGCTCCAGTCACCAGCCTGCTTCTGCCGTAGAGACACCATGTTCGGGTACCAGATATTCGATCCGCGATCGACGCCCCAACGCCAGTCCGGCCACCAGGCCAGCATCAGCATGGTCCGCTTGCCAATGGCACCGGCCAGATGCGCGACGCTTGTATCAACACTGACCACCAGATCCATATTGGCACACAGGGCGGCCGTATCGGCGAAGTCATTGATCTCGTGATTATGCCGGACGATATCCGGGCGGCGCCTGATCGCTGCAAGGTCGGTATCACGAAGATCCTTTTGTAGCAGGTGATATTCCGGGCCTAATGGCAGCGAGTCCACAAAGGTCGCCATATTCAGACTACGCCCCGCATCATTCGAATGTTTGGGATTGCCACTGCAAACAAAACCGACACGGAGCTGTGATGAAGATCCCAGTTTGCTTGTCCAGATGTCCTGCGTATCGGGCGGCACCCGAAGATAGGCATTGGCTGCCGGGATATGCGCCCATTGATCATATGTCATGTGGGCAAGGCTCATCAGCGGAACGTGAAGGTCTATGCCCTTCAGATCCTCTCCAACGGTAATGATGTTCGCTGAAGTTTCCAGCGTCTTCATCATGCTGTTAAGGGCTGGCTGCACAGCGAAGGTCAGTCTGGCGCCACGATCTTCCAGAAATTTTATGAATCGGCAGCACATGATCGTATCACCAAGCCCCTGTTCGGGGTGGATCAGCAGATGCTTGCCCTCAATACCGGCTTCACCATCCCAGATGGGCTCGTCACCAATATAGAAAGGAACCATGTCCTGCTCTGAGTTAAACCGGCTTTCATAGAGCCGCAGCCCTTCTCTAAATTCCCCCTTCAGAAGCAGGCTGATGGATTTGTTGAATTTTGCCGACTGTCGGTTTGGCCGTGCCGCCAGCACCCGGTCATAGGCGGCAATGGCCTCGTCAAACCGGCACAATCGCTCAAGAGATACGCCAAGGTTTTCGATAGCGGTGATGTTCTCCGGATGCGCCCGCAGAAGGTTTTCATTAGCCTTCACCGATTGCTCCTGCTGGCCCAGTCGGAAATAGGCGCAGGCTACAACCTGATGGGCAGCCAGCAGATCCGGTTCCAGTTCGAGAAGGCGCTTGCCGGCCATCAAAGCCGCATGATTGTCACCGGTCTCAACATAGGCCTGCGACAACACTTCCAATGCCCTCGGGCTCTCCGGCGCCGCGGCGGCCATCGCTTTCGCCGAGGCCAGTAACTCATCATATTTTTTCAGCTTAAAAAGGGCAACACAATGCAGATATCTGGCGCGCTGATGCTTGGGAAACCGCTCGATCACATTAGCACTGTTTGCCACGATCGCATCCCAACTCTCGCTGTCAAACAGAGCCTCACTCTGACCAAGAAGCGCCTCGGTGTTCTGCGGATCTTCAAACAACACCCGAGCATAGAGTTCGTTTGCCACCGCTGCATTGTGACACGCCATATGCAATGACGCGATCAGCAGCAGGATATCGGTGGCCCCATCTGCTAGCCTGCTCGCCATCTCCAGGCATTCGATGGTGGCGAGCCGATCCTCATTGAGAAGGTGTGCGCGTGCTGCCAGAAGCTGGGCCTTATGGTCGCCAGACTTGTCGCTGCAATGCGTCCCGAGAACGTGAAGCGCCGCATCTGCATCTGACAGCTCGATATGGCATTCAGCAAGATACAGCGCTGCTTCCTCAATCATTGGCGCGTTCTGGACAATATGCTGAAACAGCCCTCTGGCCTTGTCATATCGGCCAAGTTCCATACAACACAGCCCAAACATATTGAGCGCTGGATAGTTAATGTCATGTTGCTCGAAATAGCTGACATAGGCGTCGTGCGCTTCCTGAACCCTGCCATCGAACTGCATCTTGATGATGGTTTGAAGACGCTCGCGAGCAGTAGTGTTGTCAGTGATATCTTCAGCATCCAGGTCAGTGCCTGTCATCTCATTCATCTTCGTTCTCTACCTTGTCGCTATCGGAGTTCCCTCGCAGCAAAACAGCAATTTTCATGCCACCACCACCACCCGCCACCAGTGCCAGAACCGCCAGTTTCAATAACTGGCACGGTTATTGCTCGGCTAGCCCACACAGTTGTATGTTCAGGAGAGCCTAGATGAGCAGCACCACATTCGCCTTTGCCCTTCTTGCCGGGAACGATCTCGACAAGGTTGCGCATACCCTGAAGACGATTGCCGCACAGGAAACTGGCGCCCACATCAATACAAAGATCATCATCGCGCATGACGATGCCAGCCTGACCGAAGAGTGGGTAAGGACAGCACTTGAAGGAACCGATATGTCAGTCCTTCTAGTCCCGCTGGCGCTTGAAAGCGCACATCCTCAGGCACGCCGCGCCTCCATGTTGGCAGCGCTTGCCACCGCCATACCGGAAGATGTTGAATGGGTCTGGACACTTACCGATGACGCCAGCCTCTATTCGAAATTCAGCCTCGAGCAGTTGACCACCCAGCTTGGCATGCCAGCGCACAAGGA
>Ga0181587_10004709_pt1 | contig 11216 bp, 7 predicted proteins | sample 071ome_27_FD_132463 | JGI IMG/M metagenome (GOLD analysis project Ga0181587, IMG submission 132463) | Coastal salt marsh microbial communities from the Groves Creek Marsh, Skidaway Island, Georgia - 071409AT metaG (megahit assembly) | ecosystem: Environmental > Aquatic > Marine > Intertidal zone...
AAGCTGGTGAACATCGTCTGTAATGGAATGCTGATCTTTAATAAATGCGCTTAGTCTGGCAGGCAGGTCATGGCTGATAACAGAAATGGTATTTAGGGGCGAGCCTAGCTTATGGGCGGCGGCGGCGGCAAGCGTACCTAAAGTTGTTGCCTGTTGTTCACGTTCTAGCATCAACTGGGTGGCGGCTAGCACCGCATTGGTGCGTCTGGCTTCATCTGCCAGCCACCAGACATAAAATCCGATAAACATCGTAGAGACTACCAGCCCTGATAAAATGCCCAGAATATAAATATCAGGCAGTATCAGCCCTTGTTCATAATATGGCAGGGGAAGATGAAACTGGCTAAGCAGACAGGCACATAAAATCACGACACATACCAGCAACAGCGTTGATCTGAAATCAAGCACTGCCGCAGACACTACCACAGGCGCAAGAAACAGAATCGCAAACGGGTTAATTAATCCACCTGTCAGATATAGCAAAGCCGCTAGTTGCAGCACATCAAACATTAATGCAGCCAGAATTTCCTTGCGTCTTGGGCGAGTCTGGCGGCCGCTTCGCCAGCTTTGGAAAATATTGGTTGCCACGCCCACCAGAATAACGCCAACCGCCTGACCAAACGGAACGTCAAAGTCAAATATTCCGGCCACCGCCACCAGCGCCACAAACTGGCCAGTCAGGGCAAGCCATCTAATTGCAATCAGCGCTTTTGGATCAACCGGTGAGCCAGTGCGTATTTGCTCACCTGAAGATAGATCAGGAACAGTGCGTCTGGTTATTTCCTCAGACATCCAGATTAGAGACTTTTAACGCATTTTCCTGAATAAAGTTGCGCCGTTCTTCAACTGCCTCTCCCATCAATGTTGAAAAGGCCAGATTAGCCTCTTCATCATCATCGATGCGCACCTGAAGGAATGTGCGCTGATTTGGATCAAGTGTCGTTTCCCATAATTGTTCAGGATTCATCTCGCCCAAACCTTTATAGCGGGCAATTTGTGCGCCTTTGCGTCCCTGACCCATCGTCCATTCAACCAGAGCGGAAGGGCCTGACAGACCAGTTTGCGAGCTGGCAGAAACCATCTGTACCTTGCGCACGAAAATATCCTGAAGCTCGGCTGTATCCTTATCAAGGCGTCTAGCTTCTGAGGTACCTACCAGCTTGGAATCTAGCCGGTAGCTTTCTGTTACGCCGCGCAATTTACGTGATATGATCATCGCTGGAAGATGTGGCTCAGAGCCAATCTCTACCTGCCAGCCACGCTCAAGTGGATCTGAGACCTGATCAAGGCGTTTGGCAAGATAGTCTGCTGCTTCCTGATTGCCTAGCAATTCGATATTGAGCAGCCCTGCTATCGCGGCCTGTTCAATGACATCGCGCTGGTTTATGCGCAAACATAGCTGGTCAATGGCGCGCATCCAGACAATCGATTTATCTACCAGCTGTCTGAGCGCGGCACCTGCCATCTGCTGGCCTTCCCCATAATGCAGCACCACATCTTTGAGCCCTGCATTTACCAGATAGTCATCTAGGGCATGCTGGTCTTTGAGATATACCTCAGAGCCACCCCGCTTGGCCCGGAATAGAGGCGGCTGGGCAATATATAGATATCCCTTTTCGATCATCGGGCGCATATGCCGGAAGAAAAAGGTCAGCAACAAGGTTCTGATATGGCTGCCATCCACATCCGCATCTGTCATGATCACAATTTTATGATATTTTACTTTTTCAACATCCATATCGGCATTGCCAACACCAGCGCCAATCGCCGTGATCAAGGTGCCAATTTCAGCTGAAGACAGCATTTTATCCAGCCGTGCACGCTCAACATTCAAAATCTTGCCGCGCAATGGCAGGATAGCCTGATTGGCACGGTCACGACCCTGTTTTGCCGACCCGCCCGCACTATCTCCCTCAACCAGAAATAATTCTGCTTTTGCAGGATCATCTTCCTGACAATCTGCAAGCTTACCTGGCAGATTTGTAAAATCATTTCCGGTTTTTTTGCGTGCCAGCTTGCGGGCTTCTTTTGCGGCTTCTCTGGCGGCGGCGGCATCATAGGCTTTGGCAACAATTGTTTTTGCTTCATTGGGGTTTTCTTCAAACCATTGCCCCAGCGCATCACTAACAGCCTTTTCAACAACAGACCTGACCTCTGATGATACCAGCTTGTCTTTTGTCTGGCTGGAAAATTTCGGGTCTGGCACTTTCACAGAAATAATCGAGGTCAGCCCTTCGCGCGAATCATCACCTGAGAGCTGGATTTTATATTTTTTCGACAGCCCCGAGCTTTGTGCATAGTCATTTACCACACGGGTAAGCGCGCTTCTGAAGCCAGCCAGATGGGTGCCTCCGTCACGTTGCGGTATATTGTTGGTAAAGCACAGGCAGGATTCATTATATTCAGATGTCCATGCCAGCGCCATCTCAACCCCGATTTCTTCTTTATCAGACTTGGCATAAATAATGTCATGCAAAGATGCTTTACTGCCATTAAGGAAAGATACGTACGCAGACAACCCGCCTTCATAGCAAAATTCGGATATTTTATCTTCTGCATGACGGTTATCTGTTAATCGTATGCGCACTCCCGAATTCAGGAAAGCCAGTTCGCGCAACCGTGATTCAAGTGTCTTGAAATCAAATTCGGTTTTCGAAAAGGTTTCAGAAGATGGCATAAAGCTGATTTGGGTGCCGGTTTTATCGCCAGCCTCGCCTGTTACGGCTAAAGGGGCCGTTGCTTCGCCATGTTCAAACCGCATTTCATGGACTTTGCCATCACGCCAGATGGTAAGCTGTAGCCAGCTTGATAGCGCATTTACCACAGACACACCAACGCCGTGCAGCCCGCCAGATACCTTATAGGCATTATTATCAAACTTTCCGCCTGCATGAAGCTGGGTCATAATCACTTCGGCGGCTGACACCCCTTCTTCAGCGTGAATCTGGGTTGGAATCCCACGTCCATTATCAGATACCGAAACAGACCCATCACCATTTAAAATTACTTCAGAAATGTCACAATGGCCCGCTAGTGCTTCATCAATGGCATTATCAACCACCTCATACACCATATGATGCAGGCCTGAGCCATCATCTGTATCACCAATATACATGCCCGGACGCTTGCGTACCGCATCTAGCCCGCGCAACACCTTAATCGAATCAGCGCCATAATCTTCAGGCCCATCTATCTGGTCGGTCATTTTCACCTCTCCTTTAGCATGATCTGCTGGCCAGGCTGGCCAGATAGGGGTTGTTGTGCTGTTCTGCCTGATCTGTCAGGCTACCCTGTTCAACAGTTATAAATTGGGCATCATTGCCAAGTGCTGCAAAGGCAGATTTATCTGCACCGCTATACCAGATCTGGGAATCTAGTCCGGCACACATCTCAAACAGAGCATGGCGTCTATCTTCATCTAGATGGGCGGCTACATCATCAAGCAGTAAAATTGGGGCAAGCGACAGCCGGTTATGCTGAAGCTGGGCATGGGCTAGCACCATGCTTATCAATAATGCTTTTTGTTCACCTGTAGAGGCATGGCATACATGCTGGCCTGAAAATTCAAGATGCAAATCTGATTCATGTGGTCCGGGCATTGCATGCAGACCAGCCTGTCTGTTCTGCTGTGCTGTCTCGATAATATAATCTTCAACATCAATTGCCGGCTTGCCAGAAGACAGCATCTGGGCAAGCTTGCCGTCAAGATGACCGGCAATGCGCGGAAACGGACTATCCATCTGTGCAGACACCTCACACAGGTCTGAGAGCAGCTGTAATCTGGTCGCCATGATAGCAACACCTGTTTCAGCCAGAATTTGTTCCAGACTTGATAGCCACGTATTATCAAAAGGAGGTTCTGAAAGTATCTTGTTACGCTGACGCCATGCTTTTTCAAATCGGCTCACACGTCCAGCATGAGCCTGATCAAATGACATTGACAGCCTGTCAATGAACCGCCTGCGCTGGCTGGCTGGCCCTAAAAACAGCCCGTCCATTTGCGGGGTAAGCCAGTTGACTGCACAGATAGACCCTAGCTGGGTCTGGCTGGATGTTTTGTCGTCTATCCGGACAATCCGCGAAGCTTCTGGATTTTCAGGATGAGAGGCGGTGCCAACATGTCGTAACCCGTCTGAAGTAGCTAGCTGGGCAAATACAGACCATATAGCCAGATGATCCGACGTTTCAATCCTGGACTGATCAGCCTGATAGCCAAAGGCTGTTTTCGGGGCAGACCGCAAGCCTCTGCCAGGTGCTAGTAACGAGATAGCTTCCATCAAGTTTGTTTTTCCAGCCCCATTTGGCCCACATAGCACAACCGGCCCTTCGCCAACTTCAAGCTGGCACTGCATGTAATTGCGAAACCGGACAAGACGAAGATGGCTAATGGCTAGCTTGTTTGAGGGCAGATAATCAGCTAGAGGGTGCTGCACTGTTTTTCCGTTTTCTCTCGCGCTAAACACGCATTGGCATTAACACAAACATATTTGCCTCATCACCTGGTGTAGAAATCAGGCTTGGCGAGCTTGGATCAGAAAGCGCCATCTGCATGGTTTCACTTTCTACCTGCTTGGCAATGTCCAGCAAATAGCGGGCATTAAATCCAATATCCATCTCATCGCTATCATAGCTTACTTCAAGTTCTTCTGTTGCAGATGATGCTTCTGCTGTGCTGGCAGACAAGGTCAGTAAATTTTTAGACAAGGACACTTTCACAGCCTTACTTTTGTCAGCAGAGATAGTAGACACCCTGTCCACTGCAGCCGCAAACAAGGTGGTATCTATTATAACCATCTTGTCATTACCTTTGGGGATGACGCGGGTATAATCAGGGAACGAGCCGTCAATCAGTTTCGATGTCAGCTTAACATCACCAAAGCTGAAGGCTGCGCGTGTTTCAGACAGGCTGACAACAACTTCGCCTTCATCTTCGCCAATCATCTTGCGGATTTCTGCCACTGCCTTGCGCGGCAAGATAATATTCGGAATCTGGTCTGCCCCTGAAGGCATATCCATAATTGTCATCGCCAGCCTGTGACCATCTGTGGCCACCGCTGCCAGCGCGCCTGTATCATTTTTATGGAAGTAGATACCATTGAGATAATATCGTGTCTCTTCAGTTGAAATCGCAAATTGTGTCGTGTCAATCTGGTGACGCAAATCAGCAGCAGTCAATGCAAACTGAACAGGCATCTCACCAGCATTAAAGGTAGGAAAATCTTCAACCGGCAAGGTAGGCAGCTTAAAATTTGATCTGCCCGCACTGATATGCGCCTGTCCTGAATTCACCTCAATGCTAATTTCGGCACCATCAGGCATTTTGCGCACAATATCATTCAGCAGATGCGCCGGACAGGTGCAACTACCTTCAGTTGAAATGGCACAATTCAACGTTGTCACAATATCAATTTCCATATCGGTAGCCGTCAGAGATAGCTGGCCTGCCTGAGCAGTAAGCACGATATTGCTGAGAATGGGAATGGTTGTCCTGCGTTCAACAACTGAACTAAGCTGGTTCAAAGGACGCATCAAGCTGGTTCTGTCTATTGCGAATTTCATCAGAAATCATCTCATCGTTGAATTTTTAAGTCTAGAGACAGTCTACACACAAAATCTAGCATATGAAACAAAAAACAGCCACAAAATCTATGTTTAGCTAAGCTGAATATATGACTAAAAACACAGACAGAGGGATTGCAAAATATCTGGTATCAGACAGGCCGGTGAAAATCTCGAAGAACGCTACTGGCTATTGGTCAACAAGCAATGATTTCAACAGGTTAACATCATCACACAAGCCTGCATCCTGCTCCATCAATTCTTCGACCTTGCGCACAGCATGCATGATGGTGGTGTGGTCACGGTTGCCAAACCGTTTGCCAATCTCAGGATAGGACATAGAGGTGAGGTTTTTTGCCAGATACATGGCAATTTGACGAGGCCGTGCAATCTGGCGGGAACGGCGGGCAGAAAACATATCTGCAACCTTTATCAGATAATGGCTAGCGACTTTTTTCTGAATTTCATCAACAGATACACGCCGGTTATTGGCCCGCAACAAATCAGACAAAACTTCACGACAACTCTCAATGGTGATTTCCCTGCCAACTAAAGTGGCATGCGCGACAATCCGGTTAAATGCGCCTTCAATTTCTCTGATATTCGAGGTAATACGGTTTGCCAGAAATTCCAGCACCTTGTCAGAAATATCAATCGCTGCCTGTTCACGCCGCGCCTGAAGAATGCCCAGCCTCAATTCATAATCTGCCGGATGAATATCTGCAACCATACCCCAGCCAAGACGCGAGCGAAGCCGTTCTTCCATGCCTGATAAATCAGTTGGAGATTTATCCGCAGACAGAATCACCTGACGCCCATCATCCACTAGCGCATTGAATGTGTGGAAAAATTCTTCTTGGGTAGAATCTTTTCCAGAAATAAACTGGACATCATCTACCATCAGCACATCGACAGATCTGAATTGTTCTTTGAAAGACATCATATCTTTAAATCGTAATGCCCTGATAAAACGATACATAAATTTTTCAGCCGATACATACATCACCTTGCGATGCGGCTGGCGGGCATGAATTTCCCACGCTATCGCATGCATTAGATGCGTTTTACCCAGCCCGACGCCGCCATATAGAAATAGCGGATTATATTTTGCATCTGGCTCTTCTGCGACACGTCTTGCTATCGCATAGGCTAGCTGGTTAGGCGCGCCGACAATAAAATTGGAAAATCTATAACGTGGGTCCAGACCCATAATAGAATCATCCTGCTCGACAATTTTGGCAGCCTTGCTATGGGAGATGGATGAATGAGACGCTGTGATAGATGTATCTGTAATAAAATCTTGTGATTCGAATATTGGTTTTGAGCCTAGATGAACTTCGAGCCGTTTGATTGATTTTTGCTCGTAACTGGCCACATATCTGATTCTATCAGCATAATTTGTAAGAATTCTGTCTCTTAGAAAATCTGTATCTGCGGTGAGATGAAGTGTGCCATCACCAAATCCGGCAATCGCCAGCGGCTTTATCCAGGCTTTCCATACCGCTTCACCTAGCTCTGTTTTAAGCCGGTGCGAGATGCGTTGCCATAGGGCAATCGCATCTTCTGTGATGCCCTGTGAGGGCGATAGCGAACCAGCAGGCTGTTCAAACGGCGTCAATTTGCCAGATTGTCCAGTTTCATTAGAGGGAGACTGTGAATTGTCGTCGTGATTTGACATAAAAAACACCCCCTCTTCCTGGCTTGTTCCAGTAGATTTAAAAATGAAAATTGAAAGCTTAGAAGTTTAGGCCAACGCCCAAACTCAACCACAGACACTAGCGCTAAGATTACGCCAAATTAACTTACTTAAGCAAGAGCCAGAAAGGCTGTTTTAACCAAATAAATTTGCATTTTGAGCAATTTTTTAGCTTGACAGCAGTTCCGCAAAATCCTGTGAAAAAGCAGGTATTTTTGAGAATAATATTATAAATCAGTAGCCTTAATTGATTCGAGTAAACCATCACTTAAATTTCAGAGGCTAACTAGTGCTCATCCTTTTTGGTCAGGACAGGCAAATTGCTGAACAGATTCACATGAATTTGTCGCCGATCTGCTCTCATCACAGAGAATCATTCTTTTTGTGCAGCAAAGCGTAAGCGCAAGCAAGAATCGCCGGTGATGAAATATTCAGATGGTTCAGAATCAAAAACACCTGCCTTAACAGCGTAAGACAGGTGCTAGATACGCAACTGGTTGCTATCTGTTTCAGCACAGATAGTAAGCCATGCGCAAAAATAAATTTATGCGGTAGCGCCGACTGCCTTCACACGTGCAGATAGGCGGCTCATTTTGCGAGAGGCTGTGTTTTTATGCAACACACCTTTGGTGACGCCGCGCATGATTTCAGGTTGCGCTTCTTTCAGCGCTGCCTGAGCAGTTGCCTTATCTCCTGAATCAATCGCTGACTCGACTTTTTTAACAAAAGTACGAATGCGGCTGATGCGGCCCTTATTTATCTCTGCACGCTTTGCGTTGCGGATGATGCGTTTCTTTGCAGATTTGTGGTTTGCCATAAACAGACACTCTTAAAGTTGTTCAAAAACTACATGATGAGCGCCGTATATAGTCCAATTATACCTGATAAGTCAAGCAACTTAGTATCATTTGTCAATAATCTGGCTTTGGCTTGTCTTGGCTTAGCGTTGACAATGCGAGCAGTAAAAACTGCTTCGTCCTGTCTGGGTAATGATTTTCACAGGTCGGGCACAGGTAACACATGGCTTATCAGCGCGGCCATATACAGATAATTGCTGGATAAAATAGCCTATTTCGCCACCTGGCTGGACATGGTCTCGCAAACTGGTACCACCAGCCGCGATTGCCTGTACCAACACTTCCCGAATCGCTGTAACCAGCTTTGTTGTTCTGCCAATGCCAAGACTATATGCCTTGCGACGTGGTGAAATCCCTGCTTTGAACAATGCCTCACATACATATATATTGCCTAGTCCGGCAATGATACGCTGGTCCATCAGGGCTGATTTAATCGGAGCTGATTTGCCTTTCAGCCTGTCTGCCAGCCACTCGCCTGACAGCCTATTTGACAGAGGCTCAATGCCCAGATGATGCAATAATTTATGGGTTTCCAGCTCGGCATTGTTAATCAGGTCTATATGGCCAAATCGGCGAGGGTCAGAAAACACGAACCACTGGCCTGTATCAAGCTGGACCGAAAGATGGTCATGTTTTGCAAATGCTGGCTGAGTATCATGAATTCTGATAGCACCGGACATACCAAGATGAAGCAGTAACGTTTCCTCATGATCAAGCGGTATCAGAATATATTTAGCACGTCTAAAGGCTGTGCCGCATACTCTGCCTTCCAGCCTTTTTGCCAGCCGCTCAGGCAAAGGCCAGCGCAAATCATCTCGCATTTGTCGGACATATTTAATCTGCCTGCCTTCCAGAAGTGGCAATAAAGCAGCTTTGACAGTTTCAACTTCTGGCAATTCAGGCATAGCTAGTTTACACTTTTTCCATTACTATCTGGTTTCATTATTATCTGGTCGCATTCCTGTCTGGCTATTGAAAAATACTCCGGCGATAGACTATTAGATAGATACTACCAGCGCAAGCAGGCGAGATTAGCGTAATCAACCACTAGCTCAGGGATAAAGTCAGCAGGCATGAACCAAAATCGACCCGCCTCCAGTCCAACAGGAAAAGACGAATCAGAACTGATTGATTTTGGTTATCGTCAGGTGCCTCGCAATGACAAAGAAGCGATGGTGGCAGATGTATTTTCTTCTGTAGCGCCATCTTATGACCTGATGAATGATCTGATGAGTGCGGGTATTCATAGATTATGGAAAGATGCGCTTATGGACTGGATGGCACCGCGCCCTGAACAGATGCTGGTTGATCTGGCAGGCGGCACTGGTGATATTGCGCTACGGTTTCTGAAGCGCGGCGGCGGGTCTGCGCATATTATCGATATTAATGCCGATATGCTGGCGGCAGGCAAAAAAAGGGCGGCACTAAAACCATATGCTGCCCAGCTTCAATGGACAGTTGCATCCGCCCAAGCTATTCCGCTTGATGATAAATCAGCAGATCGGGTAACCATCGCCTTTGGCTTGCGTAATGTCACAGACAGAATGGCCGCTTTACGAGAAGCGTTCAGAATATTAAAGCCGGGCGGGCGGTTTTGCTGTCTTGAATTTTCACATATCTCCCAGCCCCAGCTTTCTGCTTTGTATGACATCTGGTCTTTTCAGGCATTGCCACGCATTGGCAGGCTGGTAGCAGGGGATGAAGATGCCTATCGCTATCTGGCAGAATCAATCCGGCAATTTCCAGATCAGAACACATTGATGGGAATGATGGCAGAGGCTGGTTTTGCACAGATTCGCTATCGCAATCTTAGTCAAGGTATCGCGGCTATTCATTCAGGCTGGAAGCTGGATTGATGGGCTGGGTAACGCTTATCTGGCGACTGCCGCGCACAGGATATATTCTGGGGCGTGCCGGTATATTGGCAGAGCTTGCCAGATCAGGGTTGCTTCCAGGCTGGGTGGCCAGATTATTTCTGCTGATCAATTTTGCCATTGCCAGCCAGCGATCTCGTGCCAATCGCGGCGAGGCATTATGTTCAGCATTACAGCAATTAGGTCCCGGCTTTGTAAAATTTGGCCAGGCACTTGCCACACGTGCTGACCTCATCGGGCCTGAAATGGCAAAGGCATTGACAAATTTGCAAGATAATATGCCTGCCTTTCCGGCCAGATATGCGCATAAAATCATCGAAACAAACACCCAGACCCCGATAGATAAGCTATTTATCTCATTTGAAGATACGCCTGTAGCCGCTGCCTCAATCGCGCAGGTTCATAAAGCCATCATGCCTGATGGGCAGGCGGTTGCCGTTAAAATATTACGCCCGAATATTCATAAGAAAATGCGTCAGGATATTGGTTTTTTCCGAAGCCTGGCCAGACTAGCTGAAGCGATAGCACCTGCATTCCGCAGATTACGTCTAATTAAGGCAGTAGACCAGTTTGCCCAAATTTCTGATATGGAGCTTGATTTACGCTTTGAAGCTGCTGCTGCTGGCAGGCTGGCAGAACAGCTGGCAGAAGATGAAGGCATTAGAATTCCCAATATTAATCTAGAGCTAAGCCATCATGATATGCTGGTAATGGAATGGATTGACGGGGTACGGATTGATGATGTTGAGGCACTTATTTCAGCCGGACATGACATCAACACCATCACCGAAATAGCAGCTACCAGCTTTTTCAATCAGGTTTTCAGAGATGGCTATTTTCATGGTGATATGCATCCCGGCAATATTTTTGTTACATCAGATGGCACGCTGGTGCCGATAGATTTCGGCATTATGGGGCATCTGCAATTTAATGACAGGCTGTTTCTGGCACGGCTGTTAAAAGCGCTTCTTGAACGAGATTACGACAAGGTGGCCGCACTTCATGCTGAGGCTGGCATGCTACCTGATAGCATTGATATTGCACTATTTTCCCAGCATCTTAGGGCATTGGTGGACCCTGTGCTTGGCAAGGCACTTGGTGAGATTTCGCTTGGGCTGGTGCTTGGCCAGATATTACAAATTTCGTCACGTTTTCAGATAGAAGTCCAGCCGCAATTCAACCTGTTACAAAAAACAATGATTATGGCAGAAGGTGTTGCCAGAAGCCTTA
>Ga0181587_10004710_pt1 | contig 11215 bp, 9 predicted proteins | sample 071ome_27_FD_132463 | JGI IMG/M metagenome (GOLD analysis project Ga0181587, IMG submission 132463) | Coastal salt marsh microbial communities from the Groves Creek Marsh, Skidaway Island, Georgia - 071409AT metaG (megahit assembly) | ecosystem: Environmental > Aquatic > Marine > Intertidal zone...
ACAAGGTGGCCTTTACCGGCTCCACCGAGGTCGGGCGCGACATCATGGCCAACGCGGCCGGCACGCTGAAAAAAGTCACGCTGGAATGCGGCGGCAAGGGCGCGAATATCATCCTCGACGATGCCGATTGGGAAATCGCGGTCGACGGGTCGATCTGGGCGAGCTTTTACCATCAGGGGCAGGTCTGCGAATCCGGCACAAGGCTGATGCTCTCCAGGGCCGATCACGACGCGTTCGTCGAACAGATGGTTGAAAAGCTGAACGCCATGAAGATGGGCGATCCGCTGGACCCGACGACGCAGCTTGGCCCGGTGGTCTCCGAAGGGCAGATGAAATCGGTGCTGGAATATGTCGAGATCGGCAAGGGCGAAGGCGCGGCGTTGGCCTGTGGCGGTGCGCGCGCGACCGGTGGCGATCTCGACAAGGGCAGCTTCGTTCAACCGACCTTGTTCACGAATGTCACCAACGATATGCGGATCGCGCGGGAGGAAATCTTCGGCCCGGTTCTTGGCGTGCTACAATACGACTCCGTCGATGAGGCCATCGCCATGGCGAACGATTCCATCTACGGACTCTCCGCCGGGGTGTGGAGCAAGAATATCGATGCCGCGAAGGACGTGGCGGCAAAGCTGCGTTCCGGCACCATCTGGATCAATGAATGGCACATGCTGTCGGAACGCTCGCCCTTTGGCGGCTACAAGCAATCCGGCGTCGGGCGTGAATTCGGCGAGGAAGGCTTGAACGAATATACCGAGCTCAAGACGCTTTATGTCGATGATGCCAAGACCCGCGATGCCAAGCCCTGGTACGATATGGTGGTGGCGCGGCCCAAGGCCTAGAGCTGATCAGATGCGCATGCCGAAACTCATCTTGTCGGCCGGGTTGCCCTCCAATCCACGCACATGGCCGGTCCTCGACGGCACGGTGGAGGTCGACGGGGTGGAGCTGATCCCCAACATCGTTTTCCCGTCGGAACTGTTCTGGCGGCAATTGCGCTTCGGCGATTTCGACATATCCGAAATGTCGTTTTCCTCGTTGATGAAGACCATCGCGCAAGGCGATGACCGATGGGTGGGGTTGCCGATTTTCATGACACGGCGGTTTTTCCATACCGAGATGATCGCGCGCACCGACCGGGGGATCGAGACTCCTTCGGATTTGAAAGGCAAAAAGGTCGGCGTGCCAGAATATCAACAGACCGCCGCGCTCTGGATCAGGGGTGCGTTGCAGCATGAATTCGGCGTCGCGCCATCCGATATGGATTTCTGGATGGAACGGGTGCCGGATCATTCCCATGCCGGGGCGACCGATTTCAAACCGCCCGAAGGGGTGACGATCAACCAGATTCCGCTTGAGAAAAGTATCGGTTCCATGATGGTCGATGGCGAACTGGATGCGGCCGTTTATTACATCTGGGGCAAGGATAATCTGATCGACCGCAGCCAGATCGATTTATTGGCCCGCGATGATATGAAATCGATCTTCCCGGACATGCATGCCGAGGGCGTGCGCTATTTTCGCAAGACCGGCATTTTCCCGATCAACCACGCGATGGTGATAAAGCGCGAACTGGTCGAGGAACATCCCTGGCTGCCGCTCAATATCCTGAAACTGTTCGACAAGGCCAATGAGGTTGCGGAGAAACGGCGGATCGAGGCGGTGAAATATCACCATCAGGCCGGACTGATTGACAACGAGGCGATGGCGGGTCTGAAACAGCCTTTGGTCGAATACGGCATCAAGGCCAACCGCAAGACGCTGGAGACCGCCGCGCAATATTCCTTCGAACAGGGGCTGACGCCCCGGCTGGTCACGCTGGATGAGGTGTTCGCCCCGTCGACGATGGAGCAATAGGCGAGGGGGGCTTCCGCCGCCTTTGCCGCCGTACCCGCCCTCCTGTAAAGTCCGCCCAACTGATTGAGGGAGGATTTCATGATCAACGCGGCGATGATCGGTCTCGGACGCTGGGGCCAGTATCTGGTGGATTCGGTCCAGGGCTCAAGCTACAAGATCCGCTTTACCGCCGGTGTGACGCGCACCAAGGCCAAGGCGGAGGATTACTGCAAGGAAGCCGGGATCGATCTGCGCGACGATTATTCGGAAATCATCAATGATCCCGATATCGACGCGGTGGTTCTGGCGACGCCGCATACACAGCATGCCGAACAGATCATTGCGGCGGCAAATGCCGGCAAGCATGTGTTTACGGAAAAACCCTTCACGCTGGATGCGGCATCCGCGCAGCAAGCCGTCGATGCCTGCAAGGCCGCGGGGGTGACCATCGCGCTCGGCCACAACCGGCGTTTTATGGACAATATCATCGCGATGAAGGCGTTGGTCGATAAGGGAGAGCTTGGCACGCTCCTGCATATTGATGGTAACCAGTCATCCGATCTCAGCGGCACCGCCGCGACCTGGCGCGATTCGCGGGCGGAAAGCCCGGCGGGCGGGATGACCTCGCTCGGCATTCACGCGCTGGATTGCATGATCCATATGGGGGGGCGTATCGCGGAGGTCGATTGCTACAGCACCCATCGCGCCATTCCGTTCGATATCGATGACGCGACCGCGTCGGTCGTGCGGTTCGAAGACGGCATGACCGGCACGCTTGTATCGCTGGCCTCCTCGCCGCGTATCTGGCAAATCCGGGTTGTCGGATCCAAGGCATGGGCCGAGGCCACCGATCACCGCACGCTGTCAATTTGCCGGGGCGGAGAGATTGAGACACAGGAATTTCCCGACAGCCCGTACCCGCATATGCCGTCATTGACCGGTGAGCTGGAGGCCTTTGCCGAAGCCGCCTCTGGCGGCGCGCCCTATATCGTTTCGCCGGAGCAGATGGTGCATGGCACGGCGGTGCTGGAAGCGGTGATCAAGAGCGCGGCGACCGGCGGGCGGGTAAAACCCGCGGGCTGAACGGTCGGGGGGCGTTTTTTTCGGTTTAATCGACCAGGCGGATATGGTCCGGATCGCGCGCAGACAATTCCCGGCAAATATCGAAGAACGCCTCGATCACTGGCAAACCAACGGTGTTTTGCAGGCTGACCCCATAAACCTCGCCCCTGGCGGCCGCGTCGATGATCTTTATCTGATGTAATCTGGCGTCCTCGCCGAATTCTGAATCAAAAACGATGCCGATCCCGAGCCCGGCGGCCGCCGCCTCCTTGGCCGCTTCGCGGCTGGGAACCTGCATAGTGTTTTCCGGGTCGGTATTCGCCATCTCGCAGCAGATTTCAAAAACCTGGCGGGTTACCGATCCCTTTTCGCGCAGGAGAACGCGGTCACTTTCAGCGATTTCCCTGAGGGTGATTTCGTCGCGTCCCGCCAATGGATGATCACGGCTTACGGCAGCAACCAGATACTGGGATTCCAGCCAAAAACTGCGCAAATTTGCCGGCGCGTCCTTCATGGTCATGATGGCGACGTCGATCCCGAAATCTTCCATCAACTCAAGTAACTCACCGGTGTTTCCGGTTACCTGCTGGATCGCAAGACCGGGGTTCATCTCGCATATCCGGGCGATATAGGGCATGGCCACATTGGGTGTGGAAAACCCGATCGCCAGCCGGCCATGCCGCAATTCGCCGAGATCACGGGCAAGCCCGCCAAGTTCATCCGCCTGGCTGATCAGAAACCGGGCCCGGTTAAATATCTCCCGTCCCGCGTCTGTAAGTGTGACGCCATTGCGGCGTTCCAGAAGGCGAAGCCCGAACAGCGTTTCCAATGATCGCAGACGCTGGGAAACGGTGGGTTGGCTTATGTCTAGCGCCTGGGCGGCGGCGGAAAAGCTGCCGGTTTCCACGACAGCCACGAATGCCCGCAATTCGCCAAGCGAATTCATCGAAATCGGGCCGCCGGCCATCGCCGGATTTCGGGTAAGATCAGCCATGGATAAGCCCCCGCCTTCTTGTCGCGCGGGGAGTGTCGGCGATTTCACCTCAATGCTCAAGGACCAGTACGACAATTGTGTGATCCCGGGGGGGCTCACTGGAATTTGAACAGGAATTTCTGGTTAAATGCCCACGAAAGTCGGATCATGATGGCATGGTTCAATCTCTCAAATCGCTTTTTTCGCGGCAAAGCTGGTTTTCGATTTTTGCCGCCTTGTTCGTGGTCGTGGCCACCGCCCATATCGCCTTTGGCGCGACGGGATGGGAGGCGGCGTGGCCAAAGACGGATTTCAAGAAGCATTCCGTTCCGCTTGATGAGATATCTTCCGGCGGGCCGGGCAAGGACGGGATTCCGGCAATCGACGATCCGGAGTTCAAGCCGCTTTCTGAAATTCCTGAACAACATGTTCCGGCGGATACCGAGCCGGTGATCACGCTGAAGATTGACGGGAAGGGAAGGGCCTATCCGCTACGCATCCTGATGTGGCACGAAATCGTCAATGACAGGTTTGGCGGGGTGCCCGTCGCGGTGACCTATTGCCCGCTTTGCAATTCCGCGATTGTTTTCGACCGGCGTGTCGGGGGCCGGGTTCTCGATTTCGGTGCGACCGGGAATCTCAGGAATTCGGATCTTGTCATGTAAGACCGGCAGACGGAAAGCTGGTGGCAACAATATATCGGAGAGGCCATTGTCGGTGAAATGACCGGCACGCGACTAAAGGCGATCCCGGCGCGGGTCGAATCGTTCGCCCTTTTCAAAAAGCGTTTTCCGAAAGGCGATGTTCTGGTGCCGCCCAAAGGCGTCTGGCGCGCCTATGGCGTCAATCCTTATGAAAAGTATGATTCGTCGTCCCGTCCTTTTCTCTATCGCGGAAAGATGCCGGAAGGTATCGCGCCGCTGGCGTACGTCCTTGTTGTCGGGAAAGAGGCATGGACCCTTGATCTCATCCGCAAGAGCGGAAGAATTGAAAAAGATGAACTGGTTATTACCTGGAGTCCGGGTCAGAACTCCGCACTTGATTCCGGGCAAATAGCCACCGGTCGGGATATCGGCAATATTGTGGTGCAGCGCAAAACCGGTTCAGGGCTTGTGGACGCTGTTCACGATCTGACATTCGCCTTTACCTTTCACGCCTTTCATCCGGATGGGATGCTGCACAAATAGGCGCTTCCCGGTCGATCAGGGGCATCTTCCGGTGGCATATCGGGGGTTTGCGCCCTATCTTTCTAAATGGATATGAGCGGAAAAGACGACAAACTGCCCTCGTCGCGCGGCGGCGGAGACGTTCAGGCCTTTCTGGACAAGCTGTCGGCCATGCCATCCATTCAGACCGGTGGCGGGCGGGGACGGCTTATTTTCGCGATGGATGCGACGGCCAGCCGGGAGCCCACCTGGGACAATGCCTGTCACATCCAGGGCGAAATGTTTCTGGCGACCGAAGGTCTCGGTGGGTTGGAAGTGCAGCTCGTTTTTTACCGGGGGTTCGGCGAATGCAAATCAAGCCCGTGGGTGAGTTCGTCCGTTGATCTTGTACGCAGGATGACGGCGGTTACCTGCCTCGGCGGCCGCACTCAAATCAGCAAGATTTTCAAACACACATTGCGGCAGACAGAAAAGCAGCGGGTTAATGCGCTGGTCTTTGTCGGTGATTGTATCGAGGAGGACGTGGACGCGCTGTGTGATCTGGCGGGGAAGCTTGGCTTGCTGGGCGTTCCTGTATTCGCCTTTCAGGAAGGCGCAGACCCGGCGGCCACAATGGGCTTTCGTCAGTTCGCGCGCTTGACTGGCGGGGCGCATTGCCAGTTCGATCAGGGATCGGCGGAAGAGTTAAAGGCATTGCTGGCGGCGGTCGCGGTTTTTGCCAGCGGCGGGCGCAAGGCCTTGGAAGATTATGGCAAGCGCGGCGGGGCGGCGGTGGCGCGAATTACCTCGCAGGTAAAATGACATGCCCTGGCTGATCTTCGGCATCGCCGTCGTCATCGGACTTTTTCTGGTTTTTCGGGGCGTTCTGGGGCTCGATCCCAGAAAGGCCTTCAAACTTCTCCTTTGGATCGTGATTGCACTGGGAGGGGCGTTGATCGCCCTGGTCGCGATCCGGGGCGGAATCGGATATGCGCTTGCGGCCGCCTCCTTTATCCTGCCGATGTTCCTGCGCTGGCGTCAGGTCCGGCAATATTTCAGGAATCTGAAAGGGCCGTCCGCCGGAGCGAATAGCGGGGTGGAGACCCGTTACCTCAGAATGAGTCTCGATCATGATACCGGAACGCTCGACGGGTTGGTGCTGGATGGAAAATTCAGGGGACGTCGCCTTTCCGAGCTTTCTCTGGAACAGCTTGTCGAGTTGCTCGGTGAATGCCGGGTAAATGATCCTGAATCCGCGACGGTGATCGAGGCGTATCTGGACCGGGTCCACGGCCCCGACTGGCGGACGGGAGACGCCGGCGGCGATACTGGAAAAAGCGGCAAGGCGTCGCCCTGGTCGACGGCGATGAGCCGCGAGGAAGCGCTCGAAATTCTGGGGCTGACGGAAGGCGCGACGGCGGATGACGTGAAACGGGCCCACCGGGAAATGATGAAGCGGCATCACCCCGATCAGGGCGGATCCAACTATTTCGCCACTAAATTGAACGAAGCGAAGGAAATGTTGCTTCGTCGGTAACGGAATTGGCGCATTTCTTGCATTTTTAACTTGTTATGTGGCACATAAGGCGCGCCCGCCTGCTGTGCTGGCGATCGATTAGACAGTTTGCGACAAATTACGGGTTTATATGATGGCGAAACCGGTGCGAAAGGCGGTATTTCCGGTTGGCGGTATGGGAACGCGTTTCCTGCCGGCGACCAAGGCGATGCCTAAGGAAATGCTTCCCGTAGTCGACAAGCCGCTGATTCAGTATGCGGTGGAAGAAGCGCAGGCCGCCGGCATTGAGGAATTCATATTCGTTACAGGCCGCGGGAAAATAGCCATTGAGGATCATTTTGATCATTCCGTGGAACTCGAAGGGCTGATGACTGCGCGTGGAAAGGATCGCGAGGCGGCGATCGGGCGGCCGATGTTCCAGCCGGGGCAGGTCGCCTATACCCGTCAGCAGGAACCGATGGGGTTGGGGCATGCCGTCTGGTGTGCGCGGGACCTGGTGGGCGACGAACCGTTCGCTATTTTGCTGGCCGACGATCTTGTCATGGCCGATGTCCCGTGCCTGAAGCAAATGGTGTCGAGCTTCGAACAAACCGGCGGCAATGTTGTTGCTGTAATGGACGTACCGCCCGAACATACCGACCGCTATGGCGTTCTTGATCCCGGGCAGCAGACCGGCGATCTTGTTGAGGTAAAGGGGCTGGTCGAAAAGCCCGACCCCGCCGATGCCCCATCCACACTGTCGGTAATCGGGCGGTATATATTGTTGCCCGAAGTGTTTGAGCATCTCGATCAGCAAGAAACCGGGGCCGGGGGAGAAATCCAATTGACGGATTCCATGGCCAAGATGATCGGCAATCATCCTTTTCATGGGCTGAGATTTGAGGGCAAGCGATTCGATTGCGGTGACAAGGTCGGGTTTCAGGAGGCCAATATAGCGTTCGCCATGGAACGACCGGATATGAAAGATCGGTTGACGCAAATTTTGGCACAGTACGCACAATAACGCCGGAAATTTTTCCGGGAATTTTCGAGGGCAGTTGAATGAAAATCGCAATGATCGGAACGGGATATGTCGGTCTGGTTTCCGGCACCTGTTTTTCCGAATTCGGTGTGGATGTCACATGCGTGGACAAGGACGAAAATAAAATCGCCCGGTTGCTTAATGGCGAATGTCCTATCTATGAACCGGGGCTGGAACCCCTTATCGCCTCGAATGTCGCCGCAGGCCGGTTGGGCTTTACAACCGACCTCAAAGAAGCCGTTTTGGATGCCGACGCGGTATTCATCGCGGTGGGGACACCCAGCAGGCGCGGTGACGGGCATGCGGATCTTTCCTACGTCTATGCCGCCGCCGCCGAGATTGCCGAGGCAATGTCCGGATACACTGTCGTCGTGACCAAATCGACGGTTCCGGTTGGAACAGGCCGAGAGGTCAAGAGGATCATCGCCGAGACCAATCCGGGCGCGGATTTCGATGTCGCCTCGAACCCGGAGTTCCTGCGTGAAGGTTCCGCAATCAACGACTTCATGCGGCCAGACCGCGTCGTGATCGGGACGGAAACCAGCCGCGCGGCTGATGTGCTGCGTGAACTATATCGGCCGCTTTACCTTCTTGAAACGCCGATAGTAGGGACCGACCTGGAAACCGCCGAACTGATCAAATATGCGGCGAATACATTTCTCGCCACCAAGATTACCTTTATCAATGAGTTTGCGGACCTCTGCGAACGCCTCGGCGCCAATGTTCAGGATGTCGCGAAAGGTATCGGGTTGGACGGGCGGATCGGCAACAAGTTCCTGCATGCCGGTCCGGGATATGGCGGCTCCTGTTTCCCGAAGGACACGCTGGCGCTTGTAAAAACCGCCCAGGATGCCGATTGCCCTATTCGCATTGTCGAGACGGTTGTCGATATCAACGACAAACGTAAAAAGCAGATGGCCGACAAGGTGGTCGAAGCCTGTGGTGGATCGGTTCAGGGTAAGACCATCGCGGTGCTCGGGCTGACCTTTAAGCCGAATACCGATGATATGCGCGACAGTCCCAGTCTTGCCGTTATCCCTGAATTACAGGCGGGCGGCGCCGATATCAGGGCATATGATCCGGAGGGAATGGAAGAGGCGTCAAAACTTCTTGAGAACGTTACCTTTTGTACGGGCCCCTATGAAACCATTCAGAATTCGGATGTGGTGGTGATCATGACCGAATGGAATGCCTTTCGGGCGCTGGACATGGCGCGTGTCAAATCGATATTGCGCGAGCCCATCCTTGTCGATCTTCGCAATATTTACCGACCCGGTGACATGGGGGATGCCGGTTTCACATATTACAGTATCGGGCGCGCGCCGGTGATCCCCGGGGCCAATTCGTGACTTCCCATCAATTCAATCCCTCAATCCTGCGGGAATACGATATCCGTGGCGTGGTCGGGCAGACCCTTTCAACCGACGATGCGTTGGCCATCGGCCGATCCTTCGGCGCAATGGTCGTGCGGTCGGGCGGAAAATCGGTCTGTGTCGGGTATGACGGAAGGGATAGCTCTCCCGGATTCGAACAAGCCGTCACGGAGGGGCTGACGAGTTGCGGCCTCAAGGTGTTCCGAATTGGGCTGGGCGGGACGCCGATGCTCTATTTTGCAGTCAATACGGTTCCGGCTGACGCGGGCATCATGATCTCCGGATCGCACAATCCGCCGGAATATAACGGCTTCAAGATGATGATGGGGCACGCCCCGTTCTATGGCGACGATATTCAGAAACTCGGTGAGATTTCTGCCGCCGGCGACTGGCCGTCCGGAGCCGGATCAGCCGAGGAAATCGCGATCTTCGATGATTACGTGAACCGTATGGTTGAGGACTACACCGCGGAAAACGGCCTCAAGGTCGCGTGGGACGCGGGTAACGGCTCCGCCGGGCCGGCGATGGCGGCGCTGACAGCGAAGTTGCCGGGTGAGCATATTCTGATCAATGCGGAAGTCGACGGCAATTTTCCGAACCATCACCCCGATCCGACAGTGCCGGAGTGTCTGGAGCAGCTTCAGGAAGAAGTCGCTCGTTCGAAGTGCGACCTTGGGCTCGCCTTCGATGGCGATGGCGACCGGCTCGGCGCAATAGACGGCGAAGGTCGAATTCTCTGGGGCGATCAGCTCATGGTCATGTTGGCCGCGGACGTGCTTGCCGCTCAGCCGGGTGCGACGATTATCGCGGATGTGAAAGCCAGTCAGACGCTGTTTGATGAGATCGCGAAAATGGGTGGTGAGCCCATGATGTGGCGCACGGGTCATTCCCTGATCAAGGCGCGGATGGCTGAGACCGGCTCGCCGCTGGCGGGTGAGATGAGCGGCCATATTTTCTTTGCCGATAAGTGGTTCGGGTTTGATGACGGGCTTTATGCCGCGGTCAGGTTGTTGAATTACCTGGCCGGTCAGGACCGGTCCCTCGCGGAGATACGGGACTCACTGCCGCAGCGCGTTAATACGCCCGAACTACGTTTTCCTTGCGACGACGTCCGAAAATTCGAGGTTGTCCAGGAAGTGTTGGGGCGTATGCGGTCATCCGGCGCCAATATCGTTGATGTTGACGGGTTACGGGTTCTTACCGAGGACGGATGGTGGTTGCTGCGTGCATCAAACACGCAGGACGTGCTCGTGGCGCGCTGTGAGGCTCATGACGGGGAGGGGCTGAACAGGCTTCGCTCGGCCCTGGTTGATCAACTTGTTCAAAGCGGCGTCGAGCCGCCCGAATTCTAGCCCTGGTCCGCTAGCGGTCGCCTTCGGCCGTTTCGCCGATTTGAACGACCTGACAGGAAACCCGTTTGGCCTTGAGCTCCCGGCAGGCGCGCATGGCGCGGTTCTGCGATATGTCCAGCAGACGCGCGCGGTATAGACGCTTGCCCCGGACAACGCTCTGTTCGACGGAAACCCGGGCCCAACGCAAACCGTCGGCCGCTTCGACGGCGCGGTTGGCCGCCAGAAAGGCCTGTGCGAACCGGCTGTAAGCCCCGATTTGTATTCCCCAACGCTGATCGGCGTCGTTGGACGGTCGGGCATCAATCTTGCCGAAGCTCGTCCGCCGGCTGGTCTGAATCGGGGCGTTGCGGCTAACCGGCGCGTTGCGGCGCACGATGCGGTCGTGCTGTGACATCATTTTGAGTGTCCGCCGCAGCAGGGTGATCATCCGGTTGTCGCGCCGCGCGGACGTCTTGCCGCCGAATATCACCCCGATCAACCGGCGTCCGTCGCGTTCCACCGAGACCGCGAGGTTAAAGCCGGAGGCGTTTATGTAGCCGGTTTTTATTCCCGTGGTCCCGGGAAAACGTGCAAGCAGATTATTGTGATTGCGAAATTGCCGGTGCCCGTATTTGAAGGACTTCATCGAAAACAGATCAAAGTACTTCGGAAAATCACGCCGGATGGCGATCGAAAGTCGGGCCATGTCGCGCGCGGTGGTGACCTGGTTGCGATCGGGCAAACCGGATGCGTTCTGAAAGACCGTTGCCGTCATTCCTAATTGCCGGGCGCGGTCCGTCATCAGCGCCGCGAAGCGCGTTTCGGTGCCGGAAATGGCCTCGGCGACGACGGTCGCCACATCGTTCGCGGATTTGGTGATCAGGGCGCTGATGGCGTTCCTGACCGTAATCGACTGGCCTTTCCTAAGCCCCAGCTTGGACGGCGGCCGCCGGGCCGCCCG
>Ga0181587_10004713_pt1 | contig 11213 bp, 9 predicted proteins | sample 071ome_27_FD_132463 | JGI IMG/M metagenome (GOLD analysis project Ga0181587, IMG submission 132463) | Coastal salt marsh microbial communities from the Groves Creek Marsh, Skidaway Island, Georgia - 071409AT metaG (megahit assembly) | ecosystem: Environmental > Aquatic > Marine > Intertidal zone...
GCTTTGCAGATGCATGTGCTTGATCAATTATCCGGTGAATCCTTTGTTCTGGCAGACACCATTGATTTATGGATTGAGACCGAGAGGGAAGCCCTGCTTTCCCTGATTAAGAAAGTCAGTCTTTTTGTGATCAATGATTCCGAAGCGGAAGAACTTACCGGTGAATCCAATGTCATTCTGGCCGGAGAAAAGCTCCGTCAGATGGGACCTAAAAGCGTGATCATCAAAAAGGGAGAGCATGGAGCTGTTCTCTTTCATGAAGATGGTTTGTTTGCACTGCCCGCATACCCGGTTACTCAACTACACGACCCAACTGGTGCGGGAGACTCCTTCGCCGGTGCTCTGATTGGTCGACTGGCATCCAGAAATCGCACTGATTTTTCTGCGATCAAGGAAGCGATCCTTTTTGCCACCTGCACCGCCAGTCTCACCGTGGAAGCTTTTGGATGCGACCGTCTGGAGTCTGCCGGCAGCTCAGAAATTGAGCAGCGCGTAAAGACTCTGCAGAAACTCATCTCTGTGGCCTGAAGCAGTTTCTGATTTCTTCCACAAAAGCCAAAACTTCCGGCTTTCGGTTTTTTCCGATTGGCTTTCTCTTTCTACTTTTTTCATCCTGCAGTCATGAAAATGCAAGTACTCCTGAGGAAGTAGAACCTCCTTTGCGCATGCATCTTGAATTGCCCACTTCAGCAGAGATCAGCCGGCTACCCGACGACGGAGGAGAGGAATTTAACCGGTTAATTTTTGAGAGCAGTCCCTACCTGCTTCAACATGCCCGTAATCCCATCGAGTGGAGAGCATGGGGAGATGAAGCACTGGCCTTAGCTGTTTCAGAAAATAAACCAATTTTTCTCTCTATCGGATACACCACCTGTCACTGGTGCCATGTGATGGAACGGGAGTCTTTTGAAGATGAGGAAGTCGCTCATCTTCTTAATCAGGATTATATCTGTATAAAAGTAGACCGGGAGGAGCGGCCCGATCTTGACCATGTGTATATGGCGGTCACCCAAATGATGACCGGTCGTGGCGGTTGGCCGATGACTGTGATCATGACTCCGGAAAAAGTTCCTTTCTTTGCCGGCACCTATTTCCCGAAATCCTCCATGCTCGATCTTTTGCCACACTTCGCCAGGGTGTGGAAAGAGGAGAAGGGAAAAGTGAGTGAGATTGGTCAGGCTATTCTTCATAACCTGAGCAAGTCCAGAGAAAGTCAGTCAGGCAGAGATTTAAATGCAAATCATTTGGACCGATGCTTCGAGGTCCTCTCAGTAGCTTACGATCCAGTCTACGGTGGATTCGGAAACCAGCCTAAATTCCCCACGCCCCATGCCCTGTCTTACCTTCTTCGCTATTACCAAAGAACCGGAGAACCTAAGGCACTGGAAATGGTCACTCATACCCTTACTCAAATTCGGCTAAGTGGTACCTATGACCAAATTGGATGGGGAATCCACCGATATTCCACTGATCAGGAATGGTTGGTTCCCCATTTCGAAAAAATGCTCTACGACCAAGCACTCTACTCCATCGCCTGTATCGAAGCCTACCAAATCACCAAAAATCCTTTCTTTAGAGAAGCCTGTGAAAACACCCTTACCTATGTGGAAAGAGATTTATCCGACCCCATGGGTGGATTTTATTCTGCCGAAGATGCAGACAGTGAAGGTGAGGAAGGGAAATTTTATGTCTGGTCGATCAATGAAATCGAGGAAATCTTAAGCGAGAAGGAAACCAATCTTTTTACTGAAGTTTACCGCTTCCAAGGCTCGGGAAATTTCCTCGATGAATCAAGTGGTCAAAAAACAGGTTCCAACATTCCCCATCTATCTCAACCCCTTACCCAATTGGCTGAGTCGAAAAGGGAAGAGCCGAAAAAATTTACAGAGCAAATCGAGAGGATTCGCGAAAAACTTTTTCAGGCCCGAAAAAAACGCATCCATCCGCAACTTGATGATAAAGTACTGACTGACTGGAATGGGCTCATGATTTCAGCATTTGCCAAGGCCGCCCAGTCATTAGACAGCCAGTCATACCTCGATCGTGCACGCAAAGCCGCAGATTTCTGCCTCACTGAACTTAGGCAAAAAAACGGCAGACTTTATAAAAGATGGAGGCAGGGAAAGGCAGGATTGCCCGCTCATTTGGAAGACTATGCCTTTCTTATCCAGGGATTGCTTGATCTATATGAAGCTTCCCTTGACCCGGTCTATCTTCTGGAATCAAAAGAACTGACCGATCTTACCCGCACCCTGTTTGAGGATTTAGGGAAGGGTGGCTTTTTTCTTACTGCCCATGATGGCGAGAAATTACTTACCCGACCAAAAGAAATTTATGATGGTGCGATTCCTTCAGGAAATTCCATCATGGCTCTCAACCTCGCACGCCTCTGGAAAATCACCGGGAACAAAACCTATGAAGATTGCCCAAATTCCTGCTTCTCTGCTTTCTCTGGGTTTCTGGAATCAAATCCATCAGGTGCCGAAAATTTTCTCCATGCTCTCGCTTTTGTTCTTCAACCACCTGCAGAAATTGTAGTGGTCGGTAATCCCGATGATAAAACCACTACGACCATCATCGAAGCTGTGCATCAAAAATTTCTGCCGTTTAAAACACTGCTGCATTTATCTCCTGACTACGAGCACTCCAAGCTGGTAGAACTCGCGCCCTATTCCTCCGCGTTTGCCCCTATTGAAAAATCTACTTTTTATTTGTGCCGGGACCAGGCATGCGAACAACCAAAGACAGAAATACATGAGATTATGGAAGTGCTTGATGACCTGAGCAAGCCACCCGAAGACAAATAATTCTCAGCTTTTCTCTGCCGTGGCCAGCAAGGTTTCGAAGAACGGTTTTTTCTTTTCCTTGGCCACTATCTCAACTTTAGCTCCCCGAAATCCAGCATCTCCAATCATTCGATAAAGTTCATTTTGTCCAAACCCAAGCCAATGATCCCCATATAATTCACGGGCTTTTTCGAATTGGTGTTTATTTAAATCAATCACAATGAGCTGACCACCCGGTTTCATCACCCGAAAAGCTTCCGCAAGAGCAACTTCCGGTTTTTGTGCATGATGAAGCGACTGGCTCATCAATGCGAGATCCACACTTTTAGCGGGTAAAGGAACTTTTTCGATATCTCCCAGTTTATACTCCAAGTTAGCTAGTCCCTTTCTTTTGGCCAAATCTGTTCCTAAACGAACCATACTTTTTGAACTGTCCACACAAATTACTTTCTTTGCCCGTTCCGCCAGCAACTGGGAAATCATTCCATCTCCTGCCCCAAGATCCACGATAGTAATTGCGGGGACCAACCGGAAAAGAAAATGGCCAATAGCTTCCCAGGTTCTACCCGGAACATAGTTTTTACCAAGTCGTTCTGCAACCTCGTCGAAGTACAGTTCAGACTCTCTTCTTCTTCGGTCCATAATGCGGGAAAGTGCCGATTGATCACTCTCCCAAAAATCCTCATCAGATTCACCAGATATCGCCATGCTGATGAATTCATTCATGGGCAAAAAATCGATATTTAAGGTGTAGTAGGTACGCTTACCATCTTTACGGTCTGCGACTAAATTATTTCTTCTTAATAAACCAAGATGAGATGAGATTCTGGATTGGCCCATCTCTAAAATTTCCTGTAATTCTGCGACCGATAATTCTTCCTGCCCCAGCAAACGCAGCATCCGCAAACGAGTAGGGTCTGAAAGAACCTGCAAGATTTCAGTAATTTTCATTCAGGTAAATTCATAGATTTTATGTAACCCGTTATCGTGGCAAGCACTATTAGCCGACCAATAATGAAATAAATTTTCCCCTGAACAAAATCAGGGAATATGCAAAGTCAAAACGAAATGAGAAGAAATTATTTTGAATCAACCCATCGCTTGACCGACTCAACGACAAGCACCTGATCATTTCCTTCAACATCTATCTGAACTTCATCTCCCACTTTTTTGCCTAGTATACTTTGCCCAAGCGGAGTGAGATAGGAAAGAATATTGTTTTCTGGATCGCTGTCCCATGCACCAAGGATGGTGTATCTGACCTTCTCACCAGACCCTAAGTCATTCAGCTCAACAATTGAACCTATACCAATAGAGTCAATCGGTGCCTCGGAAAAATCAGTTGGTTTAGCCCTCATCAAATCCCCCTGTAATTCTGCTTGTCTAGCGAGTAGGACTTTTTGATCATCCTTTGCCATATGGTATTCAGCATTTTCTTTTAAATCTCCAAGCTCCCTAGCTTTTTCAATCGCCAAGGAATTCTCAGGGATTTTTTCCTTGGTTATAATATCTAGGTCGGCAAGTTTCTTATCGAAACTTTCTTTAGAAACAATGAGAGAATCTTCCATTGGTGCACTGCCAGAACTAGATGAACTGGAGGTACTCTCGCCATCGAGAAGAGATTGAATCTTGGGGAATTTTTTAATGAAACGTGCGAGCAATGATCGTTTAGTCAAATCCTCGAAACCAGGATTCAACATGAGAGCCTGAGCAAGATCTTTGGCATTTTCCTCAGTTCCTTTATCCAAAATATCAGGCAATAATTGCCGGTCATCAGAAAGGATTTCTGCCAAAGGAATCCTTCTACTCGTTGCATTTCTTAACGATTCATAATCAATAGCTGAAAAAACCGCAGTTAATAATCTTGGATTAATCATTCCAGCTAGAAGATCCTGAAATTTGGAAAGGTTACGGAACTTAAGCATCCAGAGCAAAACTGGAGCCTTCAAATTTTGCTCATCCAGCCAAGAATTCAGGGAAGACACCAGCAGTTTTGTTTCCTCCTTGGCGATAAGAAAGTGGGCACACTCACCAGAAAATTTAACCGCTGTGTTCTGAAGGAGATCAAGGACAATTTTTTTCCAGTTGTCTGGGTAAGTACGGGCAACAAGATCCAAAAAACGACTGTGAAACTTTGCCGGCATGAGATCCGCAAGAGCAGGTAAATCATCTTCGCACTCCTGAAGAATCGATGCACTCGTAGGTTCGAGTTTCTCCACATCTTCCTCCACATCCCTTGCAAGGTTATTACGAACCCAAATACCATAAAGACGATCGGCTTGGCTGAGATTTTTTGCCTCAAGAATAGCAATGGTTAAATCAGCAAGTACCTGGGGCAGGTCAGCTTGCAAGTCTTCTTTCTGAGCTGCTAAATCAAACAACTTTTCGGCAAGAACAATTTTTTCGTATGATCTTTTTTCCTCAAAAAAGTCCTGCAAAATCTCCTGCTCTGGCTTGACTGGTTCGTCCCGAAGAACATAGGGCTCATTTTTTTTGTTTGGAACAGCGATACGCGGATCCTTAATAAGAATTTTCTTCGTTGCTGTCCACCAACGCTTCGCCTTGGAAGCACCAAACATGTAACCAAGAGTTCTTTCGATATCGCGGGTACTTACACAACCATCATTGCCTTGTTCCAAGATTTTAATAATCAATTCAGCAGGCTCTTTTTTTGCCAACTTTTCAATCTCTTCAGTATTTTTTCGGTGTTGTGAGAGAATATGATCCTCGGCAAGCAACTCCAGTTTATCAATGCAAAATATCGGATCCATTGCATGACTTGTTCGCTCGTCATCCTCAAAATCGATAAGGATCATTCCACGGCCTTCATCAAATCCGGAAATTAACCCAAATCCCCAACTGCGGTGGATGCAGTAAGTGCCGGGATTCATTAATTCTAGAACAGGGCGTGAGGATTCTAGGGACGGATCTTTTTCGATCAAACGATCGATAACTTCAGTATTCATTCAGGCTAGTAAGGTAAATTCAGTTTCAAATTTTCAGACGGTTTCATTTTTATCAAAGATGCAAGAATTGGCGAGTGAAAAGACGCCTAATTGGTAGATGCAAATCCACAACTACTTGCCGTTTGTTTGACGCCAAACAAAACGAGAGCAGGAAAAATTAGCCAAATAGCACCAACCTGATAAGCCACAGCAGATCCATGTGCGAAATAAATTAACCCAGCAGCGAGAGGCCCTACCGATCTGGCAATGGAACCACATGAGCGAAAAATTCCGAGGTTAATGCCCTGTTCAGATTCTCTCGAACTAAGGGATGTCAATGCGGTAAGGGTTGGACTGATGAGTGCCACTCCGGCAGACATGAGAAACAAACCGGGATAAAAAATGGAGTAGGAATATGAATTTGATATCATCAAAAAGGCAAAAACTCCCAAAATAATTCCAAAATGTGCCATATTACGCTCCCCCACCCTACCTACAAACCTACGCACAACTACACCTTGAATCAGAATTAGGGTCCCTCCAATAAGTAAAAACATTTCTCCTAAATCCACTGGGGAAAAAGCGAATCGTTCAACAGCTAAAAAGGTGAGGGTAAATTCCATCCCCGAAAAAGAAACCATGTATAGAAGGTAGGAAAGGCAGGTTCGTCTTGCTTGGGGACTGGTGACCTCATTAATTTTAAAGATTGCCGGGAGAAAGGAATTTGAGGGACTCCTTTTTTCAGCCGCCAAAGTCTCGGAAAAACCAAAGGTAAGCCAGAATACATTGATTAGGGCCAATATAAAACTGATCGTGGCAGCCGCCGAAAAAGGATGCATACCAAAAAAAACAAGATTTGAATCAGACCAATCCCACTGCGAAGCAAATCCACCGATCGCCGGCCCCAGCACAAAGCCAAGACCAAAGGCAATACCCACGATGGCCATCCCTTTTGACCTTTCTTTCCTTGGAGTAACATCCGCAATCGCAGCGGTAGCAACCGAAATATTACCACCCGCCATTCCCCCAATGATTCGGGAAAACAGAAGTACCCAAAAATCTCCCGCCATGATCCATAAAAAATAACCTATCGCAGTGCCTCCCAGTGTAACCAGTAAAACTGGCTTTCTTCCGTAACGGTCTGATAATCCTCCCCAGATTGGAGCAAAGAAAAACTGTAATATAGCATAGAGAGATCCAAGTATTCCGCCAAAAATGACCGTTTCTAAGCGGAAGTGTGGATTACCGGAGAAGGCATCATAACCAAATTCGCTTACCCAAATTACAAATTGGGAGAGAATGCCACCACCCAAGCTTTGCTCGATAAAGAGGTAGTGATCGAGCATCGCAGGAAAAAGCGGAAAGATGATTGAAAAACCGACCATGTCCAAGAAAATGGTCAGGAAAACAATTCCAAAAACTGATCTTTTCCTGTCTTTCAAAACCCCTCCCCCTTCTCATCACCACCGAGAAGGGCCGATTTTTCCTTGAGGGCAAGCCTCACATTTTCGGGAACTAAACCGGTTTCCTGCCCACCGTAACGATGCACCTGCTTGATGAGTTGCGAACTGGTAAAGAAATACTTTTGACTGGGCATAAGGAAAATGGTCTCCAACCCAGGGTCCAGGTGTCTGTTCATCTGGGCCATTTGAAATTCATATTCGAAATCGGAAACCACCCGTAACCCACGCACCAAAACGGTGGCCCCATTCTTTCGGGCATGCTCCACCAGTAAACCATCAAACAACTGAACCGAGACATTTTCTAGGTCGTTTAAATTCTCATTCACCATTGACACCCGCTCTTGGGGAGAAAAAAGAGTACTTTTAGCAGAATTACCTGAAGCCACCGCAACAATTACCTGATCGAATAATTTGGAGGCCCGCCCAAGGACATCCAGATGCCCATAAGTTACGGGATCAAAGGTGCCGGGGTACAAAGCAATACTCATAAAGTATTCCTCATATCCACAAAGTTGCAACAAGTCCACAACCAAGGACACTCTTTGTTGTGATTGCAAAGCGTTCACCTACCAATTAAGGGCTGTAGTGTTAAGTCTTAATGAACCTGCCTAATCTCCTCACCCTTTCCCGGATTCCACTCATGGTTATGGTGGTCGCACTGCTTCATCCTTGGGATGGAAAAGTGCTTCCTTGGACATCGACCCTTGCCCTTTTGATGTTTCTTTTTGGTGCCCTGACTGACTGGCTTGATGGTTGGCTTGCCCGGAAACTCGGCCAAATTTCAAATTTTGGCAAGTTCATGGATGCACTGGTGGATAAAATTTTCACTATGGGAACTTTCGTCAGTCTTCTCGCCCTTGGTATAGTGGGTCTTTGGGCCCTTTTTCCGATACTCCTTATTCTTGCGAGGGAATTCCTGATAACTGGTTTGCGCCTGGTCGCCGCAGCCCAAGGAAAAACCCTAGCTGCGGAAAAAGCAGGAAAGGTAAAAACAGTCATGCAGATCGCATCCATTTCGCTCTTCATTTTTAAGGCTTCAATCGATCATGATTTATCCCAGACAAGCCTTTTTCATTCTTGGGCCGGCATCAGTGATTCGATTGGTACATTAGCAGAAATTTCTCTTATTATTGCTTGCCTTCTTACTGTTTATTCCGGGGTTGGCTACCTCATTAAGTACTGGGATGTTTTTATCGGCAAGGATAGCTAAACATGAACCGTCTTGTACTCTCCCTTGCCACACTTGGGCCAATAGGAACCCGACTCCCAGCTCCTGGAACCATGGGTTCTTTGGCTGGGGTGTCTCTGTTTGTCTTCTTGGTAATTGGTCTCAAAATTTCCCCAATTTTTGTCGCACTCATCTTTGTTCCCTTATTCCTCATTGGCATTCCAATATGCTCCCGGGCTGAGATTCTTTTGGACCGCAACGATCCCGGCGAAGTAATATGGGATGAATTCTGTGTAATTCCATTTGTCTACCTTCCGTTGTTGGAGCTATGGAACCAACCCTTCGCCCAGGAAACATGGTTATGGCTAGCACTTGGCTTCATTCTTTTTCGTCTTTTGGATATTACAAAACCATCCATCATTCGTTCAGTTCAGTCACTCCCTGGTGGGCTTGGGGTGATGATTGACGATCTACTGGCAGCACTTTCTGCAGGCCTACTGCTTTATGCCATGCGAACTTTTTCTTTGTCTTTTCTGAACTGAACCATCTAAATCATACCTGTGAGCGATAATTCTTCAGAAAACATCCATACTTTTACTCTTGAAGTGAGTAACAAGATGGGCGTCCATGCTCGACCCGCTGCCATGATCGTGCGTATTGCCTCCCAGTTCACAGGAGAGGTTTGGGTTACCAAAAAAGATGGTGAACGGGTAAATGCCAAAAGTATCATGGGCATCATGATGCTGGCTGCTGCCCGGGGGACTGAGCTTATGTTTGAGTGCTCCGGGCAAGATGCTGAGGAACTGGAGAAACAAATGAAGGATTTATTTGTCTCCAAATTTCAGGACGAATAAAAAGATCAAAGCTCCAAGTTCTGGGAAGCGTCAGAGATTCTCTTTTCATAAAAGTCTTTAATTAATTCTTTCACTTCGGATGGACGGATTTTCTGCAGTGCATCCCGGGTGATCTGGTCCACATCTTCGCTATTGAACCTTCTGGCAAAAAATTTCATTTCCGAATGCATCGAAGAAGAAGCACTAAAAGCCATGTAGCCCAAACCAATCAACAGAGGAAGAAAATGCGGATCTCCGGCAATTTCACCGCACACTGTGACAGGAATTTGCTTTTCTTTTGCAACCTGGGCAATTTGAGCAAGCGTGCGTAAAACCGCTGGATGATGGGGTTCGTAAAGAAAGGCTATTTCATTATTTACCCGGTCCACTGCTAAGAGATATTGCACCAGATCATTAGTACCAACGCTGAAAAAATCTGCCTCTTCGGCAAGCAAATCACAAATTGAAGCTGCTGCTGGTGTCTCAATCATACAACCGAGCTGTATCCCGGAATCAAAATCTAACTCTCGCTTCCGGAGCTCATTTTTGGCTTGTTCGATCAACTCCTTGGCCCGCACAACTTCTCCAATCCCTGAAATCATCGGAAGCATGATCCGCACCTTTCCATGAGCACTGGCACGCAGAATTGCCCGCAACTGGTCAAGGAATACAGCTGGATTACTCAGGCAGTAACGAATCGCCCGAAAGCCCATAAATGGGTTGGCTTCGCTTGGATGGTTCCATCCGTCAAGCAACTTGTCTCCCCCAAGGTCCAATGTACGAATGGTGATCGGTCTACCAGCAGCTGCTTTCACCATATCTCTGTATTCAAGGTATTGTTCCTCTTCAGTGGGCAATGAATTGGTACGCAGAAAAAGAGATTCAGTACGATACAGCCCAACCCCCTCACAGCCGAGCTCGTTTGCCTTAGTCACTTCCTCGGCAGTGTCAGCATTTGCCCAGATGTGCAGTTTCCGCCCATCCTCAGTTTGGGCAGGAAGACTGGATTCTTCCTCGATCAGGTTGGTGAGCTTCCTCCGCTGTACATCAACTTTTCCGTAGCGAAATAAAGTACTCTCACTGGGGTTGATAATGGCCACTCCCTCGAAACCGTCGATAAGAAGTTCGTCTCCGTCCATCAATCTTTCGGTTAAACCTCGCAAACCTACCACTGCAGGCACTCCGCTTGCACGGGCCATAATTACAGCATGACTAGTCTGCCCCCCTAGGTTTGTGGCAATTCCCAAAATCTTAGAACGATCCAAAGCAGCAGAATCAGAAGGGGTAAGATCCTCGGACACCAAAACCCTTGGCTCTTCCAAAAAAGCAGTACCTGAAGCAGTTGCACCAGATAGACAGCGTTGAAGCCTTCGTGAGATATCTCTTAAATCAACTGCCCGTTCACGCAGATATTTATCTTCCAACTGATCAAAGAATTCGAGGTATTTTCCTGTTACCCGGTGGACGCACTGTTCAACATTCTCCCCAGATTCCTGAATTTCCTTCTTAACATCTTCGATTAGAGCACGGTCCTCAAGGACAAGCATATGTGCATCAAAAATCCCTGCTTCTTTTTCCCCAAGACTTTTCGCAACATCTTTCCGAATTTCCCGAATTTCTGATTTGGTAAGCTCCAGGGCCTCCAGGAAGCGTTTGATCTCTTCTTCCTGATCCGATTCTTTTACCTGGTAACTGGCAACCTCAACTTCGTCATGAAGGAAACGAAACACCTGCCCATGGGCGATTCCAGGGGAGGCCGGAATGCCAAAAAGCATGAGCTCTGATTTTGTTTTTTTATCTATTACCACGGCAGTAAAATTGAGACCAAGGGGTATATAATGAACCAAGACTCAATCGATGTGAACCATAATCTGCCTCAAGGCCCGGCCGTTTCAGTCAATTATTTTAACGATTTGTAACCATATGCCCTCACCCCAAGCAGCAGAAATCTCTTCATTTATTTGCTCTTCCTGATCAAAATCGTCAGGAAGAAATGCAAAGCAACAAGAACCACTGCC
>Ga0181587_10004714_pt1 | contig 11212 bp, 10 predicted proteins | sample 071ome_27_FD_132463 | JGI IMG/M metagenome (GOLD analysis project Ga0181587, IMG submission 132463) | Coastal salt marsh microbial communities from the Groves Creek Marsh, Skidaway Island, Georgia - 071409AT metaG (megahit assembly) | ecosystem: Environmental > Aquatic > Marine > Intertidal...
AGCCATCGAGTATGGAGAACGGCTCAAAGGCATCGCTGAGCGCTACAAGGACGACCTCCAGATCATTATGAGAGTTTACTTTGAAAAGCCTCGAACAACCGTCGGCTGGAAAGGTTTGATTAACGACCCACACCTGGATGGATCATTTGATATCAACCGAGGACTCCGCTTCGCTCGTGAGCTTCTCTTGCAACTCGCAGAAATGGGAATTCCAGCCGGCACCGAATTTCTTGATGCCATCTCTCCACAATATGTTGCTGACCTCATTGCTTGGGGGGCAATTGGCGCTCGAACAACCGAATCCCAAGTTCACCGTGAATTGACCTCTGGCTTATCAATGCCCGTTGGGTTTAAAAATGGAACCGGAGGATCCATTCAAATCGCCCTCGATGCCATTGGGGCCGCCGCTCAACCCCATCATTTCCTTTCTGTTACAAAGCAGGGTGTCTCCGCGATTGTGACGACCACGGGCAACAAAGCCTGCCACCTTATCTTACGCGGCGGGAAATCAGGACCGAACTATTCCAAAGAAGATATCGAGGCTGTCACTGAAAACCTCAGAAAGCTAGAACTACCTGAGCAGGTGATGATCGATTGTTCTCACGGAAATTCGAACAAAGATTTCCGCAATCAACCAAAAGTTGCCGCTGAGCTCTGCGAGCAAATGGCAAGCGGCTCTCAGGCAATCGCCGCGATAATGATCGAATCGAATTTGGTTGAGGGAAATCAAAAGATCTCTGACAACATGACTTATGGACAATCAGTAACTGATGCTTGCATTGATTGGCAGACAACAGAGGAGGTCTTAGAGAGTTTTTCAAAAGCCGTTCAAGCACGTCGTTTAGCAACCCGCTAAGCAGAGCTGCAGCAAAGCCCTCGGAGGCCTTTTTCTGGGATTCATTGAGATCCCGCTCAAAGAACAAGGTTCCCAACAAAAAAGCTCTGCTCCGAATGATCGGAACAGAGCTTAATATTAAGAAGTTTCGGCTTATCGTGAGTAGAGTTCAACAATGAGCTGAAGATTGACTGGTGAATCAACATCTTCCTTCTCAGGGAGACGCGAAACCACACCTTCCATCTTCTCCCGATCAAGGGTAAGCCAGTCTTGGAGGGGAACCGACTGAGTTAAGTCAAGCATCCGAAGTCCAAGCTGCTGTGAGGAAGCCCGCTCACCGATCTGAACAACATCGCCAGCGCGCACTTGATAAGATGGAATATCCAGTTTCTTACCATTCACAAGAACGTGCCCGTGGTTAACAAGCTGCCTTGCAGCTTGGCGAGTATTGCCAAATCCGAGACGGTAACAGACGTTATCGAGACGGGTTTCGAGCAAGAGAAGCATTGTGTCACCTGTGATACCGCGGCGGCGAGATGCCTCCGCATAATATCCACGGAACTGCTTTTCTAAAACGCCGTAAATGAACTTGAGCTTTTGTTTCTCACCAAGTGCGATCGCGTAATCAGACTTTTTTCTACGTCCCGAGCGCAAACCATGGGGACCTGGAGGGTAATTACGACGCTCTAAAGCCTTCGAAGGTCCAAAAAGAGGAACTCCAAAACGCCGGTTAATTTTATCTTTGGGGCCAGTATAACGTGCCATTGATTCTAATCTTTCCTTTAAATGTTTTGAAGAACTTAGACACGACGTGCCTTCTTAGGACGGCAACCGTTGTGAGGAATTGGTGTCACATCAAGAATTTCGTTGACTTCGATTCCTACTCCCTGAACCGCGCGGACTGCAGACTCACGTCCAGCGCCCGGCCCCTTTACTCTCACTGCAACCTCTTTGAGTCCATGAGACATGGCCTGACGGCAAGCATCCTGAGAAACGACTTGGGCAGCGTATGCAGTACTCTTACGAGACCCTTTGAAGCCCATCTTACCAGAAGAGGACCATCCGATCGTGTTTCCACGCTCATCAGTGACCGTAACTGTCGTATTGTTGAAGGTCGCAGTAATGTGAACGATACCCTTCGTAACATTCTTACTCTTCTTCGACTTGTGAATCTTGACTTTGTCAGGATCCTCTTCACCGAGAAGCTCCGCGAAAATATCGCGCTTCTTCTCTTCCTTCGGTGCCGAAGTTTCTTCAACTTCGGTGCTTTCACCCTCAACAGAAGCATCATCTTCAGAAGCTTCTGGAGCTGCTTCTTCAGCAGCCGCCTCAGGGGCTGGAGTTTCCGCAGGGGTCACTGCCTCAGCAGAAACGACCTCGGTCTCCTCATTTTTGTTTTCTTCTTCAGCCATTTTTTATGGAATGAAATTCTCCTTTAAGACAACGAGTCCACTTACTTAGCGACACCAACTGTCTTACGCTTACCCTTGCGAGTCCGAGCGTTTGTGCTTGTCCGCTGGCCGCGAACAGGAAGACCCCTCTTGTGGCGAATTCCACGGTAGCAATTAATCGAAGCAAGGCGCTTCATCTGAGCCTGTTTTTCACGACGTAGGTCACCTTCGATTAAGATTCCTTCATTTTGAATCACTGTCGCGATCTTGACGAGCTGCTCCTCGCTGAGCTCACCAGTACGGATATCGGGATCTACGCCTGCATGCTCAAGAATCTTAGAAGCAGTCGGACGACCGATTCCAAAGATATAAGGAAGAGAGGCCTCGATACGCTTCTCATTAGGGATGTCTGTGCCGAAAAGTCGTGCCATGGTTTTGAATAATGAAAGGACCCACTCAAGGACGGAATGTCATCGTGCGGGGACGGGTTCTGTATCAGAGTTCTTAGCTCTGGCAAGAGGAAACCGGCATTTTTGATCGAGTTTTCCTCATTTCCTTAAAGATTCTTAACGATCAAAAGCGAACCTCAGTGAATCGGAGGTGTTTTTGAGCCTTTGCGAGACCAATTTGAAAGAACCCAACCCCCTCGTGAAAGTCTCATTTTCAATCAATTAGCGCTATTTGAACTCAAACCTGAGTGAGAAAATACCAACGAGTGCTTTCTGACTCACCGCAAATCTAACTTTTAGCGAAAAAATGGTGCGCGCGAGAGGAATCGAACCTCCACGGGGTTGCCCCCACATGAACCTGAATCATGCGCGTCTACCAATTCCGCCACGCACGCGAACGGCGGAAAGAAATCAGCACCCTGCTCTCTTGGCAAACAAATTTGATTTCTTATTTGCCAAGTTTGTGGCTCAGTTGCCCCAGATCATGAACATTCTGATCACTGCTGGCCCCACAAGGGAACCTCTAGACCCCGTTCGCTATCTCACCAATCGTTCTTCTGGAAAAATGGGTTATGCCCTTGCGGCTGCTGCAGCAAAGAGAGGACACTCTGTTTTACTGATTTCTGGCCCAACTCATCTTGAGTTACCCAGTGGCGTTGATTTTTTACCTGTCGAAACTGCTCGAGACATGCATCAAGCAGTCAGCTCACAGATTAACCGTTTCGATATTGCGATTCTTGCTGCGGCGGTTGCGGACTATTGCCCTGCAACTTACTCAACCGAAAAAATCAAAAAGAATGATGCGGAATTCTCAGTTCAATTCGTCAAAACCAAAGACATTCTTGCCGAGGCCCGCTCGGTGATGAATTTCCAAGGAACTCTCGTAGGCTTCGCGGCAGAATCTCAGAATCTCGAAACCAATGCTCGAAAGAAGTGTCTCAATAAGCAGTGCGACTTGATCATTGCAAACGACATTTCTCGCAGTGATATCGGATTTGACTCTTCGGAAAACGAAGTTCTTCTGGTCTACCCCGATCGCTCTGAACCCCTCCCTAAGGACACCAAAGAGCACCTTGCATTTCATTTAATCGAGATCATTGAGGATCTCCAAAGTTAAGCTCTCCCCCCTCGGTTAAGATGAGCTCATAACTTCCTCGCTTCTACTGAGAATCTCTTCATAGTTCGCCTGTGACCGAACTTGAAACTGCAGTGTTCGCTGCCAAAGAAGCCGGAAAACTCCTCCGACACAACTTTCACGCTCCCAAAGAAGTTGACGAGGCCCTGCATCACGATCTGAAGCTTGCACTCGATAAAGAGTCTCAAGATCTCATTACAACAATCCTGCTCCAGCAGTTTCCAGATCACGCAATTTACGGAGAAGAAGGTCTCGCTGGAGATCAAACCTCAGAACATCAATGGATCGTTGATCCAATCGATGGAACGGTGAATTTCTTTTATGGGATTCCTCACTTTTGTATTTCGATTGCCAAAAGGGTGAATGAAGAAATCGTTCTCGGCGTCATCTACGACCCGATGATTGATGAACTCTGGACTGTCGAAAAGGGACAAAAGCCTCAGCTCAATGGCCAGCAAGTTGGAGTCAGCAATCGAGATCAACTCGAAGAGTCCATTCTATTTGTGGGCTGTGGCAAAGACGAAGAGGCTCTCCAAACAGGACTTGAACGCTTTAAAAAGGGCTCTCTTCGCGCTCGCAAAATGCGCATGATGGGTTCGGCTGCTCTGGGAATGGCCTACATCGCCAGTGGTCGTCTCGATGCTTATATTGAATCACGGATTTCCCTATGGGATATTGCCGCAGGAAAGCTCATGATTGAAGCCACAGGGGGGAAAGTCACCCTCACCCCCCACGATAACAATCCAGATGTCTACTCCATCGTCGCCTCCAACGGAAAAATTCCCATCGAAGAAATCTTATGATACGTACTGGTATTGGATATGACGTGCACCAATTTGCAGAAGGTCGGGCGTTAATTATTGGAGGCGTTGAGATTCAACATACTCATGGTTTAGAGGGTCACTCTGATGCCGACGTTTTATCCCACGCAATCGCTGATGCCATTCTTGGCGCTCTTGGACTCCCAGATATTGGCTATTATTTTCCGCCAGGAGAGCCCAGTTGCAAAGACATCTCATCACTGCGCATTCTCGAAAAGTGTCAGTCTCTATGCGAAGAATCAGGTTATACGATTTTAAATATCGACTCATCCCTCGTTGCCGAAGCACCCAAAGTGCTGCCGTACGCTAGCAAGATGAAAGAGGCCATCTCGTCTTCCCTGAAGCTCACACCATCTCAAATCGGCATCAAAGCAACGACAAACGAAACGATGGGGTTTGTGGGCAGGCACGAAGGTATCGCAGCATTTGCGACAGCCTTGATCGCCAAGACAGCTTGGTGCCAGTCGTTGAAGCTTTAGGGCGATTTAAAGCGGCAAATCGTAACTCCGTCCGGCCTTACCCTCCCTCCAATGAAGGAAGGCACGATTGACAACAGAGTAACCACCAACGGTGGGGTAATCGCCCGTAAAATACCAGTCGCCTGAAGATTGACTAATTGATCGGTGCAGGTTTTCAACTGAGAGAAAGATCACTTCCACCTCTCCATGCCAATCAATATCCTCAGGGGTAACGATCCTCGCAATTTCCGCAGAAATATCCTCGTCACTAAAAGGTGAATAGAGCTTTTTGACCGCATTGAGTCTTTCTTCTCGAGGTTTCTCCATCTCCCTGAGGCAATCCTGGTAAACTTCATCGATCAGACTTGCCTGACCACTGCGCTCAAGAAGATTGATCGTTGCTTGGAAGGCAATAAACTTTCCCATTTCGGACATATCGATGCCATAGCAATCAGGGTATCGAATCTGGGGAGCAGTCGAGCAGATCACAATTTTCCCCGGCTTAGTCCGTGCAAGAATTTTAAGGATCGATTGCTTTAGAGTTGTTCCCCGAACAATGGAATCATCGAGAACAACCAGAGATCCTCCCTCAGGCACGACACCATAGGAAATATCATAAACGTGGGAAACCAACTGATTCCTCCCACTTTCCTGAGAGATGAACGTTCGAAGCTTAATATCCTTATGAGCAACCTTTTCGCCAACAGGCCAATTGCGCATGATCAGATCGTCTAATTTATTTTCGCAAAGATTTCCTTCAGAAATTGCTCGGCGAATATCATCGCGGACCTGCTTGCGTCGATAGAGACGAAGCCCCTCCATCAAGCCATAATAGGCAGTCTCGGCTGTATTGGGAACAAACGAAAAAACCGAGTTTTCAAAATCATCGTTGATGGATGTGACGATTTGATCAACTAATGCAGCGCCCATCGCTTTGCGCTCTTGGTAGATCTCTGGATCATTCCCCCGAGAGAAATAGATCCGCTCAAAAGAACAAGGTCGTGGCTCTACCGGGTCAGCAAATCGACGAGTTTTCACCTCCCCACTGTTTTTCACGGTGACTACGGTCCCCGGCTCAAGCGGCGAGATCATTTCCTGCTCTGCCTCAAAAACAGTCATTAATGGAACTCGCTCACTGGCGAATGCGATCACCTCATCAGTCTCATATTTGAAGCAAGGTCGAATCCCCCTTGGGTCACGCATCACAAAGAGATCACCGTTTCCAACAACCCCAGAGATAGCATAACCGCCATCCCATCCTTCCGCGGACTCAGAGACGATCTGACCTAAATCTAAGCGTTCCGAAATCAACTCCGCAGTCTCATCACCATCAATGCCTTCATCCCTTAAACTGTGATAAATTCCTGTATGCGCCTCATCAAGATGGAAACCAATTTCCTCAAGCACGGTCTGGGTGTCTGTCCCAAAAACTGGATGTTGACCACGATCCATCATACGCTGATTGAGCTCAGCGGTGTTGGTCATGTTGAAATTGCCCATCACCATGAGTGTCCTTGTCGGCCAGTTGCTTCGGCGAAGATACGGATGGCATGAGCCATTATCGAATTGACCGGAAGTTCCATAACGCAAATGCCCTAAGTAAATTTCACCGGCAAAACTAAACCCGCGCCGAACATCTTCAGGGTCGTCAGGATCAATGACCTTTTTACGAACTTTCTTATCCAGAGATTTTAATTCAGCCCTAAAGAGCCTAGCCAGCGAGTCCTTTTTAGCATCACGCCTCCGGAAGATATACGGCTGTCCAGCAGGCATTCCAATTTTCGCACAACCAATACCAACCCCATCTTGGCCTCGGTTATGCTGTTTCTCCATGAGAAGAAATAACTTATTAAACCCCCATAAGGCCGTTCCATAACGATCTTGATAGTAAGCTAACGGTTTTTTGAGACGGACAACCGCAATACCGCATTCGTGAGTTAGCTTATCGCTCATGAATCTAAGAAATCATCAAGATTTAACACGAGCCTGCACCCCGTCACCCGCTCTCACTTCTCCTAAAACAACTCCCCCCGGCCCAGCTGAGCACGCAGCTTCTACCTGATCGGGAGACACCACCGAAACCCAACCAATTCCCATGTTAAAAGTGTGGAAACGATCCTCTGCATCCGTGAAAGACAGAAGTTTTTGAATCGGCTCACTTTCCCAATAGGGCACTTCAAGATCAGCACCCATTCCACAGAAAAGGCGCTCAAGGTTTTCTGGCAATCCTCCACCCGTAATGTGGGCATACGCCTTTGGAATCACTCCCTTTGTCTTAAGACCATTTGTCACATCATGATAGAGGCGCGTTGGAGCGAGCATTTCGCGAATCTCACCTTCGCTAAATTGGCTTTGATGCTCCGCAAAAATCCGACGGACGAGACTCCATCCATTGGCATGAAATCCATCAGACGCATACCCCACAAGCACGTCTCCAATTTCAACCGTATCTGGCTGGATTAGTTCCTCTTTCTCAACTGCTCCAATACAAAAGCCAGCAAGTTCAACGACGTCGTGTGGAACCAAACCTGGCATTTCTGCCGTTTCACCACCCGCCAAAATACACCCGCAATCCTCGAGATAATCACACATCCCCTTGATCAGCTTTGTAATCCGCTCAGGATGGAGTTTTTCAATCCCAATATAATCCAAAAACAAAAGCGGATCACCACCGGTCGTGATAATATCATTCACGCTCATAGCAACGAGGTCCTTCCCAGCCTCTTGCTCCATTTCACGTTCGAGCAATAGTTCCAATTTTGTCCCTACTCCGTCACAACCAGTCACAATCACTGGCTTTTGGTAGTCACTCAAATCAAAGGCCGCCGCAAAGAGTCCAAACGAATTGAACAGCTGCCTCTGTTTTTGAGTTCGAGAAACATCCCCTTTGATATCGCCGACAAGGGCCGCGGCTGCCCGAGTGTCGACGCCTGCTTCTTGGTAGGTTACCTTTTTCCCCATGCGCTCAGGAGTGTTTTTAAACCGTTCACTAGCGTCGTCACGCCTTTTCCTCCGCATTTCGATTTTTCTCATCTAATGTGAATAAAAATCATTTTTTTTAAAGCCTTGAGCTCTCACTACCCCCTGCGTGATGACACCTACAAAGCGCCACCAACCATGGCTCGTTGAGCAGCATCCAAAAGCCACTCGAATAGCAAGGCACAAGGGGCTCATTGCTGGTATTTCGTGACTTAAGAGCAAAATCATTCATTTTCTGAAAGTGGATCTGACTCATCAATTGGAACGCTATTTTGGCTATCGCGTGTTCCGACCTGGGCAACGGGCTGTGATTGAATCCATCCTTGCAGGGCATTCAGCTCTTGCGGTGTTTCCGACAGGCGGAGGAAAATCTCTTTGCTATCAACTCCCTGCTCTCATCTTACCGGGACTCACGATCGTCGTTTCCCCCTTAATTGCGTTGATGAAAGATCAAGTTGATCACCTCGAGGCTCAAAACATTCCAGCCGCCCGACTCGATTCAACCCTCAAGAGCGAGACAACTCAAGAGCTCTACAGAAAGCTCAGAAATCATGAATTGAAACTCTTGTATGTTGCACCAGAGCGATTCACCAACCAAAGCTTTCAACGTCTTTTGTCGGAACTGTCGATTTCACTCCTTGCAATTGATGAAGCACACTGCATCTCCGCATGGGGGCACAACTTCCGCCCAGATTACCTCAAATTAAAAGATCTCTCACGAGAGCTCAATATTCCAAGCGTCTTGTGCCTCACAGCAACCGCAACTCAAAGAGTCGCTCAGGACATCTGTGAGCATTTCCAAATAAGAAAAAAAGACCGTCACCAGCTGACTTTTTACCGCCCAAACCTAAACTTAAAGATCACTCCAATCTCAGCTGAAAAACGAAAACATTATCTGATCGAAAAACTCAAACAGGCTCCTCAGCAGGCAACTATTATTTACACCACCCTCCAACACGAAGCCGAAGCTCTCGCAGCCATCCTAAAAAAGAATCAACTGTCAGCTCGACCCTATCACGCTGGTCTTCGACCAGAAGTAAGATCTGAAATCCAAGAAGAATTCATGAGCGGGAAAATCCCTATCATTTGTGCAACAATTGCCTTTGGGATGGGAATTGACAAGGGAGACATTAGAGCGGTTTATCACTTTAACCTTCCTAAATCCTTAGAAAACTATTCACAAGAAATTGGTCGAGCTGGCCGTGATGAAAAGTCCTCTGAGTGTGAACTACTTGCCTGCCTAGACGACCTGCGTCCGCTCGCAAACTTTACCTATGGAGACACCCCCCCGGCATCAGCTTTGAGGGCTGTTCTTCGACAGATTCTGGAACAACGCGGAGAATTTGATCTTTCAATTTCAGAACTCTCTCGAGTCTATGACATTCGTCTCCACGTCATCAAAACTATTCTTACTTACCTCGAAATGGATGGTTACATCCAACCTACCGAGCGGTTTTTCTCGCTCTACAAAGTACAATTCACCCAAAGTAAAGAAAGGCTTCTCAAGGGCTTCGACCGAGGCCAACAAGACTTCCTGTCAAAACTCTTCAACCTTGGTAAGCTTGGGAGACAATGGCTTGAAATCAATCCCGTAGAAGCCGCAGAGCAACTTCAGGTTTCACGCCAAAAGGTCATCAAAACTCTCATTGAGCTCGAGAACCTTGGTGAGCTCACACTCAAAGCCTCACAACTGCGTCATACTTACCAAATCAACTGCCCAAGTAGCGATTACAAAGAAATCACACAATCCATGATTCAGCTGTTTGATCAGAAGGAAAAAGACAACCTCAAGCGGCTCGACCAAGTCATTTCATACTGCTTGGGAAATCGCTGCTCTTACCAAGTTTTACTCGAACACTTTCACGAAGAAATTCCTCCGTGTGGCCACTGTCATTATTGCCAAAATCCTCATCAGATTGACTCCCTTCCCTCGACTCGACCAGCAGAGATCACAACTGATGATCTTGAGGTCATCAAAAATCTTGGATCGGCAAGATATCCCGCGCTGCGGACACCCCGACAACTCGCTCGATTCCTCTGTGGAATGACCTCACCTGCAACCTCGTTTGCATGGTATCTTCCGCCTGGAGAGCGAAGAAAAAGACGCATCACTTCTCACGATGCCTATGGACTACTCGAGTCGCATGATTTTCACGATGTCCTCAGACTTTGCGAAAACCTCATTATTCTTTGATCAGTCAACCATTGCTGAGCTCTTCCCAAGCTCCAAACTTGCGGAATTTCTCATAACGTTGGGCTTTAAGCTCATCTTCTGAAAAAACCTGGAGCTCTCGAATACTCTCAGAAACCATTTTTTTGAGCGATTGCGCCGCGGCTTTCACATCATGGTGAGCTCCACCAGCAACTTCTTCAATAACCCCATCGATAAGGCCTAACTTTGCGAGATCCGGAGCCGCAATCTTCATCGCCTGCGCTGCCTCAGGGGCATGCTTTCGATGCTTCCAAAGAATCGCAGCGCAACCTTCAGGACTAATGACTGAGTAATAGGCATTCTCCATCATCAAAACACGATCAGCGACGCCAATTCCGAGTGCACCACCTGAGCCACCTTCACCAAGAACCACCGCAACAATGGGCACCTTAATGAGCATCATTTCGCGAAGATTCCGCGCAATCGCTTCTGCAATATTTCGCTCTTCGGCCCCAATCCCGGGAAAAGCTCCAGGTGTGTCGATCAGCGCAACCACTGGGAGAGAAAACTTCTCTGCTAACTGCATTAAACGCAGTGCTTTCCGGTAGCCTTCAGGATGAGCACTACCGAAGTTTCTTTTTAGGTTTTCCTTAAGATCTCTTCCTTTTTGATGCCCAATCACAACGCACTTGATTCCATCGATCGTCGCGAAACCACCCGGCATGGCATCATCGTCTCCAACAATCCGATCACCGTGGAGCTCCATAAAGTCATCAAAAGCATTTGCCACGTAATCCATCATAAAAGGCCTCTTTGTATGACGGGCGATTTGCACCCTTTGCCAAGGAGTCAGGTTGTCATAGATTTGGCGCCGCGTTTCATCGGGCTGGGCCTAAAATGCGGAAATCTCCGCAGAAAGGTCAATATCTTGATACCGAGACTTGTCCTGAAGCTGTTCAAGCTGCTTTTCTAATTCCTGGATTGGCTTTTCG
>Ga0181587_10004715_pt1 | contig 11210 bp, 18 predicted proteins | sample 071ome_27_FD_132463 | JGI IMG/M metagenome (GOLD analysis project Ga0181587, IMG submission 132463) | Coastal salt marsh microbial communities from the Groves Creek Marsh, Skidaway Island, Georgia - 071409AT metaG (megahit assembly) | ecosystem: Environmental > Aquatic > Marine > Intertidal...
TTTTTATGGACCCTATTGATTACAATACCCTTATCCTCTAGGTCATTAATTCGACGGGACAAGGACGCAATACGGTAAAGGTTCATAGCCTCATAATGGCTAATAGATTTACCTTGTTTGAAGTGGTTTTTCAAAAGCTGCAATTGCGTCATGTTTAGAACTCCTTTGTTCTGGTTGATATACAGGTACTATATACCTTGGTTTCTCTAGTGTCAATAAGTTTTTTATGAATTCATATATTTTCATGACTTTCTTGCCATGTTTCTGGTAGCTCATAACCGGCCAGAGTTTCCAATACTTCCGTCTTTTTAATATAAAAATCATAGAATTCACTTTCTTTGGACGCACAAAAAGCGTCCCTAGCTTTAATGGCGTCTTCCTCATTAGCGAATACCGCCTTAAGGCCCGACCAATCATAACCGTCAGTCTGAAAAAGGATATATACATTCATGAATTTAACTCCATTTCGGCTTCGTTAACAAACCCTGGGCATTCTTCGGGAATACCGACGCCTGTATCTAGAATTGTGCATTGCTCTAGTGTTGCGCTTAAATTATCGTCTAAGTAACGGACATTAAACACACAACCCCAACAATTAGAGCCGTCGTTAAAAATACGCTCCACTACCTTATATTTTTCTTTAGTCTTCATGATTAAAAAACTCCTGAATTTCTTTTTCAGCATCATAAGCTTCTAGATCACGTTTCTTAGACCGAAAAGTTTTAGGATGGTAATACCTATCCATAATTACCTTTTCAGGGTTGCGTTTCTTTACCTGTTTCTCATAACGTGTCTTTTTATAAGACATAACCTTAATCCTTCCTTAAGTGGTCTTAAGTGGTCTTAAGTATATAACTTTATGTTGATCTATAATGTTATTCCTTAAGACCACTTAAGTAGTCTATAGTTAAAATTCCACCTTGTCAATAGGTTTTTCAATATCACGCTCATCCGGTTCAAATTCAGATAACGTATCGTAAATATGCCTCATGCATTGTAAGCACGTATCTAGGAATTTACCCGTATTTTTATCCCTTTGTTTTAGTTCAGAATTACTTAGTCGGTTATTACAGATAATACAGCGCATTAGTTATACTCCGATAGTTTTACTATGTTGTTCAAGGATTTCTTCATACGTTTTATTATCATGTATACCGAAGAATGCTCCTTTAGCCAATAGGATTAAATCCTCGTTTGTCATGAACCTATACTCATATTCCCATAAGTCATTAATGAGATTTTCCTTATCGGCCTGTATTAATGTCTCTTCATTCATGGTTACATTCTCCTCATGCCAGTGAAGTCTACTAGGTCATTAAGGTATAGACCATACTGTTCTTTAAAGGTATCCGAAGACTTGATGAATTGCAAGCCTCTTATGGCGTCCTTAAGATACGTGTCACCTAGTTCCCACGAGCCATATGTGAAGTCTGATTTAACGGCTACAAACCATCTAGCATAGTTATTCTTTAGTTCTAGTTCTGGTCTCTGGTAGACCTTAAGCAACCTTACTTCTGTCTCTCCGAATGGTCCGAAGCCTTGCCATACTGCATAAGGGTCTTCTATGTCCTTAGATTTACCCATGAGATTTTTTTGTTTATACATTGTTAAACTCCTTAATAACTTTCATTCGTTTAGCTATTAGCCATTCGCCACCTTGGTGGCTAGGACGTTTAAAGGTCTCGAAGTCTTCAATTTCCACTTCATACCATACCCGATTACCGCCTTGTTTCAAGTGCGGAGCATTAGGTTCGCGTCCAGCATGCCAACCCGGCCTATGAGCGAAGCCTTTAGTCGGTATATCCTCCGCCTCAAGCCATTCCCCTATAGGAACTCTTTGAGAGGCCCCTATAAACAGTGGTCCGATAGTGCCGTCTTTACGTTTCTTAAAAAGCTTATAAGCCTTCATGATAATGTTTCCTTCATGTTACGTTATAATGGATTAATGTAACCCATAGCTTACATTTTTAACGTCTTTAGACCAGCAAGCTCTACAGGTCCCACAATGTCCAAAGTCTATAACCTTTTTCTCCGGGCGTGTCAAGGCGTTGAATTCATCCTTAGACCATACCTTATTATTCTTGTCGGTCCTATAGGCTTTACACTCATGTCCACGATGTTCCTGTTTATGGTGTACGGTAGAACTATGTGATACACCAGTTAAAGGACGTCCGTCTACCTTAGGTGTCGATACACGTACCACCATGTTGACAGGAACAACCGTGTTTGGGTTATTAATCCATTGGCTATACCATTTATATTCTTTAGTCGGTATCCAATGTTTGACTTTAGGCGTCCTTGAGGCAACCCATGCAATTAATTCAAAACTATTTCTATGCGGTACGTCTCCGGCGTCAAACCATCTGAATTCATAATCCCCGGTTTTCTCTGCATACTTATTGATCATGAAGACCATGGCGTCTACCCACGATACACCAGTAGGTCCATATAGATCATGAGAGGCTTTAGCCATAGCCATATGGCGATTATTGTAGCCTTTAGCTGCACTGGGACGGAGCTTTGCAATTTTTACAGCGTAGCATTTAGAACAGCTAGTGTTCGCTTGTTTCCGTAGTTTTTGACCAGTGATGCAGAGGAACGGGTCAGTGGCGTAGGTTGCCCCTGGCATTTTAGTATTCCCATTAAGAATACCACCACCAGTGATTGCTTTAGCTTCTTTAACTAACATTTTAGTTCACTCCTGTAACGATTAGTATACCGTAGAATGCTATAACTAGCATACACCAAACAATAAAGTCAATAAGTTTAGGCATTCTAATGTACTCCTTAGTGTTAGAAAGTCTTACCATAGTATTCTTAGGTGGTCCTAAGAATACTACAGTAAACCTTCCTAATTACATAGGCTTAACACGGAAGAACAGGTGTTGCGTCCCGTCTTCAAACAAATGCCACGTGGGCATAGTACCAGTCAAAAGGATTTGTTTAGCTACCTTTTTAGTGATTGTAACCAATTCAAGTTTCTCTTCCCCAAATACCCACAAATCAATCTTATCAGCAGACTTAATGAATTGCAGAGCCAATTCTTTATTCATGTCTTTACTATGGACAATCCCGGTGATGTCGTGCTTAGCCATTGTTTTAAACCCTTCTAAACTAGTGTGTTGTGTTGTTACTACCGCTAAACCCCGGCGCTTGGTCCGGGGCTTGCGGCGCTTGGTGGCGCGGGTTGGTGTGTGGGTTAGGCGTCTTGCTCAAAAACAACCTCTCCAGTGGGTTCATAGACAACCTCGGTGTGGCTATTTGGGACCATGGTTTGCTTTGCATTTATGATGGCAGACTCTTTAGTGGGAAATGCCTTAGTCAAGACGCCATGGGTCTTGTGCATATTGTTGACGGTATAGGGCAAGGCGTCGATGTTGTGGATAGTTGCGCTTGTCATTAGTCTGTCTCCTTCTAAACTGGTGTGTTGGGTTGTTCTGATGGGGATCATTATATAGATAAATGAAACCATGTCTACAAAAAAGATTTGTTTAAATTCAATGGCTTACAAAATAATTCATAAGTAGATAATCCTAAACTCATTAAAGTATCTAAATTACAGTGTCTTTATATATATAGGTTCTCTGGTGGTCTCTGGTGGTCTCTGGTGGTCTCTGGTGGTCCTAAGGAGACTTAAGAAGGTCCTGAACACCACACTCATGCATTCTTTCTTCTCAAGTTTGCTCAAGACCACTCAAGACCACTCAAGACCACTCAAGCAATCCTCATGCCACTTAGGTATGCACTAGGATCATAGCAACTATGTATCTAATGCATACCTAAGTGGTCCTAAGTGGTACATAAATTGCATGTGCAAGAACCATGCCAACTATCCATGCGTACTCCTCATGTGGTCATATGTGTTACGCATGACTACTGGTGAAGACTTGGCATGAATTGTGCTTGAGTGGCACGGGGGGACCCCTAAGGAGTCCTTGATAATTTTTATAGTGCTTCATTAGCACATCAGAGGTGATTTTGGACCCCTCAAGACTCCTCAAGACCACTCAAGAAGTGTGATAAAATTATCACTTTAATAGGACTAATGTAAATAAATAGAAGAAAAAGGTTGACTTAAGAGGTCAGGGCGGGTACTACTAAAGAAGTCTAAAGAAATCTATAGTGGTACTATTGACTTTAGTCTAAAAATATGCTATAATATGTTTAGTTAAACAATTAAGTGATCTACTTAAGTATCTTAAGACAGACTAGAGAAAAACATTTAGTAAATCCTTTAAGTGATTACATTAAATATTAACCTCTAGAAAAACTTAAGACATATTAAAATATCTAAAGTTATCTTTAGTCTTCCTTAATGGATATTGATAAAGTATTATTCATTAAGGACAAAGCAAAGAAGGTAAGTTATGTCTGATAATGAGTATAAAGATTCTACTGAAAAAGTAGAAGGGAAAAAATTTAAAGCAGGTAATCCAAATTTTTATAAAGGTATGCCAGCTTTAAACCCCAAAGGACGACCTAAAGGCTCTTTAAACAAATATACTAAGTTATCCAGAGAGTTAATGTCCTCGAAAGGGCCTGAAATTGTAGAGAAAGTTATTGAATTAGCCCTGGAGGGAGACAGACACTGTTTAAAAATGTGTCTTGATCGTATTATTCCAACCTCCAAGGCTGTAGAAATTAAACATGAGCATGAAAACCTTGGCGTTAATATTATTGTAGAGAGCGTTAAGGCAATCGAAAGAAAAGAAGAAAAACAATACAAAACGATTGAAGGTGAAATTCTAGACCAAATGAACAGTGATGACTGAGTTAAAAGTTACTCTTCATGACGCTCAAATGGAAATCTTCAGATCACCTAAGCGTTTCAAAGTGGCGGCTTGTGGTAGACGATTTGGTAAATCTTACTTAGCTGCCTGGGTCTTGATTATCAAGGCTCTCCAATCTGAATCTAAGGATGTATTCTATGTAGCTCCAACTTTTCAACAGGCTAAGGATATTCTATGGAGTATCCTTAAAAAAGTAGGAAAGGAGGTGATCAAATCTACCCATGAGAATACAGCGACCATTACATTAGTAAATGATCGTAAAATTTATCTCAAGGGTTCAGATAGACCGGACACCCTTCGTGGAGTTGGTCTCGCTTATGTGGTTATGGATGAATATGCCTCTATGAAGGCAGAAGTCTGGGAGATGATCCTTCGGCCTACTCTAGCAGACGTTAAAGGTGGAGCGTTATTTATCGGGACACCTGCCGGGAAAAATCACTTCTTTAGGCTTTGGCTAGATGCTCAAAAACCTGAGAATTCCGAAGAATGGGAAGCATTTCAATTCAACTCTACTGATAATGCATTTCTAGACCCTAAGGAAATCGAAGCAGCTAAACAGAACATGTCTACTCAGGCATTTCGACAAGAATTTGAAGCTACTTTTGAATCCTTCTCAGGTGGTGTATTTAAAGAAGAATGGATTCAGTACGTAGACGAGAAGGCATTTGATGAAGGAAATAACCCCAGTATTACTGGTCATTATGTTATTTCTGTCGATCCAGCAGGGTTTGAACAGGCCAGTAAAGAAAGAGGTCTTAAGTCGTCTAAACTTGACGAAACCGCAATTAGTGTGGTTAAGATTTCTCAAGACGAGTGGTACGTAAAGGATATTCTACACGGTAGATGGGGCATTAAGGAGACTGCAGAGAAGATTCTTAATGCCGCTGAAGAGGTAGGAGCCACTACAGTAGGTATTGAGGCTGGAGCCTTGAAAAATGCCATAATGCCGTACTTAGAAGACTTAATGAGAATCAAAGGTAGATGGTTTAACATTACAGACGTAACACATGGTGGAAAAAAGAAGCAAGATCGTATCGTATGGGCATTACAAGGCCGTTTAGAACATGGTAAGATTAAGTTTCGTAAAGCAGATTGGAACCATAACTTCATATCTCAAATGTTGGATTTTCCAAACCCACTGTCTCACGATGACTTACTTGACTCTTTGGCCTACATTGACCAAGTTAGTGTAGCAGACTTTGCACAATCAATTGAATTAGATGAATGGGAACCTTTAGATAATGTCTCAGGATACTAAGTTAAGCTATATTGACCCTAAAGCAGCCTTAAGTGCTTGGGTAGTCGATAAAGTTACTACATGGGAAGAACACCGTAATACGAATTATCTCACTAAGTGGGACGAATATTACCGTATTTGGCGTGGTGTTTGGTCAACTGAAGACAAGACTCGTTCATCTGAGAATTCAAAACTAATCTCTCCTGCGACTCAGCAAGCTGTAGAGGCTACTGTGTCTGAACTGGAAGAAGCTATCTTCGGCAGGGAACAGTGGTTTGATTTACGTGACGATGTAGCTGATCAAGACCCTACGGACATTAAGGTTGTACGTACAAATCTTCAAGAAGACTTAGAACGTGCTAAAGTTAAAGACGCCATTGTAGAATCCTTACTGAATGCCGCTATTTATGGCACTGGTATTGCTAAAATTAACGTCAAAGAAGAAGTTAAGAAAAAACTTTCGGAATCTGCAATTCCAGGGACTCTAACTACAGATACTTTTGTCCAGAATGAAGACATTATTACGGTAAAGATTGAAGCGTTAACTCCTAAAGAATTTGTCATTGATCCGACTGCTACGTCAATTGAAGAAGCTTTAGGTGTAGCTCAGATCGTCATTAAGCCTAAGTATGAAATTATTGAAGGTATTCGTAATGGGATTTACGAAGATAAACCTGTTGGTAGTTTTGAGAAAATGGATTTAGGTTTTGAAGATGAAAACTCTTCGATTACCGACGATGACGATAAGGTTAAGATTACTGAATATTGGGGCCGTGTTCCAGTTAAGTTCTTAGAGGAAAAAGAAGACGAATTTGAGAGCTTTGACTACGATGAAGATGAACTTGTAGAGGCTGTTGTAGTTGTCGCTAATGACGGTGTAGTCCTTAAGGCTTCTCGTAATCCTTATTTAATGGAGGACCGTCCTTTTGTTGCTTATCAACATGATCGTGTACCGAATAAGTTTTGGGGTCGAGGCATAGCGGAGAAGGGTTATAACCCGCAAAAGGCTCTAGATGCAGAGCTAAGAGCGCGTATTGACGCTCTAGCCCTCACTACGCATCCTATGATGGGCGTAGACGCTACTCGCCTCCCCCGTGGTGTTAAGTTTGAAGTTAAAGCAGGTAAGACGATCCTTACTAACGGCGATCCTCGTCAGACCCTTATGCCGTTGAACTTCGGTAATGTAGCTAATACTACCTTTACTGAAGCTGCTGAGTTAGAACGTATGGTTCAGATGGGTACTGGGGCGATGGACACAGCAAACAGTAATTTTGCTAATCCTCGTAATTCCACTGCCTCCGGTATGTCTATGCTTCAAGCGGCTTCGATTAAACGCCAGAAGCGTACTATTATGAACTTCCAAGAGAATTTCTTGATTCCTCTTATTGAGAAGACTGCTTGGCGTTATATCCAGTTTGCTCCTAATCGTTACCCAGGCGGTGACTATAAATTTAAAGCGTATTCCAGTATGGGTATTATGGCTAAAGAACTGGAAATGACTCAGATGATCCAGTTATTGTCTATGACTCAACAGGGAACCCCTGCATTCGGTATTATCCTTATGTCCATCTTTGAAAATTCTTCCCTGTCTAACCGTGAAGAACTTAAAATAGCGATTGCTCAGATGATGCAGCCTGATCCGCAACAACAACAGGTTCAACAGATGGTTCAGCAGTTGGAGTTGATGAAACTTCAAATGGAAATTGAAGAGATGAAGGCAGGGGTTCAGAAAGAAATGGCTCAGGCTATGAAGTATCAATCTGAAGTTCAGGATAAACAGTCGCAGGATACTTTGGTTCAAAAACAAGTTGATCTTGCTGAGAAAATGGCTAAAATTGAAAAATTACGTGTGGAGTCCTCCAATATTACATCAGAGACCCAACGTAATATTCCTGAAATGCAGCATTTAGCTTCAGAAACCATTCTTAACTTAGCTAAGGCACGTATGTCGAATGCTAAGTGATAAGGAATTTTTAGAAAAACGTCTAGAACTTTTTACGTTAGAAGCTTGGAGTCTCTTTACTGAAGAGCTAACTCAAATGGCTGAGTCGTTAGAAAAGATTCAAACTATAGACGACGAGAGAACTCTCTACTTACGTAGGGGTCAAGTGGATATTCTAAATATGATTATCAATTTAGAAGAAACCACTAAATTAGCGTTGGATCAATTTGACGAATAGTTAAATCCCAACATGTGTGTAACTCCATAATCTTTCTAGGACGGAGGTCAGTATTATGAATAGTGTAGTTGTAGAAGAACCAGTTGTAGACGAAAACGAAGAATTTAATCAAATTGAGGACGAGGCTCCTGATATTGAACAGGAAGAACCTGAGGAACCTGAATTTGAACTCCCTGATAAATTCAAGGGTAAGGACGTAAAGGATATTGTTTCTTCCTATGAAAACCTTGAAAAAGAACTAGGACGTAAAGGTCAAGAGTTAGGGGAGCTTCGTAAGCTTACTGACGAAATTCTTAAACAACAACTTACCACTACTCAAAAAGAAACTGAGGAATATGTCGAAGAAGACATTGATTTCTTTGATGACCCTGACAAAGCAGTCAGTAAAGCCATTGAGAAGCATCCTAAGTTTCGGGAGTTTGAAGAGTATCAGCAGGTCGTTAAGGCTCAAACTACTCAACAGCAACTCCAACAGGAGCATCCTGACTACTTAGAAGTCGTTCAAGACCCTAAGTTTCAGGAGTGGGTCCAGCAGAGTCCTATCCGTACTCAGTTGTATGTATCTGCCCATAACTACGATATTAATTCAGCCAGGGAACTTCTTGGTACATGGAAAGAACGTAGCCTGATTAATAAAACTCAGGAAGTTGAAGCAGAAAAATCAGCTAAACGGGAAGCGGCTCTTAAGAACGGGAAAGGTGTTTCTCGTTCCTCTGCTGAATCTACAGCAGGTAAAAAAATCTATCGTAGGGCTGATCTAATCAGACTTAAGACAAATGATCCTTCCCGTTATGAGGCATTACAAGACGAAATTCTTCGTGCTTATGCTGAGGGTAGGGTTAAATAACCTCAGAAAGCTAAAGGAGAAACATCATGGCTTTGGGTTCTAACCATCAGACTACCACGACTGCGGCGAATTTTATTCCCGAACTGTGGTCCGACGAAGTTATCGCCGGTTACAAAAAGAACTTGGTCCTGGGCAACGTGGTCACCAAAATCAACCACAACGGCAAAAAGGGCGACACGATCCACATTCCGGCTCCGGTCCGTGGTTCTGCCAATCTAAAGTCGGCCAACTCACAGGTCACTTTACAGGGCGACACTCATTCGACTGTCAACCTGAGCATTGACAAGCACTATGAATATTCGGTAGTCATCGAAGACATCACCGAAGTTCAGGCTCTGTCGTCGCTTCGCCGGTTCTACACCGACGATGCTGGCTATGCTCTGGCTACTCAGGTCGATACGGACCTGTTTGTCCAGTCTGAGTCGCTGCAGGGTGGCACGAAAGGTGCCAACACCTGGGCTGCTGCCGTTATTGGCGGTGACGGTGTTACCGCTTATGACCAGACTGCCAATACCAACGCTGGTAACGGCTCCGACATTACTGACGCCGGTATTCGTAAGATGATCCTGACGTTGGACAATGCTGATGTTCCGATGGACAACCGTTGTATGGTTATCCCGCCGATTGCTGCCAACGACATGCTTGGCATCAACCGCTTTACGGAACAGCAGTACATTGGTGACGGTAGTGCCATTAAAACTGGTAAAATCGGTTCCATCTACGGCATGGACGTCTATGTGTCCAGCAACTGCCCGACTGAAACCGCTGCCGACACCAGCACCACGTATCGTGTTGGTTTGATGATGCATAAAGAGGCCCTGGCTCTGGTTGAGCAGATGGGTGTCCGTTCGCAGACTCAGTACAAACAGGAATACTTGGGTGACCTGTTCACTGCCGACACGCTGTATGGCGTTGGTGAACTGCGTGACAACGCTGGTGTTGCCTTCGTGGTTCCGTCCACCTAAGGATGACTTGAGGGGGTTCTTCGGAATCCCCTCATTCCTTTTATTTTTATTTAGGAGCTTTAGATGCCTACTTATAGTTACTCCTGTACTTCTTGTGAGCATGAACACTCTGAGGTTCGTTCATATGATGATCGTTTAAAGAAAACTAAATGTGACAAATGTGGGTCTGTTTCTAAATACATTATTTCTGCTCCTCAAGTTTGGGATGATGCCGACACTCGTTGGATTCGTCAACATGAGTGTGAAGGTAACGGCGTAAGGTCTCATGGCTGACGCTAAATATACAACTCCGGACGTTTCTAGAATTATTTCAGATACTTTTGGCGTTCATGTTATTTCAAATTCTACTGACGGTTTAACGTCTAAAACATCTCCATTTCCAAGTAGTGACATTTCTTTTTTAACACAATTAAGTAGTGGAAATGTTCCAAATTATAAAGCTATTTTTAAGTTTGGGTTTAATCCAGACATTAATGGTACAGAAGAAACGATTTGGGATGCTGGTGGCATTTATGCTTATCCCGCTGCTGCAATTCAAATGAAGGTATCCAGCAGCAGTACAAATGATACATCTGCTGGTACTGGTGCAAGAACTGTTGTAGTTTCTGGTTTAGATCAAAATTGGAATGAAGCATCTGAAACTGTTTCTCTCAATGGACAAACTGAAGTTTTAACGACAATAACTTTTATTCGCGTAAACCGTGCTTATGTTGCAACAGCAGGAAGTGGTGGAACAGCCGCTGGTGATATTTATGTAGGTACTGGCACAGTAACTGCGGGTGTCCCAGCTACTATTTATGCTAAAATAACATTAGGTCAAAACCAAACACTTATGGCTGTATGGACTGTTCCAGCGGGATATACTGGTTATCTTTTTAAAGGTAATTTAGGCACAGGCACACCAAACACAAACCAGTATCTTGTTACTCGTTTTGTTCAACGTTCCTTTGGTGGTGTATTTAGAACCGCTGCAAAGGTAACTATTCAAAGTGGTGAACTAGCTTTAAATTTTAAAGTACCAGTAACTTTTTCAGAAAAAACTGATATTGAGGCACGAGCATATAGTTCAGGGTCTAATAACTTTGTCTCTGCTGACTTTGAAATAATTTATATTAAAAATGAGAGTTAAATTCAATGATGACACTTGAATCAGCTTTAATGGATACCAGCTACGATTTGGAGTTGGAAAAA
>Ga0181587_10004717_pt1 | contig 11209 bp, 6 predicted proteins | sample 071ome_27_FD_132463 | JGI IMG/M metagenome (GOLD analysis project Ga0181587, IMG submission 132463) | Coastal salt marsh microbial communities from the Groves Creek Marsh, Skidaway Island, Georgia - 071409AT metaG (megahit assembly) | ecosystem: Environmental > Aquatic > Marine > Intertidal zone...
GAATTCAATGGCGCGCGCCATCAGGGGAAATCTGCGATCCGCAAGGCCTTTGAGCCGCAATTTGCCGGAAAGTACGGAAAGATGCGGTTTCACGATGAGGACATGTTCATCGATGTGGAGGCGGGAAAAGCGCTCATCCGCTGGCTGCTGACGCTGGAGGAAGAAGATCGTCAGGGCGCTTATCGCGGGCTTGATATCCTGCATTTTCAGGACGGATTGCTGGTTGAGAAGCATACGTACTGCAAGGCGAAAATCCCGTTCATCCGAAAGAAACCGGAATTGACGGCCGAAGGAAAATGGCCGGATTGACGGGCTTTGTTACAGCTTATTGAAGCATTTGTGACATTAACGCCCCGTTTAGGAATTCGGGCGAAAACGGTGGCCGGAAAAGTACTTATCTGGACCGCTATCCATGCTGAATGTTGCTGAAATCGTTGAGTTTCCGTCAATCGTCGCGCCTTCAGCAAAATGCAGCGATGTCTATGACCTTTTTTCCGGCAATTCCGATATTCATGTTCTCGCGGTGGTGGATAACGGGGCGCCCGTCGCGCTGATCAACCGGAATGAATTCACTCTGAGCCTCGCCAGCCGGTATGGCCGGGCCCTTTATGAAAAGAAACCGATAACAGCTCTGATAGAGGAAGAGCCCCTTTTGGTCGATGAAGCGGTGAGCATTGATGTGCTTACCCGTCTGATCGCTATCGAACGCCCCGCCGCCGAGCTTCAGGGGTTTATCGTCACCCGGAATGGCAAATATTTCGGGGTCGGCACCGGGCTCGCGCTTCTTCGGGCCAATGCGGAACAATCCGCGCAAAGGGCCGATGAGCTCGAACAGGCCAGGCGTATGGCCGAGCGCGCCAATGAGGCCAAGTCGATGTTTCTGGCGACAATGAGCCATGAATTGCGTACGCCGATGAACGGCGTCCTCGGCATGAACGGTTTGTTGCTGGATACAGTTCTGACAGACGAACAAAAGAGCTATGCGGAGACCGTAAAGGAATCCGGCGAGAGTTTGCTTACAATCCTCAACGAGATTCTCGACTATTCGAAACTTGAAGCGGGCCGGCTGGATCTCGAGATCGTCAATACCGATATCGAGAAAGTCGTTGCCGGTGTTTTGAACCTGCTGGTTCCTCATGCGGAGGCAAAGGGGCTGGATCTTTCCTATTTCGTCGATCCGGAAATTCCCCGGCTCTTGCGAGGGGACCCCGGGCGGATACGGCAGGTGCTTCTGAACCTCGTCAATAATGCGATTAAATTCACCTCGAGCGGCGCGGTCAGTGTCGAGGTTGCCTTACGGGATCGGTCTGACGAACAGGTGGTGCTGGAATGTTCTGTCACCGATACCGGGATCGGGATATCGGATGAAATCCAGAACAAGCTGTTCAAGCCATTCAGCCAGGGGGATTCGTCAACCTCCCGTAAATTTGGCGGGACCGGGTTGGGGCTCGCGATTTGCAGCCAGCTTGTTCAACTCATGGACGGGTTCATATGCGTCGACAGCACGTTGGGCGAGGGCAGTAAATTTACATTCACCATGTTGCTCGGTCTTGGCGAACAGGCCCCGGTAAATGTCCGGACGGGCCCTGCGCATATCCGCGGGATGCGGGTGCTTGTCGTCGATGATACGGAAGTAAACCGCCGCATTTTCGAACGCCAGCTTGTATCCATCGGTGTAGAGGCGGACTTCGCCTCTGATGGCGAGGCGGGGCTGGCGGCTCTGCGCGAAAATTCCCGGCACTATGACGCGATCATCCTGGACCACATGATGCCCGGCATGGATGGCGAGGCCTTCGCGCGGGCCGCTTATGCCGATCCGGAGCTTGGGGAGGCGCCGATCATTCTGGCAAGTTCCTCAACGATCAGGAAATCGAAAAAGTTCGATGATACGGAATTTGCCGATGTACTCGTGAAACCGGTTTCCATTGCCCAGTTGAGAGAAGCCCTCGGCGAGATTTATGAGGCGCGGGAGGAAATGGAGACAGCCGCCGCCCAGGCAAGCAACGCCAGAGGCGGCGGCGCTAATGCCGAGAAGATGCCGTCGCCAGGCCCGGACCGCCCGGTACGTTTGCTCATCGCCGAGGATAACCATATCAATCAGCGCTTTCTTTCGACCTTGCTCGGCAAGGATGGGTACCGGGTAGATGTCGTGGGTAACGGGGTGGAGGCCGTTGAAGCCGTCCGCAACCGACCTTATGACGCCGTTCTGATGGATATACACATGCCGGAAATGGACGGGATGGAGGCAACGGCGGCGATCAGAAATTTAAAGGACGCGCGGGGAGGAATCCCCATTGTTGCAGTCACCGCCGACGCCATGAGCGGTGACAAAGAGAGATTCCTCGCGGCGGGAATGGACGGTTATATTTCTAAACCCGTCCGGGTCGAGGAGTTGCGCGAAATCCTCGCTTCCGTTCAGCGGCGGGGCGAGTCCGGTGCCGCTTCCTCTCAGGGCGCGCTCAGCGCCTGACCGCCGGTGCGACGATGCCTTTCGCTACATTCAGTACGCAGCTGTCCGGGCCGGTTACGATTTCCATTTTGAAACGGCGCGGACAGGCCGGTTTTGCGCCATAAGCGGATTTTGCCAGAAGACAGACATCGGATTTCCCCCAGGCGTCGATTTTCAGGTCTGGCTGGACGCGGGAGCCCGGCAGGCTGATTGTCGGGCATACCGGCTTTTGCGTTCGTCTGATTGCCGGTTTGATGCAGCGAACAGAGTCCTTTGCCGTGTTCAGCTCAAGATCATACCCGTCGGCGCAGCCCCACCAGGCCCCCGTCGCGGCGTCTTGGGCAAGCACCGTGTTCGCGCCCATACAGAAAATGGCCGCTAAAAACGCGGCACTGAAAAATTTTACGCAAACCGTCATTTGCCAAACCCCTTATACAGATAAGGGGATTATACCCGCTGGTTCCGGGCGATAAAGTCAGGCTGCGCCGTATCCGCCGCCGCCCGGGGTTTCGATAACAATGACTTCGCCGGCGGAAAGGGGCTTGGAGTCATTGCCGCCCATTTCCTCGCGCTCGCCATCCTGCCGGATGATGTAATTGACACCCGGTGTTCCGGATGCGCCGCCTGCTATGCCATAGGGCGAAATTTTCCGGTGTCCCGACAGGATCGAGGCCGTCATGTCTTCGAGGAATTTGATCCGCCGGACGACCCCGGCGCCGCCATGGTACTGGCCGTTTCCGCCGGAGCCGCGACGGATGGAGAATTCTTCCAGCAGGACAGGGAAACGGAACTCCAGTACTTCCGGGTCGGTCAGGCGGGTATTGGTCATATGGGTGTGGACCGCATCGACGCCGTCATAATCGGGGCCCGCGCCCGAGCCGCCGCAGATCGTTTCGTAATATTGATGGTTTTCGTTGCCGAAGGTGAAATTGTTCATCGTGCCCTGCGCCGCCGCCATCACGCCCAGTGCCCCGAACAGTGTGTCGGTGATCGCCTGGGATGTTTCCACATTGCCCGCGACGACCGCCGCCGGGTATGTAGGCCGCAACATGCAGCCGTCCGGGATCAACACGTTCAACGGTTTAAGGCAGCCCGCGTTCAGCGGTATGTCATCATCGACCAGCGTGCGGAACACATAAAGTGTGGCCGCCACGCAGATTGCGCTGGGCGCGTTAAAATTATTGTTTTGCTGGTCGGAGGTTCCGCTGAAGTCGATCGTCGCCGTCCGGGCATTACGGTCGACCGTAATGGCGACGCAAATTCTCGCGCCGAAATCCGTTTCATATTCGAAGGATCCGTCTGTCAGCGTGTCAATTACCCGGCGGACCGATTCCTCGGCATTATCCTGAACGTGCTGCATATAGGCCTTCACCACGTCCAGACCGAAATGCTCGACCATCTTGTGCAATTCCTGCATGCCTTTTTCATTGGCGGCGATTTGCGCCTTCAGATCGCCCAGATTGTGGTGAAAATTCCGGGTCGGGTAACGGACGCTTGAAAAGACCTCTTCGGCCTCCTTCTCAAGCAACGTCCCTCCCGCGACAAGCTGCACATTGTCGAGCAGCACGCCTTCCTCATCGATATGAGTAGAATCGGGCGGCATGGAGCCGGGTGTGATCCCGCCGATTTCCGCATGATGGCCGCGCGAGGCGACGGTGAACAGAAGTTCTCCCCCGTCTTCCGAAAAGACCGGGGTTATCACCGTCACATCGGGCAGATGCGTGCCGCCGTTATAGGGGGTGTTGAGCATGAACACATCGCCCGGCCTGATAGCGCCTTCGCGTTCGCGCAGCACGGTTTTGACGCTCTCGCTCATCGAGCCGAGATGCACCGGAATATGCGGCGCGTTGGCCACCAGATCGCCCCTTGTGTCAAAAATGGCACAGGAGAAATCCAGCCGTTCCTTGATATTCACCGAATAGGAGGTGTTCTGCAGAACGCCGCCCATCTGTTCGGCGATGGACATGAACAGATTATTGAATACTTCCAGCATCACCGGGTCGGCCTGTGTGCCGATAGCGACACGGGCGGGCAGGGGCACCACGCGGGTCATGACCAGATGGTTGAGGTCCGTGACTTCCGCGCGCCATCCGGGCTCGACGACGGTTGTCGCGTTGGCTTCGATCAGGATCGCCGGTCCGTCCACTTTCGCGCCGGGCAGCATCTTGTCCCGGTCATAGACCGGGGTGTCATGGGCCTCGTCACCGCTGAACATCGGGACGGTTGCCGCCGGTTCCGGCAAGTCGGATACGCTTTCGGAAAGACGGGCGTCCTCGACCGCGTCGCCCGGCGCGATGACCTCCAGCGAGAGAGCCTCGACGATATGGTTCTTTTCGGGCGATATGAAGCCGAATTGCTGACGGTGCGCTTCCTCGAAATCGGCGGTCATTTTATCCAGCGCGTCGAAATCGATGACAAGCGCCGTGTCTGTCCCCTCATAGCGGAGATGCGCCTTGGCCGCGGCGGTAAGCTGGGCCGCATCGACGCCCTGCTCGATCATCTCGTCTCGGCCATCCTGTTCCATTTCTGTCAGATGCTGCCGCAATTGCGGCATCAGCGCTTCCGATAGCGTTTCCTCGACCGCGTATTCGCGCATAACCCGCTGATCGGCGAGCCCCATGCCATAGGCTGACAGCACCCCGGCGAACGGGTGAACGAAAACGCGCTTCATACCAAGGGAATCCGCAACCAGACAGGCGTGCTGTCCGCCGGCGCCGCCGAAACAGTTGAGCGTATATTCCGTTACGTCATAACCGCGCTGCACGGATATCTGCTTGATCGCATTGGCCATATTTTCGACCGCGATGCGCAGGAACCCCTCCGCGACTTCCTGGGGCGTTCGTTCGTCGCCGGTGGCGGCTTTGATCTCCTTTGCCATTGCGGTGAACTTTTCGCGCACCACCTCCGCATCCATTGGCTGGTCGCCTTTGGGGCCGAAAACGTGGGGGAAGAAATCGGGCTGGATCTTGCCGAGCATGACATTCGCATCCGTCACGGCCAGCGGCCCCCCGCGCCGGTAACAGGCCGGACCCGGATTGGCGCCCGCGGAATCCGGGCCGACGCGATACCGCGAACCATCGAAATGCAGGATCGACCCGCCGCCCGCGGCGACGGTGTGAATGCGCATCATCGGCGCCCGCATACGGACGCCGGCGACAAGCGTTTCAAACGCGCGTTCATATTCGCCGTCATAATGCGCGACATCGGTGGAGGTGCCGCCCATATCGAAGCCGATAATTTTCTCGAACCCGGCCATCGCGGCGGTCCGCACGGCGCCGACGATCCCGCCGGCGGGCCCCGACAGGATGCTGTCCTTGCCCTGAAAGAATCGGGCGTCTGTCAGCCCGCCATTGGATTGCATGAACATGAGCCGCGTATCGCCAAGATTTTCAGCGACCTGGTCGACATAGCGGCGCAGGATGGGAGAGACATAGGCATCGACCACGGCGGTATCGCCACGCCCCACCAGCTTCATCAGCGGGCTGACTTCATGGCTGACCGAAATCTGCGTAAACCCGATATCGCGGGCGATTTCCGCGACGTTTTTTTCATGTTCGTGATAGCGGTACCCATGCATAAAGACGATGGCGACCGAACGGATGCCGTCGTCATATCCGGCCTGAAGGCGTTTGCGCGCTTCTTTTTCATCCACCGGCGCCAGCTCTTCGCCATGGGCCGACATACGCTCGGGGATCTCGACGACCTGCTCATACAGCAGTTCCGGCAGCTCGATCTTGCGGGCGAAAATCTTGGGCCGGTTCTGGTATCCGATGCGCAGTTGATCCGCGAAGCCTTCGGTTATCGCCAGAAGCGTCCGGTCGCCCTTGCGCTCCAGCAGCGCATTCGTGGCGACGGTTGTGCCCATCTTGACGGCTTCGATGGCCTCCGCCGGGATTGGCTGGTCCTGAGCGACTCCAAGAAAATCGCGGATGCCCTGAATGGCAGCGTCCTTGTACCGTTCCGGGTTTTCGGACAGCAGCTTATGAGTACTCAATGAACCGTCCGGATGCCGCGCGACAAGGTCGGTAAACGTGCCGCCCCGGTCGATCCAGAATTGCCATTCGCCTGCGGAGATTTCTGCCATAGGAAATATACCCGTCTTTTCGGAACGCCGGTTTTAGCCTATCGATCCATATGAAAAAAGGGTGCGATAAGACTGATTTATCCGGGATGAATCGTGATTGACCAAATTCTCTGGATTCTTGCTGTGGCGGCAGTGGCATGCTGGCTGTATTTGATTTTCCGACGCGGCGGCTTCTGGCGGGCGGACCAGCGGTTGCCCAAGGTATTGCCGCAAGCGGGGCCAGACATAGTCGCCGTCATACCGGCACGGAATGAGGTTGAGACAATTGCCAATGCGGTGCGGTCGCTTCTTAACCAGGAGTACCAGGGCGCGTTGTCGGTGATCGTCGTTGATGACAACAGCACGGATGGGACGGCGGCGGCGCTATCTGGTCTAGATTCTGAGGGACGGCTTACCGTTGTCTCCGGCGCCGCGCTGCTGCCTGGCTGGACCGGGAAGATGTGGGCGATTTCCCAAGGGCTTTCCGTTGCTGATAAATGGGCACCGGAAGCGGAGTTTGTTCTCCTGACCGATGCGGATATCGCGCATGGCGCGGGCGTCGTCGAACAACTCGTGGCGAAGGCACAGGCTGACAAGCTCGACCTCGTTTCATTGATGGTTTTGCTGAGAACAGACAATTTCTGGGAGAAGTTCCTCTGTCCCGCCTTCGTATTCTTTTTCCAGAAGCTCTACCCCTTCCCGTGGGTCAATGATCCGGGACGGAAAATGGCGGGCGCGGCGGGCGGTTGTATGCTGGTGCGGCGCGACGCGCTGGATCGGGTCAGTGGGGTCGCCCGCATCAAGGACAAGGTTATTGACGATTGCGCGCTGGCGCGCGAGATCAAGCGGGATGGTTCCATCTGGCTCGGACTTGCCGAAACGAGCCGTTCATTGCGGGGCTATGACGGGCTGTCGGGGCTCTGGGATATGGTCGCGCGCACGGCTTTCGTACAGCTAAACCAGTCCTGGTGGATGCTCGCCGGCACGGTGGGGGGCATGGCGGTGATATATCTGGCGCCGCCTTTGACGCTAGGCGCGGGTATCCTGCTCGGAGAGGCGTTATCGGCATTCCTGGGCGGGGTGGCCTGGGGCCTGATGGCATTCGCTTATCTCCCCACGCTGCGTCTCTACCGGCGGCCGGTAATTGAGGCCTTTTCGTTGCCGGTTGCGGGGGTGATCTATACGGCAATGACAGTCGATTCCGCCTTCAGAACGGTGCGCGGGGCGGGAGCGTCCTGGAAAGGGCGATCCTATGGCGATATAGGCCGATCAGGGCATGACGCTTGATCGGCGCTCCAGTATTGTCTCCACATGACTGATCAGGAAGCCGTCAATTACGTAACGCAGATCGTAAAATGGTCGGGTACCTCTTTCTATTGGGGGATGCGCCTGTTGCCGCGCGACAAGCGCGAGGCGATGTACGGTGTCTATGCGTATTGCCGAGAGGTGGACGATATCGCCGATGGCCCACTGACGCCCGGTGAGAAACTGGAGAAACTCGCGGATTGGCGCAAGGAAATCGAAAGGGTTTTCGATGGCTCCCCTCAAACACCGGTCGGGAGGGCGTTATCAGGTCCGGTTCGTGAATATGAACTGAAGCAATCCGCGTTTAACGACATCATAGACGGGATGGAAACGGATTCCGCCGACGCCGTCCGAATGCCCGATATGGGGGCCTTGGATCGTTACTGCGACCGGGTCGCGTGCGCTGTTGGCCGGCTCTCCAATCCGATTTTCGGTATTGGCGGCGATACCGGTGAGGATTTGGCCCGCAGCCTGGGACAGGCGCTGCAAATTACCAATATCCTGCGCGATCTCCATGAGGACGCGATGATCAATCGGCTTTATGTCCCGCGGGAAACGCTAACGGCGTATGGAATTTCCGCCGATTTGCCGTCGGTGGTCATCAAGGATGATCGGTTTCCCGAGATCTGCGAGATGCTTGCCGCTCGGGCGCGGGACAATTTCGACGAGGCTGTTGGAATCCTGGCAAGATGCGGTTCCGCTTCGGCGCGTCCGCCCAATCTGATGTTGCAGAACTATACCTGGGTCCTGGAGGCCCTGAACCGGCGCGGATGGGCGTCGCTGAAAAATCGGGTTTCTTTGCCGAAGTTACAAAAACTCTGGATAATTTTACGTTACGGGCTTATGTGAAGCCCTGCCACGTCCGGTTGGAATCGAATGGGCGGGGAGAGAATTCACCGGAAATCATTGATAAAACTGGTGATTCCCGGCAATAATCCGCGCTGACTCCGTTATTCGCCTGAACAAGAACCCGTCTTTGTGTACGGTCAGAGGACTGAACGCCTGTTATGTTGAATCGCGTTTCTGCGCCCGCCGAAAAGGTGGACCTGTCATTCCCCATTCTCGATCGTGTTATCGATGAAGCGGCCGATGCGCTTGTAAAGGAGCAGCAGCCGGACGGGCATTGGGTGTATGAGCTTGAGGCGGACGCGACCATTCCGTCAGAATATATTCTGCTCAATCATTACCTGGATGAGGTCGACGACGCGCTTGAACAAAAAATGGCGCGATATCTCCGCGCAACGCAGGGAACGCATGGCGGCTGGCCGCTATTTCACGATGGCGATTTCGATATGAGCGCCAGCGTCAAGGCATATTTCGCGCTCAAGCTGGTCGGTGACGATCCCGACGCGCCGCATATGACGCGGGCGCGTGACGTGATCCTGAAAAATGGCGGTGCGGCGCGTGCGAATGTTTTTACGCGGATCACGTTGGCCCTCTTCGGCGAAGTCCCCTGGCGCGCGTGCCCGTTGATCCGTGCCGAAATTTTGTTGGCGCCCGAACGGTCGCCGCTCAATATTCTGGACAAGGTGTCCTATTGGTCGCGGACGGTGATGGTGCCCCTGGTGGCGCTGCAGACGATGAAGCCGCGGGCGAAGAACCCGCGCGATGTGCATATTCAGGAATTGTTCGTCACGCCGCCGGACAAGGAAAAGGACTGGCTGAGAAACCCGACAGGTCACTGGATCGGCGATGTCATGCTGGCGCTCGACCGGTTCGCCCGGTTTCTGGTGCCTGTGGTGCCAAAATCGGCTCAATCCCTCGCTATCGACAAGGCCATGGCTTTCGTCAAGGAACGTCTGAATGGCGAAGACGGGCTGGGCGGCATCTTTCCCGCCATGGCGAACACGCTGATGGCGTTCGATGCGCTGGGCTATGCCAAGGACGATCCGGATTATGTCACCGCGCGCCAGGCCGTGAACAAGCTGGTCGTCGAAAAAGGCGATATCGCATATTGCCAGCCCTGCCTGTCCCCCGTCTGGGATACCGCGTTGGCGACACATGCCCTTCTGGAAGCGGGTCATTCCGGTGAGGATCCCGTGATCGTCCGGGCGGGTACCTGGTTGCTCGATCGGCAGATCCTCGATGTCGCCGGGGACTGGGCGACAAACCGAAAGAATGTTCGTCCCGGCGGGTGGGCGTTTCAGTACCGGAACGATCATTATCCCGATGTCGATGACACGGCAGTCGTGGTTGCCGCCCTCGACCGGGCGGGCGACGAGAAATGGTCCGGTTCAATCGATCGCGGTGCCGAATGGGTCCGCGGCATGCAGGGATCGCGCGGCGGCTGGGGCGCGTTCGATGCCGACAATGAATATTACTGGCTCGAACATATCCCCTTTGCCGACCATGGCGCGCTGCTTGATCCCGCGACCGCCGATGTGAGCGCGCGGTGCGTTTCGATGCTCGCGCAACTCGGTTTTGGCGCAGACGATTCCGTCGTTGGAAAGGGGATCGACTATCTGAAGCGGGAACAGGAAGAAGACGGTTCCTGGTTTGGCCGCTGGGGTACGAATTATATCTACGGTACCTGGTCGGTCCTGTGCGCTCTCAATGCGGTCGGCGAGGATATGGATGAGCCCTATATCCGGCGCGCGGTCGATTGGCTAAAGGCTCAGCAACGCGAAGACGGTGGCTGGGGTGAGGATTGCGCCACTTACTGGGAAGGGCATCGCGGCGAAGTCAAGGCATCGGCCCCCTCTCAGACTGCCTGGGCGCTATTGGCGCTGATGGCTGCCGGTGAGGTCGAATGCGGAGAAGTGCGCCGGGGCGTCGCCTGGCTGTTGAATGCGCCGCGTGACGGCGCCGCCTGGGACGAGGAATATTTCAACGCGGTCGGGTTCCCCCGCGTTTTTTATCTGCGTTATCACGGCTATTCCAGCTACTTCCCGCTCTGGGCCCTGGCGCGGTACCGCAATCTCATGCAAGGCAACGCCAAGCGGCCCGCCTACGGAATGTGATTGGCCTCGCTTTGCGTCATTACAGGCACCAAACGCGAGGCGGCGTGTCTCGTCGGTCGCCCGGCTGACGGCGCGCCGGAAGTTCTGTGTAGCGGCGCGCGTACAGACCACGCCCGAGCTTTGCTGAAAGAAGTTCTGGAACATGGATGCCGCGGGGTTGTCAGTTTCGGTCTCGCCGGCGGGCTTTCATCAGACCTGAAATCCGGGATGATTATCGTGCCCGAAGAGGTAAGCGATCCCTCAGGGGCTGTCTGGCGTGTTACACCGGGTGTGCGGGAGCGGTTCCTGGATGCTTTGCACGACAACCAATTACAGGCCGTCGGCGGATCATTGTGCGGCTCCGACCGGCCGGCACTTTCCCCCGAAGATAAATTCCGCTTGCGAGAGACGACGCAGGCGATAGCTATCGATATGGAAAGCCATATCGTAGCC
>Ga0181587_10004725_pt1 | contig 11194 bp, 9 predicted proteins | sample 071ome_27_FD_132463 | JGI IMG/M metagenome (GOLD analysis project Ga0181587, IMG submission 132463) | Coastal salt marsh microbial communities from the Groves Creek Marsh, Skidaway Island, Georgia - 071409AT metaG (megahit assembly) | ecosystem: Environmental > Aquatic > Marine > Intertidal zone...
CGGTGGGCGCCATTTTCGACCATATGGGCACTGACCGCATTGAATGCCCGGACCAGCCTGACACCGGGGAAGTAGCCGGCGGAAGCGACTCCGGTGCCTCTGGCAATCGCGTCGTCGGCCATCGGTCCATCCCGGTCAGCACGGGGATTACCGCAGTCTATGACGATCTTGCCTTGCATGAGTGGAGCGTAGTCACGGCCCACTTGCGGCGTGGCTCCGTAGGGTACAGCGATTAACACCACGTCGCCAAATTCAGCGGCGTCGGCAGGATAGCCGGCCTGGGCATTGCCGCCGGCCTGCTCGACTAGTTCCCCCAGTTGATTAGGATTACGGGATGAGAAAAGAATCTGGTGGCCCGCTTCTGCCCAGCGCAAGCCGACGGAGCCTCCGATCCGACCGGAACCGATGATGCCGATTCGCAGCGGATCACCGGTTTGGGCCGATGCGCGGTGCAGGCCGGCAATCACCGGCAGGCTGACGGCACCACCCGTAATCAGAACCTGAGCCAGAAACCGGCGTCGACTTTTCTGATAATCATTCATTGTCTGACCTCTCTGTGACCTCTGTTTGACCTCTACAGCAGCTATTTAAACTCTGTTGCTTGTCGAGGAGCAAGCGTTGCGGGCTACTAAGCGCCATAGCCAGTGGTATCAATCTGCAGGCGCCTCGTGACTGTCTGAGCCATCGGATCTGCAGGCGATTTTCTTTTTTATTACTGATTTTAAAGGTATTTCCTGTATCGGGCTTACAATTTGTCACAGTCAGACGGGTCACGTTTCACTATAATTCGGCGACGTTTACCGACAGATCCGCAAGAGCGAGGACTCTCTCCGATGATTCCCGGGAATTCAGAAAACCAGCACTACAACCGCCTCAACGCCCGACTGGCCGGGCTACGGCTGTGTGCAGTTGTCCTGGTTATTGCTTCTGCCGCCAGGGTCCAGGCCCAGGACAATGTGGGTGACGAGTCCACCATTGTCTATCCGGCATCCTACTTTGTCGAATGGGCACCGGTCACTGCTCAGGACATGCTTGATCGCATTCCCGGATTGAATGTTCAGCGCGGCGGAGGCGGCGGTCCGCCGGGGGGTAATGCCAGTCGCGGCGGCAGAGGTCTTGGCAGCGGGGGCGGAGGCACCGAGGTTCTGGTCAATGGCAAACGAATGGCCGGTAAAAATAATACCAGCCAGGGGCAACTGGATCGTATTTCCTCGGATCAGGTCGATCGCATTGAAATTATCCGCGGCACTTCCGGCGAATTGGATGTGCGCGGCAGCACCCAGATTGTCAACGTGGTGCTGTTTGAAGAGCTGTCCACCTCCAGCCTGGCGTTTGAAGCCAACATGGACTACTACCAGGACAGCGAGTCCAAACCAGGAGGCTCTCTGGCCTACAGCGGTCAGACGGGCGGGTTGAATTTTCTGTTCAGCGCTTCCGCCGAACCCCGGTACGAGCACCGGGAACTGGAAGAACGCAGCATCCTGCCTGACGGTTCTCCCAACGATACTATCGAAGAAGACAGAATTCGCCAACAGACTACCTATACCTTATCGACCAACCTCGACTATCAGCTGTCTGGCAAAAGCAGTGTGCGTTTCAATGCTCTTTATGCGGATGACGACAATCCCACTGAAATCGATCGGGTAACCATCAATCGACGAGACGGAGCGAACATTCCTTACGTCGAGCGCGAGGAACTGCCCGGGACCCAGAGCAACTGGGAAATCGGCGCAGACTACGAATATCGGTTTGACAACGGCCATCGGTTCAAATTGTTGGGTATCGCCAATCAAAATGACACAGCGCAGACGCGGGAACGTTATCAGGTGCTTGGCGACGGAAGCGAAAACAAAAATCTTTTTCTGGACTCCAGCAGCGTCATCGAGGAACAGATTGTGCGGGGTTCGTACACGCTGGATCTGTTTGGTGGACAGAATGTAGAGATGGGTATGGAGCGGGCTCAGACTACACTGGACTCAAGTCTTGCCCTGGGTGTTGCTTCAAGCAGCGGCACGCCGTCGCCGGATTTTGGCGGGCTGGTGCCGGTCCCGGTTTCAAACGCAAATACTACCGTTGAAGAGGTTCGATACGAGCCATTCGCGATCCACAACTGGCGACTGAATCCGCGGATGACGTTGGAGACGTCAATGGTCTATGAAACTTCGGAGATTACCCAATCCGGAGATACCAATAAATCGCGTAACTTCAATTTCTTTAAACCAAAAATTGACTATCGATTCGATATCACCCCGACCTTGCAGTTGCGACTGCTGCTTGAAAAGATCGTCCGTCAGTTAAGCTTTGCGGATTTTACCGCTGTTACCGACAGTGATGATATTGACGCTGATACCATGGCCGGTAATACCGAGTTAAGGCCGGATTACTGGTGGAACTACAATCTGCTGGCGGAATACCGTCTGCCGAATGACATGGGTGTGGTGAGTGCCAATCTCTACAAGCATCGGCATTATGATTTCAGGCAGCGAATCGATGTGTCGCCATCCGATGATAACCTGCGCTCGGCCTGGGGAAATGCCGGCATAGGTGACATGTGGGTTCTCGACCTGCGGGGTAGCGTGAGACTAAGCATGCTTGATTTGCCCGATGTGCTCGTGACTTCCCGTGCCAGTGCCCGGGTGTCGGAGACAACCGATCCCATGACCGGAGAGGTGCGCAGCTTTAATAATTTCCATAAAGGCGAGTTTTCACTGGGTTTCAGACATGACATACCGCGGTGGAGAATGAACTACGGGATCAACTTTCATCAAAGGTTTAACGGCGATAACAAGCTGTGGGATCTGGAGGATATCGAAAGCACCTATGGCGACCCTTTTGCCATGGCATTCGTGGAGGTTCGCACTGCCAACGGCACCACGTTTCGACTGGATTCACGCAATGTGAATAATGGAGAGCGTTGTCGGGACAGGATTCGCTTCGACGGACGTCGCAGTCAAAATATCCTGGAAGAAGTCGAATACATGTGCAACACCTCGGGTCGGGTAATCACCCTGCGCATGAGCGGAACCTTCTAGACCGCTGGCTGCTGGTCGAACCTGACTGCCTCAATTCCCTGCAGGTCGAAGTATGATCGGCACCATCTCGCCTTCCTGAAACCATTCGCCGTCAATGAAGGCGATCCTGCTGCTGGATTCGTCCAGACGCAATCTGCCGGTGTACTCCGCGCCCAGCATATCAAGACGGATCGTCAGACGGTTATTCTCCAGTCTGACCAGTTCAGCGGGCATTCCGTAAATACCTAACTGGCGACTGATCAAGGCCGCTCCATAGCCCTCGCCCTGGCGGGTCAGGTTGAATGTCATTTCAAACGAATCTCTTCCGATTACCAAAGTGCCAGCCCAGGAACCAACAAGTGTCTCCTCGCCGGCTTGCTGCTGCGACGCAGCAGGGTTCGCGCCCAGACAGACCAGAACTAAACCCGCTATTGCCAATTTACTTTTCATATCGTTAACCACTTGCCATCTGGAGTAATGAGCCGTCAGTTTAGCAGAAAAACGGCAGGGACCTGGGCGTTTTGCGGCCTGAATCCGCGCTATCAACGCGCGATGATTACCCGCACTGCTGCATCTGGCTCGAGATCCATGGGGCATATTCCGTTTGGTGTGCAGCGTCGGGTGGTGCCGAAATAGGTGGCGCCGGGGTCAAGAGATTGAGATTCCGTGAATGTGAAAGTGACTTTCTTGCCGGATATTCTCACGAAACCGGAGTCATTCATTGAATGGCTGGAGCCAAGGGATGTCCAGCGTCGAGACGCCGACCGCCAAACCAGCAGGGTGAGGGGTTTCTGCGAGCTCAGATCCTCGCCGGTAGTCACAGCATCTATGTTGATGGGCTCTCCTCTGATCACGTACGCGGTCGCGTCAGTGATTGCAGAGTCTTTACCCAGAACGGCACTTGGAATGAAGGCCATCGACCAGGCTAGCAACAGGAGAGTTCGGATTCGAGATTGCATGGTAACAGGATAATCCGATTGCGCGGCCTTCGATACAGAAACGCCCCTAATCATTGCTGATTGGGGCGTTTTGCTTGATCGGGAAGGGAGAATTTTAACTTCCGCCTTCCAGTTATAGCAAATCAGTGAGCGCCTGACTCGCCTGCAGCGGCTCCGGGCAATGCCATTGCCGTCAGTTTCGGTCCGGTCTGCAGGATGATGTACTGATGTCCATCATGCATCCAGGAGCTCATGCCGTAGCGGCTTTGAGCGGGTACCTGAATGCGACCCAGTTCCTCACCGGTTTGCTTGTCAATCGCGTAGAGTAGGGCCGTCTCTCCATCATGGTCGGGTCCTGAATAAATCAGGAGATTCGCTGTGGTTACCATCGATGGCGCTCTTCCACTGCCGGTGTCACCGACGTCTACGCCTTCAACTGCAGGATTGTTGCGAATACGGTCTGGCGTTTCGCCCGCCGGGATCCGAAATGCGATCTCACCGGTATTCATGTTGTAAGCCGTAATGCTGCTGTACAACGGCTTCACGTAGGGCAGCCCCGATGCCAGCCGTGGTGGACGTCCACCCGGCCCGTTCGCATAGCGCGCAAATGTGGTCCCGGTTGGCTCGGCGATGCGCGCATCGGCTTCCTCACCCGGAATCACCCGCTGCCAACTGCAGTTGTTAGCCGAGGCAACATAAAGAAATCCGGTGGTGGGATCTGCTGTCGGCGGTGCGTAGATGTTCGCGCCGCCACCATCGCCGGGGCACATCGCAGCACTGATTTTTCCTTCCGCATTCTCATCGTGGATCGGCGGATTGAACAGTGGCCCCATCTTGTAACTGGCCATCACTTCCAGTGCCTCGCGGCGCAGTTCCGGAGTGAAATCGATCAGATCATCCTCGGTGATGCCCTGTTGCTCAAAGGGTGGTGGCCTGGTGGGGAAGGGCTGCGTCGTAGACAGCTTTTCGCCCGGAACCAGCGATGCGGGCACTTCTCTTTCAACCATTGGCCAGACTGGTTCACCAGTCATTCTGTTAAAGGTATAGACAAAGCCCTGCTTCGTGACTTCGGCGACCGCGGGAATAATGCCTCTGCCCGGAATATTCAGGTCAAGCTGAATCGGTGGTGAAGGATTGTCGTAGTTCCAGACATCGTGTTTGACCGTCTGGTAATGCCAGATCCGCTCGCCGGTCTCGGAATTCAGTGCAATGACGCTGGTTCCGAACAGTCCATCTCCGGGGCGAAAGCCGCCGTAGTAATCGATAGTAGGAGGATTGGTCGGGACATAGACAATATTGTTTTCCGGATCCGCTGTCAGTGGCGCCCAGGATGAAACATCGCCGGTCCACTGCCAGGCATCGTTTTCCCAGGTTTCGTGACCGTATTCGCCCGGCCGGGGAATTACGTTGAATTTCCATTTGAATTCACCGGTGATTCGGTCATAGGCCAAGATGTCACCGGGGACATTTTCAACCCGCGCCTGCAGATAACCCTGCTCTGCCGAGTTGCCAACCACAATGGTGTCGTTAATCACGATAGGTGGAGAAGACGTGGTTATGTAACCGGTTTCCAGCGGGATTCCCTCATAAGGGTCGTAGGGATGTCCAAGGTCAGCCAGCATGTCCACGACTCCGGATTCAGGAAATCCGTCGATTGGGACCTGGCCTCCGAACCCTTCCAGAGGAGTTCCAGTTTCCGCATCCAGCGCCAGCAGGAAGAACCCGGGTGTGGAGATATAAATCACTCCTTTACCATCGATGCGTGAGTAAGCAATTCCCTTGCCGTACGAGGCGCGCATGGAATATTCCCAGCGCCCGGTGTTCGGCAGACGGTAGGACCATATGGTCTCGCCGGTCTTTGGGTCTATGGCGACCACGTTGCGTCGCGGCCCGGAAACGGTGAACAGTTTGCCGTCGACATACGTTGGCGTCGAGCGACCCGAGTAGCCACCAAAGCTGGAACCGTCCCATTCCCAGGCCACCTCCAGATCTTCGAAATTTTCTGCTGTAATTTCGGCGGCTGGTGTATAACGGGTATGCGCGTAGTCACCACCGAGGGTGTACCACTCAACGGTGTCGTCGGTGACCAGATTCTGGCTCCAGCCGAATTGCGCGAATAAACCAAACAGCGCGGCGACACAGCTCAGAAATGTCAACTTTCCCAGTCCTCGAGGCGGCGCGAATAAAGAGCGTGCTTTCATGATGGATTCCTCTCCAATAATCGGTGCGGCATTTGCTACCGTGCATTACTTTTCCCGGCGAAACTCTATCATAGCACCGGAAAATTGGAAGCGATTTGACCGGATTCTGGCGCCGTCAGGCGCAACACGCGAAATTACTTTTATCGAAACAGATCCAGGTTAATGCTTTCGGCCATGGCCCGATAGCCAGCGTCGTTGGGGTGCAGATTGTCTTCCGTGAAGTCTGGCCTGATTTGGTTCGGATTTGCAGGGTCCTGCACAACTGAATCAAATTCGATTACACCATCAAACTCGCCACTGTTACGAATAAAATCGTTGACCTGCATGCGCACCGAATTTCCTGCATCGGTGTAATAAGCAGCGCCCTCATAAGGAAGCAGTGTGGCGCCAATTATCTTGATGCCGCGGGCATGGGAGCGATCGATAATCTGACGGTATCCGGTAATAATCTGGTCTGCGCTGATGAGCTCTCCCGCGCGGGATGACATGCCGATATCGTTGATGCCTTCCAGCAGGATGATGTGACTGACATTGCTCAGTGCCAGTACGTCGCGCTCAAAGCGCGCCTGCAAATTCTGCCCGAAAGTTGGACTCGCCTCGGTGGTCACCCGATTGCCGCTAATACCGGCATTCACCACCGCAAAGTCTTCGATATTTTGATCCCGATACAGGCGGTGGGCGAAATGATTTGGCCAGCGCTGGTTGGCGCTGTCTGTTGAGCCCCAGCCATCGGTAATCGAATCGCCCAGCGTCACTATCGCGCTGGTTGGAGCTGCCGCAACTACATCTATGGCGGTAAGTAATGGCCAGCCAGAAGACTCTTGGGCTATTGGCAATATGCTGGCATCGACATGATTGCCACTGGTCGAAATATAGTTGGTTTCATTAGACAATGCGTGGGTCGTGATGAAGCCGGTATTGTCCGGCAGGTAAAGGCTCACAGCTAGATTGACAGAGGCGGGCACGTCAAGCTCAATCGGGTCGCTGATCACTGTCGCCCAGCGCGGAATGGTAAGCGAGTTTTGTCCTGAAAAGGTAATTAACCTGCTGCTCCCCGGTTCTATGCCCGCGCCGGCGGACTGACGGGCGATGGAGATTGCCCCTACTTTAAGGTTGCCATCGCCGTGGGTATTCGACAGCCTCAGGCGCAGGGCTTGGCCGCCAACACTGGTGTGCACGATGAGTCTGACGGTCTGATTTTCAAGAGTCGCATCGCTGGCCCCCTCGGGAGGCAAGGTGCTGGGACTTGTGGTCCAGGTGGTCACCCAGCCCGGATGGTTCTGGGGTACCTGCGCCAAGCCCCCTGGCATCGTACAAAACAGCAGGAGAATCAGCAGTGCTGATAACAGGACAGGGAAACTCTTCCGGATATCAGGTAACAGTCGTGCTGCTAATTGATTTCCGCTAGTGGAGTTAATCAGTTTGATCATACCGGTGGTCCTTGTATCTGTTCGCGTTCAGCGCTTTATTTTTCGGTAACCTGGAAGATGACCGCAATAATAGCGGTACTCCATAAACATTGCGACGGGAGAGCTGTCCATAAATCCGCTGGTTAAATTGATTAACAGGTTCAGGAAATAGATGGCATGCGCGCCAGCCCTTGATAAAATTCACCCATGGAATTTCTTCCCGCTATTGAAATGGAAAAGCCCCCCTATACGCCCGTCACCGCTTCGGTCATCTGGCTCCATGGGCTGGGCGCAGATGGCAATGACTTTGCCTCGCTCGTTCCGCAGTTGGAACTGACGGAGAGCTACGGTATCCGCTTCGTGTTTCCCCATGCACCTGAAATTCCGGTCTCCATCAATAATGGATACCGCATGCCGGCCTGGTACGATATTTTCAGTTTTGATATTGATCGAGACCTGGACGATTCCCAGTTACTGGAGTCGGCCTCCAGGATTCAGGACCTCGTGGATCGCGAAATCGAGCGCGGCGTGGACAGCCGGCGCATTATCCTGGCCGGTTTTTCCCAGGGCGGGGCCGTGGCATATCAGGCGGGTCTGAGTTATGCGGAGCCTCTGGGTGGAATCCTTGCGCTTTCCACCTATTTTGCGACTGCCAACCAGATCAGAATCAGTTCCAACAACTTGAAAATACCTATTCTGATTTGTCACGGGACCCATGACTCCGTGGTTCCCGAGGTGCTCGGCAAACGCAGTGAGTCGACGTTGCAAAGTCTCGGGCTGAATCCGGAGTACAGGACTTATGACATGGAGCATGCCGTTTCACCCGCGGAGATTGCGGATGTTTCGGCCTGGCTTCAAAGAGTGTTAGGTGAGTGAAGCCCATGCTTATGACATTACTTAACGGGTTCTGGGATCTCGTTATCGAAAGCGCCCCCTGGTTGCTGCTCGGATATTTGCTGGCCGGAATCATAAGACAGGTAATTCCCGGGAGCTGGGTTGAAAAACAGCTCGCCGCCCCCGGAGTCGCTTCAGTGGTCAAGGGTGCCGTGATCGGGGCGCCGCTTCCGTTGTGTTCCTGTGGTGTGATTCCCACTGCTCTTGCTATCCGCAAGTCCGGAGCATCGAAAGGTGCGACCGCTTCATTTCTGGTGGCCACGCCGGAAACCGGAGTCGATTCCATCTCCTACTCCTACGCAATCCTGGGGCCACTTTTTGCCATTGTGCGGCCTATCGGTGCGCTGCTCAGCGCGGTTACTGCGGGGCTACTGGTACGGGCGATGGATAGCGAAGACAACCTGGTTGACGAGCAGCAATTGGGCGGCTGCTGCGGCGCTGAAAAAACGGAGCCCGACCAGTCAGCCTGTTGCAATGACGAGAAGGCCGAATCGATGGAGTCAGGCTGCTGTAGGGCGGAAAAAGTGCAATCTGTGCAAACGGGACTTGGGAAAAAGCTGGTTTCTGCATTGCAGTATGGTTATGGTCGTATGATTTCCGATACTGCTAAATGGCTGACTATCGGCCTGATCGCAGCAACTTTCATAACCACTTTTGTGCCCGAATCATTTTTTCTGCAGTGGGGCGACGGATTGCTGGCCATGGTGATCATGGTAATTATCGGATTGCCTATGTATATCTGCGCCACTGCTTCTACGCCGGTTGCAGCCAGCCTGTTGTTTGCTGGAATTTCGCCGGGAGCCGCTCTGGTTTTCATGCTGACCGGTCCGGCTACAAATATCGCCACGATGGGCGTGATCAAGGAACAGCTGGGTATTCGCTCCCTAATAGCTTACCTGATCGGCGTTATCTTCATTGCGATACTGTGCGGACTGACCCTTGATCTGGCCGTTTCGGTATTTGGATGGTCATTGCAGTTGCAGGTGATTGAGGATGGAAAAAGCTGGCCTTTCTGGAGGCAGTTGGCTGCCGTCGCGCTCTCACTGCTGGTACTCCGGGTCTCGATTCAGTCACTGCTGGACAGGATGCAGAACAGACAAGTGCAGGGTAAAGAAGGAAGAATTGACAGGAACAACAAGAAGGTGCCCCAGGTGACAGGGTAGATGGTCCGGGTGCTGACAACCTGTCCGGCGTCCTGTCCAGAGCGTGTCAATAACGACCTGATTACAAGTACGGGGGGCAGATGCTCAGGAAATTATTAATTGGTCTTGCCGGATTTCTGGCGCTATTAATTCTGGTAGTCGCCATATTACTGATAACCACCAATCCCGAGCAGCCGCCGAGTAGTTCGCCCAGCGCCCAATGGCTGCAGCCAGGTCCCTACCAGGTTGGCTCCGCAGAGCTGGTATTTACTGATACCACCAGGTCAACCCCTGCCAACAGGGATTTTGCCGGCGCACCAAGCCGAACGCTTAATACCACCCTCTGGTATCCGCAAGATGCGCGGGGCGAGTTGCCACTCGTGCTGCATAGCCATGGGCTCGTGTCCTCCCGCTCGGATTTACAGTACATGGCCCGGCATCTGGCCAGTCATGGTTACGTGGTGGCTTCGGCCGATTATCCTTTGAGCAATGGCGGCGCTCCGGGTGGACCAACGCCCGCGGACGTGGTCAATCAGCCGGCCGATGTATCATTTCTCATAGACTCGGTGCTGTCCCTGGTGGGCGAAAGCAAGCCTTTCGACGGAGTTATCGATCTGCAGCGAATCGGATTGACTGGATATTCCCTGGGTGGTCTGACTGCCACGCTCGCCACATTTCATCCAAGCCTGCGGGATTCGCGGGTCAAGGCGACGGTCTCCATTGCCGGTCCGGCGGCGATTTTCACGGATGTTTTTTACGAGTCCACAGACACGCCATTTCTGATGATAGCGGGCACTGCCGATGCGCTCGTTAACCACCAGGCTAATGGAATGCCGATTCCAGCAAGAGTCTCGAATGGAGAACTGCTGAGTATTCTTGGGGGCACACACCTCGGTTTTGCCGCGCTGGCTGAACCGATCATGCGTTTCATAGATGATCCTGATTCTCTGGGATGCGCTGCTGTCCTGGCTACCCTCAGTGACACATCAACGAATGACGTCTTCAGGCAGCTGGGGAGCGCTGATGAGGGAGTGGTGGTCACCGATAACATACCCGATATCTGCGATATTTTGCCGAATGAACGCCCGGTTCACGCTGGCCGCCAGCAAATGATCACGACTATTGCCGTACTGAGCTTTTTCGAGTCTGTGTTCGCCCCTGAAATGAGCGACAGACTTTCCGCTCGCTCTCAGCTGGCCACTGATCTGGAGCAGGACTTTCCGGAGGCGCGCTTTACCGATTAGTTTCGCGGTCTGCCCAGCGGTGGTGGCCCGGTAGAAGGCTGCATCACTTCGAGGGCAAGAGCGGCACGTTCCAGCCGATAGACATAATCCTCTACGGTCATGCATTGACGGCGGCGGATGTAGGTGCTGGTCTGCTTCTCCTCAAAGCAATAGACTTTCTCCATCAAGGGCTTGCCAATATTGTAGACGTAGATTTCTTCTTCCGTCATACGCATAAAATTGGGCCTGGGACCGGTATTGCAGGCAACCACCAGAAGCAGGGTCGGGATCAGCAATAAACGATACGTGTTCATGGATTTCTCACAATATTCAGGCTAACGATCCAGTGATATCACTAAACGGCCAGTTTGTTAAG
>Ga0181587_10004729_pt1 | contig 11189 bp, 9 predicted proteins | sample 071ome_27_FD_132463 | JGI IMG/M metagenome (GOLD analysis project Ga0181587, IMG submission 132463) | Coastal salt marsh microbial communities from the Groves Creek Marsh, Skidaway Island, Georgia - 071409AT metaG (megahit assembly) | ecosystem: Environmental > Aquatic > Marine > Intertidal zone...
AAAACTTTACACCCTTCTGTCCATTTATCTAATAAGTATTCATTTATCTAAGCTAGTCAGAGTCTCAATATGACTAAAATAGAGGATATGAACTTCCTGAAGGTTGAAGAAGAAATCAGGTCAAGTTTTTAGATTTACTAAATAGTGGATAAGTCGATCACAAAACGATACTTTACATCATTGTTTTGCATTCTTTCATAGGCTGAATTGATTTGATCCATACGAATAACCTCCACTTCAGAAAGTATATTGTTTTGACCGCAGAAATCTAACATTTGCTGTGTTTCTGCAATTCCTCCGATTAGGGATCCAGCGAGCGATCTCCTGCCAAAAATCAGCTGAGCTGCATTCACTTGGCTAAGCGGTTCTACTGCACCAACTACGCACATCGTGCCATTGGTTTTGAGGAGCTCAAGATAGGGAGTGAGGTCGTGATTTACTGGAATCGTATTTAAAAGAAAGTCATAGCTGCCCGAATTCTTTGCGATAGACTCTGGGCAATTTGAAAGAAGCACCTCGTCGGCACCCAAAAGTCGTGCGTCTTCCCCTTTTTGTTCCGTTGAAGTAATCATGGTGGTATGAGCACCAAGAGCGTGGGAAAATTTAACTCCCATGTGACCAAGCCCTCCAAGTCCTATAATCCCCACTTTGCTGTTGGGCCCAATGCCCCAGTTCATTAAGGGAGAGTAGGTGGTAATCCCTGCACAAAGGAGTGGAGCGATACCAGGACCGCTCAGTGTATCGGGAACTTTAAGAACAAACGATTCCTGAGCGACTATGGACTGAGAGTAACCCCCATAAGTGAAGCCCTCAGGATCTTGGGTTTCAGAGTTGTAAGTGGCAGTGAATCCACTCAGGCAGTACTGCTCGAGGCCTTTTTCACAATTTGAGCAACTCCCGCAAGAATCAACAAGACAGCCAATCGCTGCAATGTCTCCTTCCTTAAATTTGGTGACTTCTTTTCCAACTTCCGTAACTCGGCCAACGATTTCATGTCCTGGAACAACAGGGTAATGAGTCATTCCCCAATCGTTATTCACAAAATGTATATCGGTGTGACAAACCCCACAGTGTTCGATATCCATTTTCACATCTTCAGGACCTACGGGACGGCGTTCAATTGTGGTAGCAGAGATCCGTGCTTTTGGTTCAGTTGCGGAATAAGCTTTTATTTCAGTCATAGGATTCGATCCAATCAGTAACTCGATGTAAAGCAAACCATGAAGAACTCTATTTTTCCGTTTAGTTCGGCCAATATGCCGACCGATCGGAAGATCTGAAAAGATTTAAGCAGAGGCAAGCTTACCAAAAGATTCTATTTCTTGAACGATAGAACGAACTTCGGATCTTAGCTCAGTTATTTTATCCTTGGATAAATCCATTTTATCACGAATAGCGGTTTGCAATTCCTTGTGTATTTCGGAAAGACGATCCCCTAATTTTTCAAGTTTTACAGTAGCTTGTTCAATAAGCTCATTGCTTTTGTTTTGGGCCGCTTGGAATGTGGATAGCTTTTTTTCGACAATTCGAGACATCTCTTTAGTCTCTGCGAGCAGAATTTTCTCGTTTGGCACTCGTTTGAGTTTACTAGTTAAACCAAGCCTAGAAAGACTCCAAATGATCCACTTGGAGGGATCTAGCTGCCAGGGTTTGACGCCATTCCGATAATCCCAAGCAAATTCATGGTGGTAGTTATGGTAGCCTTCTCCCATAGTGAATATTGCGGCAATCCAACTGTCTCTGGCGGAATGATCCGTGGAGTAGGGCTGCTTGCCGATCATATGGCAGAGAGAATTGATACAAAAGGTGGCATGTTGTACCATGACCACACGGGCAACACCAGGAATGAGAAAACCGCCAATAGCACCAACATGTGGCGATAGATTAGCCGAGTAAACAGCGTAATAATATCCAATCAAGGTAGGAGCGATAAAGCTGACTGTAAAAGAAATAGGATGAACCCATTTGTGCTGCCAGGCCACTAATTTATCATTGTATAAGTCGCTGACATTGTTAACAGGTTGCTCCGGTTTGAGTTTAAACATCAACCAACCCATATGAGCCCAGAAAAAACCTTTAGTAATATCGTAGGGATCATCATCTGTATCCACATGTTTGTGGTGTTTTCTATGCTCTGAACTCCACCAAATAGCTGAGTTTTCAAATGCGGCTGCTCCAAACAACAGAACGTAAAGTTTAACGGGCCATTTAGCTTGGAAGGCTTTGTGGGAGAAGAGGCGATGGTAACCAACAGTTATGCTCATACCCGTTGAGATGTAAAAGAAAAGGAACACCCCGAAGAGGAACCAATCCCATCCATAAGACCATAAATAATAGGGAACAGCAGTAACGGTGAGTAAAGCCGTGAAAATAAGAAAACCACTCGTGATCCATTCCACTCGATTGAACGGTATATTTCTAAACATAGAGAATATGTTAAGGGTATTTCGTAAAAAGGCGAATCTTAAAGCAAATCCCTAATGCATTACATGAGGACGGAATTAAGCTTATTTACAGAAATTCGTTGATAGAATTTAAATTCACTTTAGAGGTTAGTTGTAGCTATATTTTAATCTATTATTGAAACTAAATTTCCTTCCCTGTTTTTCTAAGAAATCAACTAACACTCAATTATGAATTCATCTATTCACCTTGTATTTATTTTTTCATTCTTGCTTTTCTTTTCTTCCTGCTCACTTACAGAGATTGGTAGTGCCATAAAAAGCAAGGCAATCGAGGGATCAGACTATATAATTGATAAATCCAAAGGAGCCTATGAGTATTCCAAGGCAGCTCTCGGAGTCGAAGAAGAGCCTGACGATCCAAAAATTTTATCTTTGAAGGGAAAAAAAGGCCCTGGTAAAGGAAAAACCGTCGTCCTAGTTTCTGGAGATGAAGAATACCGTACCGAAGAAAGTATGCCGATGCTTGCCAAAATCCTGGCTGAAAAGCATGGATTTACCTGTAAAGTTCTTTTTTCCTGGGACTCTACAGGAACTTACATCGACCCAGACAACCACAAAGGGGTAAGAGGCTGGCACTATTTGGATAATGCTGACCTGATGATTATCGGCACCCGGTTCCGTGACCCCTCAGAGGAAGATGCCAAACATATAACTAAGTTCCTTGATGACGGAAAACCAGTAATTGGGATTCGGACATCTACTCATGGGTTCAAATGGTTAAACGATCGTTCTTTCGGGAATAAGATTACTTTCAAGGAATTTGGTCCCAAAATTATGGGTGAAGGTTGGGTGAGTCACCACGGAAAGCACAAAATCCAGGGAGCCAGGGGTGTCGTGGAACTGGCTAATGCCAATCATCCTATTCTCCGCAGTGTGAAAGATGTATTTGGCCCATCCGATGTTTACGGAATCAATGCGTTAACGGCTAATGATACTATTCTACTCCGTGGTCAGGTCACCGAAAACCTTAATCCAAAATCCAAGCCTGTTCGCAATAAAAACAAGCCGATGCAACCACTGGCCTGGCTACATCCCTATGATTCACCGAGTGGTACCAAAGGTATGACCTTTTGCACTACCATGGGGGCATCTGTGGATTTGGTTAGCGATGATTTACGAAGATTGATTGTTAATGCAACTTATCACCTTACAGGTCTTGATGTACCAGCCAAAGCGGATGTAGACTATGTGGATCCTTTTTATCCATCCTTTTATGGTTTCCTAAAAGATAAAAAGGATTACTGGAAAAATAAGGATATGCAACCTGCTGATTATGGATTAGGTCAAGTTCCTACTGCGGTTGATCCCAAAGGTACTCCTACCTGGCCTTTTAGACCTATACCTGGAAAGTAATCAGTACGCATTCTCCCTTTTTGCTGTCATTGGCGTGGGAGGTTATTCATTCGCTACAACTGTTTAATGAATACAACAGAAATCATACTTGTTAGGCATGGGGAAACGGAGTGGAACTTAAGCGGTCGTTGGCAGGGACATGCCGATTCGGCTTTAAGTAAACGTGGGGTGTCCCAAGCCGAATTTCTTGGTAAAAGAATAAAGAGCATGCCCGTTGATGCAGTTTATTCAAGTGATCTTGAACGGGCTATGCATACTTCACGCTTAGCTGGTGTTTCAAGCCATTGGGATGCATTACCGATGGCTGAACTCAGGGAGAGAGGTCTTGGAGTTTTAGAGGGCATGACAACCAGTGAAATGCAAAGTAAGCAATCGGATGTTTACCACCAGTTTCTTAACAATGGTCCAGAATACCAACCGCCAGGAGGTGAAAGCTTTCAACAGTTTTTTGATCGTTGTTCGAATGCCGTAGAGAACCTTGTGGACATGCATCCTGGTAAAAAAATTCTATGTTTCACTCATGGTGGTGTATTGGGGGTAATTTTTAGAAAAGTACTCAATCTTGGTCTTGATGTTGAAAGAAATTTTCTTCTTCTCAATTGTTCGATTAATAGAATACAAAAATCGAATGGTAAATGGCACTTGGTTAGTTGGGGGGATGTTGCTCATTTACAAGAACTTGGTTCTTTGGATGACTCTTAGGCAAGAGCCTTAACTTATAATACCTTCTGCCATACAGCAGAGATTTAGCTTCCTTAATAATAATTTTATAACAAAATTGTAGAAATATTTGATAAATTTAACTTTTTGTTATATTTTTTATACATGAGGATTAAAGACAAAGAAGTATTGGAGGAGTACAGATTTCACTTCCATTTTGGTGATTCTCATGATGTTTCTGACCGGTATTTTCTTGCCCATGATACTCGTGAAGCCAGAGAAATGTTCGAATATGCCTGTAGTAAGAGACAAATATCTCCAGAAGTTGACCGGGTGGAAAAGTGGAATCGATGGTCTGAAAAGTGGGAAGATATTACAGTTCTTGCCACAGATCATTTATTGAACTGAGTTGGTACTTGGTAATCTGCTCCCGTAGCAGTCGGGAGCAGTTTTACCTACAGATTCTGCTATTTTTAAATTTCGTCACCCTCATGCGTAATCCTTTAGTTAGATGCATCTAACGCTCGTTTCTGAAGGAAGTTAAGAATTCTTTTTTATACCAAGTTGTATACCGAATAGGGAAATATGGTTTTTACCTTTAAACGAGTAACCGATACCATTTGTAAGTATGGTTATGTCCTCAGCTGCAAAACAGCCCTCTAATTTCTCCATAGAATCCGATCGTTCATCCAATCTTGGACCACGTGCTGGTAAATTGATTTTACCCATGGGCACAGTTTTCACCCCAGTCTTTATGCCTGTTGGCACACAGGCTACTGTGAAGGGTACATTGCCAAGAGATTTGAAGGATGTGGTAAAAGCTCCGATTATTTTGGGTAATACTTACCATCTAAGCCTACGACCCGGTGTTGACATTGTTCGGCAAGCTGGAGGGTTGTCAAACTTCATGAATTGGGGCGGACCCGTTCTTACTGATAGTGGAGGCTTTCAGGTATTTAGTCTTTCCAAGCTAAGGAAAATTAGCGATGAGGGAGTAAATTTCCGATCTCACTTGGATGGGCGGGAGATTTTTCTTGGTCCCCAAGAGGCAGTTAAGATCCAGGATGGTCTGAAGTCTGACATTGCCATGTGCCTAGATGTTTGTCCTGCTGCAAATGATAGCAGGGATTTGGTAGAAAGTGCAGTTGCCCGTACTACATTGTGGGCAAAAGGTTGTCAGGATGCATGGAAACAAAGTACCGGTCCCCAAGAGGGGAGAAACCTGTTCGGAATTGTTCAGGGTGGACGATTTGAAGATTTGCGACACAAATCAGCTGAGGAATTAGTTGATCTCAATTTTCCTGGCTATGCAGTGGGTGGTGTAAGTGTTGGAGAGACCGAAGAGGAAATGCTTGAGCAGGTAAGCTGGACAACCTCTGTTTTACCTTTTGACAAGCCAAGGTATGTCATGGGAGTGGGAACTCCCACCCAACTATTAAAGATGGTTGGAATGGGGGCGGATATGTTTGACTGTGTGATGCCCAGCCGTGCAGCCCGTCATGGTATGGCTTACACTTCGCGTGGTACTTTAAATCTGCGAAACGAGAAGTATAAAGATGACTTCAGTCCACTTGATGAAATTTCTGACTGTCCGGTCTCTCATCAATTTTCAAAGTCTTATCTTCGGCATCTTATCCAGGCTAAGGAATCTTTGGCTGGTACTATCCTCACTTTGCATAACCTGCGATTTTTTGTCTCTCTTATGGAGGATGCAAGAGAGCATATTCTTAAGGGAGATTATGAAAGTTGGTCATCTCGTTGGATTGCTGATTATGAAGCTGGGGCTTAGTCTTGACTCTCTTACCACGATGAAGCATTTTCAAACCCTTGCCCTCGGGCATCTAGGTCGGGCCGTAGCGCAGTCTGGTAGCGCACTACGCTGGGGGTGTAGGGGTCGTGAGTTCAAATCTCACCGGCCCGACCAATTTTTCACATCTTTATCCCCTAAAAAGAAGGGTTTTCAAATCCTCACTATCTGCTAGAAAGTACCTTTGCACAATTTATGAAAACTCTAGTAACAGGTGGAGCCGGTTTTCTCGGTAGTCACATTTGCGAGCGTCTGCTTGATCAAGGACACGAGGTCATTTGCCTGGATAATTTTTTTACCGGCAGTAAAAGGAATATCGCACATTTGTGCGGTCATGAAAATTTTGAATTGATGAGGCATGATGTAATCGACCCCTTTAAGGTAGAAGTCGATCGCATTTACAATATGGCATGCCCCGCCTCGCCCGTTCATTATCAATTCAACCCGATTAAGACGGTTAAAACATCGGTGGTGGGTGCCATTAATTGCTTAGGCTTGGCAAAGCGGGTGGGTGCCCGAATCCTCCAGGCATCAACATCCGAGGTTTATGGAGACCCTGAAGTTCACCCCCAACCTGAGAGTTATCGTGGAAACGTTAATCCTATCGGATTGCGTGCATGCTATGATGAAGGCAAGCGTTGTGCAGAAACCTTGTTCTTTGACTATCATCGTGAAAATAAAGTTGATACCCGAGTGGTACGCATTTTCAATACCTATGGTCCCAGAATGGCCCCAGATGATGGTAGGGTAGTATCCAATTTCATTGTTCAGGCCCTTAAGGGAGAAGATCTTACGATCTATGGTGACGGCTCGCAAACCCGGTCCTTTTGCTATGTTGATGACTTGGTTGAGGCAATTCTTAGGGCAATGGAGCAGGAAGAGACCGTCGGACCAGTCAATATTGGGAATCCGGTTGAGTTCACTATTCGTGAACTAGCTGAACAGGTGTTGGCAAAAGTAGATTCCTCCTCAAAGCTTATTGAAATGCCCTTACCCTCGGATGACCCCACCCAAAGAAAACCCGATATTTCACTTGCGAAACAAGTGCTTGACTGGGAACCAAAGGTCTCATTGTCCGAAGGGTTGGAGCGTACGATTCCTTACTTCCGGGAAGCAATTTCCTAATAGGGGTAGATTGGTTTTACTTCCTTTTCGCTTATGAGTTTATTTTCCCCTTTCAAATCGATCATCCAGTCCCTTAAGGGGCGGCAATATCGAAAATTTATTAAAAGCTGTGCTCCAGTGGTTGCGAAAATCAATGAGGTTGAAAAGGGACTGCAAAGCTTAACCGATGATGAACTACGAGCTAAAACGAGTGAGTTCATGCAAAGATATAAGGATGGGACCAGCTTGGATGATCTTCTCCCTGAAGCCTTTGCCGTGGTCAAAAATGGTGCCCGCAGGCTGTGCGGGAAAACCATACAGGTTTGCGATCAACCGATTGAATGGCAGATGGTTCACTATGATGTGCAGCTCATTGGAGGAATGGCCTTGCATGAACGTCATATTGCAGAAATGGCAACGGGTGAGGGCAAGACTCTGGTATCCACTTGTCCGTTATATTTAAATGCTCTGTCGGGCCAGAATTGCCAATTGGTTACAGTAAACGACTATCTGGCCCGGCGAGATTCTCACTGGATGGGGGCTTTGTTTGAATTTCTCGGGCTTACAGTGGGTTGTATTCAAAATAGTATGCCAGCTGCCGAACGCCGTGAAATGTACGGAAAAAATATAACTTACGGAACGGCGTCTGAATTTGGATTTGATTATTTGCGAGACAATGGCATGGCCACGAGTCAGGAAGACCAAGTACAGCGTGATCACTTCTTTTGTATTATTGATGAGGCTGACTCCATTTTAATCGATGAGGCGAGGACACCATTGATTATATCTGGTCCTATGAGGGAAGACCACCCTTTGCCTTTTAACGAGATGAAGCCATTGGTCACTAAATTGGTGGATGCCCAAGTCCGCCAGTGCAACCGATTGGCAGAGGATGCCAAGCGAACACTGACTTCGGAAGAATCCGATGAAGATGCACTTGATGAGGCAACTGCGAAACTCTATCAGGTAAAGCGAGGTTTACCGACGCACCGTCAATTCATGCGAATGATGGAGGATGCTAAGATAAGGAAGCGGTTTGAGAAGTTTGATTTGGAAATGAATTCAGATTACAACAAGGAACGGGCTCATAAACTCAAAGAAGAGTTGCACTATGTAATCGACGAGAAGAACCAGCAGGCAGATCTTACTGAATTGGGCAGGGGATTGATCAGTCCTAGTGATCCTGAAGGTTTTGTCATTCCTGACTTGGCCACCACTTATGTAGAAATTGATCGTAAGAAAACTTTAACGGATGAGGAAAAACGAAAAGAGCGTGAGCAGGCAGAAATTGACTTTCAGGTAAAGAGCGAGCGTATTCACACCATTTCCCAGCTTCTTCGTGCCTATGCATTGTATGAAAAGGATAAAGAATATGTGGTTCAGGGAGGGAAGGTGATGATTGTGGATGAAAATACCGGTCGTTTAATGCCTGGTCGCCGTTGGAGCAATGGGTTGCATCAGGCGGTTGAATCCAAAGAGGGTGTGCAAATTGAAAAGGAAACTAAGACCTATGCCACGATCACGATTCAGAATTACTTTCGTATGTATGATAAGTTGGCTGGAATGACCGGTACTGCCGAGACAGAAGCTGGAGAATTTCATGATATCTATCGTCTTGGCGTGATGGTAATTCCAACTCACCGAAAGTGTGTACGTGAAGATTTAAATGACCTGATGTTCAAGGGTAGGCGTCAAAAATACAATCAGGTACTTGAAGATTTATCTGAGGCGCACAAGCGTGGACAACCCGTGCTCATCGGCACGGCATCGGTAGATTCATCTGAAGTTTTTAGCCGCATGCTCAAACGGGCAAAAATCCGCCACACAGTTTTGAATGCCAAGTTTCATGAGAGAGAAGCAGAGATTGTTGCCCAAGCTGGACAGCAGGGAGCCGTTACAATTGCCACAAACATGGCGGGAAGAGGAACCGATATTAAGCTTGGAGAGGGTGTAAAGGAATTGGGCGGTCTTTTGGTTCTTGGTACTGAGAGACATGAGTCTCGTCGGATTGATCGACAGTTACGCGGTCGCTGTGCCCGTCAGGGAGATCCAGGTGCTTCCCGTTTTTATGTCTCTTTGGAAGATGATTTGATGCGTTTATTTGCCAACCAGGGGGCACTTTCCAAGATGCTTGAGAAATCGTTTGGAGATGATGAAATGCTTGAGCATGGCACCTTGGACTGGTCTATTCAGAACGCACAGAAAAAGGTGGAGCAGCAAAATTATTCCATCCGTAAACGACTTCTTCAATACGATGATGTTTTAAACCGTCAGCGGGAGATCGTTTATTCTATCAGAAATGATGTTTTGCTGGATGATGAACCAGGCAAAATACTTCTTGAATTAGTTGAAGAAGAAGTGGAGGAACGCTTCGCTGCGATGCCGGAGGCTGAATTTAGTGCTTCTAAACTCGAGGAGATGCCTGAGGTAGAATCCTTGGTTGCGTCCTGGATAAATGTTACTTTTCCACTCAATCTTTCCGCTTCTGAGTTTGTCGGTCTTGGCGAAGAGGGATGCCGGAAATTACTTTTGGAAAAAATTCATCAAGCCTATGAAGGTAAGAGGAAGCTTGAGGATCCTGAACAAATTCAAAGTTTGGAGCGCTATGTGGTTGTTAATGCAGTAGATGTTCATTGGCAGGATCACCTTACCGAGATGGAAGAACTTCGCCGTAGTGTAGGCCTTCGCGGTTATGGACAGAAAGATCCTTTAAGCGAGTATAAAAGCGAGGCATTCCGGGCATTTGAAGAAATGATGGGGTCGATGCGTTCAGAAGTTTGTACTGGTATGTTTCGTGCAGCCACGAACCTTGCAGCCTTTGAGAATATGTTAAATACCCTGAGTAAATCAGCCAAGTCAACGGGCCCAGATTCTGGTCCATCCGCAGGTTTTGACCGCTTCTCTCCTCAATCTTCCTCCGCTCCATCACCCGATGAGCAATCTTCAGCACCTACTATTGCTCCCGTTGTTCGCGATGCCCCCAAGGTTGGGAGGAACGATCCCTGTCCTTGTGGGAGTGGAAAGAAATATAAAAAGTGTTGTGGCGTTGGTGCTTCTTCTTAAGGAGTGGATATACCTCCCCTTGCTTTCTATTCCAAAGAGATCGCCAGATCCGTCCATTGTTTGACCAGAATCTTTTCTGGTCGAAGGGTGGGGCAGATATTTTGCCGTTTTAACCATACATTCATACAGTCCTGTATCCTTTTACTTTCATTTTTTATCAGGCTGCCCAATTGTTTTCTTCGTTGGGTGAAAATGCGCCGGATCAACATCCGAACATCTTTGGGGAAGGGATAGGGCTTGGCTAGTTTATCCATTCTAAGCAAAACAGATGAGACTGCTGGAGCCGGATGAAAGCATTGCCCGGATACCTGGTGTGTTCCTGCCTCTTGAAAGCAGGCCTGAAGAAAAATAGACAGGGCGTTGAAGGCTTTCGTCCCGGGTTGGGCGAGCATGCGGTCGGATGCTTCTTTTTGTAACATCATAACCATGCGTTCGGGCAATTGCATCGAACCGAGGAGTCCTTCCATCCATGCCGAGGAAATTGCGTAAGGCAGGTTGGCCACCACGGCATAACGATCGATAGAGCTTGGAAGGTTACCCAAGGGTTTTTTTACCGCATCTTCACGCAAAAGGTTTAACTGTCCGCTTTGAATTTGAGAATCGAAATGCTTTTGTAGGTGAGCTTCCAACCTTCGATCAATCTCGACTGCGTAGACTGGATGTCCAAGATCAAGCAGTTGTCCGGTCAGGGTACCTAGACCCGGTCCGATTTCAAGAACGGGTAAGTCCTTCGGAAG
>Ga0181587_10004734_pt1 | contig 11183 bp, 11 predicted proteins | sample 071ome_27_FD_132463 | JGI IMG/M metagenome (GOLD analysis project Ga0181587, IMG submission 132463) | Coastal salt marsh microbial communities from the Groves Creek Marsh, Skidaway Island, Georgia - 071409AT metaG (megahit assembly) | ecosystem: Environmental > Aquatic > Marine > Intertidal...
ATATATAAAAAATTCAATTTTTTATTTTTTGAAAAATTTGAATTATATTAATTATATTATAATGTTTAAATATAAATAATAATTTAATTTGTAATGAATTTGAATAATACAAATTGTTTGAATGTTGATGATAAAAAGAAATTTAATATATTGATATGTAATAAGTTAAATATATTAAAATTAAAAATTAAAAATTTAATAAAGGATAAAATATTGAAAGAAGATTATAGTTTACCAGGTTTGTATTATGATATTAATATTATTTTTGAAAAAACATTAGATGATTTTAAAGAATATAATACAGAAAATATTTTGGAAACTCACATTGAAGATTTTTTAAATTTAGAAGATATTAATAATGATGATAATGATGAAGACAAAAAATTAGAAGAAGAAAGAGAAAATATTATAACTTATATAAATAATAATTTATCTGATACATCATTAGATACATCATCTGATATATCATCAGATTAATTAAAAATATTAGAATTTATTTTTCTGCTAATTTATCAAATAAAGTTTTTTTCTCTTTTTTTTTAAATCCACTTATAATATTTATTATTAACACAGATATACTTATACCTAAAATACAAAATGCAATTAACCAACTCATATATATACAATTAGATTTTGGGCTCAATTTTTTTTTATATAATTCATTTATTTGGGTTCTACTTAATAAAGTTTCATTTCTTGAAAATACATTACCTTTTTCTGCTACTAAATCTTTTTTATCAAATAAATGAAAATTAAAATTTAAACAATTAATAGTATATAATGATAAAATCGCAACTAATATTAAAAGTATTATAGAAATCCATTGTCTTATAGAAAAATTATATTTTCTAACAATTTCACCAGTGTCATTATCATATTGTTTTTCTGGTGTTAATATTATAGCAAATAATATAATGTATCCAAACAAAGCTATAAAAGTTGGATAATAAAAATTAAAATTCATTTTCATTTTTTATTTAATAGAATAATAAAATAAAAATTTGATTTAAAAAAAAATTTAATTAATTATTTATTTTTATAAAAATTAAAGTTTATAGTAGTTGTGATAATGGGGATTCCATATTATTTCAAAAAAATAACTGATGAATATCCTGATGTTATACAAACTAAAGATAGTTTATTTAATAATAAATTAATTAATTATTTATTTTTAGATTTTAATTGTTGTATATATGGTTGTGTTAATGATTTAATTAAAAATGAAATAGAATATAAAAATAACAAAGAATTTGAGAAAGATTTAATTAAAAAAGTTTTAGAATATATTGATAAAATATTTGATTATATAAAACCTAAAGAACTTTTTTACATATCTATAGATGGAATTCCTCCTAGAAGTAAAATGATACAGCAAAGAAATAGAAGATATATGAAATATTGGAAATTAAATAAATTACCTAATAAAAAAAATATTTATGAATGGGACACAAATGCTATTAGTCCTGGTACAGAATTTATGAATCAATTATCTATAAATATTAAAAACAAAATAGAAACTGAAGATAAATTTAAAAAAATTATAAGTATTTTATCGGATAGTATAGAAGAAGGAGAAGGTGAATTTAAAATATTTAATTATATTGATAATAATTATTCAAAATTATTTAATGATAAAAGTTGTAATGAAATAGATAATAAACAATGTATAATATATGGATTAGATGCTGATTTAATTATGTTATCGATGTTAAATGCAGAAAAATTTCATAAATTAAAATTTTATTTATTAAGAGAGCCTTTATTTTTGGAGGTAAAAGATTATAATAATGATGATGTTCCTTTTATATTTTTAAATATTGAAAAATATATTAAAAATATTAAATTTTATTATAATGATTTTTTTCCGAATGAAAAGGAGAATATGATACAAAATTTTGTGTTTTTGTGTTTTTTCTTAGGAAATGATTTTGTACCTCATTTGTCTTATTTAAATTTTAAAAACGAAGGTTTAGAGCATTTATTATCCTGTTATAAAAGAACATCAATTTCATATAGTGATATTTATCCAAATATATTATTTATTGATAATTCTAATCAAAATGATGATGATAAAATAAAGATAAGTTATATGTTTATTAAATGTTTATTATCAGATTTAGCAAATGATGAAGAAAAAAATTTGGTTGAAATAAGTGAAAGTTTTTATAACAAAAAACCTTTTATTAAAAGATGTAAAAATGAGGAAGAATATAATTTACAAAAATTAGAATTATATCCATTATTTAATAAACCAGTAGATAAAATAATTATAGGAGATTTTGAATGGCAAAAAAGATATTATTTTTATAATTTCGATTTAAAAATTGGTAATAATCTAGATAATACAGATGATATTTGTTTAAATTTTCTTGAATCTATTGTTTTTACTTTTGAATATTATTTTTATAAAAGATATCACAAAACTTGGTTTTATCATTACAATAATACTCCTCTTATAAAAGACATCTTTAATTATCTTAATAATCAATTAATTTTACATAGTATTATGTTTTATAATACTGATAGTAATAATAATAATAATGATAATACTGATAACGATAATAATGATAATAATGATAATAGAAGTAATAATAGAAAATATGGTGATAATATAATGGATAATTATGAAATAAAAATAGAATATAATAAATTATATCCTGATATAGAAATAAATACAGAATTGCAGTTATTGATGATATTGCCTCCTCAATCAAGTAATATATTAACAAAAAGATGTCGTGAATTAATGAAAAATAAAAAATCTAGTATATATCATTATTTTCCTGTAAATTTTGATATAGAAATTAATTATAAATATTATTTATGGTTGTGTACTCCTATATTACCTTTTATTGATTTACAAAAAATTTATAATGTCTATAATAATTTAAAATAAAAATTAATTATTTAATTAATTAATTAAATAAAAATAAAAATTAATTAATTAATTAAATAAAAATTAATTAATTAATTAAATAAAAATAAAAATTAATTAATTAAATTAAAATAAAAATTAATTAATTAATTAATTAAATAATTTAAAATAAAAATTAATTAATTAATTAAATAAAAATTAATTAATTAATTAAATAATTTAAAATAAATATATTTTTAAGAAAAATTGATAATACATTTAGTAGGATTGTTATGTATTTGTATATTTTTAGTAATATTTTTTTGGATTGAATAATAAATAATTTTTTTTTTATTAATAACATTTTCTTTTTTTGTTAAAGAATAATTAAATATTCTTAACATTTGACGTAATATTGTAATACATTTTTGTATATTAAGATTATTTAAAAACATTTCATATTTACAAGGTAGATAATAGATAACTAGTTCAGGTAGTAAATTTTCTATTTTTTCTTTTGTTTTAAAATCAACTAAATCTTTTTTTGTAAATTTTTTTTTATCATTTAAATCTTTTAAGTTAAAACAATTAATTATTTTTAATACAAATTCTAAATCAGGTATTTCCTGATATAATTGAAATTTTTTTGATATTACTTTTTCTTTCAATTTATCTTCATTATTATTTTCATTTATTTTATTATTTTTATTTATTTCATTATTTTCATTTAATTGATTATTATTATTTAAATTAATATTATTTAAATTAATATTATTTAATTGTAAAATTTCATTAATTTCGGGTTCATTATCTGAAAATATAGAAGATAAAGTGGGTGAAGTATAATATATATTATTATTCATTTTAACTTAATTTTGTAAGATATTTTTGAAAATAAAATAAAAAATAATTTTATAATTTTCTTTGTTTTGAAATAATATTATAGAATGTATCTTCTGTTTTTTGTGTATTATTAAAATTACCTAAAATTCCTAATGTAAATTTATTCAAATCAAAAATAATATTTGAAATATTTATAATATCTTCATTTTTAATTTTATTTATTTTTTCTAAATAATTATCTAATTTAAATTCTCTATTATAAAATAAATTATTTGAAACAAAATCAAATAATTCTTCATTGTCTTTATTAAATTCTAATTTTTTTATATAAATTTTTTTATAATTATCTAAATCTTTTCCAAAACCTATTTTTTTTAATTTATTTAATAATTTAAATATAATTTTTATTGATTCTTTTAATTCTTTTTCACTTTTTGTAGTTGTATTAATATATATATTTCCATAATGTTTATAACTTATATTTTCTAAGTTAATAGAATATATATAATTATTTTTCATTCTTAATTCTTTTATAAATAAACCACCTGGATATATTCTAAAACTATTTAAAATAAAATTAATTAAATAATTTTTTTCATCTGAACTATTTAAACTTTTAAATATAAAATTAAATGAATATAATTCTAAATCTATATTTTTTATTAATAATTTATAATCAAATAATTGTGTATTTTCTGGTATTGTTATAGCTAGTTTTCGTGGTTCTTTAAATTTTTTTTGACAATATTTTAATACATTATTTTTTAATTCTTTTTTACAACTAAAAACAATTAAATAATCATTTAAATATTTTTTATTATAATTTTTCAAATCTTTTAGTTTAATATTTTTAATACTTTGAATTGTACCAATTATATTTTTTTTATAAGGATTATCATTTCCTAATATAGAAATTTCATCTGATATATCATCTTCACTATCATTATTTTCAATTAATAATTTATTTCTATATAACATCTCTTGTAAAATTACATTCTTTTCTTGTTCCATTATTTCTTTATTTATATTTAAAGAAAATGCAATATTATACATTAAATCAATTATTTTTTTCCATTCTTTATCATTAGAATTAATATAATAACACGTATGGTCACGAGTGGTGTAGGCATTTTTTAGCACAATATTAGATAAATCTTTATGAAATTCTTGTTTAGAATAATTTAAGGTGGTTGTAACTTTTAGATGTTCTAATAAATGAGATATACCTTCTTTATTTTTTGGTTCGTGAATACTTCCTATAGGAAAATATACTTTAATAAAAAAATTATTTAATTTATTTTCAACATATTTAATATAATCCATAATAATTTATTTAATTAATTAAATTAAATAAATTATTTATAAAATTAATAAATAAATAAAATTATCTAATGTATATATTAGGGAATTATGATTTTAGATAATTTAAAAAATAATAATTATGGAGAATGTAAAATCATAAATGTTATTACAAAAGAAGAATTTATTAATAAATTATCTTCTATAGATAATTTATTAGAAACGAAATGTTATACAAGATCGTGTAGATATAGAAAAGAATATCTTTTAGGAAACAAAGATATTATTTTAAATTTATTACAAAAATGTTATAATCAAAAAATTTAATTTACAAATTTTCTAATAGAACCAATCCTTTTTCTTAAAATATTTTCTAATTCGTCTATATAATTTATTTTATTAATTTCTTTATTATTTTTTTTTTCATTTAATATTCTATTTTTTGCTGATTTTAATTTAATATTATTATTTTTAATTTCATTACAAACTTTTTCAAATGCATTTTCTTCTATAATTTTTTTATCAAATTTAATATCTTTTCTTTTTTTTAAATTTAAAGTATTGTTTTTTTTATTCATTGGTGGAGGAGGTGGTGGCGGTGGTGGAGGTGGAGGCGGTGGTGGCGGTGGTGGAGGTGCTGATAATATATTATTTGATAATGAATTATTTAAATTAATTGAAAACATACAATCAAAATTTAAAAAATCACAATTTAAAATTTGTAATAATTTATAATTAAAACCATAATTTAATTCATTGATCCAAAAACTTTTTAATTGAATAATACATTTTACTTTAGTATCACTCTTAATTGTGTCTATACTAATTTTCTCTTTTTTAAGATTATAAATATTAATATTATTTTTATAATTATTTTTAATAATTAAATTATTATTATCAATTGAATTATTAAAATTTTTATTAATTAATAAATTTTTATTATAATTATTAATTTTTAATTTAATAAATTCTTCTAATTTTTTAATAAAATATATAAAATCATTATTATTTTTAATGTTAATTAAATTAATAGATTTAATTAAATCTTGATTAATGTATTTGTGTAAATTTTTAATAAATACATATGGTGTTTCTATTAATATTGGAGAATTGTTTTTATAAATATTAAAAATAGTGTAATTGTCTTTATTAAAAGGTTTTTTAATATTTAAATTTTTAAAAATATTATTTAATATTTCTTTTTTTGTGTCTTTAGTTAAATTAAAATTTGATAAAATTTCCATTCATATAAATATTATTATTATATTATAACGATTAAAATTTAAATATTATTTTTCAAAATTTAATTAAATTATTTAATTAAATTATTTAATTAATTAATAATTTTTATAATTTAAATAAAAAATGGATAAAAAAAATTTTGAGTTTGATAAATTTTTAAATGAATTAATTGAAAAACAAAATATAGAATTAATAAAAGAAATTTGTAGAAAATATAAAAAAAATGAAAGAAGAATGATAATAGATTATTATTCAGGTAAATTTAATTAAATATATTTAATTAAATAATTTAATTGAGATATTCATAATTTTTATAGTATGTGAGAGAATTAGAAAATATTCTGTATGAATAAAATCCAAAAACATAAATTATAACCATATTTTTTATGAATTCAGAATCTGTTAAATCTATTTCTTTTAATATATTATCTTCATTACCATTATTTTTTGCAGGTTTACCAGAATTATTAGTACCAGCAGCATTAACATTACCTCCGCGTAATAGTAAAGTATTATTAGCGGTAGCGTTAGTATTTTTATTTTTTAAATAATTATTAAATTTTTTTTCTTTTAATATTTGTAATTTTTCAAATATATTATATTCACCATTAGTTTTATAAATTGTAGCAATTACAATAATGATTATCATAAATATAATTACATTAATAGATATTTCATCCCAAGGGAAAATTACTTCTTTTTTATAATTATTAACATATGAACAACAATTATAATGATTTATTAAATCAATATTATTTTTATATAATTCTAAAATATGTGTATATAAAAGTTCTTCATCATCTAAATAAATATCTTTGTTAGAATTATAGTAATAAAATTTAGAACCATTATGATTTTGTTTATAATTATTTGTTTGAATATTTAATATTGATGTACTTGAATTAAATTTAATTATTTTATATTCTGTACGAACTATAGAATCTCTTGTTGTTTTACTTAAAAATTTTTGTAAATCTTTAATAATTATTAAATTATTCTTATACGAATTATCATTATCTATTAATAAATCTGAAAATTTTTCTTTATTTAAATCATATAATTTTTCATTATAATTATTTCTAACTTTATATTTATTATATTTTGAGATAATTAATACATTGAAAAATACTACTAATACAACATTACTTAAAAATCCTGTAAATTTTACTAATAAATTAGTATTTTCATCTTCAACATATTCTTTTATTTTTTTTGAATATTTTGAATATTTTTTTGAATATTTTTTTGAATATTTTGAATATATTTTTGAAATTTTTGAATTTTTATTATTACTAGTATCACCACCACCTCCATTACCGCCACCACCTCCACCACCTCCACCACCACCTTCATTTACATTTTTAGAATTATTATTTTTATTATTTTTATTATTTTTATTTGATTCTTCTGAATATAAATCAAATATTAATCCAACTAAAAATAATGCAGACATAGTAATAATGTAATTTTTAAAAATTTCATAATATTTTTGAATATTTTTATATTTATTAAATTCATTTCTGATAAAATGTTCATAATCAGTATGTAATCTATTAATATCATTAAGAATATTATCGATACCAACTATTTTTTTATCTAAATTATCCATAGAAAAATTACCATAAATTTTACAAAATTTTAAATTATTAATATAACCTTTTTTATTAATATCTGAATAGGTATCATTTACTTTTAAATCTTCATAAATATTGTTTATTAATATTTTATAATTTGCTAATAATTCAAATTTAGTTATACTAATAGGGTCTTCAATATTACTAAAATCAACATTTTCAATAAATTCATATAATGTTTTTATAAATTCTGTTTGATGAATATTATACAAAAATATTTTATGATGTATTGATTTTATACAATTTTTATATAATTCTGAATTTTTTAATTCATAAATATTTCCTAAACTATAATTTTTATTTTTTATTAAGGTATAAAATTCTATTAAATTTGCAGTTGTTGAACCTGAAATATAGTTTATAAATGTATTATTAGGATTAAATAAAATATCCATTAATTCATTAATTTTATCATTATTATCTTCAATAATATTAGTATATTTATTATCTTTGTATGTAATTTCTTTTTTAATTTCATCAAAATAAGAATTTATATTTTTTATAAGATTATCCATACCTAATCTATTATCACCAAACTCATTTTTTAAACCTTTTTTTTTATTTTTTAATTTTCTAATAATATTTTCAAAATATTCATAAATTATTATTATAGAAAAAATTAAAGTAACTACTATATAACCTATATGCACTTTTTTATATTTATTTGATTGAAGTAAAAAAAATGCAATTATTAATGTTATTGTTAATAATACTATAAATATAAAAATTTGTATACCTCGATAAAATTCTATTTCATTATTAACATCTTCAGTGATTTGTGTATTTATTGGATTTTTATTATTAACATCTTCAGTGATTTGTGTATTTATTGTATTTTCAGACATTTTAATATATTTATTTTTATATTTTTTTTATTTTATAATTTAAAATTAATACAATATTAAAAAATATATTATAATTAAAATATTCAAAATATGAATGCTAATAATCAAAATAATAATCAAAATAATGATAATCAAAATACTATAAATACTGTAAATAATCCTGAAAAGGAAAAAGAAGATACAAATCAATTATTTATTGGTATAATACTATTTTTATTATTAATAGAAATAACTTATAGAAATGCAATTAATACAATCAGTTTAATTTATAATTACTTTAAAAATTATTTTAATAATAATATTTTGATGAGAAATATTAAAGATGATGATAATGAATGGTTAGAAAGTGATTATCAAAAAACCAAAAATATTAATCGTCAAATGTTATATACACTTAATAAAATTTCAAATAATAGAGATAAAAAATTCCAGCATATTAAAGACTTTAAATCTCAAAAATTTATGGATACAACAGTACATTCATATATTAATAATGAAACATTACTCAAGAAATCAGATAATTATAAGTATCAAGATGAATATAATATTTTTAATTTTATTTATGATGTGTTTACTCCGTCATCTACATAATTTTTATTTCATTTTAATTTTATAAATTTAAATATATTTTAATATTTATTCAATATTAATATAATTAAAATGATAATTAAGATAATAGGTTATTCTGTTTTAATATTAATTTTTATTAAATATTATGAAAATTTTATATCAAATCATATTGAAAACAATAAAGAAAATAAAGAAAATAAAGAAAATAAAGAAAATAAAGAAAAATTTGAAGTTTTATCAAAAGATGAAGAAATAAGAGATCATGGTGTTGGAGTTTTTCCTCAATTTCACATAAATTTTAATAATAAATATTATAAAAAAGCAAAAAAATTAAATAAAGATGATTATTTAAATATTAATAAAATACCTCATAAAGATAAATTAGAGCTTGATGAATATGATAAATATAATAATAGAATTCAATCATTTTCTACAGATATTATAATAAAAAATAAAAACAGAATTATATATGAATTAAATAATGAAGTGTTTAATAAAGAATTTGAAAAATTAATTAATAAAAAATTTGTAGAATATATTCAAGATAATCTTGATTATACAAAAATTAAACAAAATGATTTTTATAATAATTATATTAATTTTGATAAATTTATTAAAACTGAAAATAATAAAGAAAATGAAAATAATAAAGAAAATGAAAATAATAAAGAAAATGAAAATGATAAAGAAAATAAAAATGTATTTCGTTTAATTAAAATAGAAAATTTAAATAATAAAGAAAAAAGTTTGTACACAAAAAGTAAAAAATTAATATTAAATAAAATTAATAAAATAGATAATTTAAAATTAAATTATGAAAACATAACAGAGGATATTGATAATACATTTGATATAGTACAAAATGATTTAGATAATGTATTCAAACATAAAAATAAAAATGAATATATAATAGAATTTGATATAGTAATTTATAGAGAATATAAAACACACGGAAAACACTTAAAATGTCAAGTGTTTATAAAAAATAATAATATTTATATAACATCATTAGAAGTTATAGGAATTGTATCAGAAGATAAATTAACTATGTTTAAATCTGTTGACGAATATCCTAATAATTCAGTTAAATACAAATTTAATAATAAATATGTTATGACAAATTTACCAAGAGAAGAAGAAATATATTTAATGTCTGAAGAAGATAAAGCAACTTGGTTCAGAACAAGACTCGCTAAATTAAGACTTGATAGAGGTATTCACGAAGATTTATAAAAATGGTTTTTAAAAAATCATAATATATATATTTCATAGTGTTTTAACTTTAAACCCTTTTTCATTTTAATATTTAATTTTAATCTAGATTAATTTCGTCATCATTTTCGCCTACATAATCAAGATAAGATGTTTCTTCTATAACATCATCTGTAATTTCTACATTTACATTTGCTTCTGCTACATTTTCTCCTTCTGCTGGTTCTTCATCTAATATTTCTGGTACCATTATACCATTATCTTTCATTAGTTTTAATATATCTTTTGTTTCAATTGATAAATTATTATAATAATCTATCTGTTTTTGTTTGCTTTGTTCACGATAATCGTCCATAATTGTTTTTAAATCTTCTGTTTTTTTGTTTATGTCTAAAAATTCTTGATTTAATATTTTTAATATAATATAGATTATATTTGATACTGTTACTATATAATTATTATTTTCTTCACCACTATAATTATTCAACTCTTTTATCTTTTCTGCAATCACTTCGTGTGTATATATAACTGTTTCTTCATTTTCATCTTGTTTTTCTTTATCTATCAGCAAATTAAATAACTCATACAAACTATCTAAAATAAAATAAAATAATAAATATATTTCTTTTTTGTTTGATATTAATCCCAATTCTTTTTTATTTTTATTATCTTCAATATTATCAT
>Ga0181587_10004741_pt1 | contig 11172 bp, 6 predicted proteins | sample 071ome_27_FD_132463 | JGI IMG/M metagenome (GOLD analysis project Ga0181587, IMG submission 132463) | Coastal salt marsh microbial communities from the Groves Creek Marsh, Skidaway Island, Georgia - 071409AT metaG (megahit assembly) | ecosystem: Environmental > Aquatic > Marine > Intertidal zone...
AGTGGCAAGAATATTAGCAACGATTTACCGTGAGCTTGGAATTATTAATGGAGGAAAATTGGTTGAGGTTACTCGAAGTGATCTTGTGGTTGCGGAAAAAGGAGAAACCGCAAAACGTTCAGCTGAAAAATATAATGAAGCAATTGATAATGTCCTGTTTATTGATGAGGCCTATACGCTAGTTAATAAAAAAGATCCAAATGATAACGGCCAAGAAGCTATTGATGAGCTTTTAAAATATATGGAAGATTACCGAGATCGATTAATTGTCATTGTTGCAGGTTATGCAAAAGATATGAAAGATTTTATTGCTGCAAATGCAGGACTTGCCTCAAGGTTTAAAAGAGAAATCTTATTTGAGGATTATAGCTACCTTGAGCTTTATCAAATCTTTTACAAATTTTGCAGAGACAACCAATATATTATCGCGGGTGATGCAAATGAGGCAATTAAACAAGGTTGTAAAAGAGTTATTGAAGTCACAGGTCAACGATTTTCAAATGGACGAGATGCTAGACGTTTATTTGAAAGTGTCTTACAGTTTCAAGCTACACGATTATCTAAATTAGCTAATAAAACTAAAATGGATTTAATGATGATCAAAAAAGTTGATATAGAAGGTGCAGCTAATCAATTCGGAAACTAATCTTATCAATACTTCAAAAAAACTAATTGTACTTCAAAAAAACTATTTGTAAAAACTCAATTTAACAAATATTTATTTTTATTTAATTGATAAAAAAAAAATATATGGATTTAAAAAGCAAATATCCTGTTGAAGTCTTGTACGATATTGTAGAAAAGCTTTATTTTGAATTTCGTCAACATCAAGATTTTTATGATAAATTTTTTAAAGATTATAACATTGCTCAAATTATGAAAATTCAAAAAGAGACCCTAGCTTACCTGTTTGGATATACATCTAATAATCCAGGTGTTGATCTTGCAGCAAAGCATAAGCATCTTAATATTAAAGAGGAAGATTGGATAAAGTTTGTAGAAATTACGACTAAAGTTCTTAATGACTTTAAACTTCCTGAAAATGAAATTGAATATATTTTAAGCCAATTTTCTCAATTTAAAGATCAGGTAGTCGTAAATTAAATTTTTTTAATGTGTAAAAAAAATTATTCTAAAAATGGTTTTTCTCTTATTGAACTTCTTGTAGTTGTTGCAATCATTGGTGTGCTTGCTGGTGTAGGTGTTATTGGTTATCAAACTTATACGGAAGCTGCAAAAACAAGAGTGCTTGTTGCAAATTACAACTCAATAGTAAGAGCAGTAGAATTTGAATTAGTTGTGGCTAATAATGGTCTTGATAGTGTTATTAAAGAGTTTGATGAAGATGGAAACATGATTGATGCAGATGGAAATATAACAACGAATGCGAGCAATCAAAGACTTATAAGTCAAGATACAACTTGTAATAATTTTGCATTTTCAGTTAAAGAACACTTTAAGCATTTTAAAAATCCTCACAAAATAGAATGGGAGTCTGTAACTGTTGATACCATGTCCCAATCAAATCATAGAAAAGGACAAATTCAAGTTTTCTGTTATTCAATGTTTGGAAATTTTGGTAATGGTGGTGGATGTCCAATTTCTGCTGATGCATGTAAATTGATGGTTATGGCTTATAAAAAAGATAGAGGGCGATGGAACACAACAGATGGATTATGCGATAACACGATGACAGAGTCTGATCCTGATGTTGATGAAGTTGATAATGATTGTTTAATAAGAGCTCAACTAGGTGGAAACAAAAGAGCAAATCAAAATGAAGCTAAATCAGATTGCGGGTGGGATGTTGATGTTCATGGTGCTTGGGAAGTAAGACAAGATAGTATTGATAGTGATGCTGGTGGAAGATGTTTGGGTTCTAACGGAACACCTTGTACTTAAATGGTAAATTTAAACAATGTATAAAAAATCGAATAGTAAAGGTTTTTCATTATTTGAACTGTTAGTGGTCATTGTTATTATTTCGATCCTCTCTGGTTTAGGTTTTGTCGCCTTTAAAACAACATTAGACCGAACGAAAGAGTCTTTAGCAATATCAAATCTTATTAATATTGATGAATTTATTCGAACTGAACTATTTGTGATTAATCATAATATCATCGAAAATGCACCTCATATTAAAACGGGTAATGAAAAATGGAAACAAGAAGTTCATAGTCTTAATCAATTTATAAGTGGTCTATCAAGTTTTTTTGATATTTATCTTGATCCAACAAACTTTTTAAATCCTTTTCAGCCAGGTCGTGTAAAACAAGTGTACTCTGAAACTCTTCAAAGTGATACCAGTGATCCTTATTACAAAAAAAAAGGATCAATTTTATTTAGACTTGATCCTGATCATACAGACCATGGTTCAAAAACAAGTGGGAATAGATTTTTTCAAATGATTTATTACGAAGAAGATAATATTATTAATCCTAAATACACGAAAACATATGCCTTGGAATAAACTAGTTTGGGTAATTAAAATATTTAAATCATAATTTGTATGTTGGGGTCATACTAATAATTCGGACAATTTATACGGGGATTTTAAAATCAAAGATTCAACAACCAATACCATCCGAGCAGAAGCAGGTGGTCGTTGCGATAATCAATCTGGTCCTAATTGTGATTAAAAACCACTTTCTCGTCTTAAAATAGCAATTGTATTTTTTACCAACTCAACGAGAGGACTGTAATAGGATCCGCTTAAAAAAACATAACCTGGAATTTCAATTTTAGTTTTAGGAGTATTTAAAACTTTAAACTCGGTTAAATAATAAGACTCCTCAGGACGTTCTTTAAATTGTCCCTTGGTTAAATTTCGAATACCAATAGGTCCACCATGATTAGATGAAAGCGCTAGATAAGGAAGTGTTTGCACTGCTGATAAATCCACGTGCTTTGACATAAGTTTAACAGAGTCATGTTGACCATCATTTGGAATGAATTTTGCTGAAACATTAGTTTGAAAACGTTTAATTTGACTATCATTAATTAATCCTCGAACACGACCTTGATCATAATTTACAATCATCATTAAAGGCGTGGTATGATTAACCCATTGTTTTACAGAAAGTTGCTCAAAATCTTTTATCTGACCTGCAATGGGTGAGCGTAGTACTAACTTACTTTGGCTTGTTTTTAATCCAAGTAATTGAGTCTGCAACGAAACTAACTGTTGTGACAAAGTTAAATATTTATCTAAATTACCAGCGCTTTGACTTAAAGTTCCAATTTCTCTTTTTGCTAGGATAATTTTTCTTGTAGTCGTAACGATTTCTTCTTCAAGTTTTGAAGAATGGAGTTGAATCAGGATTTGTCCTTTTTTGACTATTTCATTTTTTTTAACAAATATCTTTTCAATACGACCATCGTAGGGTGAAAAAATTTTAGTATAGTTTTCAACTTCATAAACGGCTGGAATCTTTAATGAGGATTTCCATGGAAAAATAAGTAAAAATAAACCTAGGCCTAAAAAGATCATGGTTCTTAAAACTTTTTGATTGAACTGAATCATTTTTCTAATTGACCACCACTGTTTCACTTCAGTTATAATCGGTTTTAAAATAAACCAATAAATCTCGATAATAAATAACAAGATCCCAAGAAGCTTAAAGGCAAAATGATAAACTAAAAATGCAATTCCTAAAAATAAAAAGAAACGATAGGTCCAAGTAAAGAATGCAAAAATAATAAGAGCATTGCGTCTTGCTGGATTTAAAATTTCAGGTGCAGGGACATTTAATCCAAATAAAAATTCTCTTAGCCACCATTTGGCAAGAGCAAAAGAACGTGGATGTAAATTTTCAACTTTTAACCAGTCTGAAAAAATATAATATCCATCAAAGCGCATAAACGGACTAACGTTAATGGTAATGGAAGAAATTAAACTTGTAGTCGCTAAAAAATAAGCCGCACTCTTCAAGACACCTTCAGGTAAAACAGCCCATAAAAAAATAGAAAGAATAGCAATATGAAACTCGGTTAAAATTCCAGCAAAATTAATAAATAATCGTTCACGGTGATCTCGAAGTCTCCATGCATCAGAAGTGTCGGTATAAAGAAATGGAAACATCACTAAAAAGGCAATTCCAATCGATGGAACTTGGCAACCATAATGTTTAGCAACATAAGCGTGTCCCAACTCGTGTAACGATTTAATAAAGACTAAAGTGATAAGGTAGTAAAAAAAACCTTCGGTAGAAAAGAAATAAGTAAAGGTTGTTAAAAATTGTTCAAATTGATTCATAACCACCATCAACCCAATTAAACCCAAAATATAAGTAATATATCTAAACTTTTTTGAAGCGAAAAATTTTACATATTTTAATGTTCGGTCTAACCAAGCATCTGGTTTAAATAATGGGAATTTAAAAAAAAGATAATGATGGATCACATACATCCACCACGACTGCTTAGTTGTAAGTTTTTGCTGCATTAAATTCATCACCCCTTTATCACCGGGTTGAATAATTAAATTATTAGATTGTAAAAAACCGATAAATTGAACTATTTCATCTTTAGAAACATCCAAACCTTCTTGTTTGATTTTTTTTTCAAAGTTAACAATATCCTGTCCAGCGACCCAATGTTTAATGAGTTTAAATGCTGTTAAACCTAAGGTGAAATATTTATTCCTTAACGCATCATAAATTAACCACGCAGGTGATCCATCTTCTCGACTATTCGTTCTTAAAATTTCCAAATCATCTCTTAGAGCTGGAACAATCATATGCCGATAAATTGACGAACAAAGGTAATCGGTCTTCTTAAAACGTAATAGGCAAAAATACTATATGAACCGTAAACCGTTGCCGTTCCTCTTAAACCAATTCGAGGAGGTTTTTTTCCCTCAAAATTTCCTATAATTCGGTAAGATAAAATATCTTGTGGGGACAGAGATGGCGAATAGGACGCTCGTACTAATTCTCCGCTTAAAGATGAAATAGGACTAATATCTAAAAATACTTTAATCGAACTTTTTTCTTTAATAACCAGAGAGTCTTTGACGGGTAACCAAACTAAAAATTCAACTTCTTTGGGATTGGCAATGGTAATAATTTTTTCTCCAACATCCACTGGTCTTCCTTGCCATTCATTTTTACGTTCAACAATCGCCACCCCATCCTTTTCCGCATAAATATTTGCGTTTTGCAATTTCTCTTGTGCAAATTTTAATTCAATCTTTTTTAAATCAACTTGTGCAGATAATTCATTCAATCTTGCTTTTTCTTCATTATTTGTGAAAGAAAATTGACGACTTCGAAGCAACTCTTTTTCTGCAATTTTTAAAGCTTGTAACGCAACATTATAACCACTTTTTAAGTCTTCATCCTCTAGTCGAATAAGCAAATCCCCCTTTTTGACCTGACTATTGTTATTCACAATAATTCGCTCCACCACTCCATTAATTGGAGCTGTAACAACAAAAGGATTTTTTGGAATAACTTCAACAGGGGCTGTACTTTTTAATTGGACAGGAAACAGACAGATTATAAGTGCAATAATGAGCGTTCTTTTTGATTTTTTTCCTCTAAATTTTTCATCAAAATATTTTTTAAAAGAAAAAGTTTTTAAAAAGGAATTGTAACAATGGCCATAAATTTTAGACAAATGATTTAATAACTCTGTTTCATCTTCTTGAAATAAAGATGCTTTTGAAAGCACAAGATAACCTTGCAATCCATACTGTGGAGATATCAAAGGAATGCAACAAAGATGTCGAGGTAAATTCTTCGGTCGTTCCAATTTAATCTCTTGGCTGACTTGATCCAAATCAAATGAGACAGTATCCTTTTCACTTCCTTTCAATTTAATAAGCTTTTCAATAAAAGTTACCGTAGGTGCCGTTCGATCAACTGAAGCAATATCTGAGATTGCTTGAACTTGGAATTGATCGGTGATGGATCGGTTTAACAAAAAACAATTTACGTATTCGACAACTTTTCTTGTTTCATTGGTAATAATAAAATTTAACTCATCATGATTTCTTGACTCTCGAGCTTTTTTTTCAAGATCAATTAATCTTGTAATTTTAATATTGGCGTTTTCCATTAAAACGAAACAACTCCACTCATACCGGCAATTAAGCTTTCATACTTTTGGTTAAAACGCGCCTTGAGAGCAATGGTTTGACTGACCGCATCTACGGTGGCGCCAAGACTGATAATTTTTGCATCCAAAATTTGTGCCGTTTCATCAATTTTAATTTTAATCGGATATTCTTTTTTTAACCAACTTAACCAAAGACTAGGGACCACAATTTCAGCTTCTAATAAACCGTCACCGACGATATCCATTAAAGGTTGTCGTTCTTCAATTCTTGCAAAAACATTGGTGTGAACTTGCATAACTTTACCATCATATGGAGCTAAAATTTTACAACGATCAACATTCAGTTGAGCAATTTTATATTCTGCTTCAGCTTTTTTTACATTGGATACCGTTAATTTATATTGAAGCTCACCAATAGATCTTAGATTAAAAAGCTCTTTATCATTTTCAAGTTGAATGTTCGCACTATCCAAATTGGATTGCATCACATCCCTTTGAGCTTCAAATAATTTACAATCAAAATCTAACAATACTTCACCTTTTTTAAAAGACTCCCCCATTTGAAAATGAATGTTGTCAACTCTTGCTGATATCTCGCTTGCAATTTGAACTTTTTCAGTAGCCACCACTAACGCACGTGCTTCTTTTTTTTCATTTGCAAAAGAATAAGTGGACAGCAAAATAGTGATCCAAAAAATTAAAGATTTCATTTAAAAGAATTATATTCTTTTTATTAGATTATCGCCATAGTCATCCCAGTCAGCATTTTGCATAGCAATTTGATCTTTAAAGGATGTAAAATGTTGATCAGGAAGTTCGGCATTTTTATTATTTGGATCAGTTACTTTAACAATTTTAATCTCTAAATCTTTAACGGTAATTTCACCATTATTATTAATAATCATTTTTAGTTTTAATTCTTTTTGACCATCAGGAGGCAAAATAATCATCGTTCCCGTCTCTGGATCAAATTTAGCCCAAGCAGGTAAATCTTTTCCATCACTTAAAACAATTTTAATATCATTAAAGTTTCCAAGGAATTCCTTAGTAATTGTAAACTCAACTTTTCCAGACTTCATCATCTGTGTTTGATTTAATTTTTCAACAGAGTCGATTGAACGAATGATATCACTAATATTTAAGTCATTAATTAAAATATCAGATGAATTGGAATTTAAAATATTAGTTGCAACTTTATCAATTTGTTTTGTTACTTTATCTTGTTGAATTAAATTCGCTTGTCCACTTTCATTAACAATAATGCTTGTGGATTGATCAGGTACTTTTTTTGCAATTTTTTCTGCTCGTTTAAATAGCGTTTTATCTTTTGCAAGTTGCTGTGGATCAATTTTAACTTTAATTTCTCGTTGATCGTTATTGGTATCAGTAGCAACCACAACGAATTCTACATTGTCGACTCCTTTAGGAACAACAGTTGTCACTTTACCGTTTCGAGGATTAACTTTAATCCAATCTGGCAACTTTGATCCGTCAGGCATTTTACCTTCGTATCGAACGACTTCATTTGAAGACTCGTTAAAGACACCAAACTTTAATTTTAATGCATCATCAGGATTTACTCTGACTTTAAGATTATTTTTATCATTGGTTTGTAATAAATTTTCTAAATTAACCAAATCACTGGATTGTCCTTCTTGGGTTTTTAAAGATTGTGTACTTTCTGGAGTATTGCTTGAGATACTAAAAGAACCTGTTTCAGCCACTAGATCGACAAGTTTTAAACCTTCATTAACTTGTAATACCTTTTCAGTTTTTGGTAACTCAGCATTATTCACTACAGTTTCAAGTTGTAATTTATTTGCACGAACTTCTGCTACCGTTTTGGTTAAATCTGCAACAGGTTCAGCTGGAGGCAATTCTTTAATTTGTTTTCTAACATCTTTAAATTGTGGTTTATTTAATGGTTTGGCATCATTGCCACGCTCAATGGTAATTGCAATGGTACTTGAACTCGTTGACGTGCCATCTGATACTGTATACCAGAAATAAATGGTTACAGATTCACCTGGATCAAGCAGATCTTCAATTCCTGGTACTGCTACAAATGAATAAGAACCATTTGAATTAATTGTCATATTTCCCCAGTTGCGAGAATGATTAAACGACTCTCCAACTGTTTTTACTCTAGACCCAACACTTTGACCTTGACCACAAGCAGTAACTGTTAAAGTGGCACTATCATCAGCATCAGTATCATTAGTGATTAAATTTCCTGTTGTAGTCGAACTGTTATCAAGACTAACAGTTCCAGTATCAGTATTAGCTACAGGATCATCATTAATCCCTGTAACAGTAATTGCAATTTGACCAGTGTCATCACCACCATTGCCATCAGAAACTGTATACGTAAAGTAATCGGTACCTGTCTCAGTAGCACCTAATGAATCATTAGGGGTATAAGTATAGGTTCCATCTGATTCAATTGTTAAGGCACCATAAGTACCAGTTAAGCTGGAACCAACGCTTCCAGAAGTTCCAGTTCCTGCAGCTTCTGTTCCAGTTCGTATTCCAGAAACGGTTAATGTATCACTTTCAGGATCAGTATCACCAGCTAACACATCTGAAGCACCGTCCGTTACCGTTGTCGTTGTTCCTTCAGTTGCTGTATTTGTTTCATCATCTGCTACAGGATCATCATTTGCAGCTGTTACATTAATTGTCATTGTATTTGGAGTAGCACTATCAGCATCTCCATCATTAACTGTAAAAGCAAATGTCGTATAAGGTGAGCCATTGTCATTTGCATCAGGATTTAATCTTAAATAACCATTTGAAATATCTGTTGCAGTTATCACTTGGTTTAAAGTTACATCCTGCCAAGCAGAACCATCGTAATACTGAAGCGCGCCATCATCTTCTAAAGTTGTAATCTTAACACTGACCAAACTATCATCATCATCTGCATCCGTGTAACCAAAATCATCTGTGCTAAAGACATAAGGAGTATCTTCTGTAGTGCTTACTGTATTATCTGATGCGGTTGGAACATCATTAATTCCTGTCACGGTAAAGATTAAAGTTGCAGTATCGGTTCCGCCATTCCCATCTGAAACTGTGTAAGTAAACGAGTCTGTTCCAGGATCACCTGCATCAAGATCATCTGCTGCAGATTGGTCAGCGGTATAAGTATAAGTACCATTAGCTCCAACAGTTAAAGTACCATAAGTACCTGTAACAGAAGTTGGTGATCCAGAATTATAAGTACTTCCACTTGCAACAGCAGAATTACTTCCACCTGTTACCGCAATATTCGTTACGGTCAATGAATCACTTTCAGGATCGGTATCATCAGAGACTAATGTATCAGCACCATTTGTAGAGTGAATAACGGTTCCATCTTCATCAACGACATCAGTATCAGCTACAGCTGTTGGTGCATCATTAGCAATAGTTACATTAATAGTCATGGTGTATGAAGAGGTGCTATCTGCATCTCCATCATTTACTGAAAATTCAAATGTTGTGTAAGGTGAGCCTGTATCATTGGTATCAGGATTTAATCTTAAATATCCATTTGAAATATCTGTTGCAGTTATTACTTGGTTTAATGTTACATCTTGCCAACTTGATCCATCATAATATTGAAGAGCACCATCATCTTCTAAAGTTGTAATCTTAACACTGACCAAACTATCATCATCATCTGCATCAGCATAACCAAAGTCAGATGTGCTGAAAACATAAGGTGTATCTTCCGTAGTGGTAACAGTGTTATCCGATGCTGTTGGAACATCATTCACTCCTGTAACTGTAATTGTAATATCAGCTGTTGATGTTGCACCCGTTGTATCTGTTACAGTATAAGTAAATGTATCTGTTGCAGTATCTCCTGCATCTAAATCATCTGCTGCACTTTGATTTGCAACATAAGTATAAGTACCATCAGCTCCAATTGTTAATTGACCATAAGTTCCAGTAACTGTTGTAGGTGTACCAGAGTTATAAGTACTTCCAGAGTTTACTGCTGAGTTTGATCCACCACTGACAGCTATTTGAGAAACCTCAAGTGATGCTGCGGTATCATCTGTATCAGGGTCTGTATCATTATCCTGAACAACTCCACTTGCAGCACTTGAAACAGTCAGTGTTGCATCTTCATTAACTGCGCCTGTATCATCTGCAGCAACTGGAGTATCGTTAGCACCAGTAATAGTGAAAGTAATTGTAGCGGTATCCGTAGCTGATCCATCAGAAACCGTGTAAGTAAATACATCGGTTACTGTATCATCAGCATCAAGAGCATCTGCTACCGATTGATCAGCAGTATAAGTATAAGTTCCATCTGCTGCTAAAGTTAATGTACCATAATAACCAACAACAGAGTCTGTTCCTGCTGTACCACTGTTTCCATTTCCAGTTGATGCACTTGCTCCATCTTCATCTGTAGCTGATGTGTGAGAATAAGTAGTAACAGTTAAAGACGCGCTATCATCGGCATCCGTGTCACCATATAAAACATCTGAAGTTCCATCTGTAACAGTTAATGTTGCATCCTCTGTAACTGCACCTGTTTCATTATCCGCTACTGGTGCATCGTTTACACCTGTGACTGTAAAGATTAAAGTTGCGGTATCGGTATTTGTTCCATCTGAAACGGTATAAGTAAACGAGTCTGTTGCAGTATCATTTAAATCTAAATCATCTGCAGCTGATTGGTCTGCTGTATAAGTATAACTACCATCTGCACCCACAACTAATGTACCATAAGTTCCTGTAATTGATCTTCCATTAGAATAAGTTGTGCCTGAACTAACTGTAGAGTTTGAGCCACCTGTCTTAGCAATTTGAGTTATTGTTAATGTTGCTGAGCTAGCATCAACATCTGCATCATCTGCAGCTAATAAACTTGAACCAGAACTTTGAGTAACTGTTGCATTTTCATTAACACTATCAGTATCATTTACAGCTACTGGTGCATCATTGATACCAATAACAGTTATTGTAATAACAGCGGTATCAGTAGCAGTTCCATCTGATACTGTATAATTAAATTGATCAGTTACCACATCACCTGCATCAAGCGCTTCAGCTGCAGCAGTATTAGCAACGTAAGAATAAGATCCATTAGCATTAATTGTTAATTGACCATAG
>Ga0181587_10004745_pt1 | contig 11164 bp, 4 predicted proteins | sample 071ome_27_FD_132463 | JGI IMG/M metagenome (GOLD analysis project Ga0181587, IMG submission 132463) | Coastal salt marsh microbial communities from the Groves Creek Marsh, Skidaway Island, Georgia - 071409AT metaG (megahit assembly) | ecosystem: Environmental > Aquatic > Marine > Intertidal zone...
CTCACTTTCAGTCCTGGGCGATAGGCAGGAAGCTGAAATCCAAGTAAAGTATCCTGCAGGAGTTCGAAGTAGCCATCCACTGTACTCCTGGGGACCTTGGCTTCACGAGCGACATTCTCCGTGTTCAGTAATTGAGCATTAAGGATTCCGGCAATATTCAGGAAACGGAGGAATGGAGCAAAATTCCGCACAGCTGCCTCCTCTTTGATCTCCTCCTTTAAATAAGTGGCGACATAGGCTTGCAGGATATCAGGTTCTAAACCTTCTTTGCCATAAATGATGGGCAATTGTCCCCAGTTGAGAGCGTGTTCTAAATCAAAAAATGAGCCTTGTTCCCCATAGCAGAATGGTTCCATCTCCAAAGTTACTGCTCGACCAGCCAACAAGTCCGCTCCTCCCCGTTTTAGTTTCCTGGCTGAGGAGCCACATAGGGCAAATTTTCTCGACTGTGCTTCCATCAACCGGTGAACTTCTGAAAGAAGAGCAGGGATTTTCTGCACCTCGTCCAAAATGATCCATTGATCTACTGAAGCATGCCCAACCAATGCTTCCAAGCGATTGGGCTCGGCTTCCAGTTCCAACTGAAGCGATGTATCCAGTAAATCCAAATATAACGCATCTGGCATTTGCTCTCTGAGCCAAGTACTTTTCCCAGTTCCTCTTGCACCAAACAGAAAGAACGAGTGGTCAGGAACCTTTTGAAGCCTTTGGATTGAAGCACACATATTTCGAGCAATTCTCAGATCCTGCCGTGAATTTGCAATGCATTTCTACGCTAGCGGTAGCATATAAACAGAAATCATCCAAATATTCAGAACGAGAGCAAAGGTTCCAGGGCAAAATTCTTTTTCATGGACTATGTCAGTGGAACTCTTGTTCTAACAGTATGAAGACCTTAACTTCTAAACCTTTCCTATTGGCCGCATTATGCATTGGAATTTGTAATGTATCATTAGCTGACGAGGGCATCGAATTCTTTGAGAAAAAGATTCGACCGATGTTGGCGAAGCATTGTTATGAGTGTCATTCGGCGAAGGCGAAAAAGGCGAAGGCGGGGTTGTTGTTGGACCGGAAGGCTGGATGGGAAATGGGTGGTGAGAATGGTGCGGCGATCATACCGGGGAAGCCGGAGGAAAGTCGGCTGATGATTGCGATTCGGTATGATAACAACGACATCCGCATGCCGAAGGCGGGGAAATTGCCGAGCCAGGTGATCAAGGATTTTGAAAAGTGGATTGAAATGGGAGCCCCGGATCCGAGAGACCAACCTTTGGATGCGAAGTTTGTGCATACGGGGCCACGTAGTAAACCTTTGGAGGAAGCCCGGAAATTCTGGTCATTTCAACCTTTGGCGAAGCCCACGCCTCCGAAGACACAAGATGCCGATTGGGCCAAAGATCGCCTGGATCACTTTGTATTGGGAAAGCTGGAAGAAAAGAATCTGAAGCCTGCCAAACCTGCCGATTGGGGGACTCTGTTTCGTCGGGTGCATTTTGATCTGATTGGATTGCCTCCCGAGCCGGAGCAAATTGATGCGTTTCTCTCCAAACCTTCTCAGGAAGCTTTGGCTAAGACCATTGATGAGCTGCTGGATTCGCCTCAGTACGCAGAGCGTTGGGGACGCCATTGGTTGGATGTTGCCCGTTATGCTGACACTACTGGAGGCGGTCGAAATCTTCAGTTCCCCAATGCCTACCGTTATCGGGACTGGGTTCTGGCCAGTTATCGACAGGATAAACCGATTGACCAATTCATTCGCCAACAAATTGCCGGAGACCTCCTGCCATCCGACTCTGACGAGGAATTCAATGACAACCTGATCGGCACCACCTTCCTGGCTCTGGGGCCTCACAATTATGAACTGCAGGACAAGGCTTTGCTTCGAATGGAGATTGTGGATGAACAATTGGCCGCCGTCAGCCGGGCCTTTCTAGGGATGACCATTGGCTGTGCCCGCTGCCATGACCATCCTTTTGATCCGCTGCCGACTGCTGAATACTATTCCCTGGCTGGGATTTTCCGGAGCACCAACAGTTCCCGCCCTGGAAACGTAGCCAACTTCATCGAACGTGGTCTGAAGGACCAACATGGAGATTCCCGCAAGAAGCACGCAGAGGCGGCCAAAGTTCTGAATGACAAGCTCAAGCAACTGGAAAATGAACTGAAAGTTCTCGGAGGAAAAGTTCCTGCCGATTCCAAATCTTCACAAAAATCTCTGGATCCGAAGAAAATCAAAGGAATCGTCATCGACGACACCCAAGCCAAGCTTGTCGGGACCTGGGTGAGCTCCACCCATACCGCAAGTTTTGTAGGGAAAAGCTACCAACACGATAACGGGCAAAACAAAGGGGAAAAGTCAGCAACCTGGAAAGCAACCATCCCCCAGTCTGGAATTTACGAAGTCCAAATCTCCTACTCAGCCAGCTCCAACCGATCCCCGAAAGTTCCCGTGACCATCTTTACCGATCTGGAGGAGAAAACTGTACACATCAACCAGCAAGCAAAACCACCTATCGACGGCACGTTTTTCTCTCTGGGAAAATTTAATTTCGAAGAAGGCGAATGGGATGTTGTGAAGATCAATACCATGGGAACCACTGGAATCGTCATCATCGACTCAGTCCGACTTTTAGCGGAAGATGCCCCGAAGACTTCCCTGCCCCCGATTGCGAAGAAAAAGCCGAAAAAGAAAGACCCCGAGAAGAAAGCCAAAGAGGCAAAGAAAAAGGAACTTCAGACGGTCATTGCGGCGTTGAAGAAAGACATCGACGCCCACAAAAAGGCGGCTCCCCCCAAATCTCCCGTGACCATGTCCGTGGAAGAACACCAGGAAGCGGGAGACTGGCACATTCATGTACGTGGGGGCATCCGGAATCTTGGCAAAAAAGTAAAACGGGGCTTCATCACGGCCGCGACTCCGGTCGGACAATCTCCCAAACCCGAGATTCCTGAAGGCGCCAGTGGTCGCCTGGAACTCGCCAAATGGGTCGCCTCATCGGACAATACCCTGACCGCCAGAGTGTACGTTAACCGGGTCTGGCACCATCTGTTTGGACGGGGCATTGTAGCTTCGAATGACAATTTTGGGGAAATGGGTCGTCGGCCAACACATCCTGAACTTCTGGACCATCTGGCGTCGGAATTTATCGATCAGGGCTGGTCCACCAAGACATTGATCCGCAGGATTCTACTTTCGAGCACCTACCAGATGTCTTCGGAGGCTTCGACCAACTCTTTGGAACAGGATCCTGACAATGAGTTGTTCTCCCGGCAGAATCGCCGCCGCCTGCAAGTGGAAGCCATTCATGATGCGATGCTGGTTGCCAGTGGAAAACTTAACCCAGCATCCGAGAAAACGAAAGAAAGAGCCCTATACGACAAACTGGACAGGAACAAAATACCAGAGATGCTGGACATCTTCGATTTCCCGAATCCAAATCTTGTGAGCGGAGTACGCAATGCCAGCACGGTACCCACACAGGCACTATTCCTGATGAACGATCCATTTGTGATCAAAGAAGCGGAAACGGCGGCCAAGCGACTTCTGGAAAGAAAGGGCTTGAACGTGGAAGAACGGCTCAATTTTGCCTACAAAATCACACTGGGACGTGAGCCCCGTGAGGAAGAGAAATCCCTTGCCCTCAACTACCTGGCTCAACACAATCAAGGCAAAGATCACCCAGAAGCATGGGCAGGAATCCTCCACAGCCTCTATGCATGTGTTGACTTTCGATATTTGAACTAACTTTAGAACGACCAGCTGGAAGCGTATCCCACATTTTGCCATGAACACCACTAGACGTGACTTACTCCAAGCCTCCGCCTGCGGAATCGGATCATTGGCCTTGGCCAGCATGCAAAGCCAACTTGCGGCAGCCACAAACCCTCTGGCACCTTCCACCACTCTCTTTCCCCAAAAGGCGAAGCGGGTCATTTTCCTGTTCATGGCCGGCGGGCCGAGCCATGTGGATACCTTCGATTACAAACCCGAGCTGATCAAAAGTGACGGCAAAGATATCGACTTCGTAGGCGTTCGCACCGGAACTTTCGGCAAGCAGAGCAAACGCCGCCTGATGAAGCCGCTTTGGGAGTTTGACCGTTATGGTGAATGCGGACAGCCGGTTTCCAGCCTATTCCCTCACATCGCTCAGCATGTAGACGACCTTTGCTTTATCCACTCCATGCATACGGAAGGGGTCGCTCACGGTCCCAGTACCCTCTTTCTCCATACCGGAGCCACCAACATGATTCGCCCCTCGGTGGGAAGTTGGATCTCGTATGGTCTGGGCACGGAAAACTCCAATCTGCCTGCCTTCATTTCCATTGCACCTTCCGCCTCCAAAGGTGGCCCTCGAAACTATGGAAATGCGTTTCTCCCCTCTCTTCACCAGGGAACCGCCATCGGTCGTGCAGGCAGCGTTGAGAAAGCCAACATCCGCAATGTAGAGAACGCGATGCTCAAAGATGCACAGCGGAAACAAAGGTTTGACCTGCTCCAGGGGCTGAACCAACTCCAAGCTGCCAAAGCCCCCGAAGATGACCGACTGGAAGCGACCATTCAATCCTACGAGTTGGCTTGGAAAATGCAGATGGAAGCCCCGGAATTGACCGACATTTCTGACGAATCCGAATACACCCAAAGCTTGTACGGAATTGGTGACAAGAAGACTGAATATTATGGCCGCCAGTGTCTGCTGGCCCGCCGCATGGTGGAGCGTGGAGTACGCTTTGTTTCCGTAAACTATTCTGATGAATCCAACAACCCTCGCTGGGACCAGCATGGCAACATGCCCAAGCACAAGGACCATGCCCTGGCGACTGACAAACCCATTGCCGGGTTGCTGGCCGACCTCAAACAACGTGGCTTGCTCGAAGACACCCTGGTCTGGTGGACCGGTGAGTTTGGCCGTACCCCCTTTGCTCAGGGCAAGGATGGGCGTGACCACAATCCACGCGGCTTCTCCTGCTTCCTGGCCGGAGCCGGAGTCAAACCCGGCTTTGCCTACGGCTCCACCGACGAAATCGGTGGCGTGGCAGTAGAAAACCGTGTTCATATGCATGACCTGCATGCGACCCTCCTCTACCTCCTTGGTGTCGACCATGAACGCCTCACCTATCGCTACGCAGGCCGGGATTTCCGGCTCACCGACGTACATGGAAAAGTTGTCCACGACATCATCGCCTAATCCCTTTGAAAACTTTCGGAGAGTTTTCTCCAACCCTGAAAAAATAGAGCCTCCGCCGGCCCCTAATCCGACGGAGGCTTTTAGGTTTTGAATCACCTGATTACCCTGAAATTCGTGCCGGGTGAGATGGGCCTAAGAAGAAGAATGTTCAGATTTTTTTAGAATTTTTTTCGGAAACGTGAAAAAGCAGGAATTACCCACGTGCAATCCCGAGTAGGCGTTCCCCTTTGCGACAGATGAGTAAACGTAAATCCGGGTCAATGAATGATAGTCCTCCATCTTGCCTACGTAACACGTTTTCATCATGGGTATCCGTAATAACAATCCCCAAGTCGTTGAAAACATAACCGTTTTCTTGTGAGTTCCAACTCCCACCCATCTTTTCAAGTTCAGCTCCAGATTCTTCCTCAGAAACAAGACCGCCATGATGTGTGACATGAGGCTGGGAGATTATAGGAAGCAAGGCAGAATCATCCCACATATAGGCCTCAAGACGTAAGACAACTTCTGGAAAAAGATAGTTATGAATGGCCATGCGGTGAAGGAATTCCAATTGGTTGGTATGGTAAGCAAGTGTGTTAATTTTGATCCATCGATCACGATTTGAGTCATAAAAAACTCTGTTTTCCAAACCTCCACGTTCTCCTTGGGCAATCCACTTGGAAACAATTTCCTCCCGATCAAAGAGTTTGCCCTCTTGTTTGGCCCATTCGTCCAGGGCTTTGTTCTCGTAGGGACGTACTACTTTGCCAATAGCTTGCGCCGCACTGATGGCTTTGCCTCTTGGGAGGTGGAAGAAATCTTCATGATCCTGTTGTATTGCTTGGTGACTTCTTCGGGCGACTGCTTCGGCTGCAAGGATAGTGCGACCTTCCCTGCTTTGGCTCGCAATTCTCGATATTGGATCTGGGAGGATGTCGGCATTGTATTTTCCCGGTTTCAAGGCGTTCTATTATAACTATGTTTGCCCGACATGAAGTATATGTCAACTTTTCGCCCAAAGATAGGTAAGTTATCGACCAGAAGTAGCTTAATGAAACTACCTGAAAGATGGGCTTCCCTTCAGAGCTTGGGGGCGGGTCAGAAATCATACCTCACTCCGATTTGGAGAAGGTAGGAATCGGAGAAATCGATGTAAGCGGAGCGGGTTTCGGAGCCGAGGTCAAAGTCTTCCAGAAAGAGCATTTTTGCGGAGGAGATGAAAGACCATCGTTGGGCGAAATCGTAGGAAAAGGTCGCTCCGAGGTAGCCGCCCCAGAGGAATTCAGATTCGTTAAACATTTCTGAGAAGTGATAGGTGCCAATGGTCTCGGAATAATCATACTCTGCATCGAGATACACACCGGTCAGGCCAAGGTTGATGGCTCCGTGAAGTTTTTTATTGATGGCATGTTCTACAAAGAAGCCGGTGCGAAGGGTAAAAAACTCCAGTTCCAGTTCCCGTACTCCTGTTCCATCGAGAAGGGTCGTGGAATCCCGGATGGGTTGGTTGCTAATCAGAAACGCCTGCCCGCCGGGAGGGTCTTCCTTGTCTTCCGGGCTTGGGAAAGCGGAACCGAGCCAATGTTGGTATCGGTCCTGAATCCAGTCCATTTGAAAGGCATCGAGAAAGGGTTGGGAGGTTTCCATGTACCCAATGGCAGCCTCAATGCCGATGGCGTATTCATCATTCATGTGAATGAATTTGGAGAGCAGGATCTCCCCCCCGAAGATAGGATCAAACCATTCAACCAAAGACGCTTCCTCCACAGGTTGAAGACTGTACAGATGCAGGTAGCCGTCGTGTTCATCTTCTTCGTACTCGTAGCCCCAGTTATTGGTCAAATTCACCACACTCCAGGAATCCACATTCACAAATCCATTGTCATAGGCATGCTCAATTCCCCCGACATCGGCCCCTGGCTGACTTCCGGGCTGCATTCCGTATCGCACTTTGGCTTTCAGAAGAGTCTGGCCTCGGACTTCGACTCGGTCCACCCACTGGCTCAAGTTATCAGCCTGAGCGGGTAAACCCACTGGGAGCAAGCAGGCATACAGGCAAAAGCACGATATCGCAACGAAAGGGGGCAGGGAGATTTTCATCAAGGTGGGGAGAGATAAGAACCAAGCCAAATCTGGCGAACAAATTTCTTTAATTTCCTAAGCCAATTCCCTCTATCGTATGCCACTCCTGTAGGCTTGTATCGAAGTATAAAGTATGGATGGAACCATCAGGTTTCTCCACCGCAGAGAGGTAAACCCAGGTATCCAGACCGCTCGAATAGGCAAAACCATTCACGGCATGGGCCTGATTCAGTGTAATGGCCTCCATGTTCGTTTCATCCAGGTACAGCCAACCCAAGGCTGAATCCGCTGAATAGTACCAATGGGTTTCAGGTTCCTGATAAAGATACCCCATGCTCTGATGGTAAATCCACACGGATTCATCATTGAGGAAATATTGCCCGAGAGTGGCATCCTGGACCCATTGTCCAGTCTGAGCAGGAGTCTCCAGAACAATCCGGTAAAAGCGATCCTCCACTTCACTGGGGTGAATAATGGTTTTGGGAGGTCCATCATCCATCCAAACTTCGCGACTTCCGGTCCCCTCTACCGTAACTGCCGAAGTTCGCCATGGTCCCTCCAATGTATCTGCGTATTGAATGTAATACTGCACTCCAGGCTCGGTCAGAAAGTTCAGGTATCGCGTCCCGATTGCGGCAAAGAGGGAGGTTTCATCCGCTTCGTATATCTGAAGATCCAATTCCGCACTATCCAGAACGGTTGGGGCAACAAGAGCTTCGGTTGCGGGAAGGACCTCAAGGATGTAGGACTCAGAAGCCGTCCAAAGGCGACTTTCGGTAAGAAACTCCACCCGGAAGTCCCGTTCATCTCCAGGTTCCAATTCGAGGTCAAATTGGATAAAGGGAACTCCCTCCTCAGTGGCACCGGATTGGGAGCGAAGAGTGGCGTCTTCCTGCAAATCGTGGACATAGACACGGAGTGCTTCGAAAGGATAATTGGTAAGGTTCTCCACTTTGATGACCTTCTGGTAATAGCCGGTAACATGGTTGAGCTCCGGCGGACCATCTGTCAGTCGAGGTGTTGGAATTTTGACATAGAGGGTCACGGGATTGGGGTTGCCTTCAACCATCACTTCGATGGTGGTGTGATACACTTGCCCATCCTGAAGACCCGGCATGGGCCGAATGTTCAACTCCCGGCTAGTGCCGTTATCTAGAATTTCGACAGATTCAATCAGGGTATTGGAAAAGTTGGTGATGGTTGCATTTTGCTCTTCGAGCAGAGTTTCAAGTTGCAAATTGGGTAGACCGGGAACGGCAACATGTTCGATCAGCAGCGGCACTGTGTCCTGGTCCAACAAGGTCTCATTGTCTTCCGTAGTAATGGTCAGATTATCCAAACCGACAAAGCCTTCATCCGGAACGTATTCGAGCCCGTTGATTGCCGTGTTGATTTCCTCTTGGGTTCCAGTGATGGTCAGGAGGTTTTGCTCATTGGTCGTGTCATTGAGAAATGTGACTTCGGTCGTATCCGGAAGGGTCAGTGTTCCATTGGAAACCTCCAGCGTGACCGTCATTTGATCACTATCTTTATCGATGATCCGGATCTCGCTGTTGTTTTCGAAAGAGAAGACACTGGGAGAGAGATTATCGACGGGAACGTGAGTGATGGGAAAAACGTTTGTTGGAGGATCATTCACCGGTGGAATATCGATAAGGAATGTCTCCACATCGACGCCTCCTCTTTCGTCAGATACCGTTACCGTGACTTCGGCAGTTCCCGACCAATCCGTCTCCGGCTGCAGGACAAATCCATTACCTGTGTCCACGATATGAACCTCACTGGGATTGATCTCAAAGGAATAGGTCAATTTGTCTTCATCCAAATCGGTAGCCAGGTAAGGGATGCTCAGGGTGTCATCTTCATTCAAAACCTGATCTTCAATTGCAGGAAGTTCAGGACGATGGTTGCCCTCTTCATTGATAGCTAAATCAAAAGTCTGAGTAGCAATCCCTCCCTTCCCGTCGGTGACCTTGACTTCGATGGTCGCTATGCCCGACCAGCCATTTTCAGGGTCCAGGGTTAAGTCCGTACCGGTGATCGAAGGCGTCACATTCCCTGACTTCACTTCCACTTCGTAGGTCAAAGGGTCTCCATTGGGATCATTCGCCAATAAAGGAATGAGCACAGAAAGATCCTCTTCGGAGAGTTGGGTGGGAATGTCCTCCAATGCCGGTGGATCATTCCCCTGCTCATTGAATCCGATGAAGAAGGTTTGAGGGTGTGTGTTCCCATTGCCATCATCTACAATGGCAGTGATCTCGGCGATTCCAGACCAACCGGGCTCAGGAATAACTTCCAGAGTATCCCCATTGGTGGTCACAGTTACATTCCCATCCTCCACGATGGCCGAATACGTCAAATTATCCAAATCCGGATCGAGGGCCGTAAGATCAAGTTCCAGAATTTCTCCGATTTCAACATTGTGTGTCAGGATAGGGTCCAGGACGGGTGAATCATTTTGAGAGGTGACGGTAAGCTCAATGATCTCGTAATCGATCCCTCCATTCTCATCTGTTACGGTGACCAGTAATTCCGCCACCCCATTCCAGTTGGTCTCGGGCCGAATCACAAACTCATCTCCTTCTTTGCTCACTTCGACTTCGCCGGACAGCACTGAAATGTCGTAGGTCAAAGGGTCCCCATTGGGATCGGTTGCAGTCACGGGAAGGGTGATCTTTTCATCTTCCTGGGTAACCAAGTCTCCTGTTTCGGTAAGCAAAGGCGGGTCATTGGTATCCTCATTTACTGCCAATTGAAAGGTATTGGTTTCAATGCCACCTCGTCCGTCTTCCACCGTAACTTCGAAGGTGGCGATGCCCGACCAGTCTTGCTCTGGAATCAATGTAAGGACTCCATTTTCAATAGAGGGTGTCACTTCTCCGGAAATTAACTCGATTTCATAAGTCAGCGGATCGCCATTCGGATCTGTCCCGATCAATGGGATTTCGGTGGGAGCATTCTGAGGGGAAATTTGGACAGGAAACAACTCCATGGTAGGCGGATCATTTTCATGCGGAACGACTCCGATAGGGAATGTCCTTGTCACAATCCCACCGTTTCCATCCTCTACAATAACGGTAATTTCCGATGTACCCGTCCATCCTGGATCCGGGGTAATGAGAAGTTCATCCCCATTGGTGATGACGGTGAGGTTCCCAGACTCTTCGGTGGAGGAAAAGGTCAGACTGTCGAAATCCACATCCTCAGCATGGACATCGACGATGAGAGTATGGTCCTGTTCTACGATCTGAGTGGGAATACGGTCGAGTACTGGATTGTCATTCACTGGAGTGACCGTGAAATCCAGGATGCGTTGGTCAGTCCCTCCTTCTTCGTCGGTCACCGTGATTTCAATACTTCCCTCACCAAACCAATTCTCATCGGGAATTAATTCAATTTCATCCCCGGTAATAATGACGGAAACTTCACCGGTCAGGACTTCAGCCGTATAGACCAACGAGGTCTCATCATCCTCAATATCTGTAGAAATGAGAGTAACGATAGTTGTCGAGTCCTCAGGAATCACTGGATGCTCCGGGTCCTCAAAAACAGGAGGATCGTTGACCGGAGTCATGGTCACATCGAAGGTTTGGGTATCGATGGCTCCATCGCTGTCGGTCACGATGACAGTGATCGTTTCGGTACCATGCCAGTTGGGTGTCGAGGTCAGTGTCAGTTGGTCGTCAACGATCACACCGCTGATGTTTGGCGAGTTGGTCACGGTATAGGTCAGAGTGCTGTCCTCATCTTCGATATCCGTGCCGTCTAGGTCCACAACTATGGGCGTATCCTCAGTCGTCGTTTCATCGTCTGGTTCACTCAATACAGGTGGATCATTCACCGGAGTTACGGTCACATCAAAAGTCTCCGTATCCGTCGCTCCATCGCTATCCGTCACGGTGACCGTGATC
>Ga0181587_10004751_pt1 | contig 11156 bp, 14 predicted proteins | sample 071ome_27_FD_132463 | JGI IMG/M metagenome (GOLD analysis project Ga0181587, IMG submission 132463) | Coastal salt marsh microbial communities from the Groves Creek Marsh, Skidaway Island, Georgia - 071409AT metaG (megahit assembly) | ecosystem: Environmental > Aquatic > Marine > Intertidal...
CCTTACGGAAAACCATAATGCGTTCATTATTATCCTTGTCGTTTTGTTGCAGAATAATCCGATTGGTATTTTTGAGATCTAATTCTTTTTCCAGCACAAAACCTCGGGATTCAATGAGTGCCTTGCTATCGTCATAAAGATTATGGTCTTTGATGTTTTTGATGTTAAACAAGAAATAACCTTCGTCGATTAGATAACGACTGATGTTATCAATGGTAGGTTCCAGATAATGCTTAAGCCATGCTTGGTAAGAACCAAGGTTAGTGCTTTGACCAGTAGAATCAGACTCAGAATACACTTCCAAATCAAAATAGGGTGGGGAACTAAAAGCAACTCCCATAGTGTTTTCCCATTCGGGAACAAAGATTTCGCTACCTTGACAACGAATATCTACTTGGGAAGTGGTAGCAGTTTGGGTCTTAAACTCGCTAACTAATTCGTTGAGGTTATCGCAGAGAGCAGCGTTAGGATCGGTGCCGAAATAGTTGACGTCTTGACAAAGAGCAGCCATTAGTCGAACACCCCAACCACAACTGAAATCATAGTAGTTATTGTTAACATTATAGTTCTGAAGGATTTCCTGAACAGGTTTATATGGAAAGTTAGATAACTTGGCAGCAGTTCCTGAAGGACTCAAACGAAACAGAGTTTTGAGATTTTTGGCATGGTCGAAAGCATAGATTTTAGGAAAGGCATTGGCTTTGCCGATAGCGAAACGAATCAAATAATCACTTTCCATAAACTCCTTGATAGTCCACTTGTGTCCTTTCAAACGACAATCGGCCATAAGGTGATAAAAATAGTAGCCGTAAATATGGTTCATGCGTGAGCCACCAGCATACATCTTTTTAATTTGGGCTCGAACCTCAGCCAGATCAGGTTTCTTCCAAAAGGCTTCTCGAATCTGCCGACACTCTTCAGTAGTCAAATGGGCGTAGTGCTTAGTAGTAAAGTCCTTGCCCATATGGCGGATAGTTGGCATGATACTAAATATCGTTGTAACCCTTATATAGATTACTGTAACCAACGGGGTTTAGTGAAACACCAGTTGACAGCACAGGGGTGGGTGCGGGAGGGGAGGGGATAATCGAGACACGAACAAAACTCCTCGGGGCGATTTTCTCGTTGCAAAACAAACAATTGTTCGGTGGTTAGAGACTCTCCATCCATCAAAGCCTTAATCAATTTTTTAATAGTGTGGGTAGGCCATTTACCGCAAAGTCCACAAGGTTCAACACTCAATTCAAAACAACCTCTTCTGCTGTGTGGTTTCTATTTCTCCCTCAAAACCCATGTCTTCAAGACCTCCGGGGTTGGTGGGTTCGGCTTGAAAAATGACCTCACGATCTACTTTAGGGTTCCAGCCCTGAGCCAAGAACTCAGTGATTTTGGTGTAGGTGACAGATCCGGGTTTAACGCCCACTTCTTCAGAGGTGGTAGCAAAGTTAACTACAAAGTCCCCTAAAGACCCATAGGTTTCATAGATTTTCTTAGCAAGTTTCTTGCCCACACGAGGGATTTGTTCTAAAACGGCGTGATGTTTGTTAGAGGTAGAAGTTACCACAGTCACGGGGCGAATCAATTGGTATAATTCTCCTTCTTGCATCCGAAGCGAATGGGAACGAATGTAACGAATGGTTTCATCCAAAGAATCGGTGTAGACTACTGGAAGAACTTCAGAGGAAACTCGGTTGAAAAACTGTTGCAAGGAACGAATCTGGTTTTGGTTAGCAGTAAAGACATCTCGTGGTGAGCCTTCTATGATTAGGAAGGTTCGAGGGGCAGCCGCAACCAAACGACTAATTTGTTCTTGCATTCTTTTGGATTGCCAAGAAGAGTAAGCATCTCCCCATGTTTTACGCTCAAAAAGTGAACAGTCTTCGGGGTTATCATAGTCATAAACCTTAATGTCACCTTCAGAAAGATTTTCGATATCGGCGTTAAGCAACATTTCACAAAGTTCCTTGGTGCGAGCGTGTTCTTTGGAATCAACACTAACGGAAATAGTCTTACTGGGTGGAGTCTCGTCCATAGGACAAATGTATGCTACGACCTATATGTAGTTATCACAAAGGGTGGTCATGCATGGGTGGCACATAATCGGTTTCGATCTGTTCAAGAAATTGCCATTCAATAGTGCCTCGGGCAGTAGTCCACATAACGTCTTTGACACCATGAGAACTAAGATGTTCCAAACAATTAAGACAGGGCTTGGCGTTGCCGAAGGAACCATCCTGACGAAAACGAGCCACAAAAACAGTGGCTCCTTTGGCTCCTCGCTTTTGATAACGAAGTTGTCGCAGAGCATCCATCTCAGCGTGAAGACTGGAAGCCCGATGTCCCTTCTTGTTGTTGCCCAAAGCCACGACTTTATTGCCTCGCAGAACCAAGGCAGCCATAGGAACTTTACAATTGCTATTCTCAGCCTGCTTACGCAACAGGTCCAGATGCCGATGGACTCGTGCCATTGTAGTAGTGGTTTTGGCAGTTACTCTTATATAGTTGGCGGTAGTAATTAGAAGTATGTGGTCGGAGTTTTTGGAGGATCCCAAATCCTTTCGAAACAAAATTATCACTATGTATGCAAACAGACATAAACAAGATACCACTAACCAACCCCAACAATTACTTTCAGTTTTGCCGGAATGGTTAGACACCAAAGACTTTGAAGTTGATTATCGACCCAACCAAAAATTATTGATATTTTTTACTAACTCGAAAACTCCGTTTCTTACTGGTGCGGCTCCAGTAGTATTTGAAGTAAAAGTCATGGAAAGTTATTATCAAAACAAAAAACTGAAAGGAAAAATGATGGATATTTTTAGGATTCTTCAAGTTTGGGTTCCTGATAAATTCGCTAACGAATGGATTAACCTGAAAGAAAACGAATTATACGTTCAGCCGAAAAAGATAGGTGATAATTATCAAATACAAGTTGCTGATCAAAATCTGATGTCCCTCATGAGTCAGGATAGTGCTATCTGGCACGAAGTTACAATAAAGAATGATCCTACCTTTCTGCCAGTAACTTGGAAAGATATTGCTTCTTTTGCGGCTCGTCAATCAGCCCGTAAATATCATGGTAATGATGCCATGAAGGAAAAAATATACCTGAATATTTACACTAAAGTTCCCGGTGGGTCGTGGCAAGCCATTAACAAAAAGAAGGTGATCTGATGTCTTATTATCCTTCCGAACAATGGACTGATAAATTATTTTCAATGGGTTCGTATGGAAATATGATTTCTAATGAATTATTAGATTCACCAAGTTCGTATAAATTTCTGAAGAAATTGGCTAAAGAAAACTTAGGTGATCGCCCTATTACACAAGTTTCTTTTGGTCCTGATTATAACGAATATTTATTAGAATTATCAAAACAACACGGGATATTTTTATTGACTGATCCTAAATATAAACAAGACCAAGATTTAGGAGATAATTTATTAGTGGTGCCTATGTTTATGGAACATAATAAACAAAATGGAAGGAAGGAACCTAAAGATGTGTGGATAATTGATTTAGATAATCGAAATTATGATGGGATTCCACTTAGCGATGATTATGATGGTTCAGTTTATGATTTTTATAGATTGGGTCGGCCTTTTATGTTTAAAGTAGAAATCGAATTACGAAATCATTATACTAAAAACTTGGGTTATTGGCAAGCAATTAACAAACAGGAGGTGGCCTAATGTTTAAACCGGAAGTGTGGGAAATTATTTATAATCGGTTTAGAACCGATAAATATGATACTTCTCGTTGGTCTGATGCCGTAATTATGAAAACATTTAAGGAATCTGATGGAACTTTAAAATGGTATCCTGAAATGTCGGCAGCAGATTGGTGGACTTTTTATGAATTAGGTGACTTAACTACAAATGATGAAAGAATCGTTGCTCAAGTTCCTCTGCCAAAGCAGGGATTTTGGGCGAGATTACATCATGCTTATGCTAATGATAAAATATTTTTTATTGATAGTGATGAAAGGGAATGGTATGATGAATGGATAAAACCTTTTGATGATCCATTAGCAGGGATTTTGGATTTTACCGAGGTATATACAAAAAACCCAAGAGATTATATGCATAATGCTCGCTATTATTTTGATAATGAATGTCCTGTGGAAATGATGGATCATTTAAACTTTGATGTGACTAATCCTGCTGTTTTATGGGAGTGGCGTCCACCTCAAGAAAATAATTATTGGCAAGCAATTAATAAGAAAGAGGTGGTATAATGGTAGTAAAATCAGCCACAAAAAAGAAACTTATGGATCGGGGCATGGATGAATCTATGGCACATATATTAGCCACTGATCGAAAGTGGGGTGATGTTATAAAATTATCTCCTCGTGAACTTGGAGAAATTGTAGACCGTGTCGAAGATGCTGCTATCATTATCTGGTTAAAAATTGGTGGTTTGGAAGTTAAGTTCGACAAGGGTGTTGCTGAGGAAGTATTTTTGTTACCTACGTTTATGGGAGATGCCCTTTATAAATACAATTTTAAGACTGGAGTTGTGACATTTATTGGAGAAGAGCAGTTCAGGAGTTTGGATTCACTATTTGGTGATGGTGGTATTGATGAATGGTTTTCTCCACATATTATTAGTAATGAATGGGGTTTGGATTTGAGATTTAGTAATGTGCCCCGTGATGCTACTAAAGAACAAGAAGAAAATCTAAATTCTTTTTTAAATATGGGCGTTATGAAAAGCATTCTTAACAAAATTGAAAATAAGTTATATTTAACTATTGGTTATCGCCAAAGCATCAATCGATTAGATGTTATTAATTTTCTCGTTGGGGAAAATCCTTTATTAAGTGATAATGAAGAAGAAGATCCTAATGCTGGTTTTGACGGTCTGGGTTCACTCTTTGGATGAAATAGCCACAGCATAACCGCAACCACAAATCCAATAACCCTTGGATTCTTCCATAGGCTTTTTGTAATCACGACAAGAACAAACGGGACAACTCACTGGTGTCGCCCCCTTGCAAGATCATCAAGAAGTTTAGCAAGGTTAGGATCCAATTCGGCCTCCATGTCTTCAACAGTCAAAACAATATTAGCCGGATCTCTCCAAACAGCACCGGATTGAAGCAAACTGATCAATAGATAATGAATACCTTTATGATAGTGTTCAGAGGTGGGTGAAGTTTCTTCAATATACTTTTGAAGAGTTTCCAAATCAATGCGGATTTCATTCATAGTTATTCCTCATTGTTGCTACCCTTATCTATGTTGCTATCTCGGGTATAAAGTGTAGATGGTAGAGTAATAATCTGTCGATATCCTAAAATGGTGTCGGTAAAATCATCGCAACGGAACCATGTTTCGTCAACAACATCTGCCGAAACCAATTTAGTCCACTTATCGTGGTTTAGAACAATAGTCTTTCCTTCTTCGAGGTGTTGCCATGCTTTACCGTATTTACGAGTAGCCCAACCAAGAGAACGATTATTATCGGCCCTAAAGGTGGATAATTGGTTAGCAGCGTGTTCAGAATAACCTTCAAAGAAAGTATAAGACTTGAAGTTTTCATCAGGAACTGATTCGATATCTCCGTATTTAAGAATCAAATCGGCAGCCTTCTTGGGTCCTACAGAAGGAATGCCGGGGATATTATCAGAGGTATCTCCAGCGATGGCCTTCCAATCAGCGTAAGCATCAATAGGGAAGGGGGCAGATGGAGTAATGACTTCAACGAAATTGTGAAATGTGATATCGGGTTTGATACGAAGCAATTGGTGAAGATCAGAATCTTGAGTTAGCAACAAAATATCGACATCTATGTTAGCAACTACCATATCAGCGATTAAGTCATCGGCTTCTAAGTTTTCTTGATAGTGTCCTGTAAATCCAGAACGTAACTTCATAGCATCCAAGCCAAGGTTATTAAAATCATCTCGAATATCTCGATTAGAATATGTGGCAGCATCATAGCCTTCGGCACGAGAAGCAGGAACTCGATTGGCTTTATAGGCTGCGTAAATTGAACCTCGGTGATTGCGTCCGTTAGTGCCATCCCAACAAACGTGAACCGGAACTTTAGCATATCCAGCATCACGGATTCTCATTTGTAAGTAGTTAAGATCTTGGAAAAATGTGCGTCGAACTTTGTTAATAAAATGTCCGTAATTCATGGTGCCTCGGTCAACTCGTGCCATCCAACGAGTAAATCTTCCTTTTGGTGCCCAGTGTTTAGCCAAACGGGAAACAAAGAATCCACCATCTACAATAACAATTTTTTCAGTCAAGTAAACACCTCAGGGTGGAGTAGCCAGCATTCCCATACTTTGTAGGATTTGTTCAGTCTCAGAAAGTAGTTCGTCTGGAATCCATTTCTTGTCGTAGGCTACCCACAAACCAGTGGTTACTTTAATATCACATTTACAAGTTGAGCAACTAAAGCGTCCATGGAAGCCTTCAGAATCAACCCATTCTTCCAGAAAATGCAATTCCCAATTACAATGTGGACAGTTCATAATAATTGATGTGGCTCGCACCTACTTATAGGTTCGTATCAACTAAGGAACAAATAAGTGAGCAACCCTCCGGCTACTACGATTCCCGTCAAGAGTTTTATGGGGTCAACTTCGGTTTGAATACCTGCAGAAGCAAAGCCAGCCTGAACTTCTTGGGTCAATTCGCTAACTTCAGAAGGCACCTCTCCAATATCTCTTGAGAAATCATCCCAACCATCGGGTTTGGGAACGTTAATGGTCCATGTTTTGTCTAAATTGGGGGTTGCACAATCTGAAGAAGACGCCAAGGTCTTAACTTTTACTTTCCATGTGCCGGGGCGAGTAACCTTAAACATTTTGGTGACGGGTTCGAAAAGGAGGGTATCACCAGAAAGTTTCTTTTCGGTGCCACCTGACATCTCGGTTTCGTAAACTTGTTGACCGTCACAAGTAATGGTAACTCGGATTTTGTGAGAAGCACCGTTAGAGTTGTGGTAAAGTGTTCCCCAAACATCATCAATACATTCGGCTCCCGTATCTGGATCAGCACGATATTCTTCTGCCTTTTTGCAACCCCAACCAATGTAATTACAATAAATCTTTTTGCTGTTTTTCGGGATGTCTTTAACAGCGTCACCGGTGGCTACAATGGCACCTGCAACTCCCGAATCAACAGCAGCATCACCAATGACACTTCCTCGACCGACAACAGAACCTTCGTCAGCCAAGGCTCCTCCGAATCCCGTAGTAACCGTAGAATACCAATCGACAGGATCAGTAACGATTTTGACTCCTCCTGATAAAACAGCACCCGTGGTTTCAACAGCCTTGTTTAGCCATTCTCCAATACATCCCAAACCTGAAGTATCAGTGCCGACAAAGGAAATGACAATGTTATCAACACCTGCAGTTACCTTGTTATCTTCATCATAATCTACTGTGTAAACCCAAACTTCTTGTTTAGAATCACAAAGAATAGTAGAACTGGTGTTACCTGTGCCTTTGCTACCCACTTGAGTTAGTTTGGCACCCAGAACTTCCTTTTCGGCAGATTTGGTAACACGGACACCCCAATCAAACGGATTATTCATCAGAACCACCTCCCAAAATAGTCCAAAGTAGCAACCCTACCACAAGGCTACCGCCAATAGCCGCAGGCCAAAAATGTTTGAGGGCTTTGACTTTATAAGATTCTAAAACTTGTGGGTTGCTAAGAATAGCGTTCATTCCAGATCCAGAAGAAGCCACGGCTTCTTCAAAACCAACATCAAAAGAATAAGCGTGATTGAACCCCAAAAGTGGGAAGGAACAACCGTATTGGTTGGTATCAATGGCTCCAAAACCTTCTATCAAATACTGTTTTGCTAAAATGCCAATATCGATTGCGGAGGTAGCAGTGGCTCCGATAGCAAAAGCGGTTGCTAACCCACCGGTGGCTACGGTAGCAGCAATAACTAATGAGATTTCCACGGCAGCAGGAAGCACTTCTTCTAACAAAAACTTATTTCTTTTTTCGGTGGTGCTACGTTCTCCCATACCTCCGTAGCCGTAATGGATAACCAAAGTGTATTCCGAATCGGGCCACCGGGGGTTGAAGTCAATGGTTCCTGTGGCTTTTCCTTCAGAATCGGTGGTGACTACATCAGACCAAACCGTGACGATAGCGTCAGCAACATTGAGTTTTTCTTTAACTTTGTTTTCAATGAGGTCGGTGTCTCCAGCAGCAACGGCTTGCATCTGTTCTTCAGTAAGTTCCGTAAGAATGATGTCTACCAGTCGGGTGATGTAAGCCACATCAAGATAGGTCAGTTCTAATTGCACTCTATCGGAGGCTCGCTTCTGTTCATCAGCGTAAGTAATGACTTCCCACTCTACTTTAGAGCCGGGTGGAACGTCACTCCAAAAAGCGACTTGGTCTCCATCATTGGAACCGGTTTGATAACGAGGGGAAGAACCCGAGGGAGTAACAATGCGAACTTTAGATTCAAAATCGGTTTTACAAGCCAAGTCTCCAGACTTTTCTAAAGCCCAGCCGGTAAGTCCTTCGCCTTCGAGTTTACGAGAAACTACTTGTCCTTTTTGGGTAGCCCAAGAAATAATATCACGCTCCCGTCCTCTTAGGGAGTAAACGGGAGGTAATGCCCCAAACAACCAATCCTGCTACTCCGATAGCAGCAGTTCCCAAAAGAGCAATACGGTTACCAACCTCAGCAACACATTCGTCAATTTTTTCTTGCAGTTCGTCTTCAGAAAGATCTGGATAGGCAGCCTTCATATTTTCACCACAGGCTCCGGGGTCTAAAGCACTGCCGGCACCAGTAACGTTATCTACCAAACCCATGGTAGCGTTATTGAGTATCCAAACACCAGCACCCATAAAGGCTAATTTAGTAGCACCCGCACCGGCTTTTTTAGCGGCTGCCTCAAGAGTCTCCTTTTTAATAAGTTTTTTGGTAGTAGCACCTGCAGCCGATTCTACGGATTCAGTAAGGGCTTCTTTGTAGGCTTTTTCAATGGCTTCTGCACTGGCATCAGAACTTATTTCTTTTAAGACCTTTTCCATAGCGGCCTCTTGGGCTTCTTTAGTAACTTTTTCGCCTACTTCTTCCGTAACTTCACGAACAACCTTTTCATTGATTTCTTCAATGGTTTCTCGGATGATTTTTTCGGTGGCTTGGCCCACGATATCGTCTGCGGGGCCAGAACGAAACAGTCGGGTATGGTTCGAGGCTTGAACTTGACCCCAGACGTGACTCATGATAAAACCTTGATGCTACGACTATTTATAGTTACTTATCCACGCCTGCGTGTTCTCACACGAGGATACATCAATCCCGTTGTGGGACGATCGTTTACGTCCTTGTTGTAGGTGTTGAACGCCATGTTACCTGATGTCGCTCTGTGATTCTTCCACAATGCGATCCTATCGATGTCAGAACCGTCAATGCTGACTCTGGTATCTGAGTCCACAGTTATTGCCTCTGCTGTGTCCTGCATCAGTCCTGTGATAGCATTGTCACGCAGGTATGTTCTTGCTTGTGCTTGTGTGAGTGTAGGATATACTTCTGCCAAACAAGCCAACAATCCTGCCACAAACGGGGCAGCAAAACTTGTGCCTTGACTAAAGGAAATCGTGTCCCAGTTAGGTTGGTCTTGTTCCTGTCCCGGATAAGGAATACCATAAGCAATCTCGCTGTGTTCCCAAGCGGATACGATTGTTTCTCCTGCGGCATACACATCTATGCCCGGACCCCAGTTGCTGAAGTCGCATTTTCCTTGGTCTGTGTGGTTGCTTAAAGCACCTACGCTGATAGCACCACTCACATAATATTTGTCACCTCTGTGGTAGTAATCTCTAAATGGATACCATCCACTACCTGACGGAAACTCATAGTCTTTGTTCACATAAGCCGCAGTCTGAACAAGATAGTTGTCCCAGTTGTCGCCATCCTCTACATCAATGTATCTGTTTTTGTTGCCTGCGGAGATAGTTATGATGATACCTTCATCGATGGCATCTTCTATGTCACTATCCACTGAAGGACTGTTTACTTGGAAGTTGGTGTTGCTAACAAAGTCTTCGTCTGATGAATATATGCCTCTTGCGTGTAGTTCATTGGCTGTGAGATTGTTGCCGGATCCTTTGTCAAGATCCGATCCTTGGAAGTGAGCCCAAGCGGCCCCGGTAAGATTGTTCACTGTGCCCAAACTCACACTAACGATGGTGGGATTTTTTCTACCAGTTTTTGGATTTACTGCTTTGGTTCTGTGGAACTCTCTGATGTATGCAAAAGTTCTGTCTGTGCTGTTGCCACCGCTCAAGTTCCTTTCGGCTCTGAGGCTGTAGTTATACACGTTAGCATTGTTAGCAAGTCCGTATAATGTTCCTGCGGCGTAACTGGCACACGCCGTTGGATGACTGCTTACTTCTGATGAGTCTGCGGCTCTTGCAAGTGAAAAAGAATAGGTGTAGTTAGTTCCACCTGTGATTGTGTTGTAGTGTTGTCCCCAGTTGTAGTCCACTGCTCTACTGAAAAAATCTTCGTGGTCATACCAAGTGTGCTGATCTACTATGATCACATCCACATTCTTACCACTTGCTGAATATGTCACGCTGGTATCAACATATCTATCTGAACCGGTAGAATCACTACCCCAATCCGATCTGTTGGTGCTTTCTATGTGTCTCAATATCCCCCACATTCTGTGGCTAACCGAATAGTTTATTGCTGGACCTGTGCCGTCTGCCCTTGTGAATGTTTGTGTGCCTGTGGCAGAACCAGCAGGACTTTTGTCAAATCTACCTGTGTAAGTTGATTCTGTGATTGTGATATCTCTATCTAAAACTGATTGTGGCATCACCTGTTGCACACGATCGTCAGCGGCAACTGTTTGTGCTTCTTCCATTGTGAGCATATAGCCTGTGGTTCTTGAAGTAGGCCGTCTGTCCTCACAAGCAACACTCCTATCTGGAATGTGTAGATCACCACCTGGTGTTTCCATATCCTCATAGAAAGCGTCAATGTCTTCACCTTTTTTCAGTGTGACTTGGAATAACTCCATCTTACGCCTCCAGTTGTAGTACGTTTAGAGTTACCTGCACTGTGGTAGTAGGACCGCTTTTGTTTGTTACCCTACAAGGTATAGTTGTTGTTGGTGAACTTTCTAAGTTGAATCCATAAGCACC
>Ga0181587_10004753_pt1 | contig 11155 bp, 10 predicted proteins | sample 071ome_27_FD_132463 | JGI IMG/M metagenome (GOLD analysis project Ga0181587, IMG submission 132463) | Coastal salt marsh microbial communities from the Groves Creek Marsh, Skidaway Island, Georgia - 071409AT metaG (megahit assembly) | ecosystem: Environmental > Aquatic > Marine > Intertidal...
CCATCGGGGCGGTTCACCTTGGACGAGGCCATAAACCGCACCTCGGTGCCCTTTTCGCCCGGCGCCGCCTCGCCCAGCACCCGCAAATGCTCGGTGGTTTCGCCATTCTCAAACTTGGCGAAATGCTCTTTGCCATTGCGCCATACCCGCAGCTCTAGCCAATCGGACAGGGCGTTCACCACTGAAACCCCAACACCGTGCAAACCGCCCGACACTTTGTACGAGTTCTGGTCAAATTTGCCGCCAGCATGCAGCTGGGTCATAATCACCTCGGCCGCGCTTACGCCCTCTTCGGTGTGCATATCCACCGGAATACCGCGGCCATTATCGCGCACCGAAACGCTGGAATCGGCATGAATTTTTACTTGCACGAAATCGGCATGGCCAGCCAACGCCTCGTCGATGCCGTTATCGACAACCTCATACACCATGTGGTGCAGGCCGCTGCCATCATCGGTATCGCCGATATACATCCCAGGACGTTTGCGAACAGCCTCTAACCCTTTGAGAACCTTAATTGAATCGGCGCCATAGCTATTGGCTGCATCAGCAGTGTCGGACATTCGTTTATCCTTTGTCATTTACTGCCGTTTTATAGCCGCCCCCGGCCGGATTGTCACGTCACAGACACAATATTTGGTGGGTTACAGCCATATCCGCCGCAATCACGTGAAAGGGATCACACAACCCACGAAAATCAACACCCCACCCGAACCGATGTTCAGCCGTCGCAGCGCCTTTGGGCTTTGCAACACTTGCCGCACCCGATCCAAAAACAGCGCCAAACCCAAATTGCCCAGCATCGGAACCAGCGCAGAAATTGCCAAAATACAGGCAATATCCAATGCCCCCACGCGGGCCAAATCAAAAAACCCTGGCAAGATACCCATGTAAAACAAAATCGCCTTGGGGTTGCCAATCACCGCAGCCACCCCCACCGAAAATCCAGCCCAAAGGCCCGGCCGCGTCAGCCGGCTATCCCCCTCAAGCCGTGTGGCGGGGCTGCGGATCAGCATCACCCCCATCCCCACAAACACCACCGCCGCCACCCAGCGCAGAACCGATAAAAAATCGCCATAGCTGGCCAGCACCCAGTTCAGGCCGAAAATGGCGCAAAGCGGCCAGATCAAATCGCCCAGCGCCACCCCCACAGCCAAGGGCCACGCCCCGCGCATCCCCCCAGACAAGGCACGCGCCACCAACGCCGCCCACACCGGGCCCGGCACAGCCCAAAGGGCGGCCATTCCCCCTGCGTAAAGCAGCAGATCATAAAATGAAACGCTCATGCCCCATGTCCCAAAACCCTGTGCACAAGGGCGCTTAACCAATCTGCGGCGCCGACACCATGCAAAACTCTGACACGCCGCCCGCTTCTGTCATTTCCACATATTGCGCCCGCGTGCCCATGCCCTCGAACAACTCGGGCCCCGTGCCCGTCATCCATGCCTGCGCCCCCAGCGCGCAGATCTCATCATAAAGCGCGCCACGCCGTGCCGCATCCAAATGCGCGCCCACCTCATCCAGCAACACCAACGGCGGCGCCCCTAGATCCGCCGCCAAAGCCCGCGCATTGGCCAAGATCAACGACACCAGCAGCGCTTTTTGCTCCCCCGTCGAACAGTCTTTCGCCGCCACCCCCTTGGCCACATAAACCGCGTGCAAATCTGTGCGATGGGGCCCAACCAACGTGCGCCCCGCCGCCATATCCCGAAACCGGCTTTCCCCAAAGGCTGCCAGCAGGTCGGCCTCATCGCTTGCCTGCGCCCCTTCGGGCTGCATGATCTCAAGATGTGCGGCAGGAAAGGCAGTTTCAGCCCCCTCTTGCGCCGCCAGCAACCGCGCAAGCGCAGCCGCGCGGTTTTGCGCCATCTGCGCCCCCGCCCGCGCCATCTGCCGCTCCAGCGCCACATACCAATGCGCATCGCGCACCTGCTCTTTCAGCAGGCGGTTGCGTTCGCGCATGGCTTTATCGTAAATCAACGCCTGCGCGCCATGATCGGGGAAAAAGCTCAGCGTCATCCGGTCCAAAAACCGCCGGCGTCCCTCGGCCCCTTCAATCCACAAGCGGTCCATACTGGGCACCAGCCACAACACGCGCAAAAGCTGGCCCAACGCCGTCTGCGCCGCGGCTTTGCCCCCCAGCTTCACCTGCCGCGCAGCGCCGGCCTCTGAAAAAATCTCAACCTCTGTATCCAGATCAGCGCCCGCCAAAACATAGCGCAGCTTCCAGCCCAGCGCCTCGGGGCGGCGCGCCATCTCTTCGGCCGCAGCACGGCGCAGCCCGCGCCCCGGCGACAGCAGCGATACCGCCTCTAACAGATTGGTCTTCCCGGACCCATTCAGCCCAAATATCGCCACAGGCCGCGGGTCCAGCGCCAGCTCACCCCGCTGATGCGACCGAAAATGCGAAATCGACAGCGCAGAAACATAAAGGCCAGCCACTAAAGCCGCCCTTCATCTTGCCAAAAATACTCATCTCGCACATGGGCCATCTGGCGCCACGTCAGACGCGCATTGGCATCACGACATATACCGCGCTGGTGTCATTGCCCTCGCGCATCAAGGTCGGGTCGCCGGCGGAATTGAACAAGAACACCGCATTCTCGCGGTCCACTTGGCTGGCGATTTCCAGCAGATATTTGGCATTAAAACCAATCTCCAGCCGCTCGTCGCCATAGGCTACGGCCAGCTCTTCCTCTGCCGCGCCGCTATCGGGGCATTGACCGACAGCACCAGCCGGTCTTCATCCAGCTGCAGCTTGACCGCGCGCGACCGTTCCGACGATACCGTCGCCACACGGTCTACAGCCGCGGCAAACTCGCTGGCATCTACCTCTAGCTTGCGGGTGTTTCCGGTGGGAATAACCCGGGTGTAATCGGGGAATGTGCCATCGATCACTTTCGAGGTCAGCGTCAGATTGGGCGTGGCAAAGCGAATTTTGGTTTCACTGACCGAGACGGCAATTTTCATATCGTCATCATCTAGCAGCTTGCGCAGCTCGCCCACGGTTTTGCGCGGCACAATCACCCCTGGCATGGCTTCGGCATGTACGGGCAATTCGGCGTCGATCCGGGCCAAGCGGTGGCCATCGGTGGCCACGCAGCGCAACACCGGGCCGCCTTCGGCTTGGGCGACATGCATGTAGACGCCATTCAGGTAGTACCGGGTTTCCTCGGTCGAGATCGCGAATTTCGATTTGTCAAACAAGCGGCGCAACACCGGGGCCGGGGCGCTGAAATTCGAGGCATATTCCGACGAGGCCATCACCGGAAAATCCTCTTTTGGCAAGGTGGCCAAGTTAAAATGCGACCGGCCCGCAGTTACGCTCAGCCGGCCAGCGGTGCCATCATCTGCCAATGTAACCAGCGCGCCATCGGGCAGCTTGCGCACGATTTCGTGCAATGTCACGGCCGAAACCGTGGTGGCGCCAGCGCGCTCTACCATGGCTGTGGCCTTGTCGACCACTTCGATATCTAGGTCGGTGGCACGAAATTGCACTGTGTTGCCTTCGGCCTCGATCAGCACATTGGCAAGGATCGGTATCGTATTGCGCCGTTCCACAACAGATTGCGCCTGCGCTACCGCTTTCAGCAGAGTTCCACGCTCGATACTAAGCTTCATGATCCACGTTCCTTTCCCGAACCGGGCTACAACCGGGAGGGGCAAGGTATCCGAAATTCCCGCCCACTCAAGCGTTTTATGCGTCTGTTACTGGGTTTGTCCAAGGAAACCGCAGGCCCGTCAAGGGCAGGCCTGCGCCTGCCCGTGCTTGGGGGAAAACCGGGGCCTATTGGTCACGCCTCTAGGGTGCGGCGCAGCATCTCTAGATCTTCGGCAATCTGGCCATCTTGCACTTTCAGTTCTTCGACACGCTTCACACCATGCATCACGGTGGTGTGGTCGCGCCCACCAAAACGGCGGCCAATCTCTGGCAGCGAGCGGCTGGTCAGCTGTTTGCACAAATACATCGCCACTTGGCGCGGGCGGGCATAGGTGCGCACCCGTTTCGGGCCCAGCAGATCTGATAGGCGAATGTTGTAATGTTCGGCCACGCGGCGCTGAATTTCCTCGATGGTGATCTTGCGTTCCGAGGCACGCAAAATATCGGCCAAGCAATCTTGGGTCATATCCAGCGTAATTTCGCAGCCCACCAGCGACGCAAAGGCAAACAGCCGGGTCAGCGCACCTTCTAGCACGCGCACATTGGTGCTGATGCGGTGGGCCAAAAATTCTAACACGCCATCGGCCAGAACAAGGCCGGGATATTGTTCGCTGAACTGATCCACTTTGGAATGTAAAATGCCTAAGCGCAGCTCGTAATCGGTTGGGTGCAAATCCACCACCAGCCCGCATTGCAGGCGGCTTTTGATCCGGTCTTCCAGATCTTTGATTTCGCCGGGCGCCCGATCGGCCGAGATGATGATCTGTTTGTTTTGGTCCACCAGCGCGTTGAAGGTATGAAAGAATTCTTCTTGGGTGCTGTCTTTGCCGGCGATGAATTGCACATCATCCACCATCAGCACGTCAACCGCGCGGAAGATCTGTTTAAAGTCCATCATGCGGCGATCGCGCAGCGCCTGCACGAAACGATACATAAATTGCTCTGCCGACAGATAGACCACGTTCAAATCGGGGCGGCGCACCGATAGTTCATGCGCAATCGCATGCATGAGGTGGGTTTTACCCAAGCCCACGCCACCATATAAAAACAGCGGGTTAAAGGTAACTGGCCCGCCCTCTGCCACGCGGCGCGCGGCGGCATGGGCCAGTTCGTTGGGCTTGCCCACCACAAACGTGTCAAAGGTAAAACGCGCATCAAGCGGCGCACCGGGCAGCAGCTCGCCCGCGGGGCGCGCAGCTTGGGCGGTGCCCAAGGATGGCGCAGGTTTGGCGCCAGATTGGGCATTGGCGCGCGCCGGGGTGGCGGCAGCCACGCTAAATTGCACGCGACGCACCTGTGCCCCGGAATGGGCCAATTTATGCAAGATCAGATCGCCAAAATTTTGCTGAACGTAATTGCCCAGAAAGCTGGTTGGCACGTTGAAAATGGCAACGCCGTCGCGGATGTCGGAAAACTCGATCGGTTCGATCCAGTTGGTGAAGTTATTTTGCCCCACCATGCCCAGCAAACTTTGCCGCAGCTGGCCCCATTGTTCTTGCGTCATTCCATCCCCGCTTGGCAACCAATTCGCACGTAAAAACGCATAGTCATCAAAAAAACATACTGTCCGAGCCCCGCAAGGTTGCCCCGGCAGGCTTTGCACACATCCACTGTTTCCAAACACAGGGCCAAGGGTATTATTCCCTAGGCCTGCGGCACAGTCGCACCCGATTTTGGACAAAGTACCATTTGGCAGCGCCCGGCGTTGCGCCGAAAGACTGTCTCAAATTGTAACGCCGGGTTTATTCTGAACAAAAATAAACTGGCGCGGCCCTGTCCCCCCAGACACGATGTGACTCGCAAGGGTGAAACTAGCAACTGCGCCTATAGGGCCGCAACAGATCTTCACACTTGACTCGGGAATCCACGAAAAAGAATCTGCGCTCTTTCGGATATGGCCATATAACCGCATGGAACAAACGCAAAAGGCGTCGCAAAATGCGACGCCTTGCATGGGCCAAACTGGCCTGTTTTCTTAGCCCAGCGCTTTGACGCGGGCGGCCAGGCGCGACACTTTGCGCGAGGCGGTGTTTTTGTGGAAAACGCCTTTGGTCACGCCGCGCATCAGTTCGGGCTGGGCTGCGCGCAGGGCTGCGGCTGCTGCGTCTTTGTCACCCGAAGCGATGGCTTCTTCGACTTTGCGCAGGAAGGTGCGGATACGCGAACGGCGGGTTTTGTTTACGGTGGCGCGTGCCTCGTTCTGGCGGGCGCGCTTTTTTGCCTGGGGCGAATTTGCCATGATGTCAGACCTTTTCTCGGGTTTGGTTCAATTCTGTTGGCGTCATGCCACACCCAAAGGGACAAACCCGATCCGGCGGCTGATGCCGGACGATTCGAGCCAAGCGGGCTGCACGCGCATGTATCGGGCGGCGTATAGGCGATTTGATTGCAGAAGGAAACAGGAAAATACCCGGCCAAGGCCCGCGCCTTGGGCCGGGCGCCTGTGTTATTTGTCGCGGAATTGCGCTGTGCGCTTTTCCAAAAAGGCAGCCATGCCTTCTTTTTGGTCTTCCGTGGCAAAAAGCGAGTGGAACACGCGCCGTTCGAACAGCACGCCTTCGCGCAGCGTGGTTTCAAACGAGCGGTTCACCGATTCTTTGATGGCCGTCACAGTGACCATGGATTTTTCGGCAATTTTTTGTGCCGCGCCCATCGCTTCTTTCATCAGCTCTTTGGCCGGCACAATGCGGCTGACCAAGCCTGCGCGCTCGGCCTCGGCGGCATCCATGAAGCGACCCGTCAAATTCATATCCATCGCCTTGGCCTTGCCAACGGCACGGGTCAGGCGCTGGGTGCCGCCAATACCAGCCATAACACCAAGGTTAATTTCGGGCTGGCCAAATTTCGCCGTATCCGAGGCGATGATAAAATCGCACATCATGGCCAATTCACAACCGCCGCCCAGCGCATAGCCCGATACCGCCGCGATAATGGGCTTGCGAATACGGCAGATGGCGTCGGTTTCTTCGGTGAACAGATCACCCATAAACACATCGACAAAGCTTTGCTCGCTCATCATGCCAATATCGGCACCAGCGGCAAATGCCTTTTCGCTGCCGGTCAGAACGATGCAGCGCACCTTTTCATTGGCTTGCGCGGCCTGCAAAGCAGTTACCAATTCCCCCAACAGCTGCGCATTCAGCGCGTTCAGGGCATCAGGCCGGTTCAGGCGGATCAGGGCGATGTGGTCTTCTACGTCGACGATGATCGTCTCATAGGCCATGAAATTTGCTTTCGCTTGTTTCTGTCAGAACAGCACCCTTACCATTCCGGCACCAACGATCAAGACTATCTTTGACACGAGGGGCAGTAGAAGGTTGATCTGCCGCTTTGCACGATACGCCGGATCTTGGCGGTGCAACCGGGGCTGCGGCAGTCATCGCCTTCGCGTCCGTAAACATCGAAATTGTGCTGAAAATAGCCCAGCTCGCCATCGGCACGGCGGAAATCTTTCAACGACGAGCCGCCCGCCTGAATGGCCTGTTCCAGCACCTCGCGGATAATCGGCACCAGCCCCGCCACGCGCCCGGCGGCCACCTTTCCAGCTTGGCGCGCCGGGTGAATGCCCGCGCGATAAAGCGTTTCGCAGACATAAATATTTCCCAATCCCGCCACCACATGCTGATCCAGCAAAACCGATTTCACCGGCGCAGTGCGGCCAGTGAAGGCGGCGCGCAAAACCTCGGGGCCAAAGGCATTGCCCAGCGGTTCCGGCCCGATGCCCGCCAGCAATTTGTGCTGCTCTTGGCCCGCGGTTGGCAGCAGGTCCATCGCGCCAAAGCGCCGCGGATCGTTAAAGGTGATGCGCGCGCCATTTTCCATATCTAGCACCACATGATCGTGCTTTTCCGGGGCGGGATGGTTGTGCACAAACTGCCCCAGCGGATCGCCCGAAATCAGCATGCGCCCGGACATGCCCAAGTGAACCAACAGGGTTTCACCCGAATCAAGATCCGCCAAAATATATTTCGACCGCCGCCGCAATTGCAGCACCCGCTGGCCCGTTAGGCGCTGTGCCATATTGGGCGGAAAAGGCCAGCGCAGATCGGGCCGGTTGACGGCGGCATGGGCAATGACCTGCCCCTCCATCACCGGGGCAAGGCCGCGGCGCACTGTTTCCACCTCGGGCAATTCGGGCATTCTATCTCCTGACACAAGGGCGCATTGCAGCGCCGGGCGAGTGGCCTATAAGGAAGGGTAGAGAAAAGGATCGGCAAGCCCCATGGACCAGCAAAACGCAAAAACCACGCATTTCGGGTTTCAAGACATCCCCGAAGAAGAAAAAGCCGGCCGCGTGCGCGGGGTGTTTGGCTCGGTTGCTTCGAAATACGACATCATGAACGATGTCATGAGCGTGGGCATACACCGGCTGTGGAAAGATGCCATGATGGATTGGCTGGCGCCCCGCCCCGGCACCAAGCTGCTGGATGTGGCAGGCGGTACCGGCGATATCTCGTTTCGCTATCTGGCGCGCGCAGGCAACGCCCATGCCACCGTGCTAGACCTGACAGAACCCATGCTGATCGAGGGGCGCAAACGCGCCGAAGCCAGCCAACAAGCCGCCCAGCTAGATTGGGTGGTGGGCGATGCCATGGCGCTGCCGTTTGAAGACAACAGCTTTGATGTGTACACAATCAGCTTTGGCATCCGCAATGTCACCCGCCCCCAAGAGGCGCTGAACGAAGCCTATCGCGTGCTGCGCCCGGGCGGGCGGTTGATGGTGCTGGAATTTAGCCAAATTCCCAACGAGATGATGCAAAAGGCGTATGATTTGTATTCTTTTAACATCATCCCGCGCATGGGGCAGCTGATTGCCAATGACCGCGACAGTTACCAATATTTGGTGGAATCCATCCGCAAATTCCCCGACCAAGACACCTTTTTGGGCATGGTGCGCAAGGCCGGTTTCGGCAATGCGAAATACCGCAACCTAAGCTTGGGCATTGCATGCCTGCATTCGGGTTGGAAACTATAGCATGCGTGGACCTCACAATATTTGGCGCCTCATCCGCACCGGCGCCACGTTTGAACGCACCGGCGCGATGCGTGTTGTGTTGGATGCCATGGAAGCGCCCCGCACCGTGCGTATTGTGTTGCGCGGGCTGGTCTGGCCGTTTCGCTGGCTGGGCTACAAGGGCGATCCCACCATGCCGCCCGCGCCGCGGGCCCTAACCGCGCTGGGCCCGGCCTATATTAAATTTGGCCAAATCCTGTCGACACGTCCCGATGTGGTGGGCCCAAGCCTGGCCAACGAATTGCGGGTGCTGCAAGACAAGCTGCCCCCCTTCAGCCTAGAGGCGGCCAAACGCAGCATCGCGGCCGAGCTGGAGCAACCAGCCGACCAAATTTTCAGCGCGCTCAGCGAACCTGTGGCGGCCGCCTCGATTGCGCAGGTGCACCGCGCCCAGCTGCGTAGCACCGGCGAGGATGTGGCGGTAAAAGTGCTGCGCCCCGGTATCGAGCGCGCCTTTCGAAAAGATATCGACGCGTTCTATCTGGCTGCCGGCATGATCGAACGGCTGGCCCCCGCCGCCCGCCGCCTGCGCCCCACCGATGTGATCGCTCATTTCGAGGGTGTGGTTCTGGGCGAGCTGGATCTGCGCCTCGAGGCGGCCTCGGCCAGCGAGTTTGACGCCAATACGAAAAACGACGAAGGCTTTCGCCTGCCGCAGGTGAAATGGCACTATTCCAGCCGCCGGATCATGACGATGACATGGGCCGAGGGCCTGCCCATGGGCGACAACGACGCGCTGGACCAAGCCGGGATCAACCGCGAAGAGCTGGGCGAACGGGTGCTGCGCCTGTTTTTGAATCACGCATTGCGCGACGGTTTTTTCCACGCCGACATGCACCAAGGCAACCTAAAGGTGGCCCCCACCGGCGAGATCATCGCCTATGATTTCGGCATCATGGGCCATATCGATGAATACACCCGCCGCGTTTATGCCGAGATCTTGTTTGGCTTTATCCGCCGCGATTACAAACGCGTCGCCGAGGTACATTTCGAGGCAGGCTACGTTCCCGCCGACCGCGATGTCGAGGAATTTGCCCGCGCCCTGCGCGCCGTGGGCGAGCCGATATTTGGCCTTGATGCCACGCAGGTTTCGATGGGGCGGTTGCTGTCATATCTGTTCGAGGTGACCGAACGTTTTGGCATGCAAACCCGCACCGAGCTGATTTTGCTGCAGCGCACAATGGTGGTGGTAGAGGGCGTGGCCCGCTCGCTTAACCCGCATATCAACATCTGGAAAGTGGCGCAGCCCGTGGTGGAAAGCTATATCCGCCAATCGATCGGCCCTGCAGCGCTGGCCCGCGATTTGGGCAAAACCGCTATGGTACTGGCGCGGTTTGGGCCGCGGTTGCCGGGCATGGTGGAAGCCGTGCTTGTCAAACAAGGCCAAGACGCCCCCGCACCACCGCGCCCCAGCCGCGCCCGGGCGCTGGGATGGCTGGGGCTGGGCCTGCTGATCGGCGCGGCCGCTGCCGAATTTGCCCACTTAGTCTTGCACTAGGCTGGCCAATTCCACATCGCGGGCCCGCGCGTAATCGGCCTGCCCCTGTTCCAACCGCCACTGGCAATAAGCCGCCATGCGCCATGCAAAAAGTGGCTGCAACGCGCGGTAATGGGCCACGGCCGCCGCATCTGGATAGGCCGCCAACATCTGCGCCCGGGCCTGTGGCGGCAGTGGCTGGCCTTGGTATAGCAGCTGCATTGCCGCCGAAAGGTAAATGGCCAGATCATGCGCCGCAGGCCCCCAACCGGGGCATTGCCAATCAATCAAACAGGGCCCCCGGGCAGAGTGCACAATATTGGCAGGCACCGGATCGCCATGCAAAAACACCGGCACCAGCGCCCGCTGTTCCACCCTTTCGCACACAGCCGGCGGGGCAGAAAACGCAGCCCGGTCGCGGCACAGTGCCAAAATCGCCTGCGCCGAGGCCATCAATGCCGGACCCGAGGCAGAAATCTGGCGCAACGCTTGGGCGGGGCGTGGCTGTTGATGCAACCGCGCCAGCAGCGCAGCAACCTGCGCAGGCCCAGCTGTGCCCGATTGGCCGGGCATATGCTGATACACCACGCACCGGCCCAAAGGCGTGGCCGCGTGGCCCAGAAATTTCGGTGCCAAACCGCACCCACCCAAGGCCTGCAAAGCCACTATTTCCGCATCGGGTTGGTTGGGGAACAATGGGTTGGCCGCAGGCTTGCTATAAAGCTTGACCACCACATCACCCACACGCCACAGCAGGTTGGTTTTGCCCCCCTGCAAGGGGCGCCAAACCGTGGCTTGGGGCACAAGGGCCTGCAATTCCGGCACCAGTGCCAGCTGTGCCGCCTGCGCTGCGCCCGTTTTGCCCGGTTGGGCCGCGCCAATATGGGAAACGGGTGACATTACGCGCCAAACAGCCCTGTGAATTCGCAGACCCAAGGCTAGTGCAGCGCAGCAATCACGGCAAGGGGCGCCGGCGCTGCGCGCGCCTAGCCACCTTGGCGGA
>Ga0181587_10004781_pt1 | contig 11124 bp, 18 predicted proteins | sample 071ome_27_FD_132463 | JGI IMG/M metagenome (GOLD analysis project Ga0181587, IMG submission 132463) | Coastal salt marsh microbial communities from the Groves Creek Marsh, Skidaway Island, Georgia - 071409AT metaG (megahit assembly) | ecosystem: Environmental > Aquatic > Marine > Intertidal...
GACTTGAGGCAAGGAGAGATGGTAACGAATGTTTGTCCAGATTATTCTCGTCATTATGAATCAAAGTCTGTTGCAATTCACATTGAAGATTTTGAGGGCTTCACAGGTTATATTGGTTGGACTTATTGGTACGGCGGCGGCAAGCATGGATACCCCTCTGAAGTTGACTGGATTCCTTATGCTTACTTCCTTGACCTCGTAGAAGAGAAAGAAGTTATCAATATTGTTAGGACATTTAAGAAGGTTTGAAAATGATTTCTCTTTACGGAATCAGGGAAGAGCGTGAATATGGTTACGGCGGCTGGACAGGCAACCGAGAGACTATTCGAGAACTTGTTGCTACTTTCGATGAAGTGCAAGATGCGAAAGACTATGTCGAAAGCTCAACGCTTGCAGCGGCTAATAAACCCTACTTTCGTGCTGACCCCATCTCTGGAAAGTATAGATACAGGAAGGGATCTCTTCTTCGATATTATGAAAGCTGTGAGATTGATATTGAGGAGGAAGAGAGTCCTCCTCCACATAATCCCGTAATGCCAAAGGGAGACTATTAATGAAAAAAGATACTACATGCATCAACTCATATAATGCAGGTTACCACAGAGGTCTGAATACAGAATATCACGATATTCCAATCAACATTCTTTTTACCAGATGGATTGCTGATATTCGCAGACCAGCATCAGGGGCACTTGATATTGTTGCTTTTGAAAAAGGCTTCAATGACGGCATAGAAGATTATGAAGATTCTCTGGAAGAATTCGGAGATGGAGCAGCAGCTACAGCAGGTTGGGAGAAAAAATGAAAGAAACACTTGAAGACTTTATGAAACAATTGCACCATAACCATACTTCGTTTGAGGAACTGGCTCATTGGTATCATGATTTAGAGAAAGAATGCTCTGTTTGTGGCGGCACCGGAACAGAATACTGTCCGGTTGAGCGAGGCCTTGTAGACTGTCATATTTGCGGATGAATTGAGGATAGGGAATCCCATGTGCACAACAAAAAATAAAAAAGAAAGCGTATTCACCGGCCAGCAGGCCTGGCTGCCTCGAGCGTGCCTATCCGTCTATCCCAACAATGATGACTGGCACACTTGGAAAATCTGGATCGGCTCGGACGGCGCCGCCATTCGCAAGGACGGTCCCTTTCGAATCACGGTCGACGGCATGGTCTTGTGGAGCTCCGAGCATGAATAACAAGAAGAAGGAACCAGCCAAGGCAACCCACTTACGGGTCTGCCACCCAGATACAACGACCCGCCGCCTTTGGAAACTCTGGAGTTACGGGAGCACGTCGGGTCGGGCCCAGGGTGCACGGAGGGTGACCAGATCCGAAGGCCCATCAAAGATTTATCGAGAACGGCCATAATGAACAATAGAAACAGATGCGCAACAAAACTGCGAGTTTTCTCGACGAACCAAGGGTTCACGCACGGCAGCAGGGTGGTCTGGAAGGTGTGGCTCGGGCCCAGCCGCAGGTACGGCGGCGGCTTGGTGCCCTGGCGCCATGACGGCCCAGCCCATATACTCCGAATGCGATCCTGATCCAATGTGCACAACAAAAAATAAAAACACCAAAGCCGAAGAGCCCGTGAACGTGTCCGAGGGAACAATGACTGGACTAGCCAGGCGCGCTGTAGCCTGTCCCGGCTGGCGATGGTTGCCGGGGATGCTGACCGAGGGGTGGCGTCTGACATGCGTGTCGCTGCATGACGGGGCGTGGTCCGCCACCTCGACACTCACGCCCACCCAGTATCACTACCCGACGCTACCCAACCTCGAAGACCCTGCCACGCTGGGCTGCCTGCTGGCGCTGGTGCGGGCGGCGTGGGGCGACGAACACCTGCACGTTGGGCGACGTATCGCAGGGTGGGGCGTCTGGACCTCGGAAAGCACGCCGCTCCCCCAGTGTGTGGGCAAGGCAGACACCGAAGCTGAGGCCCTCGTCCTCGCGCTGGAGGCTGCGCCATGATCCCCATCGTCATCCCGCTGTGAATGGCTACATGTCCACACCACTGCCACCCTCTTGCATGCACGCGACGGGCGCGGGAAACTGCCCACCCCGGGGCACGAGGGCCTAACAGCCGGCCCAACAGCGGATGGGGGGTTAGGCGCCCAGACACACTGTCAATCAGATCGCCCCTCCCTTTGACAACTTGTCAACAGCATTTCCCCCTTGCTCTCATCCACGGTAAACAGCCCACCACACGGCCAGCACATAACAGCCCACCCTACAGCACGTTCACCCCACAGCCAGCACACCGAACAGCCACAGCCTTTGGTGTCGGCATGCGTGTAAAAGGGGTCGGTATGTGGTATAATATAGCCATGGAGGAGCCATGAAGGTTAAAAACACTAAGCGAACCGCACTGATGCTCCGCGTCTGCGCTGACGCCCGATGGGGGAGTTGGAAAATCTGGGGCCGCCTTCTTGAACAACCTCTAGAGCGTCAACCGCAGGCGACCATCGTACCGGTTCGGGCAGAAGGACCCTCGGTATACCGATTTAATGGTACGACGGGCCTGGGGTACGCCGGGTGATTAAAAATGCCCGTGATCCGGTGCTTTCGGGGCTTGAGGGGGAATTTTGGTTCACATAACACAGACAGTTGCCTGCCCACTGCGGGACACGAGGGGGAAGCACAACAGCCCACCCTACAGCCAGCACACCAAACAGCCCACCACACGGCCAGCGCATAACAGCCCACCCCGCAGCACATGCGCCGAACAGCCCACGGCAGAGCATGAGGGGGACCGAACAGCCCGGGCTCATGAGTAGCCGAAAAGGCCGTTGAAAACCCGCGCTCTACACCGGGGCCACCTAATCTCACGACACACCAGGAGGAAAACCATTCCCATGAGGAGCAAATTTTTGCAAGGCGCAGACACCCCACAGGAGCCCACCAGGGCCACCACTTTGCGGGTATATCGTATCCACACTCAGCGCTCGCCGCTTCTTAAGGCCATCACCGAGGGGCGGACATGGAAGCGTTGGATCTACCCTTACCCATGGAAGCCCGGCCTCAAGGTCCAGGGCGCGCTGGTGACAACAGATGCACGGGTCGACGGTCCCGCCCGCATTGAGGTTTGAGGTGACAATGAAGCCCGCCTTTGAGCAAGCACCTGGCCCTGTCGAGGTTGCCCCAGTCCGGCGCGGGGCAACGATACTCCACGTCAACGGGACCGGTCAAAAACACTGGGGTTACTGGGCGAAAGATCCTCACGGGTTCTTTGTCAACGTGGGCGACGAATATTGGGAATGGTACCGACGTGAAGGTCCGGAATATTGGCCCACCCTCGATCATGTGCGGCAGGGTGTGGTCCTCGGCCTCGTCGGGCCCTCTTGGAACGGTATGCCTCGGCGTCGGCCGGGTGGAGGTTTATAAAAATGATTTAAGTATAGCCAGGCCCCAATTGCCTAGGCGATCCCGGGAAAGGTCATCCCCCATCGCACACCGCCTGCCCGCCCGCGGCAGATCAAGATATCGCACGGCCGCGCCCGCGGGAAGTCGTGCAAAAGTGACCCCCTTGTGGTATAATTAGATTAGGAGGTAGTGATGAGCAAAAAGCGACGTGCCCAAATGTTGCAAAAGGTCAAAGAAGATATGCGCGCCCGGGGTGAGCTCACCCCTGTGGATTGGACCTCGCCGGCCCCGAGCGGTGCCCGCCAAGCTCGACTGCAGGCCATGCGCACAGCATTTGAAGAAGAGCACGGTGATCCGGCAACCCGCCGCTTTGAGAGTTCAGAGACGTTTGATGACCGAATGGACCGAGCATATGACTCCTGGCGGAAAAAGCATGAGATCAAGCGGGCAAAGCGACGGATGGTGAAGCGTGAAAAGCGGGCCCTCCGCGGGAAGCAAATGGCTGCCGGTGCTGATCATCGGGGCATTCTTTACACCGGGGTTGATGAAGGCATGCTTTGCAGGATCTTGCCCCGTGAAACCGTTGATGACCACGGCAATATCAAAGTGCTGAGCCCGGGCAACCTGTCCAGCGATCCGGAAGTCCACGGCTTGAAGCCGGGCGATGTGGTGACGGCACTCTTTGAAGATCGGCGCCACATGGAGGGTAACCGGTATGTCAATTGCATGCTGCCTGACGGTCGCCACCTGCCGATCTCAAAGGTTCGGCTCGAGCCCATGGATGCGTGGACCCTTGACGGTGACGAGGAAGATGAAGATCTCTTTGCGCCAGAAGACGATGATAGTGATGAACCCGAGATGTCGTGCAAAAGCGTGACAGATGTGGTAGAATAAATATACCGGATGGACCGGATAGGAAAGGAGATAAGTTATGCAACTCAAAGTTAACAACGGCGATATCGGCTTCGGCACCAACGTCAAGGATATCCAGGTTCCCAAGGCTCTGCGCCGCAAGGTTCGCAGCGGGTTGACCTACTTTGATGACGCCATGGGCGGTGAGGGTTTCACCCCGTCTGTTGTCACCCTGTTCACCGGTACTCCCGGTGCTGGCAAGACGACGATGATGCTCAAGCTGGCTGATTCTCTGACGGGCTCTGGAGCGCTGTGTGTCTTCAACACTGCCGAGGAGTCGATGTACCAGGTTCGCATGGTCACTGAGCGCATTGGTGTTCGGCACGGATTCGCAATCGGTTCGGAGACGCATGTCCCCACGCTCTTGGAGAAGTGCGACAAGCTGCGGAATGCGCCGGAAAACAAGGGCAAGGATTTCTTCCTCATCGTTGATTCTCTCCAGTGCATGGATGACGGCAAGTACAAGGATGGCGGAATCAACTCGAAGACGCCGGAACGTGTTCTCCAGCAGCTCACTGAGTACTGCAAGGAGCACCTGGTCAACGCCATTGTCATTGGGCAGGTGAACAAGTCTGGCCAGATGGCTGGTACGCAGAAGCTTAAGCACATGATCGATGCACACTTGCACCTCAGCGTGGAAGAAAAGGATGAGCAGTTGATCGGCTGCCGTGTTCTCGAGACGCTGAAGAACCGGTTTGGATCTGCGGGCTCTGCATTCTTCCTCAAGATCGGTGATAGCGGCTTCCGTGAGGTCGGTCGCTACACGGCGCTCTGATGGCATATGCTTCGAGACTGGGGGACCCCATTAGGGTCCCCCCCCTTTCCCGGGACGACCATGGCAATTAAACACAATAGGGCAACCCACCTCCTTGTTTACGGGCGTCCAACCTTCGCCGCTTGGGGGCGTATGCGGTGGAAGCTTTGGGCGCTTCATAATGCGCCCACAGCGCCACGTGGCTGTCGGCAGCAGGGCCCAATTTCCATTTCATTTAATGGGCTTGTGTGGTGGTCAACGATCGGGTCGAGGAAGCCCTAGGGCGCGTGCAAAATGAGCATGAATAGGGTATAATAATAATGGAACTAAGGAAAGGAGATTCCAGATGAGTGACATCAAAACGTTCAAGCTGCTGGCTCAAATGCTGCCGCCCAATCAGTCAATCCTGCTGCGCGGACCCACCGGTATTGGTAAGTCAGCCATTGTCCGCCAGTTCGCTGACAGTATTGGTATGCCCATGGTCGATGTTCGCACCGCGGTGATGCAGGAAGGCGACTTCAACGGCATCCCCAACATTGAACGGATCCGTGAATCTGGCATTGCATCCAATGCGATGTATGGCTGGTTTGTCCGTGCATGTCGTGAGCCGGTGGTTCTCTTCCTCGATGAGTTTCCCCGTGCTATGATGCCTGTCCTCCAGGGCACGCTGCAACTCGTCCTGGACCGGTCCCTGTCAAACGATGAACAAGGCAATCCCTATGAGCTCCACCCGGAGACCCGGCTCATCGCCGCCGGTAACTTCGGCGCTGAGTACGAAGGTGAGGATCTGGATCCGGCAATGCTCCGTCGCTTCCTTGTCATTGACCTTGATCCCGGCGTGGATGAGTGGCTCAGTTGGGCCAAGGGAAATGTTGACCCGGTGATGTGTGCCTTCATCAAGGACCACCCGCAGCTCCTCCGTGGCGATCCCACCCTGCAACCCGGGCAAGTCTGTCCCAATCCCGCTGTTTGGGCCCAGTTGAGCTCAAACCTCGAGTACGCCGGGATTTCGCCAAAGACCTGGGCTGGTGGTGTCCGCCCGGCAGGTGCTTGGGCCATGGCGCTGGGAATGGTTGGTCCCGCTGCTGCTGGTCGACTGATGGACTTCATTGAGCGCTACCAGATTCTTCTCACACCCAAGAACATCCTCGATGATCCGGATGACGAGATCTGGGAACGGGTGGAGGCACTGGATACTGCGGACTCCATCGACCTCAGCGAAAAGATTGTCCAGCACCTCGTTGCTCGTGGCATCAAGCGGTCGCAGTTGGAGAACATGGTGAAGTACTGCAAGCTCATCAACGCGGAGATCTTCATGAACCTCTGGGCTTCCATCCAGAAGGCTGCAGGTGATAATGACAAAGCAACCAAGGTTATCAAGGCCTTGCGCCCGGAGCTTCAATCTCGAGTGATCGAGGCCGCCAAGGCAACCGCTGCAGCGCAGGGTGCCATTGCTCACAGCAAAAACCAGGCAGGAAAGCCTCAGTGACATCAATTTACCCATCCCGTGCAAAAGTGTGCGGGATGTGGTAGAATATATATATGAGGAGGAAGGTGATGGAAGAACCCACTTTCACCAAGGATGACCTGTCAACGCTCATCATGACCCTGGTCCAAAAGGGCGAGGGCCTGTACGCAGGCATCCTGTTCAGGTGTGCCCGGCAAATCTCCGAAGAGATTCCCACTGCCGGTGTGGCATACATCAACAAGAAGTTCCGGCTCTGGGCCAACCCGGAGTTCATGGCACCCCTGTCCAGGCGTGAACAGCTGGCAATCATGAAGCATGAGGCACTGCACCTCGTTTTCCAGCACTGCACCACCCGGCGCACTGAAGACAAGCGGCTTCACATCATTGATAACTACGCCGCAGATTGCGCCATTAACTCGCTGCTCGACCCTGAAGAACTGCCGGAAGGCGGAATCATTCCAGGCAAGGCATTTTCACCAGTCAAGCCTGAGATCTGGGACAAGTGGAGCGAAGATCAACGTGACTTTCACATGAAGCTCAGCGCATTCATTGAGTCCCTGCCACTCGGCGAGAGTCGGGAGTGGTATTTCAATAAGTTCCTCGAGAACCAGGAAGTGATGGAAGGCCTTAAGACCCCATCCTTGCAGGAAGTGCTTGAGGAATTGGGTTTCGATGAGCATGGTAACTGGACCGGCGAAGATGACGGCAGCGAAGAAGCTGAGGCAGCCCGGGCAAAGCTCAAGGAGATTATTGCTCGAGCAACGGAAGACTGCCAGAAGTCTGGTCAGTGGGGCTCGGTTCCTGTTGAAGTCCAGGAACGGATCATTGAATCTCTCCAACCTGAAATTGACTGGCGGAAGCAACTTCGCAACTGGGTTGGAATGACCCGGCGAGGAAACCGCAGCACCACTTGGCGGCGAGCAAATAAGCGGTGCCCTGGTTTGATGCCCTCCGCGAGGCTGGCATGGACGGCTTCGATCGGTGTCTTTATCGACCAGTCAGGTTCGGTCAGTGATGCTGAGCTCGCTGAGGGATGGGGTGAGATTGCCGGAATGGCGCGCCGCCGGCAGATTGACGCTATTCCCTTTGACACTGAGATCCAGGAAGAGCACATCCAGGAGATCAAGCGGGGCTCGGTCTTTGATCCGAGTCGGGTGAAGGCTGGTGGCACCTGCTTCAGTGCAGTGATGGATTACGCAAAGAAGAAGCGAAAGGATTATGATGGCATCATCATCTTCACTGATGGTGAAGCAGCGGATCCCGGTCCCCCTCTCCGTGGGCAACGGCGACTGTGGCTTCTGTCATCAAAAGGTGATCTGCTCTTCGATCCCCATCCCGGTGACACAGTCGTCAAGCTGGGTGGGGGGAAGAAGTGAAGGCAACGAGATTGGTTGTCTCGAGGCGTGGGGATAAGACGTGGTGGGACTCGACGCGCCCGCCCGGCACTTTGTTCACCGGCCAGCTCCGCCGACAAGATGGACCAGTGTCGGTGTCCCGGTTCCGAGGCGGTGTCCACACACGTGCAAAATGAGTTGGTATAGGGTATAATAATAAAGTAAGAGGAAAGGAGAAAGAAGATGAAGAAGCCGGGATTCACTAGCGATGAGTTGTGCATCCTCGAGGATGGTCTGGTCTCCCTGATCCACGAGACGGAGAAGGACCTGTACGATCCTAGCCAGGATCCATCAGAAGCTTTTGTGGAGGAAACCGAGCGTTACATCGTTGATGCCAAGGAGCTTATCCGGAAGCTTCGCAGTTTGCGGGCAGCTCCACCTTTCGGGTGGTGAGCCCGGATGTGTTGGCGGCATAACGGACGTGCAAAAGTATGCGTGATGTGGTAGAATATTAATACAAGAAAGGAGATACAGATGAACTTGGATCAAATCATTTCAGCATTGGCTGACCTCAACATTGAGGATCTGCATGCTGTCAACAACATCGCAGTTGATTATATCAAGGCGAAGCGAAACGCAGTTGCCGCAGCCAAGCGCCACATGTTCAAGCCTGGCGACCAGGTCAAATACGAGGGTCGCTACGGTCGCACCGTCGGCGAGATCGTCCGCGTCAAGCGCAAGAAGGCGATCGTCAAGGTTGGCTTCCGGAACTGGGATGTGCCCCTGTCGATGCTGACGAAGGTGTAAAATGACCATGGATGATATTCTTAAGGCTATTTCCACGATGTCTCCAGAAGAGCTTCAGGAAATTAAGGACGCCGCCATTGCTGCCGATGGTCCTGCGATTGAACAGGCTATGTTTGACCGTTACGGACTTCAAAGGGGTGATCATGTTAAATACAATGGGGAACTAGTTTTGTGGGGTCGCCGTGAGTTGCAACCGATTCTAAAAGTGAAGGGTTTCACACGCAATAGAAAGCGACCCATTGTTCTCTGCGATCCCCACCACTACAAGATTTGGCCTGAAAACTTGACAAAGGAAAGCTAAGATGTTCCCGGAAGTACGAGAAATCTATGACAGGATCGTCGATCAGATCGATGCTGACATCGTCGAGCTCCCAGATGGGGGGTACGCTCGGGTGGTTGGCTGGTCCGCAAACATCACACTGACTGATGGACCGTTCACACGGGAATGGGTGGAAGAAAACATTCCACCAGCGATCATCGATGCGGGACCGGTACTGACTGTCATCCGCCACGATCCGGGCGAGGGACCTCGTCCCCAGCCAGAATATTTCCTCAAGGCCGCGTGTAAGCCTGAGTCTGTCGGGCTCGAGCGTGCTATTGAACATGTTCTCGAGGTCCTTGGCGATCTTTACGAGCTCGAGCGCCGGGATGAAGATGATGACTGGTAGCGTGTAAAACTGGGGCGGGTGTGGTAGAATAACTATACTGGGGATGGCACTGGCCATCCCACCCCTTCTTTGAAATCGCGAATAAGAAGTAAGTTAATATGTGCTAAACCTCACTCAAGCGTACCTATCTCTATTAGCAAACTGGCTGGAGATTAATTGCCTCCTGCAAGGTTCGAATCCTCGCTGTGAAAAAGGTAGGTTGAGGCTATATTAATAAACTAACAATATAGAAAAGCGTATGTTTCGTCACCAACATAAGCTCCGAGAAACCCAATTCTCTCTTCGGCCTCTCAACGATGCTTTCTCTGAAGAGATACCTCGCGGGAGTATCAGCTACGAAACGGGTCATGCGAATGATGTTGGAAGCCCGGAAACTGCGGGAACATAGATAGAGAGAGTCAAATCTTTTATCGCCGTTAAGCAGGGGTCTTGGAGCTATAATGGCCATGCCGGTCGAGAGCGGCGCATATGCTCACCACCAACATAGGTTCCGAGTAGGTACAGGGAACTGGCTTCAGTGCTAATGCTGACTAAGATGCTCCAGTAACGGAAACAACGCTCACCCGTGAGCGGGTCGCGCTAATGATGTTGGAATAAACTCATAGACAGTTGACTATTGCGCTATGGGGGTTGCAACCAGAGACTCGTCATCTTATTGGTTGGCTAACCGCTGGCACACCGGGTAAAGTGTGCCAACTTATTGGGGTGTAGCTCAGTGGCCGCAGCGACTGACTGTTAATCAGTGACATTTACGTGGGTTCGAATCCCACCACCCCAGCCATCTAACGGGGTGTAGGTCAATCTGGCAGACCGTCGCGTTTGGGACGCGAAAGTTGCACGTTCAAATCGTGTCACCCCGACCACTTTCAGCTATGGTACCTCGAAAGATGGGTACCGGAATTGATGAACCGGCTGGCATACCCGGCGCTGATATGTATGCCACCATCTTAGGGGCTGTAGCTCAGTTGGGAGAGCACCTGCTTTGCACGCAGGAGGTCAGGAGTTCGACTCTCCTCAGTTCCATTTCACATAACCACGGGCGGGTAGCTCAGTTGGGAGAGCAGCTGGTCTACACCCAGCATGTCGTCGGTTCGAACCCGGCTCCGCCTACCATTTACCCACGTGCAAATAGCGCGTGAATGGTGTATAATATATATACAAAAGAGGAAAGAGCATGAAGATCAACACAAACGACATCGACATTGGTGGCACCCACCTCCAGGGGTATGTCAGCGTTAGTTACCAAAAGCTGTGCAAAAAGCTGGGCCCGCCCATTCGTTCGAACGGCGACAAGGTCCAGGCCACGTGGGTGTTGGAAGAGGGTGGGATTGTTGCAACGATCTACGACTGGAAGGAGTACGGGCGTTCGCCGGAGTTTGTCACTGACTGGCATATTGGAGGCCATGATTCTGACGCACTCACCTTGGTTCGTCGTGCAGTTGGGTCCGGTATTTCGCGCCTTCCATCTGGGAACAGCTGGTAACGTGCAAAATGGGTGCGGGTAAGGTATAATAAACAAAACGGGATGTTAGCTCAGTTGGTAGTAGCGAGGTAGGAAATAAACTTTAACGGGGTGTTAGCTCAGTTGGTAGTAGCACCGGACTTTTTTAAATGGGAGCTTCATCGGGTAACCGGTGTCGAATAACCGCTCAAATTCGGGGAACCCTTAACAGGTAATGCTGATGGCAATCCCGAGCCAAGCCACCGCAAGGTGGAAGGTGTAGAGACTTGACGGGTGGTATCCTTCGGGATAAAGAGAAAGTCCAGACCACAAACATCATATGATGGCAGTGAAAACTGTAGTGGTACGTAA
>Ga0181587_10004783_pt1 | contig 11122 bp, 12 predicted proteins | sample 071ome_27_FD_132463 | JGI IMG/M metagenome (GOLD analysis project Ga0181587, IMG submission 132463) | Coastal salt marsh microbial communities from the Groves Creek Marsh, Skidaway Island, Georgia - 071409AT metaG (megahit assembly) | ecosystem: Environmental > Aquatic > Marine > Intertidal...
ACAGTTCTAAATTCATACTCACTGAATGTTGCATTAGTTGGAACCAACCCTATAGATATATATCTGTTACCATTAGCAATTGTTTCTGCCGTTAATAGTGTTCTTGGTAGGTCATCAAATGGTTGTCCTTGGGAAACTCTTCTGGCGTATTCACCAGAGTTTGATGGAACATAATTCCATTGACCATATTGTTTTGATTGACCGGGATTCTGTATTACTTCTCTAAATTGTAGATACCCGTCAATGAGGGGACTAATATCATTTTCATCTATTCTCATTCTGTATGTTAATAATTGTGTTTGATATGGACCACTATAAGTTGGGTCGTTAGTGCCAACATTTAAGATTAACCAAGCAGATTCGTCAAGAGAAATAATAGAACCATTACTTTCTACATAAGCAAAATCTTGTAGTGTTACATCACTAAAGTTTAGAGTGATTAATTGTGTATCAAATAAACTTAAATCAATCTCATCAACTTCCGGTGTAAGAGTTTCACCGTCTGTACCACCTCCCCCACCAGAACCCCCTCCGTCGCCAATATCACTATCTTGTGTTAAATTAAATGTGGTCATCTGTGCATCTAATTGTGAAGAAACTCTATTACCATTTTCATCCGTTTCTTGTAAGATTGCGTAATGTGTTAAATCTATTCTACCCACATTACTATCCATCTGACCAAATATATTTAGTTGTTCGCCGGGTTGGATTGGACCATATCTTTGTGTTCCTAAACTAGATTCTTGTGACAATTCTATTCTAGTAGCACCCAATACTTCTATGGAACCGGGAACAACACCCGAAGCACCAACCTCTAAATAGTATTCTAATACATCGTCATCAGCCACTCTTGCACCAACAGTTGTTCCATCAAAGAAGAATGTTCGTAAGAAAAGATTTGGTATATCAATTGTGCCACCAGTGTTTTTATCAACAAATCTATTAAGTTCCTGCTCTCCCTCAAACATTCTAGTGATGTATCGGTTATCCGGTACTAATATCTCACCACTAGTTACATTCAATCTTTGAGTTGTTCCTAGTAATTCATTTCCAAATCCATCTAGATATCCTGTTTTATTAAACGTAATATCCCAATCATCATTTACATCACCAGAAGTACTAATTCTATTGAATTGAAAAATATATGAATTCGGTCGGTTGACATCATAACCAAGTCCCCTTCGTACTGCCTGTGAACGTGGTTCTTGACCTTCAAACTTAGGAACAAAAACGGCCTTATATAAATTAATTGTGTCTGCGGTATTTGCTTCAATAACATTGACCGGAACCAATTGTGATTCTCCGGCGTCATTATCTAAAAATAATTGTACTGCAATTTCTTTTTGTGTTTCTTCTATAGTTTCAAAAGAAATTCTATTTGTATTCAAAGCAAATCTAAGACCAAGAGTTAATTCTGTAGACGCCTTATTGACTAAAATTTGTCTATTGAAAATGTGGTTTGTAATATTACCATTCAATGTTTCTGCTACAGATTTAACTATACGTACACTGAATGGGAATTGTTTGCCTACTCCAACTTGTTGTGTAAAATCTTCTAATTGTATTGTTTGATTATTTAAATTACCCTTTTCTTCGGACTCAAATAATATTTCAAATGTATCATTTGTTCCTTGTTTTGGTGGAAATGTTACGGTTACGTTAGTATCACCATCTTGTGGCACATAACTAACCGCATAGTTTTCTACAATGTCTCCGTTGGGAGAAATATACCCATCGGTATATTTTCGGGTTAGTTTTCTACCAAGGGTCATTGGTTCTCGACCACCATCGGGTCGTAGTTTTACTATTATTATACTCATTCGTCAATTATAAAGGGTACGGGTCCAGAATCATTTGTAGTTATAGTACGTAAATGTTCTTGTGCAATAGAAGATGCTATAACACCTAAAGCTTCTTTAAATCTATCTTGTTGTATTCTCCATCTAGCGCCGCCGGGGTTGTCTGAAGATTTTTCGTTGTTAACCCAATCACCAATATCAAACCCCGCGTGTTGTAATAATTCTAATATGTACTGCGGAAAATCTGGGATATATGTTTGTGCTTTATCTAATTGTTTTTTATTTAAACTGGCGATTGTATCATTGTATAATGTATCACTATCAGCAAAATATAATTCTAACAAATCTACAAATTCGTTATAAAATATAGATGTATATAAAAATTGTTCATAATCTCTACGAACAGTATCACTAAAATTTACTACACCACTACCATCTTGTTGTGGATTTGCGTGTAACACAATTTCTCTTTTTGATGGAGATATAGTTTTTATTCTCCAATCAATATCATTATATGTTCCAATCTCATCTGCAAAAAAGTTTATAATAACATCATAATATCCAGAAGGCAATCCTTCTAAATATTTTGTTTGTAAGTCATCGTTACGTATTTGATTATAATCACTAGATGGTTCTGACCAAATAAATAATTGTAATTGTAATACTCCGTCTTCTTTATTAGTATTATTATTTGTTACAACGAGATATGGTTCTGCTAATGGTATTGTTGCAGAATACACAAGAGTTTCTGTATCTGGAACATAGAAATGCATCTCAACAAATTCTCTGTCTCTGTCCAAACCATAGTAAAGTTCAGAATCTTGTTGTTTAATTACATATTGTTCATTAACAAGAACACGTTGAATTTTTTGTCCCGGTTGTATTTTTGGATTATTAATATTTTGTTTATAGTTTATAGATGTAGGCATTATAATTCCTCAAAATCTACATTTGGATATAATTCATCAAAATTTCTATCAATGGTAGTAAATGTATTTGATTCTAAATTTAAAAATTGTGGTTCTAGATAATTTGAACTATTTGCTTTAACCACAACTCGTTTTACATTATTAGGGTATATTGCTTGTTCTGGTAATGTTTTAGCAGAACCAGTTGGCAAAGAGGTGTAATGCTTGTTTGGAAGTTTACCTTGTGGTATGGTCATACGACTTTAAACCTAAATGGTTTTGTTATCATTGTTTCACTACCCAAAGTAACCTTTAACTTTAAGTCGTAATGTCTGTTCTTGTATAATGGTGTTGTATCAACTAAGATATATGATGCAACAGTATCACAATCAACGTGTGAGTATTGGTCAAATGGAACAATCGTTGTTCCTGACCCGGCGTCAACAATACTAAATTGTGAACCAGACGGTAAATAATATTTGTTACTGAATCTGGAAGTATTTGTGTATGTTTTAGCAGGATACTTGTCTCTTACTGTAAAGTATAGTTTTGACTTGTCACCTTTTGTGTATTCTGACTTTAAGTTCTTTGGTGCTAACTCAATGTCAAAATTTGGTAATGCTGACAACGAACCAGTTGTAAATGTTTGGTTTAACCAAGCAAGTTCTAGTCGTGGTTCGTGTACTGTGTGTGTTTGTCTTGAGAAGAATCTAATGTTGCCTTCGTTGTCGTTATCGTCTTCTGAACTACCTGTGAAGAATAAAATTAGTCCATAGTTGTCGGTCAGTGATGACCCAGAAATCATTGGAGCAATCAAATCTGTTACATTTATTCTTAGTTCATCGTTGGTTAAATCGGTTACGGATTGACTGACCACGATGTCGGTTAGGTAGTCACTTCCACTAGCGTTCCAGTATGACCCACTTGTTTTTGTTCTCCAAGTCACACCATCATCAGAAACAAATGGTGTTTGCATTGTATATCCAGAACCCTCGTTCCAAGAACTTGATACTTGACAGATATACACTAACTCATCTTGACGGAGTTTTTCTGCGTGTGCAACGGTCAAGTTAAGGAAGACCACAGATGTTGTGGGCGCTCCCTGTAAGTCGGTCAAATCAAATTGTATTAACGAACGAACGGCACCATTAGTAAACTCTTTGTCATTTCTTAACTTACCGACTTCTAGTATCTCATCGTATCCTGTATTTAAGGTACTGAATACTTCATAGATAGTAGCGTCCTTGGTTGGTTCTAAATATACTCTACTCATTGTAGTGCCGTCCCTACGATATCGTTTTCTGGGTAACGTAACTCAAATATACATGGGTCTACTGAAGGATATATAATGTTATTACTTCTGTTACCACCCGTTGCAGAGACATTGTATGTGTATGGTGCATAATCTCTACCATCACGTTGTTGGTACTTGTTTACAATATCAATAGTAGTGACCGATTGTACTCCTTCTATTCTAGCTATGGTCAATAGTAAATCGTCTATCAAAATTGGTTGATTGATATTCCAATTATCAATGTTAAAATATTGAGCTACAGCATCAGAACATTTTGCCAATACTTCGTAAGAATTAAATCCCTTATAAGCTACTATTGTATAGTTAACTCCAATAGAAACTCTAAATGCATCTAGAATGTTAATTCTATCTGTCATCATTCTATAACCTTTCAAGAATTTTTTAACATTGAATTTTACATCATTATTTAATGAGATTAATCTTCTGTCACTATCATAACCCAACATATATAAGTTTATGTTATTGTTAACCGGGTCATCATCAACGTATACCACATCGTCGTCTATTCCACTTGTTGTACCTTGTGAATTGTTAACTTTATCTATATCACTTATAGCCGAATCTCTCATTGCAAATGCTTTTGCAATAGCACCATATTTAGAAGGCATTGATAGGATACGTTTTTCATAATCCTGACTAGTTACAATTCTGCCCTGTGCATTCACAAATCCAATGGCCGATTGTCTTAGTTGTTCTGTTGTTGGACTATTAAGACCACCAGTAGCAGCCTCTTCGTTAATTACTGTAATACTAGAAACCATTGTATTAAATGTAGCAAGGTCACTAGCACTCAAAGTTCTAGTTTCATTTAATGTATTTATGTTAACAATTTTACTAATAGTTCCAGAAGGAACATTGGAACGAAGACCGTTAGAAACTCTATAGGTTATTGTTAGTGTTGTGTTTCCTGGCGCAAGACCAAATGAATTACTATTTGTAAAATTTAACGTATCAAGTGACACGTTGGTCATATTCTGCAAATATTGTTGGTCATACACAGATTTGTAATCTGGATTTTCATATACATCACTTAAATCACCCGTACCAGAACCAAATACTAATTCTATTTTGTTGTTTCTATTTAATCTGGTAATAAATCTACGATTCACTTTTACTGGTTTGATTGTATATAAGGGAGCAGTGGTTGAACCCCTTACGCTTTTTAAAACATCTTCAAATCTGTAATCTTGAGATAAATTATCTACTTCATACCAAGTGTTTCCTTCACTATCAACCACAGATTCTACTTCAACTATATTGTCTTCTGTCATAGCTATTTTTAAAAATTTTGTTGGGCTTCCGACAGTATATTCTAATGTTTTTGTTGTAGCCGAAACAACCTTACAAATTTTTGTTACAATATATGTTGATGGTAAATTTGTTCCTCCATCTAAAGAAAATATTTGTACGGTTCTATTATTACTATCTCCAAAATCACAAATATCTTCTGTTAAAAAAGTACCAGCATCAAATTGAGTTGTAGCTCCAAACGAAGACCCAGCAGCTATTCTTGGAAGAAATCTAGTATCTAAATTGCCGTCAGAATCCGCAGGTACTAAAGCAGAAAGTGCGACTTTACAAAATGAAGGAGATGTCAGTCTTGGTTTGAAACCCAATCCCTGTGCAATTGCAACAATATTTTCACGTTCTTCTGCGTAAGCTAATAAACTTTCTTTAAATGAATTATCTGTGTAATAAGAAAGCACATCTCCGACATACGAAGCCATATCAATAAAGATAGAACCGGGAGACGCGTCACTAAAATCTTGGTAGGTATCTGGAAAGTAAAACTTAGCAAAATCGACCAAGTTTTTCTTAAACTCAGAATAATCCTTGTTTAAATATTTTACCTGTTTTTTATCTATTTGGTCAGATAATACAACAGCCGAAGTTTTACTAATCGCCATTTAATATCCTCAAAAATTTATTAATACTTCATCAGTGAAGTTAGGATTTTCAGATAACCTATATTTTACGTACATATTTGCTCTGTAATTATTTTTGTCATCGTCGGTTGGTTGAAAAACAAATTCTTCTAATTGCAAATATGGCATCCACTTTTCAACTGCATCTTCAACTGTTTGTCTTGCATTAACAGAAAAATCATCATTGTTAAAATCAAAAACCAATTTATGAATATCACAACCAAACTCTGGATTGTTGAATCTTTCGCCGGGAATTGTTAAAATTAAGTTAATAAAATTACTCTTGACCTGTTCTAATACAGTTTCGGATGTTTGAAAATATCCTCCCGTTCCTCGTTCAAGTGGTAATGTGAATCCCCTAGCCATTTATTAGATTCCCATTTTTTTCATCAACTGACCGTAATCTTTATTCATTACATCAAATACTTCTTGATGTTTTTCTGTTATAGCACCACCGTCAAATGTTTTTGGTAGTGTTGGTGGTTGACCAACTTGGACATTTTGCGTATTGAAATTAAACGAGTCCATGTCCATGCCTAACTTAGATGTAAACATTTCTCTAAGTGACTCTCTTGTCATGTCGGCTGCGGTTGGTGTTCCTGTTCCACCAGTACCTACTTGAACAGATTCGGTTTGTAGTTGTGGTTGTGGTCTATTAGAAGCTATCATCAAATCAAACATTTCGGCTTTGACTTCTTTGATAATCTCTGCCTTTTGGTGTTCAATTTCTTTTCTAACAAACTCTCTGATTAATTTAGATAATTCTTTACTAGTCATAATGTACTCCTATGTTCCTTTATAAATAGTTCAGTCTCTTATTTTAACTAGGTTGCTTTCTATGTCAAATATCTTTAATAACGTACTAGATACTTTGGCAGCGGTTGGAGGTGATAGTGGCGCTCCCGGTGAAGCGGGGGTATTTGATAATGTACGTATCATATTCAATATATCTTCTAACACCACTCTTAACTCTTCATATTTTGCTACTGAATTATCACCCGATATAGTTCCTAAAAATATTTTACCAACAGCTGGATTTAAATAAATATTACTCCCGGCGTCGGCAATGACATTTCTATTACTACCAAAAATACTATCTCTTTCAGACGAAAGTATTACATCATTTTCTTTTGAATTTAAAACAATTCTACCACTATTTAAAATTGCTTGATTTTCAGACAGTACAGTTTTATTATTTCCCGTTCCATCATCTATGGTTTGTGTATAATCTGTTATTCCCAATTCTTCTAATGTAAAAAAATTAGAAGAAAAATAAAAATTTATATCTTGTTTTTCTGACATAACAAAACAAGAAGAATCTAAGTTTATATCTTCCACTGTAAGTGCGTATGAGGTGTCAGTTGTTGTGTTTGAATTTTGTTTTTGACCAACTCTCATGACTAAAATAGCATCAGTTTTACCACTATTTGTTGGTCCTAGTACACAAATTTCTTGTCCATTATCATTTGTAGTTATTTGACAGTTTTGATTAAATGAATCTTGCATTTGTGAAGAACCAAGACGTATTGTAGCCCCAAAACGATTTTGAAAAATTATATCTCCATCAAAATATTTTAAACTGTTTACATTTTCTCTTGGGGTGTAACTTGAATTAAAAAGTGGTTCTTCTGGTATACTACCATCCGTTTGTTGTAATATATCATTTTTAGCTTGCTCACTCTGTATAGTTCTATTTTGTTGTGATTTAGCTCCCCTAAAACGTTCTATTGAATTTGGCAAAGCATTATATTGTAGTGTTTTATTTACATTTATTTTTTTTGTATAATAATGAACATTTTCTATTTTTTGAACCAATACAGTTTCACCGACTAATGGATACTCTTGCATACTGATATCCATTGGACGAGCGCTAAATAAACTTTCTCTAGTAGTGTGGTGGCCACCCATTCCGGTGTATTTAAAAAACACAGTTCCAATATTAAAACCATCACCAGAATATTCTGGGTGTTCTTCATTTACAATTATATCTTGAACTACAACTGGTTGTGGGGTTGGACCAAAGGGTGTAGAACGACCTCTTATTTCACTATCAAAAAATAGATTTTTAACCATACTAACTTCTCAGGTTTTGTAGTTCTTCCTCAACCTGTTTTGCCTCTTCTTGCAATTCATCAATCTCAAAACTGATGTTACTGAGAAGTTGGTTCTTTTCTTCTTCCGTTAGTAGGTCTGAAGTGGATGATGCTTTGGCACCAATAGACATAGCTCTTTGAGCAATCTGTGCGACACGAACAATGTGTTCGTCGTTCTTAACATTGACCTCCATAAAATCTTTGATGACGGGAGCTATCACCGACGCATCTTCTGGAGTTCTGATAAGTTGTGTAAGTTTAAGAATAAACTGATTTATTTGTTGTCTTTTACTTTCTGTATTTTCGTAAATGTCTTTGAAAACACCAGATAAAGTTTTGTCGTCAAATATTGGCTGTTCCATAGTAAATCTCCATTTACTATAAATATTTACTTGTCAAGGTATTCGGAGATTCTGCCGGTTTTTTGAAAGTATTTATATTGTCTGTCAAGTATAACCTTTAGTTCTTTTACGATTTTTGTAATATCACTGGTCTTACAATCTGTAATGTCTCGTATCATTAAATAGATTGCTTTTTTGTTAAAATTGTTGATGTGACCGGACTTACTTAAAAGTAGCAATATTGCATAGCCAATCTCCAAATCTTTGTCTTTTGGAAAAATTTGGTGTAAATTGCCGTCCCAATATTTTATAAATAATTTTATAAACTCAACACGTTCTGATTCATGATATGTTTCATTGGGGTCTATAATCAGTGTGTCTTGAACAGAATAACTTTCATCGGTTTTGTCGGATAAATAAACCGTGCGTTTCTCTTCTTTGTATCGTTTGTTATTCTGGAGTATGAGGTAGTTTTTAGCTACAACCGAAAAGTAACTGAAGGACTTGCCTTTGTCTTCAGTGAAATTTGGGAGCTTTAAAATTAGGTAAGAAATAACTTCACTTTTGATATCCTCAAATGAACCATCCATATAAGGAAATTTAAAGCGGTTAATTATATTTTCGGCCATCTTATCTAGTGGCTCGTATATGTGGTCCCTAAATATTTTTTCTCTAAATAATTCGTCTGGTTCTGTATTGTATCGAATGATAGCGTCTTGTGTTTCTTGTGTCCAATAAACTCTACCCTTCGCTTTCCTCCGTCTCTTCTTCGGTGACATAAATTAGCTTCCTTAGTTCGCCTGTGGCGTCAATTAGTTGTTCAAATAGTTGTCCTACTTCATCATCTTTTTCAAACATCTCCCTTTTGTCGAGTTTACGGGCGGTTGCTAAAATATCACTTGCAGTTTCATAAAACCACAATATGCGAGATTCATACTCTTCTGTAATATCTTCAAATTGTTCTAACTTTCTAAGAGTTATTAACGACGAATATATCAATGCAATATTTGCAAGAATAGATATAACCAGCACCACTACCATATTATAGATCCTCTAGATTTAATTCATAATCTGTAAATTTTTCCATATATCTTGTAATTGTCATACCATTGGAATCTGTTGTTCCAACATTGTTTTCTAAAAACCTTTTCATTCCTCTAGCACCAGCAAAGTGAGCACCAGCGAGGATTGACGATGGTGTAATGTATACTCCGTTATGTATCGTGTATCCATACACCATGATATGATGTTGTAAACTTGAGTAATTGCTTCTTAGATAAGAAACCATTACACTATCCTGTAACTCTGGGTTATTAAGAAATTGTTCTCTTGTAACATCATATCCAAGGTATGCTACTGTTCTTGGACTGAATTGATACTTACCCATAAACCCATAAGAATTTACCACATCATAACGATTGTTGCTTTCTAACTGACCGATTGCTTCAATCAGTTCGTCTAGCTGATGAACCTTTGGCGGTTCACTTACTACTATTTCTTCTATCTCTACGACAGGAATATTTTCCTCAATTTTTTCTGGTATAAAACTACTTAAACTACCTACTGCTAAAAAGCTTAACATAAGCCTAATCTTCATTAGAACTCCTTGTTAAGTGAAACAATTAAAACAGGAGTGGTGCTGTTTTATTATAACCTATTAATATACATATGTATTTAAATTGTGTCATACAATGCATTTTGTTCTCTCTGTCTTTCAATTTCTTTAATATGGTACAGTGCCCATTCTTTTTCTTGTGGTAATGTAGTGAATGATTTGTGACCAGTAATCACTTCATGTACCTTGTTTTTCCATTTAATTTCTGATTTATTTTGGAAAATTCTGGTTTGGAAATCTGGCCACATGACCCAACCCATTTCATTAACTCTCCATCTCCATTTTTGTACATCTTCTTGAGTCAAACCATTTACGATATTAATTCTTGGAACAGCAATTAAATCAGTGTCTCCATTATATTCAAGAAGAGTATGTAAATTAGTTGCTAAATAATCTGACATATATTCATCAGCATCAATTTGGAAAATCCATTTATTACTACATTGTTCTTTACCAAAGTTTTTATGTTCAGCAAAATTTCCATTCAGATGATGTGAATAAATTTCAATATCCAGTTCTGGATTATCATCTTTAAAATTTTCTAATAGAGATAATGTTGGATAATCTGAAAAATCAGATAGAAATACTATTTCATCTTCTTCTGTAGCTACATCTTTTAATTGGTCTAGAAGTTTTGGAATATATTCCTCTTCATCTTTAACCGTTACAAGAAAACTAATCATAACCACCTATCCTTGTCAAGTGCCGAAATCATTCCAGTATTTAAACAGTGCAAGTTCTTTGGATTTTACTTCCAAATCAATATCAACAGGCATATCATATGTGTTGATAGAATTGTAAACATAGTCAGAATGTGCAGTATTTTTGGACTGATTGTCTTCATACTGTTGTCTACTATCTGAATAGTGGAACAGGGGTGTGTGGTCACCCCATGTCTCATACGCCATGAAAAATGCATCTTCCTCAGATACATCATCGGTATGGAATTTATGGTGAAAATAGTCAAATGTAACAGGTGTATCGTCTAGGATATCACATAATTGTTTGACTGAATATAGAGAGGCTTTGTCGTCGTTCTCAACTACGAGGCGTGACCGAGCAGAGTCGGAGAGTCGGTCAATGCTGTTGAGGAAACGCTTGATAGTTTGTTCCTTACTGGACCCCT
>Ga0181587_10004786_pt1 | contig 11120 bp, 12 predicted proteins | sample 071ome_27_FD_132463 | JGI IMG/M metagenome (GOLD analysis project Ga0181587, IMG submission 132463) | Coastal salt marsh microbial communities from the Groves Creek Marsh, Skidaway Island, Georgia - 071409AT metaG (megahit assembly) | ecosystem: Environmental > Aquatic > Marine > Intertidal...
CCTTTACGATGTACTTTGCCTTTTCAATAGGTAAATTAAGCCAATCAACATGAACTCGTTTTTCTTTATATTCATTATATAATGTATTGTATCTAAAAGGTAATTCTAGTGTTTTATTCCACCGAATACGTGTTGTATTATTTTCATTATCCTCAAAATATCGCACGCACCGCTCTGTTAAATAATTCTTAACAAATATAACAATATCTTTTTTGTTTTCACTATGAAGTGAGATATAATTATAGGTTGAAGTATTGGACGTATGTCCGTCTCCTAGTAGAAGACCATACATATAACAATCATCTTGAGAAATACTATTAACATCTTTTTCATATTCCGGAATTGTAAATACTAACATATCATTAAGAGTTAGATCCTTTGCATCTACCCATTCTGGTTTTATAGTATTATTTTGAAGACGATTTTTAATAACATTGTAATTAATACCTTTCTTTTGATTTCTAAGGGCAAGAACAGGATGTTCAGGTGTAATCGTAAGAGGCTTATAGGAATGTATCGTATTTACACATAATGTGTCGCCGTCATATGCATGTTCTAGGACATTTTCTATTTTTTCTGGACCATTTGTAGTAAAAATTTCTGTTTTATCAGCTACACAATTTTGAATCTGTTTTGGACCTTCTGTAGTATAAATAGTGGTTTCAGGTAAAACACATTGGTCTACATACCTTGCTGTATTATTGAATACGCGTAACATAGGAACAATACCATTACTTGTTCCGTTTGTTCCACGAATATGAGAACCAGCAGCACGTACGTTATGGATATGTAATCCAATACCTCCAGCCCATTTACTAATCTTAGCACAATCACTTAGAGTTTCATAGATACCTGCAATACTATCATCTTTCATAGATAGTAGATAACAAGAACTCATTTGCTGACGAGGTGTTCCAGCATTAAATAATGTTGGTGTCGCGTGAGTAAAATATTTCTGAGACATTAGTTCATATGTTTCCTTTACCTTTTCCATATTTTCTCCATGAATTGCTATTGATACTCGCATCCACATATGTTGCGGCCTTTCAACAATATTCCCATTAACACGTTGAAGATATGCGCGTTCAAGTGTTTTGAACCCAAAATAATCAAGAAGATAATCTCTATCAAAATCAAACATTTGTTGAATTTCTTCACTGTGAGATTGAACTACATCAAATAATGCTTTATTTACGAGTGGTGAATTTTCTCCATGAATATCCTTATAATTATATAACTTACTTACAACATCTAGGTATTTTTCATCAGTATTTTTATGATGATTTGATACAAGAATACGACTTGCTAAAATACCATAATCGGGATGAGTTGTAATTAACGACGCACATTGCTGTGCTGTAAGTTCATCGATTTGTTCTGTAGGAATACCGTCATAAAGTCTATCAATAATTTTTTGTGCTAGTGTGGTATATTTAACATTAAGTTCATTATTACCATCTTTATCCTTACCTAGTGTAACAATTCTTTTGTAAATTTTATCAAAAGAGAAAACTTCTTTATCACCATTTCGTTTGATTACACAATCCTCAAAATTCATCGTATATATGTATTGGTATTTATATTTTAAATAGTTCTATCATAAAAATATAAATATTAAAAGCTAAAATTAACGACTAAAATGACCTCTATTTGATTTAAAATTTAGTGTTTTTCTTATTGGTTTAGATGTGCAATAAATTATATTTGTATTTAAATATTTGTGTTGTATTTTAATATTTAAAAGATGGCTAAGTAAAAGAAGAAATGAATCACATATTGATGTTAGATGTCCGTTGTAAATACCTTTAATATTATAACATTTAACAGCTTCATAATGTTCTTTTTTTTCTTGTTCTTTCAATGGTTTTCCCTGCCATAATGTATCAACAATACAATTTTTATTTTTTAGTTTTTGAATAAATTCTTCTCTATTTAATTTTTTATTAGAACCTAATAATTTAAAATCTTCCAAACTTAATGATGATATAATACTATCCCAGAAACATGTCATATTTACATTATAATAATAAAAACAAAAACAAAAATAAAATTATGTATATATTATTTTTGTTACCTACTATGATTGTATTATGTTAAATAAATTCTAATTTTATATCTATTATTTACAAAATTATTTTGTTTTATTATCTATAATATAATTATATAGAATGAAACTAAATTACTTAAATATGATACTTATTTTATTTTTAGTTTTAGGAATATGCACTGTTGTAGGTGGTACAAAAGAAATGTTTATTTCTCGTGGAGAATTTCCAATATCTGTTGATTCGCCAATGATGCAGAATAGTTTATACCCATATAAACGTCCTGGCGGTCTTTCAGATTCTTCATATCGCGATCAATGGTTAAAATATCCTATTTGGGCTGTAGGTAATTACGAACAAAAAACAAATAACATTAGATATTGGCCTACGCCATGTAACGGCACAAGTACACCTGCTGATATATGTGGTGGTCTTTACGAAAAGGTAGAAGTAAAAAAAGATTGTATACCTTCTCCTCCCAAAAAATATTGTAGTACTCGCGTAAATTATTATTGTAATTAATTTTTATTTAATGCTTCTGTTTTTATTTTTAAAACTAGTTTTGGTGGTTCTAATGATAAATTATCTTCAATAATCGTATTTTGTTGAGGTTCACATAATGGAGATTGAATTGGTGGTTTTCTATTTCTTTTTTTAGGCTTTCTATGATCGTATCCATCAACTCTTTCTTTTTCAATAATTTTCCAAATATTCTTAAAATATGGTTTTGCTTCATCAAACCATTCTTTGTTAAAAGGAACAGTAACACATGAATATTCATCTAGATACCAATATGTATTCATTATCCATGATAATTTCTCATTTTTTTCCATTATTTTATCATACCATTTATCAAAATCATTTTTAGAACATCCCCAATTGGGATATTCATATACAGGTTTTTCACCATCATGAAAACATACAATTATTCCTTTTGCTTTTCCATCTTTATTTTTATTAAAAGTTCCATCATTATTAAATTCATCTTCATTATCATATTCTTTAAATATTGTTTCTAAGAAATCACAGGTATAAAGTCCTGTTACATACATTTGAAATTGCATTTGTACCCAATATTCTTTTTTAGGAATACCTGTAAGTTTTCTACTTACAGGATTTTTGATTTCTAATAAATATCCATATCTTTCTGAATTTCTTTTAACATTTATCCCATCTGGTGAAGCTCCAAACTCATAATTATTTTGATCGGGTATACATCCAAATTCTTCAACTTCTGTTTTGAAAGTACTTTCATAAAATAATGTTGATAAAGGTTCGAACTTGTGACCGTGATGAGTTGCTGAATTAATATTAATATTTTTATATTTTGATGGATCAATAGGACAGCATTTTTTATAAATTAATTCATTTTTTTTTGCATCACTATCCAGAGCTTTCCATGCAGCACTGGCTGTTAATCTAGTCCATCTAAAATCAAACCAATCAGGTGTATTTTGTTCTGGTTGAGGAATGGATCTTAATTTTTGAATTTGTTTTTGAATATCTCGTTTATTCCGAGGTGTTGTAATATGTGGACCTGGATATGAACGTGGTTTTCGTAAAAGACTAAAATATAAAGTTATGTTTTCATCAATTAATTCTGAAATATTAATATTATGTTGTGAATCGAACATCTCTTTATAAAGCAATTCTACAATTTCATACGTGTGTTCGTAAATACGTTGATTAAAATCATAATACATATATTCTAAAATATTTTTACTAACAAAATCTTCAATAATAAGATATATACTTTCTCTAAATTCATCTAAATCAGTCTCATTAAAATTATTATCTGGAGGTGTAAAAGTATCAATTACATTAACTAATTCTGGTAATGAATCAATTGTAATAGACATTCTTTATTAATAATCGTTATATATTATTAATAAATTTTATTTAAGTACTATCAATTTTACTTGTATCTGCATTTATTAACTTATTTTTTTTACGTTTATTCTGTTTTGTTTTACTCACACTCTTAGTTTTACTTCTTACAGCTAAAGATCGTAAACTTGATTTATGTTTATCTGTTTTTTTTAATGTAAATTTTCTTTTAGTTTTATCAAAAATTAAACTAGGAATTGTTTTAATTTTGCCTGTTTTAACATCATAAGAAACATCTTTTACACGCTGCAATTTTTTTCTATCAATACATTTTATTAGATATTCATGTAATTTTTCATGTTCTTCATTTGTAAAATTATGTTTTTTAGTAATTTTTTTGATATATTCTGTTAATTTTTGAATTTTTTGATTTTTACCTAATTTGCTCCATGGTTTATTTTCATTATTCTTTTTTTCTTTTTCGAGGAAACCATCAATATTAATTGAATCTTTCTTATTTGAGGTTACTTTTGAATTACTATTTAAAAGCATCGTTTGATATTTTATATTTTGTAATTCCATGCATTCATCAGACATATATATTATATAATAATTAGTTCACATATCATTTATTTTAATAATTAATAATTTTATTATGATAAAAAAAATAAGTTTGGTAAAGGAGACAGAAGAGCGTAAAAATATTAAAAATATTGATATTTCAGTTTTTGAAAGTATTAATCATTTAGATATGCTTAGTAAACTTAATTCTAATATTAAATTTAATGGAGATAAAGATATTATTAAAAGTTTAAAACAAAAATTAAATAGTTACAAAACTCAGGATAAAAAAAAAGATAGATATGATAAAGAATTATTTATTAAATATGGTGAATTAATTGATAAATTAATTAAATCGGAATTAAAATGCAAATATTGTGAATGTACTACATTATTAATGTATTCTAATAAAAGAGATCCTAAACAATGGACTTTAGATAGGATAGATAACTCGATAAGTCATAGTAATTTAAATACAATAATTTCTTGTTTGAAATGTAATTTGGAGAGAAGATGTAAAAATGATGAAAAATTTAGATTTACTAAACAAATGAGGTTAATTAAAAAAAATTAAATATAAATACTAATTAATGGAATATAAATATTCTAAATGGAGCGATAAAAGAGGATCTATGATTAGAAGTTCTCGTAAAAAAATAAAAGATTTGAATCAAGAAATTAACATTAATAAATATGTAACAGAACAAAATACAATAGATATTCTCTCCAAGAAACAAAAAATTTCTGATGAACAGAATGAAAGAGTAATTGAAAGAGAACAAGAATTAGAACAAAAGAGGATACCTGGGTTAATAGATTTTCAAACAGTTCATCACGAACCTAGTGGAAAACGCGCATTAAGCAATGAAAGAATTTCAAATCGTTATATGGTGATACAGAAATCTATTAATCCATTTTTATCAACTAATAATTATATTGGAGATTTAGAAATTCAAGATACACATTTAAGACCAAAAGATAGTAATATTTAATTGATTAATATAAGTATTTAAAGGTGTAAATTGAAAATTACATATATGTCTTATTCAACACAAAATCAGCTTCTTTTGAATAAACTTATGGAATTTTATCGTAAAGATAATAATATTGATAAAATTTTACCTATAATTAATGGAGAGCATAAAGTTAGTCTTAGATTAATTGATTGGTTTGTAACAAATTACAGTAAAAAACATTATACATGTTATATGCTTACTGATAAAGATAAAACAAAAAGATTTAAGGTTTACATTGACTATAAATTAAAGTTAAAAGCATATTCTAAGAAAAGGTTTGATCCTTTTTGTAGATGGGATCGTATAGTAATACCTTATGGCGAAGATGATAATATTTGTATTCAAACTACATTAGGTCAGTTAAATTTTTTTCGATGGGCTTTACAATATAAAATTTTAGACTATATTGAAGAAAATTTTAAAGATATAGATGCAGATATGAATTCTAGGAACAGTTCATCTAAAAACAGAATTGTTAAAAATAAAGCAACAAAAACTAGAAAAAAAAGAAAAGAGTTATCTGTTTCGGCAACCAAAAGTATTAAGAAAGAAGAAGTTGAAATTGTTGTTAAATTTGATTGATTTTAAGTAGTTAAAGAAAATTTATTTTATATTAATAATATATTTTTAGATGGGAAATAAACCAAGTTCTGTTAAAAAAATAGGATTTGAAGACATTAAATATTTGTTATCGAGAGGAAATAAATATATTATAATAAATACATTGAGTGAATTAGATCAAGATTGTCTTATAAAAGGAACTACTTTACCTAAACAAGAAGTCGATATAATTAATAAAGCATTAGCAAATCCAAATTTAACTATTGTAATATATGGAAAGAATAGCAATGATGATGATATATATAAAAAATATCATAAATTAATAAATTTGGGATTTACAAATGTATATGTTTATCCGGGGGGTATTTTTGAATGGCTTTTATTACAAGATATTTATGGTGAAAATGAATTTCCAACAACAAAAATAGAAATTGATATATTAAAATTCAAACCAACGCCTGTAATAAATAATTTATTATTAACTAATTGACTATATTAACAGCATTGTACTGAAGTTATAATAGTGTTAATATCATCTATATTTTTAGAAGTGTTGGGAATAGAAGTTTTTATCATAGCTTCTATTTTATCAATCCATTCAGTTGGAATATTATTTATAAATTCGATATTACCATTTAATGTTATAACTTTTTTATTAGTGTTTAAAAGCCAATTCTCGTGATATAAGTTGCAACTTTCAAGATATTCAATTGGAATATTTTCTCCTTCACGATTTCTAATATTTACTCTTTCATGACATTTTTTAGGGTCGGTTTTAACATAAAATATACCTGATAAAGTGTATTCTTTTACAAATTCATCAAACCACATATTATAAATTTTATAATTAATTTCTTCTATTTTTCTATCATTAAACAACATTTTTGCAAAGACATTTTTATCGGTCCATACAGAACGTTCACATATAACTATTGTATTAGGATTTTTATAAATAATATTTTTTATTTGTGATAGTCTTGAAATATATGCCATCATTTGAAATGAGAATGCATATTTTTTTTGATTTTCATAAAATTTTTTTAATATTGTATTTCCATGTTCATCTTTTATTGAAGACCATACATCAACTGGCTCTTGTAGATAAATAACATTGTAGTTAAGATATTGCTTTTTAAGATAATGTTTTAAATTTTTAACAAGTGTAGACTTACCTGAACCAACATTACCTTCAATACTAAATATAATAGCCATTATGTTTGATTATTATATTTTAATTATGTAAATTTTTATATTTCAATTTAAATACGAGGACTCCAGATACGACCAACGCCGCCAGCAACAGCTGCGCTTTTAGGAGCGGCTTTCTTGCAAGGAGCTGTGTTAGTTTTAATTACAACACCATGTAATAAAACAGCACCGCAACGAGCCTGATTAGCAACAACTCTGTTAGCAATAGAAACAGATGAAAATGCATTTCGGCCTACAATTGATGGTGAACCACTCATTTTTAAACCAAGTTGATTTGTGTTAACAGATCCAGTACGCTGTTTAGCTCTTCCGTAATATCTTACCATTTATATAATTTGTAAATATTATTTTTTTATTAATATAAATAAAATTGAATAAGTTTAAAAATAAAATTTGATATTTATTGATAAAACAAAATAATAAGATGGATTTAAGTCAAACAAAATTATCTAAAGAAGAATGGGATTCTCTCGAAATACCTGTAAAACCAGAAGAATTAAGAATCCTAAAGTTGATTGGAGAAGGATATAACAATTTAAATATTAAATTCAATGATACTGTATCTCTTTTAAATTTTATTAAATTATCAAATAGTTCGTCAGATGAATATCATGAATTCTTATTTGATGAATATCTTAAAGAACCTTTAAAAAAAATATTCAAGAAACATAATCTAAAATTTATGGAAGAAAAAAAGAAAAAAGGTGTAAAGCTTAAGAAGGCGGATACAATAAGAATTCGAAATACTGATAAAAGAATTAAAGATATTAAAGATGAAATATTTGAATTTGTTTTGATAAAACTATTAGATGATTTCCTATCAAAAGACGGAGATGATAAAAATAAACACTTTTATACAATGACGCAACTTATGAAATATAATATTGCAAATTTAAATAAAAAATTTTCAAAAATTATTAAATCTATTATAAAAGATAAAGAAGTTTTATTTAGTAAGAAAAAATTTATTAAAAATGCATATAATTATATTGAACGTAATAACGATATTATTAAATATCGAGATATTCAATTATATACTCACCAAAAAGAATTATTTTCAAAATGTAGAGAAAGAAGTGCTAAACTAATACTTTATCAAGCGCCAACTGGTACAGGAAAAACAATGAGTCCAATTGGTCTTGTAAAAGGAGGTAATAGAATTATTTTCGTTTGTGCTGCGAAACATGTAGGACTACAACTTGCTAAAGCATGTATATCAATGGAAATCAAAATAGCTGTCGCTTTCGGATGTAAAGATGCTGGGAACATTAGATTGCACTATTTTGCAGCTAAAGAAACTATACGTAATAGAAAAACTGGAGGTATTTTCAGAGTAGATAATGAAGTTGGTGATAATGTTGAAATTATGATATCAGATATTCAATCATATTTACCTGCTATGAATTATATGAGAGCGTTTAATAAATTAGACGATTTAATATTATATTGGGATGAACCAACCATTACATTAGATTATGAAGATCATGAATATCATTCTGTATTATCTAGAAATTGGAATGAAAATGAAATTCCAAATGTCGTTCTTTCATCTGCTACGTTGCCTCAACAAGAAGAGTTAATTGAAATGATTGGTTATTTTCAAGAAAAATTCGGATGTACGAATATTCATAGCATTGTAAGTCACGATTGTAGTAAAACTATTCCAATTTTAGACCCTAATGGTTTTGTGATTTTACCACATTTGATTTATGAAGATTTCAAAAAAGTTAAAAAGTGTGTAAGACACATTAAAAAATATAAAACTCTTCTTAGACATTTTGATATTAAAGAAGTATGCAAGTTTGTTATCTATGTAAATAAAAATTGCAATCTTAATGAATTATATCATATAGATAATTATTTTGATTCTATTGAAATGATTGATGTAATGAGTATTAAAGAATATTATTTAAAGTTACTAATTGCTATAAAAGATAATTATTCTGATGTTTATTCATATTTTCAAACTAAAAAAAAGGCACTATATGAAAAACCAATTAAAATTACAACATCAGATGCTTATACATTAACTGATGGACCAACTATTTATTTGGCTAATAATATTGAAAAAATTGGTGAATTTTGTTTAAAGATTGCTAAAATCCCAACTGTTATGCTAGATGCAATTCTTGAAGATATGAGTTATAATGAAGGTATTCGTGTTGAAATGGAGAAAATACAACACGAAATTAATAAAAATAAAGATACTGCTAAAGAAGACGAATTAAAAAAGTCGAAAGGTTCTTTGAAAGGTAAATCAAGACAGGAAAATAAAAAATCAGGTTTGAATCTAAATGATAAAAAAACTGCCGAATTAATTGAACGTTATGAGGGTTTACGAAGTCAAATGAAACGAATTCGTTTAGGAACAAGATTTGTACCAAATACTCAGTCACACCTTGAATATTGGGAACATGCAGATTGTAAGTCAGCATTTACAAGTTCGATTGATGATGATATTGTAGAAAAAATTATGATGCTTGAAGTAGAGCCTAATTGGAAGGTTCTTCTATTAATGGGTATTGGGGTATTCGCAAAGCATACAAATATTGACTATGTTGCAATTATGAAAGAATTAGCTATTAAACAAAAACTATATTTAATTATTGCATCTACTGACTATATTTATGGAACAAATTATCAATTCTGTCATGGTTATATTGGAAAAGACCTTGCAAATCTTAGTCAAGAAAAGCTTATTCAAGCATTTGGAAGAGTAGGACGCTCAAATGCTAGACAAGATTATAGTCTACGTCTTAGAAGTATTGATATGATAGATACATTATTTCAAGAAGAAAAAAATAAGGTTGAGGTCAATAATATGAATAGGCTATTTAGTAATTAGAAATATATTTAGTCTGTTAGTAATTTAATATCATTATTTTCAATTAAAAATTTTTCAAACTCATCAAAAAATTTTTTTTTATTATTATTTAAAATTGTATCTATAGTTTTAATAGACCAAGGTCTTAATTTTTTATCTTTCATAATTTTTGTTAAAAGATAAATAATAATACTTCTATCTAGTTGCTTGTTATTAAGTTTTTCATATTTTATTTTAAACTCATTATATAATTTCATATATGTTATACTGCACTTTATATCCATCCAATCACTCATATATTTATTAAAAAAATTATTAAACTTTTCGTTTTCCATTAATTCACTAATATCTTTCAAAAATTCATTATTTTCTATAATTTTCTCTCCTGCATTAATATAGTTTTGCGTTTGTTGTTCTGTAACAGATATTATAGACATTATAACTAATACATATGTTATTTTTAATATGTATTATTTTAACTATAAAGTTTTCATTTCTATTTCAATATCTTCTATATCAACTGTTTTTTCTTCAGGACTATCTTGTATTCTGTAGTCTTCATCAATTGTATTATATGTTTTAGGTTCTTTCATATATGCACTATTTGCCCTCTCATTTTTTATTGAAAGTGCACCTACAGTCCATGAACTATAAATTTTCATAAATACTAGCATAAAAAAACTTAAAAATGTAGTTATGCTATTTGTACCTGCATATGATTGATAAACAGTAACACCAGAAATAATAAAATTAGTAAACATCATAAAGAGTGCCGCATAGACTGATCTTATATAATGAGTATTAAGACGAGCCATTTCTGCTTTATATTTCGGATATGCTTCAATTTCAGTATCTAAATTATTTGTACTTTTTTCATCATCTATATCTAAATATTGAATACACCAATTTTCACGTTTGAGTTCAATAAAGTAAAGAGTACCGATAGATGTAAAAGTTATAAAGTTAGAAATATTACCCATACTATTTAATGTTGTACCATTAAAAAAATTTTCATTCATACTACAAATTTTATCATTACATTGTTGGGGTACAAAAATAACTAAAAATGTACCCATA
>Ga0181587_10004805_pt1 | contig 11091 bp, 8 predicted proteins | sample 071ome_27_FD_132463 | JGI IMG/M metagenome (GOLD analysis project Ga0181587, IMG submission 132463) | Coastal salt marsh microbial communities from the Groves Creek Marsh, Skidaway Island, Georgia - 071409AT metaG (megahit assembly) | ecosystem: Environmental > Aquatic > Marine > Intertidal zone...
GGAAAACCATCTTCTCGGCGAGTTATCAAGGGTCTCGAGTCAGGCATGTTGAGGCCTCGATTCTACCAATCCTTTATGATGTGATGTAGTGGCAATCCAACGATGGTTGTAGGAGACGATATAGTTAATGATGGCCATTTGCCTATGAATCAACCTAATATAAATGGGCAAAATGATGACTCAATGAACCAATCATCGTTAGAAATGATGGAATCAATCATTCAGCGTCTTCAACCTCAAAATAGACACGAAATTAGGGATATGATTTTCCATCGCGGTAGAATTTCAGGAGCTATGCTGATTATGGCAATTTTACTTTGGTGGATTTCAGTAGAGAAAGGTGCTGAAAGATTAGGGGATTCTGCAATTCCGATTTCTCAACTTGGTGGATTTGAGTTTGCAGAATTAAGTCTAATAGTTCCAAGTATCGCATTATTTGCTACTCTAGTAATGTCAATTGGAAGAGAAAGGGGGAACGCGGTTTTGTCGAACTTAGCAGGGATATTAGTTATTTTAGGTGCTTTTTACATCTTAGAGCCATTCGGTAATCTGGTTCTAGGAACCGGTGATATGGACTTGCAAAACGCACTATTTGCTAGTGGGCGTCTAACTCTGTTGGCATTATTACTACATTTCGCAACTAGATTTTTCTTCGAGGCCCTTCTTCTTCAGTGGGTTAGAACTTGGTTATTATCGAATGATATTGACGTTTTCTCATCCAATGAACAGAATATTCACGAGGGTCATACTGATGAAGAGACTCCTCTCGCATAGAGTTGTGAGTGGTGACGAGTCCCCCTATGTCAGTGTTCTGAGATTAGGTCACAGAAGAGATCGAGATAAACGCATTACTTCACATCTTGGGCTCACTGCTAGAGCATTCGGAGCAAATGAAATCCTTTTGTCAGGAGATGATGATCAATCGGCTTTGGAAACTTGGAGGAATGTGACAAAAAGATTTGGGGGTAATTTCAAATGTTCTTACGAAAAGAAACCATTATCGCTTCTAAGAAAATTCTCAAAAAATTCCGGTGAGGGTGAACCTGGTACAATCGTTCATCTAACTATGTATGGGGAACCTTGGAAAGAAGAATTACCTAAGATAGATTTTTCCAAACCAATGATTATCGTTGTTGGAGGTACTAAGGTTCCTGGAGAAGTATACCGTTTGGCGGATCATAATATCTCAATTGGTAATCAACCTCACTCAGAGGTTGCCGCATTGGCAATTTTTCTTGAATCATTAATTGGTGAAATCGACGAAGAAAAACAATTTCCAGATGGCGAAATTAGAGTGGTCCCAAATAGAAATAGGAAAGAAGTAATTACATTTGAGGAAGAATAATTATCCTCAAAATCTGATTAGTTAAAGTCAATGATTAATAATCGTGTTCCGGGACTATCTATGATGTCGGGGTCGACACTGGGTAAAGGATTCACTCCCGGTGCAGGTATTATTGGTGTTGAAAACCCAGCAACTTTCACTGATGCTGCCGATATTCTTGTAGAATCTAAGAAATTACAACCTCCTAGTCAAGAACCGGGGATATTAATTCTAGCTGATGGTACTCGCTTCAAAGGTAAGTTATTTGGTGCAGAAACAATTGCGATGGGAGAATTAGTATTCACGACAGGAATGTGTGGTTATCAAGAAAGTCTAACTGATCCATCATTTGCCGGTCAGGTCCTTACATTTACATGGCCTTTACTAGGTAATTATGGTATACAGGCATGTAGTTCTGAATCTTCATCTGTTTGGCCCAGAGGAGTAGTTTGTAGGGAACTAATGAAAATTCCAGATCATCGTAGCTCTGTAGGCAGCGTTCATGAGTTTTTATTATCTCATGGAGTTCCTGGAATTGAAGGTATAGACACTAGGGCACTGACAAGGAGAGTTAGAGAGCATGGGACTGTATTATGTGTATTCGGACCTGCAGATAAAGAGAATGAATTAAATGAAATTCTTGAGAATCTTACACCTCCTGATCATTCAGATTTGGTCGCTGAAGTTACTTGTTCTGAATCAGTAATTTTGAATGAAGGAGCAACAGACTCCGAAGGAACGCCTTTACCTAGATTAGCAGCAATTGATTGTGGCATCAAATATAATATTCTGAGAGAACTATGTTCTCGTTTCGAAGTAGTTTGGTGTCCGGCAAATATGGATTTTGATGAAATTATTGGGATGTGGTCACCTGACGCCTTCTTCTCTTCCAATGGGCCTGGAGACCCAGCACATCCTGGTTTTGCAACAATTGCCAGAGATACATTAGCTTCAGCAGTTAGGGCCGATTTCCCGGTCATGGGAATTTGTTTAGGACATCAATTAATGGGACTTGCAGCAGGCTTGAGGACATATAAGTTGAGATATGGTCATAGGGGAGCAAACCAGCCTGTGATGGATCTAGAAAGTAAGAGAGTCTACATTACGAGTCAGAATCATGGTTTTGCAGTTGAAGATCCTGAAAAAGGTATGCTTGCTCCACATCCAAGCGGGGCATCATCAGAAAAAGGTGAGAATATCCTTGGTGCAGATTTCAAAGTTAGATATATCAATGCAAATGATGGAACAGTTGAGGGCTTAGATCTGATAGGAAAGTCATCATTCACAGTTCAGTTCCATCCTGAAGCACGCCCAGGTCCACTAGATGCTGCTCCTTTATTTGATAGATTTTCTGAAATCGTGAATAAAAAGATTCCAAGTGATAGGTTTGCAAAGGTTCTCAGAGGTGATAATTAATGCCTAGAAGAGATGATTTGGAGCGAATAGTGATCTTGGGTAGTGGTCCAATTAGGATTGGTCAGGCTGCAGAATTTGATTTCTCTGGTTCGCAAGCCTGTAGAGCATTGAGAGATGATGGTTATGAAGTAATTCTAATCAATTCGAATCCTGCAACTATACAAAATGATCCTGAAATGGCAGATAGAATATACATTGAGCCATTACTTCCCGAAGTAGTCAAGCGTATTTTAGAGATTGAGAAACCAGACGCTATACTAGCAGGAATGGGTGGTCAAACAGCCTTGAATATAGCTATGGCTCTGGCCCATGATGGTTCTTTAGATGAATTAGGTGTTGAATTGATTGGCTGTAATTTAGCCTCAATCGATGAGGCAGAGGATAGAGATTTGTTCAAGAAGGTATGCGAAGAAATAGATCTTCCAGTCTGTAAGGCGATTGCTTGTGATTCAATTGATGAAGTGATTCAGGCAGCAAATACGTTGGGTGTATTTCCACTTCTAATTAGGCCTGCCTTCACGTTAGGGGGATTGGGTGGAGGGACTGCTTTCAATATGGGAGAATTAGTAGAAATTGCTAGCCAAGGAATCTTACATTCTGCTATTGGACAAGTATTGATTGAAGTAAGTATTTTGGGATGGCAAGAACATGAATATGAAGTGATGAGAGATGATGCAGATAATGCAATTATTGTTTGTACTATGGAAAATTTAGACCCTATGGGCGTCCACACGGGTGAATCAGTTGTTGTCGCGCCACAACAGACACTTTCTGATAGAGATCATCAGAAATTGAGGAATGCAGCATTGAAACTAATTCGTAGATTAAACATCAAAGGAGGCTGTAATGTCCAATTCGCAGTTGATCAAAACAATGGGGATTATAGAGTGATTGAAGTTAATCCCAGAGTCTCACGTTCTTCTGCACTAGCATCCAAAGCTACCGGGTATCCAATTGCTAGAATGGCAGCTTTGATTGCAGTAGGATATACTCTAGATGAGCTTCCAAATCCAATAACCGGTGAAGGTACAACAGCCGCTTTTGAACCAACTCTAGATTATTGTGTTGTCAAGATACCCCGATGGCCTTTTGATAAATTTAGAACTGCAGATAGAACTATCGGGACATCAATGAAATCTACGGGAGAAGTAATGGCAATAGGGCGCTGTTTTGAAGAGGCTTTCCTCAAAGCTTGGGCCAGTTTAGAATATGGCCAACCACATCCGAGGCCTCTAACATTAGCAGATGCATCTGGTGGAGAAACAATGGATGAGAGGGCCTCTCAGCCCTTACCAGAAGCGATGTTAGTTGATTGGTTAAGAGTTCCAACAGATAGAAGGATGGGAGCACTTTTTGAAGCGTTTAGAAGAGGGTTTACGATTGAGGATGTACGTGATTTGACTGGAGGAGTTACTAGATGGTTTTTACATCGTTTTGAAAGAATGGCTGCAGTTGAAACGGAGATTAGAGCAGCTGGTGAATTAGGAATGACTCCTTCAGATATACAACCTGAAGAAATGCGTTACTGGAAAGGTTATGGTTTTACTGATTTACACATCGCTGATGCGTTATCTGGATTCCCTGCCTCTGGATTTAAACATTTACCTAACGGGAAAAATGAGTTTGCGGTAACTGCTCGAAGGCATGAACTAGGAATCCATCCAAGATTCAGGATGGTAGATTCTTGTGCAGCCGAATTTGCTGCTGTGACTCCATATTATTATACAACTTATGAGTGTGGTACACAGTACATAGGAATTGATTATGTTCCAAATCTAAATCAAAGTAGAAAGAAAAGAATAGTTGTAATTGGTTCTGGACCAATACGTATAGGTCAAGGAATTGAATTCGATTATGGATGCGTTCATGCTGTAGGTGCTATACAAGATTTAGGTCATGAAGCAATCATTATCAATAATAATCCAGAGACAGTTTCAACTGATTTCGATACTAGCGATAGGTTATATTTCGACCCCTTAAATTTGGAATCTGTAAGTGAAATTTTGCTTCGTGAAGATGCACACGGAATATTATTGCAATTTGGAGGTCAGACTGCAATTAATCTTGCTCTACCTCTCTCAGATAGTCTTCCTCATTTGTCATCAATGGGTCTTGATATCATTATGGAAGGAACAACTCCTGAGGCAGTTGACGAAGCAAGTGATAGAGAGAGATTCGAGTCATTTGCTCAAAGAAATAATTTGAGAATGCCTGATGGGATGACTGCATCAAGTCCTGACGAAGTACGTGAAGCAGTCAGAGAAATTGGTTATCCTGTACTGATTAGACCTTCCTATGTTCTTGGCGGAAGAGGTATGGAAATTTTATCCTCAAACCGTCAGTTAGAATCTTACATGCAAGATGCTTTCCTCTCTCCCGATAGACCATTGCTAGTAGACGAATATCTTGGAAATGCTATAGAACTCGATGTTGATGCAGTTTCAGATGGAAGAGAGGTATTAGTAGGTGCAATAATGGAACATTTGGAAGAAGCAGGAATTCATTCAGGCGATTCTACATGTTTTATTCCCCCACAAAATATTTCTGAAAACGTTCTGAAACAAGTAGATGAATGGACTCGAAAAATAGGTCTTGAGCTTGGAATTGTCGGGTGTTACAACATTCAATTCGCAATAAGAGGTGAGACGTTATATGTCTTAGAGGTCAACCCAAGAGGGTCTCGGACCTTCCCATTTGTAGCTAAGGCAACCGGTGTTCCATTAGCAAGGATTGCAGCAATGGTTGCACTAGGAGAGAAACTATCCGATATTAACATCCCGGATAGACAAGACGATGCTGTCTGTGTTAAAGCACCAGTGTTTCCTTTCATAAAATTAAGAGGTCTTGATCCCGCACCTGGTCCTGAAATGAAGTCCACTGGAGAGGTCATGGGAAGTCATGAGAGGGCTTCAGCAGCCTATCTGAAAGCTCGTTTAGCTACTGAGTCACCAGTTCCAACAGAAGGAGGTGTTTACATTACTGTTAAAGATGCGGATAAGGATTCTATAATCGAACATGCGAAATCATTGATTAATTTAGGATTTAAGATATATGCAACCAGAGGCACTGCGAATGCCCTGAGAGATAAAGGCGGATTAGAAGTAGAAACCTGTTATCGGATTACAGAAGGACTGACTCCAGATGCACTTGACCTAATGAGGCAAGGTAAAATTCAACTCATCATAAACACTCCAAGGAATACTGGTGGAGCAGTGTTAGATGGAAATATGATGAGAAGATTGGCTGTTGAATTGAATATTCCTTTTGTCACAACAATGGCTGGGGCTAGAATGGAAGTTCTTGCAATTGCAGAAGCAATTGATGGTATACCTGAGCCAAGACTATTGAATTTTGGAACTTTATGAAATCATCTTTATTTCAAATCTCCTGTTTTCAATTAGCGATTTCCTTAATTACCTAGAATTATCGAAGTGAACTATGTTGAGTCTGAAAGAAATCCCTGGTGTTGGAGATTCTTTAGCTGAGAAATTAATTTCAGAGATTGGATCTTTGAAAGATGTAGAACGTGTGATTAAAGATGGCGATGTGGGGGTATTATCAGGGATTGAGGGCATTTCACCTCAAAGAGCAGTTAAATTGATTAATTCAGCAAATAAGTTCTCAAATGAGATAGCAATAACTGATGAAGGAAGAAGGCTACACAAAGACTTGATTTCAAATATTACAGATTTTATCATAACAAAATCTGCTAAAGAAAGACTTTCAATAATGACTCCTCTTTCAAGAACTAGTATTAGTGAGATAGAATCAAGGAGATCTTGGTCCCAAAATTCAATAAAATTCATTAATGAAAGTAGGTCATCATTTCAGATGTGGAAAGATTCTATACCTGGTCTAAATTATGCCAAAGAACCAATTTCAAAAGTTGATAGAGTCATAGTTGTACCAAATGTCGATGAATTAGAAAAACTAAGATATTTAGGGAAAAAATGCAGGATATTAGTACGATCTAAAGATGAATATTGGCAAGATTATGTCGGGCTTAACAAGGTCACGTGGATAGGGAACGGCGCACCTGACAAACTCCCTTCTGGATGGATAATCGGAAAATCAAGTGATAGCTTATATGAACTAATTCCTGAAGTGCCTATAGAGTGGCTCAAGATTAATGCGAATAATTTATCAATAATTTCAAAATTATATGAACAAATATGGCCGATAAATCCTATAGGTGAAATTATATCAGATCATTTAGAAGGTCTTGGAGAATTAACACTTTTATTACAATCTCTAGATAATGAATCTTCTAATATACGCAATTTAGAGGAATTAAGAGATAATTTATGGAATCAAGTAAAGATAATTGAGGAATCAGTGAACGATGCAATAGTCTCAGGAACATCTCAATCTAAGATTTCTTTTGATGGGGATGAAGTTCTTTCATATTATTCTGATATCTCTGGTTTAGAAAGACGATTGAAGAATTCTGTTGCAGATACAATTGATTTCGCACTGCAAGAAGGTGTTAAAAAATTATATGAATATCTAGATAAAACAGAAATAAATATCCCGAAGGAAATATATTCAAGTGAATATCCATGCGTTATTAATAGAGATTCAGTAGAGTTTATAGAAAGTGAATTAGAAAGCAGGATAAACGATGAGAGAAGCAAAGGAGAAGTAATCATAGCTAACTCAACTGTTAAGATAATGGAAAAATCACGTAAAGCAATATCAAAATTTATTGAATTAGATATGTGGATTGGTGTAGGTAATTGGAGTATTTCTAATCGATGTACGATGCCCGATATTTGTTTAAATAATCCCGGTGTTTGGATGAAAGATGGCCGTCATTTGTTATTGGGTTGTATACCAGATCCGGTTACATATGGAATTGGAGAAGTATCTCCTGAATTAGATAGAGATCGAATTGCACTATTATCTGGAGCAAACTCTGGTGGGAAGACAACGCTGCTTGAAACATTAGGTTCAATGATTCTCTTAACACACTCAGGCCTGCCTGTGCCTGCATCATATGCAAAAATAGGTCTTCTAGACGAGCTTCACATATTGGCAAAAGTTTCAGGGACACAATCTGCAGGAGCATTAGAAAGGACATTAAAGAAATTAGCAGATGTATTAGTTTCTAGTCAAAGAAAGATAATTCTAGCCGATGAATTAGAAGCTATAACAGAGCCGGGTGCAGCTTCATTGATATTAGGAGGCTTGTTGAAGGCATCAAAGGGCAATCATGATACTAACATTTTACTGGTGACTCATATAGGTAATTCAATTTCTGATGTAATGGGCGGGGAAATTAGAATTGATGGTATCGAAGCTCAAGGTTTAGATGAAAATATGGAGCTGATAGTAGATAGAAATCCTAAAAGAAATCTGCTTGCTAAATCCACTCCTGAACTGATAGTTAGGAGGTTAGCTTCAAGATCGAAAGGCCCAACTTCTGAGATATTTTCTAATTTATTACAAGGTTTCTGAGAAAATATTCACTATTACTTCTTTACCAACTTCATTCATAATTGAAGCAATTCTTGGCCCATACTCTGAACCAAGGATTACTAGATATAGTGCGAGATATGCATCTCTAGGATTAAGTTCGATTTCAGAAGTAGTAGTTCTAATTATCTCATTAATTTCTCCCTCATTCCATTCAATTAGATCAAATTTAGAATATAATTCTGTAAGAAATAGCATTTGTTTTTGATTAATTTTATTCTTATTTTCTTCTGTTATTTTTTCCTGAATATTTATTCTTGCTGCCTCAGGAAAATGACGACTATTTATCCAGTTTCTCATTTTCAATAATCTATTTCTTAGTACCTCATTAGGTTCCCCTTCAATGTGTTTACTTTTATTCAGTGATTTCCAGACATCAGCATCATTAGATTTTATTTGTGCTAACATTGCTAGGTGTCTAAATGAAACTCCTGCTGTGGATAGAGTTGCATCCTGCCCTCTAATTACTTGACTCAATCTTAATGCACCTAATGCTGTATCTCTGGCAACCTTCTTTTTTTTATTCAAATCGCCGTTTTTTGGAGGATTAGATACTAATCTCTCATATTCATCTGCGGTTTCAAAAAGTGAAGGTCCGGTGTCAAAATCAATATGTTTCTTAATTTTAGTTCTTGCAATCACATATCTTAGAATTTCAGGAGGCACTAAATTCAAAGCCTCTATTGGACCAATTGTGTTGCCACTGGAGCTAGACATTGGGCCAGAACCTTTCAGTTGTATCCATTCATAGACCATTTTTTCTGGTGGCTCGCCACCTAGAATTCTACATATTGGAATTCCTGTATCATAACTTCCTCCAGAAGCGCCATGATCTTTTCCGGCTGGCTCACATGTTATTCGATGAACTCCCCATTTTGCTGCCCAATCAACTCTCCAAGGCATTTTCCCTTCTGCTTTACGAATATCTGACTTTCCATTGACACCATTTTTATCAGTCCAAAATACGTATGGTTTTTCGTATCCTGTCACTGTAACACCATCCATACTTCCGTCACTACCTATTGGGTTAAATGGATACCAACTCTCTGGCAATTCTCTTCCGGATATTTTCTCTATAGTTTCATGAATTTTTCTTCTATTTTTTATTGCCAAATCAATTTTTTCTGCAAATTCTCCATTTTCATAAGTTTCATGGTTCATCACCACTCGAGGATTGACTCCAATTTGCTTCAATGCTTCCAAGAATGGATTCAAGAAATGAATAGCATAGTTTTCACCCTGATAATTTGGAGTACCATCAGGATTTGGAGCTGGAATATTAACCAAAGGGAAGCCGATAAATTTTTCATATTCATCTGAAAGAAAATCATATACTCTTCTAAGAGGATCCATTGAATCAACTATGAAAATATATTCTGATTTTATTCCTGCATCAATACATGCTCTATGTATCATTTCTGCTGTCAAGATTTCTCTTAAATGACCAATATGAAACTCGCCAGAAGGAGTTATCCCTGAAGCAATGACTTGTGAGTCATTTTTCTGAGATAGTCGCTGCGCTGTATGGTCTGCCCAATGCATTTCTATGCCTCAAACAGTTACTACTCTTACAAGTCCTCTCAAGGGCACACCTTCAAGGGCATTTGCTTCAGATTTATTCGCTAGAACTAAGCACAGTTTTACCTCAGCACCTGCATTTCTTAGATTTTTAATCGTCTTTTTCAAAGTAGTTCCAGAAGAAACAACATCATCAACCACAACTACCTGTTTCCCAGAAACGGAAGCGAAAATTTCCGAGATATGAGCTCCTTCATCTTCACTAATTGAACGAGTAACTGCTAAATCAAGGTCTAACTGTCCAGCAATAGCCTGGGCAAAGGGTATACCATTGATACTAATTCCCACAATTGTATCAATTTCATCACCAACTTCTTCTTCTATAATATCTGCAAAGATATATGATATTGCCTCAATTCTACTCGCTTTAACTGCTACAGATCTCCAACCTACTTGGACATCTATGGGTCTATCGTTAGAAGAGGTGTTACTCGAATATTCTTCAGTTGATAGCCATTGAATAGTTGTTTGAGATAGTGACAACTCATCTGCAATCTGTTGTGTGTTCAAACCGTTACTACGGTGTTGTTTAACTTTGGCTCGAAGCTCGTCTACGCTCAGTGGCATCAATTTGTCCTAGAATCCCGTCCTGTATCAAGCCATCGGATGAAAAGTATCTATTATATTGATATTTTAATACTAAAATCTTCCAGTAGAACCAAATCCTCCGTCCCCTCTTTCCGTTTTGCCAAGGTTTTCAAAAGTTACTTCTATGAATTTAGACTTAGGAATTGGAGTAATCAATAATTGTGCTATTCTTTCATTTTTTTGGATCAAGTATGAGTCTCCTTCGCCTATCCATGTCATCAGCACGAATAGCTCACCTCTGTAATCAGCATCAATTGTACCTATACTGTGGGGTAATATCAAACCTTTTTTTCCAAGAGATGAACGAGCTCTAACTTGGCCTTCATAACCCTCAGGAATGGCAACATGAAGTCCAGTTCTTACCATAGTACTACTTCTATGCTTCACAACAGTGTCTTCTAGTGAATATAAATCCCATCCAGCAGCATGAACACTGCCTTTAGTTGGTAGTAATGCATCCTGATGTGTTCTAGCAACTTTCACTTCAATAACCTCATCCATGACATCTCCCAAGTAAAGCAGCATTTTACGCTTATCACTGGAGTTTCCCAGTCGGTGGGGTGAAAAGGGGAAGTCTTTTCGGAAGGACAATGGTTGACTTCGAATATGAGTCTCTACTAGAGAGGGCACGAGAGCGTATTCCCAAGAATATTAGTGAGAGATCTAGATGGACAATGCCAGAACCTGAGATATTAATTGAGGGAAATCAA
>Ga0181587_10004807_pt1 | contig 11089 bp, 9 predicted proteins | sample 071ome_27_FD_132463 | JGI IMG/M metagenome (GOLD analysis project Ga0181587, IMG submission 132463) | Coastal salt marsh microbial communities from the Groves Creek Marsh, Skidaway Island, Georgia - 071409AT metaG (megahit assembly) | ecosystem: Environmental > Aquatic > Marine > Intertidal zone...
CCGATTCGGTTGAGAAGAAAAACCCAAACATACCACCGGTAGCGCAGCTCGAAAAAGGGATATGGTGGGATGCGGCGCTGGCTGCTAGACCAGAGGTTAAGCGCTGAGTATTGGCTTGCAGGGTTTCAAAGCAATTTGTCTCAGTCAGGTGCTTAAGGGTAGCAAACCCTGATGCCATGGCGATAGGATTGCCTGACAGGGTGCCCGCTTGGTAAACAGGTCCGATGGGCGCAAGATATCGCATAACGTCAGAACGCCCTCCAAAAGCACCAACAGGTAGACCGCCGCCGATGACTTTACCAAGGGTGGTGAGATCAGGTCGGATGTTAAAAAGCGCTTGGGCACCCCCTAAATGCACCCTAAATCCTGTCATGACCTCATCAAAAATAAGCAACGCCCCTGAGGCATCGCAAAGATTCCGCAAGGTTTCGAGAAACTCAAGCGTGGGGTGAACCATGCCCATGTTGCCAGCGATGGGCTCAACAATGATCGCGGCGATGGTATCGCCTTCAGATTGAAACAAGTCACGAATGGCTTGTGGATCGTTGTAAGGCAGAGTTACCGTAAGTTTCGCAAGTTCTGCAGGCACCCCTGCGGAGTCCGGCTCCCCGAGGGTTAACGCGCCGCTGCCAGCTTTGACCAACAGACTGTCCGCGTGACCATGGTAACAACCTTCAAATTTAATGATTCTATCCCGGCCGGTAAATCCTCGAGCCAGACGAATGGCACTCATAGTGGCTTCGGTACCTGAGCTCACGAACCGCATCATCTCCATGCTGGGAACCTGCGATTGGATCAACTCGGCGAGGGCAGTTTCTGCTTCTGTAGGGGCGCCGAAACTTAAGCTGTTCTCGGCTGCCGCCTTTACCGCCTCGATGACCCCTGGGTGAGCATGACCCAAAATCATTGGGCCCCATGAACCAATATAGTCAACATAGCGGCGACCATCGGCATCAAATATATGGGCACCCTTACCTTTGACAATGTAGGGTGGCACGCCACCAACACGGCCAAAAGCTCTAACCGGCGAGTTAACACCGCCTGGGAAAAACTTCTGGGCCTGCTCAAAAAGTTGTTCAGATCGCTGCATAGAGTGACTCGCTTACTGCTTGCTGTATGAGATCGATTTACGTCAGGATTTGTAGAAGCGTTCAATGTCGCTAGGTAAAATGATACCCACGGGGTGCTCAACCAGCGGTGCTGGCACGCGAACGACATAAAGCGCTTCCACATTGTCCCGGGCGATGATATCAAAAGCCTCGTCTAAAGTAGCCTGCCAGGTCACTTTCCCGATATTTTTTCGTTCTCCTGGAATATCGCTGAGATCGATTCGTTCAAGCTCAGGGTCTCGTTCGGGATCAAGCAAGGCACGGTTAAGATCAGCAGCACTGAGGAGTCGCTCATAATCACGTTCCTTGATGAGGATCCACGTTGGCAGCTGATCGAGTAGCGACTTTGCCTCATTAATTGTAATTAACGCAGAAGTGGTTACAAACTGGCGTGACATAACACTTTCCACTGAAGCTCGGCTTAAGGCCAAGCTCATGGGGTTTCGACTTAAGTCTTGGCCTAGCATGGTTGCTTGAGTGTGGAAGATTGACTTAAGGCCAAAACCGTTGGCAGCAGTGATGTGGGCGATGACAATGCAGGCCATGGCTGGTATGACAATATCGGGGTTACGAGTTAATTCAACTAAAGCCATGAGTGCTGCTAGCGGCGCTTGAAGGGCTGCGCCCATCATGGCCCCCATTCCGAGAATGACATAAAATCCGGGGTCTGAGACGGTGTCGCTAAAGGTTGCAGCAAGCTGCCAAAAGCTACCCCCAGCGACAGCGCCAATTACAAGGGTTGGCCCAATTAAGCCAATTGGCATGCCCAATCCTAAATTAACCCCTGTCGAGATGAGCTTAGCGGTAGCAATAATCATGAGTATGGTAATTGGTAAATGCCCTTGTAGAGCTTCACCGACGGTGTCGTAGCCAATGCCTAAGACCTGGGGGACCGCAAGGCCAAGAGAGGCCGTGACAAGACCTGCGAGCATAAACCTGAAGATAATAGGCTTTGGGCCGAGGGCATGGCTGATGAGCATAACTCGAATCAATCCGGCGGCAAGTACTGCGATGATGATGCCTTCGAGAAAAACCCAAGGTAAATCCCAATACGATTCCATGCCGATACCAGGAACCTGAAAAACAGGTTGATCGCCAAATACTTGTTGCACGATTAAAGTGCCTGTTACGGCAGCGAGTATCACAGGCATAAAACCCGCAATGGTGTATTCCATCACAATCACTTCCATCGAGAAAATTACACCGGCGATGGGGGTATTAAAAGAAGACCCAATGGCCGCGGCGGTGCCACAGCCAATCAGAATCCGCATAGAGTTATTAGGTAGTTTTAGCGTTTGCCCTAATAAGCTACTGGTGGCAGCGCCTAAGTGAATGGCAGGGCCCTCTCGACCACCGGTTTGACCCGTAACGAGCGCAAGAGCGCCGGCAAAGAACTGAATTACAAGACTTCTAAATGCAATGTAACCTTGATGTCGCTGCAAGCGCTCTAGCACATGGGTGACACCTAGCTGACGATCGCTTGGCTTCAACAATCTGAAAATTAAAGCAAGCGTGATAGCGCCTGCCGTCGGCAGTAAAAATCGATCTGCGAGCGCGAGTTGCTCAAAGCTTTCAGGCCCGTTTGGTAGAATTAGGATTAGGGTTCGCTCTACCACCCATCGAAAAGCCAAAATCACAAGACCCGTGCACAAACCAGCCAATATGCCAAGTAGTGCGAACTGAGGGGCTGCCTCGAGACTGGAGAGGGCCGAGCGAAAGGATCGTATTTTAAAGTGGTTGCGAAAGTTTTTGATTCGGCGTGCGAGCGTGCTAGACATAATGTGGGGCTTAAGAGTTCTCGAGTGAAGATCTGAAGTTTAGCGGATCAGACGCGAGACAACGACTGGCTAAATGTATATGCCCATCGGCCTTCAGGAGAACGGCTTGGGCGTTTGGCGCGCCGAGACGTATTTGGTAAGATCAGTCGCCCCGACAGTCTCTTGCCATAGGTAACTGGGCCCCATGCCAAAAAGTCTGATTGTAAAAACGTTTCGTAAAGATTACTTGCTATTGGGTGCGTTGACTTTCGTTGTCATAAATATTTTGGCGATTGTCGGCGCCTATTTGCTGGGCCAGTCAGGCCCCCGCGCAGCACTGTTAGCCGCCCAGGAAAAGCAATTGGAAACGGCTTCGATCATCAAGGCACAAAGGGACGAACTCGACGCAAAGGCGTTTGAACTGGCAGCGTTAAAGTTAGGAGAAAGCGTATCGGAGTTGGCGGTTGCCGACTTGCAAACGGTGGTTGTGCAACAACAGGACCGTATTGTTCGTCTTGAGAGCGAGGCAATTTACTATCGAAACCTAATGACAGCAACCGCAGGAGATCGCGAGGTTTTCGTTCACCGAGTTCAATTGCAGCCCGACCAGCAGCAGCGCACCTTGGGGTATCAGATTATGTTGACTCATGCTGATCCAGATGGAAAGCAAACCTTGGGTCGAATAGCACTTAAGGTTGCGGGTCGGTTTGATGCACGAGAAGAGACACTTGATGCCCTAGAAGCGGGATTGATTGAGCCAGGTGCGCTAGACTACGACTTTCGCTATTTTCAGAACTTTAGCGGCGAATTAAAATTGCCAGAAGGCTTTAGGCCGGTGACTCTGGAGTTAGAAATCACCTCGTTAGCAGGGCAGACCCTTGAGCATCAGGTGATCGATGTGCCTATGTGGGAGGTATAAATGAAATGGTTTGAAAAGGTCAACCTTGAAGGCGGCCGTCAAGTATCGTTAGTCGCCGCAAACTGTCACGTGCAGGGCGAATTGGTGTTCGGGGATGAAATGATTGTTAATGGTCGGGTTGCCGGCGTGATCAATGCAGAGACCCAAGGTGCAGAGTTAACGATTGGCGCTAAGGGTGAAGTAATCGGAAATATCTTTGCACCAAAGATCGTGATCAGTGGTGAGGTTAAGGGGGATATATACGCCTTTGACGCCATTGAGTTAACAGAATCTGCGCGAATTTCGGGCAATCTTTACTATCACCGGTTAAAGATGGCGCCAGGTTGCCGTTATACCGGTAGCATGCGTCAAATGCAGGGCTCTGATATCCGAGCGATGGTGCTTTCCGAGGAAGCTGCCAATCGGCGTACGGCCATGGGGCGTTTGCAAGCAGTTCAGGATTCGGGGCCCTCAACTACCGAGGCGATCGTTGATCTTGGAGGCAATGCTGATGTCAAGTGAGCTGACCATTGGGTTTACACCTGCGGCTGCCTTCAAGGCTAAAACCCTCATTGATGAGGAAGGTAATTTTGAGTTGAATTTACGTGTGTTTGTCACCGGTGGCGGGTGCAGTGGCTTTGAATACGGCTTTACTTTTGATGAAGATATCGAAGACGACGACACCCAAGTAGTTGAGCAAGGGGTCCGACTGGTTATCGACCCATTAAGCTATCAATATTTAGCCGGTGCAGAGGTCGATTTTAAAGAAGACCTTCAAGGCTCCCGATTCGTTGTCACCAACCCGAACGCCAGCACCACGTGCGGCTGTGGCAATTCATTCTCAATAGCTTAGAACTTGACTTAGAAGTTTTGAACGAGCATCAAGGTTCTTTCATTGGCATTTTCAAGGGCAGCTAGCAAGGGCTGGGTAGTTTCCCTGAACGCCTCAAGCTCCTGAGCGGGTACTGGCTTTGAGTCAGGTAATCTGACAGTTCTTGGATTTCTGTGCACGCCATCAACCAAGAACTCGTAATGAAGATGTGGTCCAGTTGCCCATCCGGTTGCACCGACATAGCCTATCGTCTGACTTTGGGAAACTCTAACGCCCGGTTTAATGGCCTTTGCAAATCTCGATAGATGCAGGTATTTGGTGGTATATCGATCGCCGTGCTGAATGACGACAAAATTGCCCGATGCATCGTTTCGCTCGGCCTTAATGATCTTGCCCTCGCCAGCAGCTCTTACTGGCGTGCCTCGGTTAGCTGCATAGTCAATGCCGCGGTGTGGCATTGTCCGGTTGTGAATAGGATGTTTTCGCCGTAGGTTAAAGGAAGAGCTGACATGCGAGAAATGCACAGGGTCTCGAAGAAAGGCTTTTCGTAGACTCTCGCCGATCTCATTGTAGTATCCAGGGCGCTGATTTGTATCGACATAGCGAAGCGCAATGTGCCGCTTACCAAAATTTGTGAAGGCCGCGGCTAAAATACGATCTTCCCCAATTGGCTCGCCTGCGATACTCGACCGAGCAACAATCACGGTAAAAACATCCCCTTCTCGGAGGTCAAGCGCAAAGCTGATATCCCATTGGAATAAGTCTGCTAGTTGCATGATGAGATTGTCGGTCAGTCCCGCAGCAAGGCCTGCGTGATAAAGAGAAGAATTTTCGCGGGTGATATTACCTTCAAAGGCATTGATCACCATATCTGGTTCAACATGCTCGATTTCGGTAACGTATCCAGATGCTAAAAGTTTAGAAATTAGCTTGGTCTTGGGGTTAGCTTGATAAACCAACTCCAGCACACGCCCTTCAAGATTTTTTTGTATCTCAATGGACTGACCAGGTTTTACTGTGGCTAACATGTCCGCATTTTCAGTCTGGAGCACGCGCTGCAAATCTCCGGCGGGGAGTTGGTGCCGAGCGAATAATGTCGACAGGTTATCGCCTGGCTTCACAACGAATACCAGTTTAGGGGGCAGGGAAGGCATTATCGCTTGTTCTGCGCTTGGCAAGTCTTGCTCACCTGACGAGACATGCGTCTCTATCGGTAGGGCAAGTTCGATTTGTCGGCCGTTTTCGAGTTGGGAATCGGTATTAGTCGATGGGTCGGTCAACAGCAGGACCACAAAGATTATGGATAGAGCCGCAATCAAAGTCAGGTGGCGTCTAGGGAAGTTACGCATAGGTCAAGCTGTGTCTTTTAGCAGAGTAGATGTTAAAAATGCCAGCCAATGAAATCAATGGTCAGCAGAGAGAAATTCGGGGCTTGCTGTCCTTTTGGAGTCGAGTAGCAAACGGTTTGTTTGTATCGGACAACTCTTTTTATCCAATACCGGGCTATAATGTTTGAGTGGCAGTCGGCTAGGAAAATGGGATGAAATACACGGGTGAACAGATAATAGATGATTTAAAGCAGTTGGACCTGGTTGCGCAGTTGAGCAATGAGTCGGAACTACGGGCGCATCTTTCTGAAAAACCTCGAACGGTCTATTGTGGGTTTGATCCGACAGCAGACAGTTTGCACATAGGTAACTTAGTGCCGCTATTGGCGCTGCGGAGATTCCAAGACTACGGCCATCAGCCAATTCTCTTAGTTGGTGGTGCGACAGGTCTTATTGGCGACCCCGGTGGACGCGCGACCGAGCGAGCTTTAAAGCCGATAGAACAGGTCGTCACTTTTAGCCAGAAAATACGAGCTCAAGCGAGCCGGTTTTTAGATTTTGAGGGTGGTAGCAATCCGGCGAAGGTCGTCGACAATTATGACTGGACGAAAGAGCTAGATGTCATCACCTTTCTTAGGGATGTTGGTAAGCACTTTAGTGTCAATGCAATGATCCAGAAAGAAACAGTCAAGCGTCGTCTCCAAGACGATGGTGCTGGCATTAGCTACACTGAATTTAGCTATATGGTATTGCAGTCTTTCGACTTTTCAGTCTTGTATGAATCTCATGGATGCACGATCCAAATGGGTGGTAGCGATCAATGGGGAAATATCACCAGTGGCATCGATCTCATTCGAAGGAGGCATGGCGCCCAAGCGCATGCAATTACCTATCCGCTTATTACAAAAGCGGATGGCACCAAGTTCGGAAAAAGCGCCGATGGTGCTATCTGGCTCGATCCAGATAAAACCTCTCCCTATCGGTTTTATCAATTTTGGATCAACTCAGCTGATGAAGATGTAATACGTTTCTTAAAAATATTTACCTTTTTGTCTTTTGATGAAATTAACGAGCTTGCACAAGATCAAGCAAGCAAGCCGGAAGCGCGTGTTGCTCACAAGCGATTAGCTCGAGAAGTAACCAAGCTTGTGCATGGTGCAGAGGCGGTAGTAGCCGCCGAGAGAATTACCGAGGCGATTTTTTCCAACCAAATTGCAAAACTCACCGAGTTGGATTTTAAGCAGCTGGCTCAGGATGGTTTGCCCGTGAGCGATTACCCGTCAGGGCCTTTGGCACTCTCGGATGCATTGTTTGATAGTGGACTTTCAGTGACCCCTCGAGGGGAAGTGACGCGGGGTCAGGCGAAAAAGTTGATCTCGGGAAATGCAATTTCAGTCAATGGCGCAAAGCAGACCGATACGAACTACCAGTTGTCTCGGGAGCATGCATTATTTGGGCGCTATCACTTGATTCAGAAAGGCAAAAAACAGCATCACTTGGTGGTATTCAATCAGTAGTTTTTTTTACAAATGGCGAAATGGGTTTGAACCAACTTGGTAGTCCAGTGAGGGCTGCCATGAAAAACATCAAACCCAAAAACATCAAACCCACGGAACCTGCTTTTTCTGAAAACACGGTGTCCTTCGGGTGAGTCTGTACGCCGGCAAGAGTTGGTGGAGCCAGGCGGGATCGAACCGCCGACCTCCTGCGTGCAAGGCAGGCGCTCTCCCAGCTGAGCTATGGCCCCAATAGAGTGTCTGCAAGTAAGTGTCAAAGCAGAACACGGTGCTATTGTGTCAGTGTTTGCGTGTTCACGCTAGCATGAACATCGGCGCTTTTGTAATCTGGTGGGTCTGGGTGGATTTGAACCACCGACCTCACCCTTATCAGGGGTGCGCTCTAACCAACTGAGCTACAGACCCGATTATCAAAGCGAAACGCTGAGGCCGCGTATTATACGCAGGACCGCGGCTTTTACAATCTGCACAGGCAAGGAATTGCAATGCTTTCAGAACAGGTCAATCGATTAAAAACACCACTGCTATCATTGATTCAAGGCCATGCAGAGCGGTCCTCCCCGGAACTGCTGAGTTGTCTCAAGTCGCTGGCTTTAAATTACACGGTCTCTGAGGGCTCAGGCGATATTGAGTTGGCAGAGTCGGTTGATCTCATCGATGATGTCGCGGTTGCGGCTCAGCTTGGCCCCAAAGTGAACTATGAGCACCATTGGGTACTCGATTCCACGAGCAAAGCCCTCGTGAACCGACCAATTAGACCGGAAGTAAGCATTTGCTCCGCAGAGATGCAAGTAGCAGGTCGGGGTCGTCGGGGGCGGCAGTGGGTATCGCCTTTTGCACAAAATCTTTACGTTTCTTGGTTGGGTTATATCCGTCTTCCGGTGAATGAACTGTCGGGTCTGAGCATTGCTGTTGGGATCCATTGGGCACGAATGTTACGATCTAAGGGCTATCAAGAAGTTGGGCTTAAATGGCCCAACGATCTGCTTACCCCCGAAGGTAAACTTGGAGGCATTTTAATTGAGGTTGAGGCTTTACCAAATGGAGCTTCAAGGGTATGCGTTGGCGTTGGCCTTAATGTCTATTCAGCGCCAATTCTCGGGCCTTCCGGGCAGGCGACGAGTTGTCTCGGGAGAGGACCGGCAAAGTTGCGCACCGAGCTGGTTATTGCCGGTATTGCAGCGATCACTGAGGCTGTGCAAACGTTCTCTCCAGAGGTTATGTTGGGCTATCAAAGTGACTGGCATGCTTTAGATTGCTATAACAATAGGTCGGTTCAGGTAGTACAGGGAGAAGAAGTGATTGAGGGTCGAAGCCAGGGGATTGATCTCGATGGCGGGCTAATCTTAAAGACTTCAGCCGGAGATCAAGTCTTCCACGCTGGAGAGGTCAGCCTCAGGGCCAAATAGGAGTAAACGATGACTTCAATAATTCGGTGGGTAGTGCTGGGTTTGGCACTTGCGAACGTTATCGTCCTAACGATGATAGTGCTTGGTTGGCGCGAACTGCAAGTTACGAAAATGGCTAAGGAATTAGACGGTTCGCTCGGCCAAACTCAGGTCGAGATCAATGTAAGCCCTACGCCCAGTGTTTCAGGTACTGTCAGTAGTTCAAAGACGGCTCAGATCGATAGAAGTGATCAATCCCTAAAAACAGAAGCCAAAGCCTCACCAAGGCTAGAAAAGAAGATCGTCCAAGCGCCGACGAAGGTACCAAATCGCTGCTTACAGTATGGGCCGTTTTCTCCTAATGAGAGGCTTATGCTATCAAGGTCGGCGCTTGACCTGTCTGCGTTGAGTTGGCAGTTCTCGATTCATAGCGTCGTTAAAAACGCGAGTAAATCGGCCGGCTTCAGGGTGTACTTACCGTCTTCTGGTGGCTTATCGGCGGCCTATGAGCGCTTGAAAGTCGTCAAATCTCAAGGCATCGATAGTTTTGTGCTCACCGACGGCCCATATGAAGGCGGTATATCGCTCGGAATATATTCCTCTTTTACGGCAGCCAGAAATTTTGTGAGTACGATCCAAGATCAGCTCTCTGATGTTATGGTTGGTGCGATGGTGCCTGGTCAAGTAGCCTATGACCTGATTAGGAATGATGGCAAAGAGATTAATCCGGTGACTCTGGCGAGCGCGGTGCAAAAGGTCCTACCTAAATCGACCGCCGGGTGTTTGTAATCAATAGTGCCCGGAATCCATTCGAATAGAATTTTAAATTGTTTTCACCAGAGCCTCGACGATTGGCAGGGATTGGCTTACAATCTGCGCCCTGTGCCGCTATAGCTCAGTTGGTAGAGCAACTGATTTGTAATCAGTAGGTCCCGAGTTCGACTCTTGGTGGCGGCACCACTTCTCATTTTACGGCTACTTGGGGCCAAATATCGATCGGTCAAGGCCTTCCAGGCGTGAAGTCTGTTACTACAAGAAAGCCAAAAAAATAATTAGAGATCAACAAGTTTGCGATTGCTACCTTGGGGAAAGGCGCGGCCTAAATGTAGACTTAAACCGATATGGGAATACAGATACGAACATTATATAAGGCGTTGACATTGCATAGGTGCGCTGGCAGAATTTAGCGCCGCAAAATCGGAGGGGTTCCCGAGCGGTCAAAGGGATCAGACTGTAAATCTGACGCGAAAGCTTCGGTGGTTCGAATCCACCCCCCTCCACCATGTGGTTGAAAGAAAAGGCAAAGGACAGGGGGCAAGAGATAAGGGGCGGCGACTGAAGTAATGATGTGACGCGCCGATGTCGTGACGCGTCGATGTGGTTTGATGTCGATATGGTTTGATGTCGATATGAATTGATGTCGATATGAATTGATGTCGACTTGATGTAAAGAAGCTGAAGTTTGGTAATTAATCAAGAGCATCAAAGCCAAAGCTTAGCGGAGTGGGCATTGAGAACCAGAATAACCGAAGAGTAGATAGATCAGGGTACGGATTGTTTCAGCGGGTATAGTTTAGTGGTAGAACCCCAGCCTTCCAAGCTGATGACGCGAGTTCGATTCTCGCTACCCGCTCCAAACAGAAAAGGTGGTGCTAGAAGATTGTGACGATAGGCTCATATAGCTCAGTAGGTAGAGCACTTCCTTGGTAAGGAAGAGGTCACCGGTTCAAATCCGGTTATGAGCTCCACAGGCTGAAACACAAGCCTCATTGCATTGGTTAGACCGGCATTTTAATAAAGTCGAAAACTTGGAAATTCGGCGGAGAAGAAGGTAAAGGACTCAGATATAGGTAAAAGATATAGATAAAAACCTGTGTTCGACGCGGCAATGAGAGATGCTCGTTCGACGCAGAAAGAAAAAAGAATAAATAAAAGCAGAAAAAAAGAATAAAACGAACAAAACGAACAAAACGAATAAAAAAAGAGAAAAGAAGAGAAAAAACCATAGAAAAATCCAACCCGCTGTCCCAGCGCTTTTAGGATAGCGTAACCGTACCCTTACACTTAGCATTAAGTAGTACTGCGTGCTGAGTAAAGGCTCACAAGAGTAGTTAGTAGAACGAAGGAGAGGACGACAATGTCCAAAGAGAAGTTTGAGCGTACTAAACCCCACTTAAATGTAGGGACGATAGGCCACGTTGACCATGGTAAGACGACGTTGACGGCGGCGATTACACGGGTGTGTGCTGAGGCCTATGGC
>Ga0181587_10004808_pt1 | contig 11088 bp, 8 predicted proteins | sample 071ome_27_FD_132463 | JGI IMG/M metagenome (GOLD analysis project Ga0181587, IMG submission 132463) | Coastal salt marsh microbial communities from the Groves Creek Marsh, Skidaway Island, Georgia - 071409AT metaG (megahit assembly) | ecosystem: Environmental > Aquatic > Marine > Intertidal zone...
ACACCGGGGCGTTGGCATAAAAATCAGTGAAGCGGATACCATCGCGAGCCATCTGGTCGAGGAAGGGTGTGCGGATATCCGGTGCCCCGTAACTGCTCAGATCCCCATAGCCGACATCGTCGGTCATGATGAAGATAACGTTGGGCCTCTCGGTCTGGGCCTGAAGTGAAAAACAGCAGGACAAGAAGCCTGCAAACAGAAATATTCCCCTCATAGTTCAGTCCTGCTTGTCGCTTGAAAAAAGTCTTTATGGCAAGGTATAGGCCACCAGCTCGGCACCGACATTCGCCCCCCCGTGGGTGACTGCCACCACGATGTACTGCTTTCCGTTATGCATGAAGGTCATCGGTGAACCGGTTTGCCTCGCCGGCATCTCGATACGGCCTTCAATGTCCTCACCGGTGTCCTTATCGTAAGCGCGAAGCAGAGCGACGGTTTCCCCGTTCTCGTTGGTATGCACGGCGCCCTCACCGGCAATCACCAGGCTGGCGGTGGTCAGCGTGCCGATGAAGATACGGCCGTAGGAACCGAGGCGGTCCAGGTTTTCCACGCCCGCCAGGGCCGGGTTGTTGCGAATACGATCCTCGGTGGTGCCATGGGTTTTCTGCCAGAGCATGTCACCGGTGTTCATGTCATAGGCCGTGATTCTGTCATAGGGCGGCTTGATCAGGGGAATGGATCCCTGCAGGAAGGTGCTTGGCCGCCGTGCACCCAGGCCACCCGGCCTGCCCAAGCCTGCCGGTCTGGCAGCGTCCTGGGGCTCACCATCGGGTCCGCGATTGAAAGGAACCATATCTTCAGGTGTGTTCACCAGTTCCATGAGCTGCGTATGGGAGTGAATATATAAACGGTTGGTCACCGGATCGAAACTGCCGCCGGGCCAGTTGGCGCCGCCAACGGCATTGGGCAGCATCAGGGTGGCGAATGGACCGCCGTCCCGGCCAATTGCCGGGGGCGTGAAAATTGGGCCCATGTTGAATCGCTCTACCACCTGTTCTGCTTCAGCTCTGAGCGCCGGGGTCAGGTCGTTCAGATCGTCCCGGCTTACGCCCTGACGATCAAAGGGCAAGGGCCAGGTAGGGAAAGGCTGGGTCGGACTGGTTTCCTCATAAGGAGCTTCCGACTGCCCCACGGCCCGCTCCTCTATGGGCCAGATCGGCTCCCCGGTTTCCCGGTCAAGCACATATAAAAAGGCCTGCTTGCTGGGCTGGGCCAGCGCCTTGATGGTTTTGCCATCCTTCACCATGTCGAACAGGATCGGGGCGCAGGGCAGATCCCAGTCCCAAAGGCCGTGATGGATGAACTGGTAATGCCATTTACGCTCGCCGGTTTTCACGTCCACAGCAACCAGGGATTCACCGAACAGACCATCGCCGGGACGGTTGTAGCCGTTGTAATCCGCTGCAGCCATTTCCACGGGCAGGTACACCAGGCCCAGGTCGGGATCAGCACTCATCTGCGCCCAGACGCCAGCATTGCCGTTTTCCTCGGCCTTGCCGTTCCAGGTGTCGTATCCGTATTCCCCGCGTAGCGGAATGGTGTGGAATATCCACAGACGCTCGCCTGTACGGATGTCGAATCCGCGCACATAACCCTTGGCTGTCCAGCGGCTGCGCACATCGGTGGTTGGGCGGTGGGCAGCACCCACCACGATGACATCCCCAACAACCAGCGGCGTGGCATTCAGGCCAATGCCGTTATCGAGTGGATCCAGGTCCTGATCAAAATTCTCCTTGAGGTCGATAGCGCCATCTTCGCCAAAGGAGGCCACCCGCTCACCGGTTTTGGGATCAAGAGCGATCATCCGGTAGCCGGGCGTTACATAATATAGACGTTCTTCGGTGCCATCCTCACTCTTCCACCAGGACAGACCGCGGCCTGCCCCCTGCCGGGCACCAGCGGCCCCACGCTCCCCTTCATCCTCGCGATGCATCCAGAGCAGCTCGCCGGTAGCCGGATCCATGGCCACCACGGTGCGGCGCATGCCGACAGTGGCATAAAGCGTGCCGTTCACATAAAGCGGGGTCATGCCGAACAGGGCATCGGGGCGCGGCCCCAGCAGATCAGTGTTCAGGCGCCAGGCGATTTCCAGATCCTTGAAGTTTTCGGCATTGATCTGATCAAGCGGGGAATAACGATGGCTGGCCAGGTTGGCACCATACGTGGTCCACTCACCATTGGCCTGGGCATCAGTGATGTCTGACTGGGCAAAACCGGTCTGGCTCAGCAGACCGGTCAGCGTCATGGTGATGGCAAGGCGCTTCATGCTAATGCTGGTTAAATTCATTTTATCCCCCGAGTGCATTTTTATTATCAGGCTGCATACCTAAAAACCTGGTGTTTCGAATGGCATGGCTGACAACACCTCGCGATCGGTGGTCAGATCACTTGTGCCCAGCGGCAGTTCATTGAACCAGAGTATATAGGTCAGCAGGTCGACATAGGCTTCACGATTTAACTGTCCTGGCTTGTCCGGCGGCATGGTGGTCATACGATCCACCAGTGCTGACAAAGACTCACCGCGCCAGTTGGCGGCAAACTGAGGCCCTGCCAGGGGCGGTGCCTGGTCCACACCACTCATGGTTTCTCCATGACATTGCAGGCAGTTGTCGAAATACAGCTCCTGACCACGCACAGCCTGTGCTTCAGAAAAAGCCCCCTGCATGAGCGACAGGGAGGAAGACTGGGCTATGGCGCTTGTCACCATGCCGGCACACAGCACGAGTGACGGCAGGAATGCTGCAGTGCTCTTTAACAAAACCGAATTTCCCTGATTGTGATTATTTTGTGCATGGCAAGCCATGACGGTTTTCTCCAGCCAGTAATAATGACCATAATCCGGCTTTTCATCAAGCGCGCCCGTCTGGTCATTCGCCGGATGCGGCTCTACACTGATCAGATAAAAGTAGACAAAATCCGTTAGGGGAACACCATGATTTCCGTTACTCGATCCTCCCTGCCCATTCTGATGCTGTTGATGATGGGCAACAATCTTCTGGCCCAGCCCCAGGTACCTGTCCGCCAGGTTGATCCCAACCAGACCTCACCTGGCGAATTCATTATCGATCCGCCGACGTTGCAGAACCTGGGATTTGAATGGTTCATCGAAGGCGATGAAAACCGCAACGCCTCTGTGAGCGTATCCTATCGCAAACAGGGTGAGCGCCAGTGGCATGACGCCCTGCCCCTGCTGCGGATGGGAAATGAACGTATCTACATTGAGTCTCGCGTCGATGTGATCGTGCCACCCATGTTTGCCGGCAGTATTCTCGACCTTGAACCGGGCACACCCTATGAAGTCAGTTTCACTCTCCATGATCCCGACGGCGTCAAGGGTCAGGCCAGCAAAACCTTGGTGGTCAGCACCCGGTCAGAACCGGTGCCGTTTGCCGGCGGCCGGGAGTTTCATGTTTATCCGCCAGGATTCAGCGGCGACAAGATCGAACCCGCCTTTGAAGGCCTGATGTGCGCCTACCATTACTGGTGCGCCGGCACCGACTGGGCGACATCTGGCCGCCCAAGGGTACGCCCCGGCGACACCATTCTCGTTCATGCCGGCGAATACAAATACAACCGTTATGAATACACCAACAACCCGCTGGTCAATCGTACTGTACCGCTGGACGGCACCTATTACCTGACTGCCGATGGCACCGAGGACATGCCCATCGCCATCAAGGCTGCCGGTGACGGCGAAGTGATTTTTGATGGCGATGGCAACTATGCCCTGTTCGATGTACGGGCAGCTGACTACACCTATTTTGAAGGCATCACCTTTCGCAACACCGAGTACGCCATTCTTGCCGGCACCCAGTTTCTGGCAGGTTCCAAGGGACTAACAGTCAAACAGTCGCGCTTTGAAGATGTCGGCGCCGGCGTCTTCACCAACTTTGCCGGCTCCAGCAACTTCTATATTGCCGACAACTATTTTTATGGGCGCAATGATCCCGACCATATGATCGGCTGGGCGAGTGACCTGCTCTGGCATCGCTTCGATGGTGTCGATGGCCAGGTGCATCCGCCGGTGATGGCCTCCTATGTGGCAATCAAGCTCTATGGTCCGGGTCACGTGGTGGCCTACAACTTCATTACCGACTTTCATGACGGCATCAACGTGGAAACCTATGGGGCACCGAACGGCAGTGTGGCTACGGGGCCCGGCATCATCGAAGGGCCGCATTACCCTCCGCGCGAATATTGGAGTGAACGTCCCGTCGCCATCGACTTTTATAACAACTATATAAGCAACAGCCACGACAACCCCATCGAGGCAGATGGCAGCATGCACAACATCCGCATTATGCGAAACATGCTGATCAACCATCCCTCCCACGCCTTTTGCAACCAGCCGGCGCTGGGCGGCCCCGTCTACTGGATTCGGAACATCGCCTACAACCTGCCGGGCGGCTCCACCCGCCTCACCGCAGGCTCAACCGGCGTACTGTTCTACAACAACACCATCCTGTCGGAAACGTTGGGCAACACCCAGAACTCCCACTGGCGCAACAACCTGATCCTGGGCCAGAACGCGGTGGGCTTTACCGGTGATGACGATCCCGTGCTGTTCGGGATCACCACCAACACCAACTACACCTCGTCGGATTACAACGGCTTTGGCCCTATTGCCGGCCAGCCGGTGAACTTCGCGTGGTCGTCCCCGGCCCTGGAGGTCATGGCGGATTATCCGGGCCCGGGCAAAACTCCCGATCTGCAAACCCGGGAATTTGAAACCCTGGGCGACTACAGTGCTGCCACCGGACAGGACAGCCACAGCATCATGCTGGGGTATGACATCTTCGGCAACGTACCACAGCTGAACGGCCGGGATTTTGCCAATGTACAGAATATCTATGACGCGTCGGATTTCGACTTTTCCCTGGTACGGGGATCAGCGGCCATTGATGCCGGCATGGAATTGCCCAATGTCACGGATGGATTTAAAGGGAGAGCACCGGACCTGGGCGCACTGGAAAGGGGTGAGGCGATGCCGCATTACGGGCCACGAGACTGAATAGTATTTTATTATCCCAACCATAGGCTCAGCGTTAGTTGTTTCAGCCGAAAGGTAACGTGCTGGACCCGGGTTCTGGTGACTTGTCGGTGACCCGCCGTAAACACATCCCTGTGGGCTCGACACCGGCATCCATGCCGGTGACGGTCACCGCCAAACCCCCAGAACCCCGGTCTGTCTAATTTAGCGGGACAGCAAGATCAGAAGTTAAAACTAAAGAAAGCTTGCCAAAATTTGATTCTCACACTGAAGTAGAGTCCTGATCCCCGGATACTGTAAAGCGACTGTCGCCAGCAGGGAGGCTGGCGCCAAGCCTACAGGGATGTATTTACGGCGTGTCGCTGTCAGAATCTGGGGATCAGGACTGTGAAAGATTCACAGTTAAAGACGTTAAAATCAGCAACTAATCAGCAGATATGCCCCCCGGTAGTCCCCACATACACGGAATACAGCGACTGGCTGGCAGACATGAACAACCGGTTGCGTTTGAGCCCACCGAAGCACAGATTGGCGCAGATTTCCGGTAGGCGGATCATGCCAATCTGGTCGCCATCCGGTGCCACGATCTGCACACCCGGCGCCGCACCGCACCACAGGTTGCCATCTGCATCGCAGCGTATGCCGTCTGCTGCGGATCGCACCCCGCCAGGTGCCCGCAATTTCACGAACGAGCGGCCGTTTTTCAGGCGTGCACCGTCCACATCGAACACCCGGGTTTCCGAGGCACCGGTGTCCGCCACATACAGCTTTTTATAGTCCGGTGAAAAACACAGGCCGTTGGGCATGACCACGTCATCGGTCGCGACAGCGATGCGCCCTGTATCACCATCAACGCGATAGACCACAGGAGCATTTTCAGATTCCCCGGGGTTGCCCTCATAACCTGTTTCCCGGATCCCATAGACCGGGTCAGTGAACCAGATACTGCCATCGGGATGCACCACCACATCATTGGGCGAATTCAGTTTCCTGCCTTCGAAGCTGTCAGCAATCACCGTAACCTGACCACTGGGTTCATAACGCACCACGCGACGCCCGCCATGCTCAGCTGACAATTGCCGGCCCTGATAATCGAAGGTGTTGCCGTTGCTGTTGCCGGACGGATTGCGAAAGGTGGTCACTTCCCCGTCATCCGCCAGCCAGCGTTTCTGCACGTTATTGGGGATATCACTCCACACCAGGTACTGACCCACGCCATTCCAGGCCGGGCCTTCCGCCCACAGGGTGCCGGTATAAAGTCTCTGAATGGGGGCATTGAACAGTATGTATGGCCTGAACCGATCATCCAGGGTAATGATGTCCGGGTCGGGATAGCGCAAGGGATTATTACCACTCCAGTCGCGATCGCCGGACATTGGAAGCATCGATTCGATTTCCGTGCCCTGCGCCTGCAACAGGCCAGGAACCAGCGGCAGCATTGCTATTCCCATGCCATTCAATATCTGACGACGGCTATATGGCTTCATGACCTCTCCCGGGATTACCTGCCACTGATAGGGCTTATGTACAGTGGTCACACTTGTATTATGTTGCGATTGCAACCAATATTAACCGGGTTAAAAACGCTTTTACAGAGAACAATAAATTTCACCATACTCAAAAAGCGCGGCGTTATTAATTTATAGCAAATATCTTTCGCGCCTGTAGCCGCGAATACACCAAAAAAGATAAAGCAACAAGGACAATCATCAGGAGGGGACATGCACTCACCAATTTTACGCTCATCATTCAGGCTACTGACCCTGCTACTTTCCATTATGGCCTTGCCAACAGTGCAAGCCGCTGAAGGTAAAATTTTCAATACCGTGAAACAGAAACTCGCTGCCGGTCAGCAGGTCATCGGTGGCACCGTCACCTCTTCGGATATCGAAATCTACTGTGCCATGGCCAACTCCGGCTTTGACTTCCTGTGGATCGAGATGCAGCACAGCCCCCTGACCTATTCCGAAGTGGCCGCCATGATTCGCGCCTGTCCTGGACCCGCCATCCCCTTTATTCGTGTACCAAGTGACAGTGAAGGCGACATACAGAAAGCCACAGACATTGGCGCGCTGGGTATCATCGTCCCACTGGTAGATACCGTGGAGAAAATCGAGAACGCCATTACCTTTGCCAAGTATCCGCCCATGGGAAAACGCAGCCAGGGTGGCGGACAGTACGGCGCCCTGTGGGGACCAGAATACCGGGAACTGGCCAATGACAACATCATGATTGTCGCCATGATCGAGAACCCGGCCGGTGCCGACATCGCCGCCCAGATTGCCGGTGTTGAAGGCGTGGACATCGTGTTTGCGGCCAGCTCTGATATCGGCAGCTTCTCCGGCTACCGCCAGGGTGACCCCCAGTACGAAGCCATCATCACCAAGATCAAGGATGCCACTCTCGGTGCAGGCAAATACCTGGCCGGTCCTGACGCCTGGAAAGGCGTGCGTGATGGTTACACCTTTTTCCAGGCCACTTCTGATGCCAGGCTGATCCGCCTCGGGGCACAACAGGTGTTGGGTGGCAATGCCGAACCCAATATGCCTCGTGGCATAGCACCGATCGAAGGCCAGGAAGACTAACGGCGGAGAATCACCATGAATTATCTGAAACTTTTTCTGCCTCTGGTCAGTCTGTTGTGGCTGCCAACGGTCCAGGCCCAGCAGCATGCCGGGCAATACGATATCGCCGACATCGCCTATGGTGCCCAACTGTTTGCCGAACGCTGCGTAGTCTGCCATGGCCCCAATGGTGATCTACTGCCCCAGGCCAACTTCAGAACAGGCACGTTTCGTAATGCCTCCTCCGATCGCGACCTGCAGCGTGTGATTCGTGATGGCGTTCAGGGTACCGCCATGGCAGCTACCGGTTACGCCGATGCGGAACTCACGGCACTGGTGGCCTTCCTGCGCAATATCACCAGTTATGACGGCAGCGGCCTGACCATTGGTGATGCTGACGCCGGCAAGGCCATCTTTGAAGGCAAGGGCGACTGCTTGTCCTGCCACCGGGTAGGCACCAGCGGCCCGAGCTATGCCCCGCCCCTGACCAGCATCGGCATGAGTCGCACAGCGGCTGTCCTGCGCCGTGTACTGATTGATCCGGTCGACGGCATGATGCCGATTAACCGCCCTGTGCATGCCGTACTGGCCAATGGTCGGGTGGTCGAAGGCCGCCGCCTGAATGAAGACACTTTCTCGGTACAGCTCATTACCAAAGAGGAAAGGCTTGTGTCCCTGGACAAGAGGAGCCTGCGTGAATATGAGATCGGCACCGAGTCTGCCATGCCGGCCTACGGTGAAATTTACAGTGACCAGGAAATTGCCGACCTGCTCGCCTATCTGTTGTCACTGAAAGGATTCCAGCCATGAAAAAATCATTACCCCTTTTACTAGCCCTGCTGGCTGCCCCACTGGTTACCAGCGCACAGGTTACTCCCGAGCGCCTGGAAAATGCGGCCAGCGAGCCACAGAACTGGCTCACCTATTCCGGCACCTACATGAGCCAGCGTTACTCCGAACTGGACGAGATCACCCCCCGCAACGTGGATCGGCTGGAACTCAAGTGGGTATTTCAAGCCCAGTCCCTGGAAGCCTTTGAAGCCAGTCCGCTGGTGGTGGACGGCATCATGTATCTCACCGAGGCACCGAATACCGTTTACGCCCTGGATCCTGCCACCGGCCGGACCTTCTGGCGCTACCAGCACGATCCCCATACCGATGCCCGCCCCTGCTGCGGTCGGGTCAATCGCGGTGTAGCCATCTCCGGCAATACCCTGTTCATGGCCACCATCGATGCCAAGCTGGTGGCCCTGGATGCCACCACCGGCGGCGTGCTGTGGCAGAACGATGTGGCTGATCCGGCCCTGGGTTATGCCATGACCCTGGCACCACTGGCCATAAAGGACAAGGTGATTGTTGGTGTGGCAGGTGGTGAATACGGCATCCGCGGCTTCATAGCGGCCTATGATGTGGCCACCGGTGATGAAGCCTGGCGCTTCTATACTATCCCTGGCCCAGGCGAACCCGGTCATGAAACCTGGCAGGGTGGCGGCGATGCCTGGATGCACGGTGGCGCCTCCATCTGGCTGACCGGCTCCTACGATCCCGAACTCAATCTGACTTACTGGGGTGTGGGTAATCCCGGCCCGGACTGGAACCCGGATCAGCGTCCCGGCGACAACCTCTATTCCGACAGTGTCGTGGCCCTGAACGCCGACACCGGCGAGCTGGTGTGGCACTTCCAGTTCACGCCCAACGATGACTACGACTATGACTCCATTCAGATCCCCGTCCTGGTCGACATGGAAATGGGCAACCTGTCCAGCGGCAAACTCATGCTGTGGGCCAACCGCAACGGTTTCTATTACGTGCTGGACCGCACCAACGGCAAGTTTCTGAACGGCACGCCTTTCGTACATGTGAACTGGGCCAGCGGCCTGGATCCGGAAACCGGCCGTCCGATAGAAACCCCACAAGGCCCTGAAGCTGTCACCTACCCAGGTGTACAGGGTGGTACCAACTGGTACTCTCCATCCTTCAGCCCGAAAACCGAAATGTTCTATCTCACTGCCTGGGAAAACTACGGCTCCATCTTCATGCCCCAGGATATTGAATATGTCCCCGGCCGTATTTTCGGCGGTGGTGCTCTGGGCGGCCCGATTCCGGGCGCCGCCAACCTGCCCGGGTTCGGCAACCAGCCAGTGAATACCTGGACCGGGGACGTAGGCAAGGGAGCCATCCTCGGCCTGAATGCCCGCACAGGTGAACAGGCCTGGCGCTTCGACATGAACGATATCGGTCACAGCGGCATTCTTACCACGTCATCCAACCTGCTCTTTTCCGGCAACCGCGAAGGCCTGTTCTTCGCGCTGGATGCCAGGAACGGCAAACTGTTGTGGCAGCAGCGCCTCGGCGGCCAGGGCAACAATGGCCCGATTACCTTTGAAACTAATGGTGAGCAGTTTGTCGCGGCAGCCATGGGGAACGGTCTGTACGTGTTCGGCCTGCGCGACTAATAACAATGATGTGATAAACAACTATAAAAAGAACAAAGGAAAATCATCATGAAAAAGAAATTGCTCATGCTTTCACTGTGCGCCCCGCTGGCATTGCAGGCACAGACCCGCGAGTCCGGTCCCTTCTGGCCCTCCGAGTGGGGGCCGGACGACCAGGCTGGCGCCTCCAACCGCATCACGGCAGACAAGATCCTGTCAGCTTTTTCCCAGGTAGAGAGCGGCGAGTTGCACGAACTGGGCCATACCTACTCCATCAACATGCCCCTGCTCGGCACCCGCTCCTACTCCCTGAAGCTGCTGTCTGAAGGCAAGTCTTCCGGCAGCAATGGCAACGTGGGTAATGACGAGTTCATCACCGGAGAATTGGGGCAGATCGGCACCCAGTTTGATGGCCTGGGCCATATCGGCCACGAAATGACCATGGCGGATGGCACTGTTGAACGGGTGTTCTACAACGGCCATACCGGCCGCGAAATCTTCAACAACAATGGCCTGCTGCAACTGGGCATCGAACACATCAAGCCCATCCTGACCCATGGCGTGCTGCTGGATATCGCTGCCTATAAAGGTGTTGAGCGTCTGGCGCCCAATTACGAAATCACGGTAGCCGATGCCCGCGGCGCGCTGGCCCGCCAGGGAATGAGTGAATCCGCCATCACCGAAGGCGACGCCGTGCTGTTCCGCACCGGTTACGGCCCGCTGTGGTACACCGATGAAGCTACCTATAACGGCCCGGCTCCCGGCATCGGCCTGGAAGTGGCCCACTGGCTGGTGGACAAAAAAATCACGGTGGTGGGCGGTGACACCTATGCCACCGAGATATCCGCCAACCCGGACCCTGAACTTTTCGGCCCCGTGCACCAGGAACTGATGACCCACAATGGTGTGTTCAACATCGAAAACATGATTTTCGAGGAACTGGTGAACGAAGGGGTTTATGAATTCCTGTTCATCGTCACACCGATTAGATTTGAAGGCGCCACGGGATCGCCGCTAAGACCACTGGCCATACACTGACAAAAAATCCCGCAATAAGCGGGATTTTTTTTGTATGTCTATTATTACAGATTCGTACTGA
>Ga0181587_10004809_pt1 | contig 11087 bp, 9 predicted proteins | sample 071ome_27_FD_132463 | JGI IMG/M metagenome (GOLD analysis project Ga0181587, IMG submission 132463) | Coastal salt marsh microbial communities from the Groves Creek Marsh, Skidaway Island, Georgia - 071409AT metaG (megahit assembly) | ecosystem: Environmental > Aquatic > Marine > Intertidal zone...
CCGGCCATTGGTGTCGTCACCCCAGACATCGGCGCCACCTTGGGCGCCGGATCCCTGCTGACCAGGATTTGGTGGCGGTGGCGGAGGCATGTCGCTCATGAAGTGATCGTAGAACACGCAGTGCCTTCGCCGGGCCGGCTTGTCGCAGCAAGCGTCGACCGGTCTCGGTGTTTTTCGACGGTGGGAGGCGAGAGGTAGCGTCAGGGGCATGGTCGAAGTAACGCCGTTCAGCGCGGCGCTCGGTGCCGTGGTCTCCGGGGTCGACGCCGCTCACGCCACCGACGATGACATCGCCGCCGTCCGAGCAGCGGTCGTCGAGCACCTTGTTGTCGTTTTGCCCGGCCAACAACTCGACGATCAACAACACGAGGCGTTCATGGCCCGATTTGGGCCGCTGCACTTTCATCCCTTCCTCCGATTGATGGACGTTCCCGAGACGAATGTTCAGATGATCGAGCAGACCATGGAGTCCCCGAGCGGGGTCGATAACTGGCACACCGACCTGATCTTTGTGCCTGAACCGGTCGCGTTCGGCAGCCTCCACTGCCTCACTGCGCCGTCCTTCGGAGGCGGCACGGAGTTCGCCAACATGCAGTTGGCCTACGAACAGCTCGACCCTCGCTGGCGGATGATGGCGGAGTCGATCGAACTCGAATACCAACTCAGTACGGCGATGCTCGACAATTTCGCCCGGTACTTCGGTGACGAGGCCCGTCAGGTGTGGATCGATGCCCTTGCCGGCACCGTGCATCCGATTGTGCGAACCCACCCCGAGTCGGGCCGCACGGGACTGTTCTTCTCGCCCGACACGGACCCGAAAGTGGTCGGCATGGATCGTCGGGGAAGTCGTGCTGTGCTCGACTATCTGGCCGGCCACTGTGCTCGGCCCAATGTCACTGCCCGCTGGACCTGGAGCGATGGCGACCTGCTGCTGTGGGACGAGCGGGCCACCATGCACTACGGCGTGCGAGACGGCTACCCGGGTGATCGAGTGATGCGCCGCATCCTCGTCGACGGCGACAAGCCGTACTTCGATCCTGCGGCTACCTGATCGGCCTTCTGGGCACGTGGACGCGACAACGCCGGCCCCGAGAGGCCGGCGTTGAATGGCGGAAGGTATGGGATTCGAACCCATGGTGACCCGGAGGCCACAACGGCTTTCGAGGCCGCCCCATTCGTCCGCTCTGGCAACCTTCCGGCGACGAGGCTAGCGCCATCCCGGGTTTCGGCCCACCCGCTGCGGTTGGACATGCGACGCCGGCACTCGGATTAGGGTTCGGCGCCATGGTCGCCAACATGCGTGAGGTTGTCATCAGCGGTTCTGGGGTGTTCACCCCGCCGGAGGTGATCACCAACGCGGAACTGGTGTCGGCCTTCAACGCCTTCGCCGACAAAGAAAACGCAAAGCACGCCGACGCCATTGCCGCTGGCGAACGCGAGGCGATCCCCCAGTCCGACGTCGACTTCATCGTGAAGGCGTCTGGGATCGAGCGGCGTCACGTGATGGACAAGGCCGGCGTCCTCGATCCTGACGTCATGCATCCGACGCTGCGTCAGCGTTCCGATGACGAGCCCGGGATCATGACCGAGATGGCGGTCGATGCCGCTCGCCAGGCGATGGACCAGGCAGGTGTCGATGGCAGCCAGATCGATGCGGTCATCTGCGCGGCATCCAACCACGAACGTGCCTATCCCGCGATCGCCATTGAGGTTCAGGAGGCGCTCGGCATTGCCGGATTCGGGTACGACATGAACGTGGCGTGCTCGTCGGCCACGTTCGGTATCCAGAACGCTGTTGACATGATCCGGTGTGGGTCAGTCGACCGGGTCCTGATGGTCAACCCAGAGATCTGTTCGGGTCATCTCGAGTGGCGCGACCGCGACTGCCACTTCATCTTCGGTGACGTCTGCACCGCTGTGGTCCTAGAGGCCAAAGCCCTCGCAACCTCTGACGACCAGTTCGAGGTGCTGTCGACGCGACTCCTCACCCAGTTCTCCAACAACATCCGGAACAACAACGGTTTCCTTCGCCGCACCCGACCGGCGGGGCTCGAAGATCGACGCGACATGCAGTTCATGCAGAACGGTCGCCAGGTCTTTAAACAGGTCGTCCCGATGGTGAGCGAACTCATCGTGGAGCATTGCCGAGACGAGGGGGTTGACCCGACGGCACTGAAGCGGCTCTGGCTCCACCAGGCCAACAAATCGATGAACGACTTCATCGGCAAAAAGGTGATGGGCCGGGTACCGGAGCCCGCCGAGCAGCCGAACATCCTTCAGGACTACGCAAATACGTCCTCCGCCGGGTCGATCATTGCGTTCGCCCAACACCACGACGACCTCGACTCCGGTGACCTCGCCGTGATCTGCTCGTTCGGCGCGGGCTACTCGGTCGGGAACGTCATCGTTCGCCGGGTCTGAGCGTCACTCAGGTCGCAGGTTCTTCTTCGGGTTCTTCATCAGCGCCGAGGTCGGCTGCCTTTAGCGCCGCGTCGAGGCGGCGAGCCATGACGAGCTCGTGGACACCGAAGGCGATGCATCCGCAGACGACGAGGATGTCGGCAACGTTGAAGACGGCGTACCAGGTGACGTCGATGAAGTCGATGACGGCACCGGAGAGTGGACCGTCCTCCGCCCGGAAGAGCCGGTCGACGAGATTTCCTAATGCGCCTCCGAGCACGACCGCAGCAAGGTTGGCCCGCAATGCCGTCTCTGAAATCCGGATCTGGTGGACAAGGACCAGGCACAGGACCACGACGAGAATCGCGATCCAGCGCCCCATCCCCGTGCCGGTACCGAACGAGAAGCCGGTGTTGTAGTGAAGGTCGAACTCCAGCGTCGGCAGGACCTCAATGACGCTGCCGTCCTCGAGTTCGTCGAGGGCCCACCACTTGCTGAGCTGATCGACCACGAGCGCAGCCACAATGATGACGGCAGGTGCGGTCAGGCTCGGGCGCAAGCTGGTGGTGGGGGCGGCGTCCACGCCTGCAACGGTACCGGTCATGGTCGTAGGCTCGACATCGTGTCCCGGCTCGAGCGAGCGAGATCCTGATGTCGGCTGGCCTCGCCCGAGCGCTCGTCTTCGCGTCATCAGCAGCCGTGCTGGTTCTGGAGATTCTCGCCGGGCGGCTCATGGCTCCCTACGTCGGGGTGTCGCTGGAGACCTTCACCGGGATCATCGGTGTTGTGCTCGCCGGCATCGCCGCTGGCACCGCCATCGGTGGCCGGCTCGCCGACCGTGTCGACCCAGCAACCCTGCTCGGCCCTGCCCTGCTCGCAGGCGGGGTGCTCTCGTGGTGGTCGCTCTGGGTCGTCTTCACCCTTGGGCCTGAGGTCGGGCGGGGTCCGGCCGCCATCGTTGCCCTGACCGCTCTTGCCTTCTTCGCTCCCGCCGCAGTGCTGAGTACCGTCTCTCCGCTTGTCGCGAAGCTGCAGCTCCGAACGCTTGACGAGACCGGCACGGTCGTCGGGTCGTTGTCAGCGTGGGGGACCGCAGGGGCGTTGTTCGGCGTGTTCGTCACCGGATTCGTGTTGGTGTCGGCGTGGCCCACCAAGCCGATTGTGCTGGCGGTCGGCGCACTCCTCGTCGTCGCGGGCATGGCCCTTACGGGGTGGCAGGCTCGCCGGCCGCCCTCGATCGCCGTGCTGCTGGTCGCCATCCTTTCGCTCGGGGTCGGCTGGAGTGGTTCGTCCCCATGCCAGTTCGAATCCGCGTACTTCTGTGGGCGCGTCATCGTTGACGCTGCTGATCCGTCAGTCAGGTTCCTCGTGCTCGATGATCTCGTCCACGCAGCGGTCGATGTCGATAACCCCGAAGCCCTGCAGATTCCCTACGTTCGACTTCTTGCAGGCGCCATCGATGCCCGGCCGTCCGGCGCACTTGCTGTCGCGCATATCGGTGGCGGCGGGTTCACCTTGCCCGGTCACGTCGCCCGAACCCGGCCGGGCAGCACCAACACCGTGTTCGAGATCGATGACGCGCTCCTCGATGTTGCGATCAACGAGCTCGGGTTCGCCCCCGACGAGCGCACTGAGGTGGTCGTCGGTGATGCGCGCCTCGGTCTCCTCGATCTGGCCGACGACTCCCACGACGTGGTGGTCGGTGATGCCTTCGGCGGGGCGGCGGTGCCGTGGCATCTCACCACATCGGAGTTCATCGCAGAGATCGAACGCGTGCTCCGCCCTGACGGTCTGTATGCCATGAACCTCATCGATGGTGGCCCCAACGACTTTGCGGCCTGGCAGGTCCGCACCCTGCTTGAACACTTTGCCCATGTCGCAGTGATCGGGCCGGTTGGTGGGCTGGGCGACGAGGCCGCAAACCAGGTGGTGCTCGCTTCCGACGCATCGATTGATCGGTTTGCGCTCCGAGGTGATGGCGCATGGATGGCCAAGGTCTCCGAGTTCGCTGCGGCGGGGCGAGTGTTGACCGATGACTACGCACCGGTTGATCAACTGATCACCGCCCGCCGCTAACGGGGCACGAGTCAACTGGCCCGCACTGCCAGAGATTGGTCGTATCGTCTCGGCGATGAGCGACACGCAACCTCTGGTGCTCGGGGCACTCGTTGGTAGTCTCCGGACCGGTTCGGTTCACCGCGCCCTGTTCGAGCGTGCAGCGACTGCCGCCCCTGACGACGTCGACCTTCGAGAGATCCCCATCGTCGACCTGCCGTTCTTCAACCAGGATCTTGAGGGCCCTGACGGGCCGGCATCGGTTCGGTCGTTTCAGGACGCCGTCGGCGAGATTGATGGGTTGGTGATCTTCACCCCGGAATACAACGCCGGTGTGCCCGCCGTGACCAAGAACGCAATCGATTGGGCGTCGCGGCCCCGTGGAGCGGCACCGATCCAGGACCTGCCAGTCCTGATCGTCGCCGCGACACCCGGCCGTCACGAGGTTGAGAATGTGCGGCGAGCGCTTACCCACACGGCGGCGAGTGCGGGAGCCCGAGTCCACGAGCGGTCGCTTGGCTTGGCCAGCATCACCCGCCGACTCGAAGACCAGACCGGTGAACTCGAACTCATCACCGAGCTCCGAGCATCGCTGACCGACTTCGTCGACTTCATCGGGGGCGGGTCGCCACCGTCAGACGACTGACCGGTGACGACTCCGATGCTCCCGATGTGACGCGAAGGCCACGGCCGCACCGAACAACGCAACCGCAGCAACCGTCAGCAGGGCACCGTTGTAGCCAACACTGTGATCGGCGAGCGCACCTACCGTCAGTGGACCTGACACGCCGCCCACCTCGGCCACCGAGAACCACAGACCATTGGCGAGTCCGGTGTTGGCAGGGGTCACACGCTCGGCATTGAGCAGTGTGATGACCGCCAACGGAACCAGCGCACCACGAACAAAGGTGATGATGGCCAGCGGACCGTGGATCGAACTCGGTGTGCTGACCATCAGCAGCAGCGATCCAGCGGCGACCACCATCACTGCGCCAAGAAGCAGGTGCACCCGGCTCGGACTGGCGAACGCAGGAACTGATCCACTGCAGGCAATGCCGACGAGCCCGCCGGCTCCAGCCCACGCTCCGGCGGCGGACGGGCTCATGCCGCTGAACTCTTCAAGGATCGTGGGGAGCCAGTTGCCGAGCGCGTGAACCAGGAAGAACAGGGCGAAGGCGACAACCAGGATCAAGCGGATCTCGCGAGAGCGCAGCAGACCGCGCCACCCGACGTCGGGGGTTGGTTGCATCGTGTCGCCTGCCGTTGCCTGGTCGGGCTGCTCCACCAGATTCCAGACGATCACCCACACCAGCGTCGCGACCACCGCGATCGTGGCCTCGAACGCGAGCACACCCCGCCAGGAATCAAACCAAACCAGGAGGACCGGGTTGGTCACCGCCACGGCGAGCGTGCCGCCGATCGACGGCGCCATGGCGTACCACCCCACCCCGCGTCGCCGCTCCCGCTCGTCAGGAAACCAGACCGCCATCAGTTTCGGTGCCGAAGCCGACACCAGTGGCCCGAAGAGACCGAAGAACGCCACGGCCAGCCACAACGTCCCCAGGCCCTGCGCCGATGCACGGAGCAGCAGAGATCCGGCGACAGAAACGCCACCAAGAGCGAGCGACCAGCCCAGGCCGAACCGGTCGATGAAGCGACCAGCGACGGGTGCGGTCGCGATATAGATCATCGCCCAGGCCCCCAAAGCGAACCCCATCGCCCCTCGGCTCACACCGAGATCGTTTCGAACGACGGTGAGCATGGGAGCGATCGCAGCAACCGCAATCCCGAAGGAGAAATACACGGCGCTCATCGCGCCGAACACGTACCAGCGGTGTTGGGGCCCGGCCATCGCCGCATCTGAGCAGACCGATCCGCCGCCGACCGCATTCCGCAGGGCGATCAGCCCAGATCCCGAACGGTCAGCCCTCTCGGAGAACAGACCCGCCGGTGGGTGTTTCGGAACCCACCGGCGGCGTCTCTCTGGCGGAGGGTGTGGGATTTGAACCCACGGAGGCTTGCACCTCACACGCTTTCCAAGCGTGCCCATTCGGCCGCTCTGGCAACCCTCCCGGTCCCGCCCGAAGCGAGCGGGGTGACGGGACCCGCGGTGCGGGTTCCGGCCGCAAAGGGTAGCGTGATTCTCGCAGCGCCCGTTCCGGGGTGTGGCGGTCGGGTCCTGTGCAACAGGCACTCGTGAACCGAGTCAGGGCCGGAAGGCAGCAGCTCTCAGCGAAGCTGCTTGTGTGCCGCAGATCGCCTGGCCGCCACTCCCGGGAACGGGCGCCGTCGCGTCAGGCCAGCCGTCGGCCAAGCGTCGTCGTTGCGCGTAGAGTCGAGAGCGATGGCCTACCAGTCCCTCTACCGCCGCTACCGACCGCAGAGCTTCGAGCAGATTCGGGGCCAGCACCATGTCGTGTCCGCTCTGCAGAACGCCGTGGTCAAAGGCGAGGTCGGCCACGCCTACCTGTTTCACGGCCCCCGCGGTACGGGCAAGACCACCTCGGCCCGAGTGCTCGCCAAAGCGCTGAACTGCGAAAACCTGAGCGCAACGGGCGAACCGTGCGGCACCTGTGACTCGTGCGTTGCCATCGAGCATGGCCGATCGTTTGATCTCCACGAACTCGACGCAGCGAGCAACAACAAGGTCGAAGACATGCGCGACCTGCTCGCCAAGGTCAATCTCGGCACGCCGGGTCGAGCCAAGGTGTACATCCTTGACGAGGTACACATGCTCACGAGCCAGGCCGAAAACGCTTTGCTCAAGACGCTCGAGGAGCCACCCGAGCATGTGACGTGGGTGCTCGCCACCACCGAACCGCACAAGGTGGTTGAGACGATCCGCAGTCGCTGTCAGGTCTTTCAGCTAACCCTGCTCGGCGCCGAGGAGATGGCTGAGCACGTCCGCTGGGTCATCAATGACGCAGGGCTCGATGTGTCCGATGACGCGGTCGAGTACGTCGTTGCTGCGGGCGGTGGTTCCGTTCGCGACACGCTCTCCGCGCTCGATCGAGTCGTGGCCGCCGGTGGGGTGGTCGAGGTCGACACCAGCACTGACGTCATGATCCAGGCGATCGCCGGGCACGATGTTGCTGCGGCGCTCGCTGCGGTCGGCGATGCAACTGGCCGCGGACGTGACCCTCGCACGATCGGGGAAGGCGTGCTCGCTGGTCTGCGAGATGCGTTCCTCACGACTATGGGTGCGCCGCCCCCGCGTCTGTCCCCGGCGCAGCGTGAGCGGGCCGAGGCAGTGGCGTCGTCGATGTCGCCAGCGGCGATGACGCGAGCGTTGGAGACGCTGGGTACGGCGCTCGTCGAGATGCGCCAGGCCCCTGACCCGCGCGTCGATCTCGAAGTCGCCTTCGTGCGGCTCTGTCGTCCGGTTGCGGACCGATCGCTCGACGCGCTGGCCGACCGAGTCGAAACGCTGGAGCGGCACATGGCCGGAGGCGCCACCCCCGCCGCGCCCGCTACTCCGCCCGCCGGTGCTGAGACTGTTGCGGAGCCGCCAGCACCATCGCCGCCCGCTCCAGGTGATCGGGGTGAGACACCGATGGCTGACGCGCCGCCCGCGACACCTCCGCCCGTTCCGTCGCCGGCGGAAGCAGAACCCGCCCCCGCCGTCGCACCTCCTGGTACCGGCCCTGCCGCTGCGGCGCGGCGAGCTCTCGCCGAGAAGCGCGGCGACAGCCCCGTACCCGCGCCAGCGCCAGCCGAGCCAGTTTCCGTAAGCCCGCCGCCGGTGCCGTCGACCGCCGGCTCAGTGCCGCCACCCCCGCTCCATGATTCGGAGCCACTACCGGACCCGCAGGCCTGCGAGTCGCACGAGGTACCCGCGCCTGCGCCCGCTGCGTCTCCCGAGCCGGCCGCGAGCGGATCTGATGCGGTCGACCTGGCGACGATCGTGCCCATGTCGCCGACCGAGGTGGTCCAACTCGCAAGCCTGCATTTGGGTTTCAGCCGCGACTATGTCGTGCAGGTTGCAACCGAAGTGCTTGGACCGGCCAGCGGGAAGCGATCGCGTGACGAACTCATCGAACTCTGGCAGATCTTGCTGACCGAGTACGAGGCGTCACAGGACGCTGGCGAGGCATCGCCATCCGAGGAGCCGCTGGCCACCGCTCCACCGTCGGTTCCCGCCCCGCCTCTCGATCCCCCGGCGGCGGCTTCGGAACCGACGCCGCCCGATCAAGGCGGCCCCGACGTCGATCCGTCCGACACGGAACCGGCTGCCCCTGATGACGAGGTCGATCTCGATGATCTCGTCGATGCGCCCTCTCACACCGACCAGATCATCGAGCGCCTCACGGAAGCGTTTCCCGGTGCCGAACTGCATCTCACTGACCCTTCGGAGGAGTCATGACCACAGACGAAACCCCCGATCTCCCAGACCTCTCCGCACTGGGCGGTGCCAGTGCCAGTGGCGCCAGCAATCCGCTGGCCGGACTCGATCTCGGCGGTCTGCTTGCGTCGGCCCAGGAGATGATGGCCGGCGTGCAGGCGGCGGCCGATGAGATCGTCGAGGGGTCGGCCGGCGGCGGACTGGTCTCGGTCCAGGTCGATGGTCACTACGACTTCAAGGCGGTGCACATCGATCCGTCGGCAATCGACCCCGATGACGTTTCTCTGCTGGAGGATCTTGTGCTGGCTGCGTTGCGCGATGCCGCCGAGCAACTCCGCGCCGGGCAATCCGGGGCGATGGGCGGGATGGATCTCGGCGGGCTTGGCGGCCTGCTGGGGGGCGAGTGAGCTATTCGTCCACGGTTCAGGAGCTGATCGATCAGCTCGGACGACTACCCGGTATCGGGCCGAAGTCGGCGCAACGGGTCGCCTTTCATCTGTTGAAGGCGCCGCCCGAGGATGCGCTGCGACTGAGCCGGGCCATTGTCGACGCGAAGGAACGTGTGTCGTTTTGTGCGCGCTGCTTCAACCTGAGCGAGGGCGGCGACGAATGCACGATCTGTCGCGACCCGCGCCGCGAGGAGCGATTGGTCTGTGTCGTCGAAGACAGCCAGGACATCGTGGCCATCGAACGGACCCAGGAGTTTCGCGGTCGCTACCACGTGTTGCAGGGTGCGTTCAGCCCGATTGATGGTGTCGGGGTGGACCAGTTACGGGTGAAGGAACTCATGGCTCGTCTCGCCGACGAGGACATCGAGGAGATCATCGTGGCAACGAACCCGAACCTGGAGGGCGAGGCGACGGCGGCGCTCTTGGTCAAGTATCTGAAGCCGATGGGTGTTCGTGTCAGCCGGATCGCGAGTGGGCTTCCGGTCGGTGGTGATCTCGAGTACGCCGATGAGTTGACGCTCGGCCGGGCGCTCGAGGGTCGCACGGTGCTCGACGCTGGCGACGACGAGGCCGCCGAGAACCACTGAACCCTTCGGTGAGGGCTGCCGGGACGCGGACGAGGCGCCGTCTCGTGCCTGCCGGAACGCGGGCGGTATGAACAAAGTCCGGCAGACCCAGGACGACGCCTCGATCCCACGGAAGAAGGGGGGAGGATTGGGATCCGGTCCTGATTCCGTGTTGCGATTACTTTACAATCATGTCGTTCACATGACAAGCATGACTGGGGTGTTTCGTCGCCGGAGTCCCGTGGATGGTCAGGACTGGAGTTCGACGAGGCCGTTTGGGGTTAGGAGCGTTGCTCGGAGACTGGCGGGGCCGCGTGCGACCGGCACGTCAAGGGCGTACTCGCGCAGGCGCGCATCAACCCGTTGGTCCGGGTGGGTGATCGAGAACTCGAGGAGCTCAACGCCCGTTGCTGCATCCGCTGCGGGGGTCGTCCCCGGCCACTCGATCAGGAACGGAATCGTGCCGTCGCCCTCCTCCGGCGGCAGGGTGAGACGCCACTGCAGCACGGTGCCGTCGGGCTTTGTTCGCTGCATCGCCATCCATGGCCCGGGATCAATTCGGCGGTGCTCGCACCACGCCAACCACAGCTCAAGGTGGGGTACGGCGGCCGCCCATGTCACCAGGGTTGGTTCGCTCACCTTGTCCACACCGAACGGTCGCGGCCCGATCGGATCGGCCTGTTCGAGATCCGGTCCGATGATCTCGAGATAGGCACCTCGCCCGAGCGCGAGGAGCGCGTTCCTTGTTCCCAAGCCGTCGTGCGCCCCACCCGGCGTGGGTGTTACCCCCCAGGTGTCGGTGATCTCGTTCACGGTCTGGGCCAGATCGGGGGTGGCGTACACCAGATGGTCAAGCTGAGCCTCAAGTCGAGCCGCTCGATGCACCGCCCCCCGCTTGCTGCGCCCGTCGATGTCGATCGCCACGATCCCAGCCGCCGCTCCCAGCGGTTCGCGATGATCGACATGAAGTGAGCGGCCCTCCGCTGTCACAAAGCCGCCTCGCGTCGACGCCACGGCTCGGGCAATGCGATCGGGAAAGCCAGGAGCAAGGACCGACCCCAACTGATCCAGCGGCACCTCCGAAGGCCAGAGTCCCGGTTCGATACCGGCTCGCCGCGCCAGTGCTCGGGCGCGGTCACGCGCCGTTCGGATCGCACGACCGTCAGCATCGGGGTGAGATGCCGCGTCATCGACCACGAGTCGGATCCGCTCGCCGAGATCGACGGGGAGCTCCGATGGGCGGCCCCGTAACAGATCCCGATCGTCGAGAACGGC
>Ga0181587_10004810_pt1 | contig 11087 bp, 9 predicted proteins | sample 071ome_27_FD_132463 | JGI IMG/M metagenome (GOLD analysis project Ga0181587, IMG submission 132463) | Coastal salt marsh microbial communities from the Groves Creek Marsh, Skidaway Island, Georgia - 071409AT metaG (megahit assembly) | ecosystem: Environmental > Aquatic > Marine > Intertidal zone...
CCGCATCTTATCGAGGATTTCCTAGAACGAGAGAGAGAGAGAGATTACGAGTAAGGGCCGTCTACTCCTCTACTCCTTGCCCCCTCTACTCCTTCCCCCCTCTACTCCTTGTTGGACAGGTAAGTTGGACAGGTGACCGACCTCAACTCGATACTTCCGATATCCAAACCGCTTAAAGCCCTTCGGAAAATCATTGAACTCAGTAAAACGCTCATATCCTAGCTTTTCGTAAAACTCAGCCGCTTGCCAGCTCTGAGTCCAAAGCCATACCCCGGTGAGCACAGACGAAATGACATACTCTTGAATCTCCAGCATCAATGCGCTACCCACTCCATTCTCTCGATAAGCGGTATCCACCCACAGCTTGTCAACATATAACCAATCCCACAAGACTTCTGCCGTAGCCGCTCCAATCAGAGACGTTTCCTCGAAAGCAAGCCAATTCAAAGATGTCTTGGTAAAAGGCGGGGCATCTGTTGCTAGAGTATGCTGAGCGAACCCCTCTCTTATAACCTGACTCTCAGCTGGCAAAATCTCGCTCCTACACTCAATTTTCATTCCGTAGTTCCCACTTTTTTGGTTGTACTCCTCACAGCATATTCGCCTTTGAGCCAGAGAAATTTCCCCCTAGATTTTGAAAAATTAAAGTTCTAGAGTTTCTGCAGAGAATGAAACCCTTGGCTCAATGAATCAATAGAACTCACAGCACAACGTGACACCATGAGCATTATATCAAAGATGAGAATTAGATAAAAGAAATATGGAAAACAATACGTGCGACTTTAGTTTTGCTCATTACCGAGAAATGTTGGAAGTTCTCAAAGAGAATGGCTACACATTTTTAACCTTTCATGGCCTTTCTCAAATTGAAGAAAGTGAATTGCCAGAAAAAATAGTGCTTCTGCGGCATGATGTGGATAAATCAACCTCTAAAGCGCTTAAGTTTGCAGATATTGAATCGGAACTTTCTATCCCCGCAACGTATTTTATAAGACTGCATAGCAATTACTATAATCCGTTTTCATATGTCGCTTACAAAGAGCTCAAGGAGATAGCAACGAAACAGCATGAAATTGGCTTACATACTGAGTTTTTTGATATGGCCAAGATCAATAAGGAAGATGGCTATGAAATGCTTGAAAGAGAGATAGAAATTTTTCAACATATTTTTAAAACTCCCGTAAAAACCCTTGCTCCACATAGGACTTCAGGTTCATCAACCATGGAGCGTTTGCAAGAGAATTTAGAAAAAGTCTATCAAGGGTTGGGTATTCCCCATGCTTATCAGTCAATTTTTACGCATGACTTTAGATATTTGTCAGACAGTAGTGCCATTTGGAGAGAAGGCTGTCTGTGTCAACATTTGTTAAAGCATCACCGTTATCACATCCTCACTCATCCCTGCTGGTGGTTTGAGGAACATATAGAGTTAGAAGAGCCGCTAGTGTAAAGCAACTTCACGAGAAAAAATCGTGGGGCTTACTTGGCTCTTGTTTTCTATCTGTAAATTGACTCCGGGCAGCTAAGCGTTGTCTGTAGGGTGCCTTTGCCGGGAAAGAGATAGTTGAATAAGGAGACTGGATCCGAAACATTCGTTACGCCGTCTCCATTGCTAAAGCAGGTATTACAACTTTTTCTGATATGTGACTTGTGCAACTCTTTCTCTCTCTGCTCAACGTGTTGAAGCCCTTCGCAAAAATTTATGCTCCCTCCTCATTACATACCCCCAGTCTTTTTTGCCATGAGCTAAGGGTCGGGGATTAGCTTGATAAAGCAGCAGCTCCCTCGCAGAAGCGCCCGCCCTTTCTCACAGCGGTATCGGAGGGGGACATCAGGGAGGAAAGAAAAAAGGAAGGTGGCACCTGTTTCCGGGGGGCACCTGTTTCCGGGGGGAACGCTTTGAACTTCAGCGTAGCACAGCAATCTGGATACTCCGATGGGACTCTCTCGAATAGTCGCTTCAAAGAGGCTGCTCAGAAAGTAAAGGAACGCTCTCAGCTCAACCATCTCTTCCTTCTCTACTAGCGAGCTACTCTCATCCTACACCATTCTCCGCACCAAGATAGAATTTCAGAGCTATGGCAATATCTCCCTTATTCTGAATCTCGAGAGAACGTTTTGAAAAAATCCCTCCGGCTCTTTTAAAGGAGATATGTAACTCTGAACCGCCCCTCTTAACATGAATCTGATCGTTCCACATTCCCAAAAAATTGTTCTTAAAGTCCTCTCGCATAGATTTCTTGTCTTCAAACTCTCTCATCTTGAACGAACCAGGCGCACCAAGCAGCGAGAGACTCTTAACGGTTCCTAGTCTTAAGCGCTGAAGCTCAGGATAGCGGGGCAACTCCATATCGTCCGCAGCTTTAAATTCTATGTATCCGTTTCGTAGGAGTCGACCGTCAAGGACAAGAGCCCCCTGAGCAGGAATTCGGATGGGCCACCGATGCACTGGTCGTTCATAATAAGGAGAACCCTGCTCCTCTCCACAGTCAACAACCCCAACATGCAACGCATCTTCTGTAACTTTCGCTCCCTGTTCAAATTGTAAGTACTGAGGAGAAAATGCATACCCAAGAACCACCTCTGGGCAAGCCGCCAAACGGTTCTCCGAAAACCGCCAGACTTCTCTCACGGGAATTGGCTCTGCCGCCACTGGTTCCGGATTTTCAAAAAAGAGGGTCCGTTGCTTTATCGCTCCACCCATTCGATGTATAGAAGCCCGATTCTCTTCGCCAGCGAGGTAGGCTGCCAGCTCCTGAACCCTGGAAAAATTATATCTCTCAGGATGAGAAAAAAGATCTTCGAGTGGCGCTTCTATTACCTGGGATGCTTCTTGAATATCCTTCGGTATCTGTAACTCATCCAAACGGGAGTTTTTCGGTACAGCAAAAGGATAGTCAACTCGCCGACCCTCTTCTCTCCCACTCCTATCATCAAAGTCAGTCACAATTCCTCAAGAAAAAACAGCATGCTCACAACCAGAGCTCCCTCAGCCGCGGTTATACGATACGGCTTTCAAGATTACTCGCCGAAAGCAGCGATCTTTCATGGGGTTATGCCATCATTTGAGGCAGAGAGGGCTTAACTCAGCAAAATAGCTCTTCCACAATCATTTGTAGCTCGAGAGGAATCCGACTACATACGAAAATCCCTTAAAGAACTGATCCAATGAGAATGACTCGTTCGGGGCATGAATATTATCCTCCTCTAATCCAAAACCCACCAAAAGCGGCTCGGCATTCGCGACTTCTGCTAGACTCGCTACAATAGGAATCGAGGCTCCTTCCCACATCAACTCAACACTCCCCATCTGAAGATGTTCCAAAACGGTTCGAGCTCTCTCAATAACTGGACTCGATGCACTCACCGCAAGCCCAGAGCCACCACTCTCACTCTCAGAAATAGTAATCACTAACCCTTCAGGAGCTCGACGTAAAAGGTGGTCTTCTAATTTCCGAAGAGCACCCTCAGTATCTTGCGCTGCCACCGTTCGAGTTGTAATTTTCGCCACGGCATCCCGCGGAATAATCGTTTTCATCCCAGCACCCCCGTATCCAGAATGAATCCCATTGATCTCTACCGTGGGCCGAAATCCTCTTCGTTCGGCAAAGCTCCGGCCCTTCTCTCCCCCGACAGGCTGAACACCACTCATTGCTTGATACGCTTCCAAAGGGAGCTCCACCTGATTGGCAAGAGCGAGATCCTCAACATCTGGCTCAGGAACATCATCGTAAAAACCATCTACCGCAATCTTCCCATCCGCGTCATGAAGAGTTGCAAGTAATCGCGCAAGCTCCGTGGCTGGATTAGGGCAAACTCCCCCATGCACTCCTGAGTGAAGATCAGTCCGAAGACCAGAAAGACGAACCGTTAGACCCGCTATACCCCGCAGCCCCATGGTAATAGCTGATACATCAGCAGCTCGAGAGCCAGTGTCACAGACCATTAATATGTCCGCCTGAAGTCGCTCTTGCCAGGATTCAAGCGCGGCTGCAATCCCTCCACTCCCACACTCCTCTTCCCCCTCGATCAGGAATGCCACTGAGACAGGAAGCTCACCTTGCCCCTCTTGGAGCAGCGCCTCAACCGCCTTCACAAAATACATGACTTGCCCCTTGTTATCCTCGGCTCCCCGAGCGTAAAGCCTGCCGTCACGGAGTGTTGGCTCAAAGGGTGGTGTCGTCCACTCCTCTAAAGGATCTGCTGGCTGAACATCATAATGCCCATAAAAGAGTATCCGCGGTGCATCCTGCTGAGGCGAGCGGTAGCTAGCGTAAACTACTGGCTTCGCCTGAGTTTCTAGCAAAGATGCCTCAAGCCCTATGCTCGAGAGATGTTCCCGCAACCACTCTGCGCAACGAACGCACTCTCCTGCATACTCAGGATCAGTACTTATACTCTGAAACCTCAAGAAATCTGACCAATCGCGAAGGCATTTTTCTTCATCGTAGAGTTTACGAATTTGTTCTGCGGTTTTCATAACACTCCTTCATTTATCTCTTGCGCTTCGCGCTCTATTCACCTAATTCTATTGATACGAACAGTATTTCATCGTCGCAGAACTTTGAACAACTGCTCGTTTTGCAAGATACCAATATCACGAGCGGGAACATGTATCACGAGCAAGAACATGAGCCGCACGTGGTGGACAGGGTATGGGGGGGACAGGGTCTGTAAGTAACAGGGTCTGTAAGTAACAGGGTCTGTAAATAACAGGGTCGCGACTTAAAAACCTCACCAGCTACTGTTTCAATACGCTGCCAGGGCTTATTACGCTATAAGGGGCCGTTTATGACTGACTCACCGTTTATGACTGACTCAGTGGATTTTCACTCAGTGGATTTTCACTCAGTGGATTTTCACTCAGTGGATTTTCATGGAAATGACCAAATGACTGGAAGTGACCCGATTACTGAACGTTCATCATCAGCGCATAACAGCGAGGTTCAGAGCTGGCTTGGAACTCCAAAGACACGCGTGAGTAAGTCCCTAGAGAAAGAACCCGCCTATGGATGGCAAACTCTGGGAAGATGGGACTCGCTCTCAATCTCACTCAAAGACTGTATGGTTCCCCTCATGACAAGCGCGATACTCCTCGTCTCCCTTGTCTTTTCCGGATGCAGCTCATTATTGGGAGGAGGGGGCGAAGACCCAGAAAGCTTAGCAAATAACAGTAGTAGCTATCTTGGCCTCTCAGAATCTGAACTGGATTCAGAGCTTGCAGCACGCTACGGAACAGGCTCAATTCCTGAAGCCGAAGGAGAAGGTCTTTTTAAGGATGTCCGGTTCGGGTTCGACTCCTATTCAGTAGACGACATTGCCCGTGAAAGAATTGCTCTCAATATCCAAGTGTTGAATGCGAACCCAGGCGTAAAGATTCAGTTAGAGGGGCACTGCGATGAGCGGGGCACTACTGAGTACAACCTTGCGCTCGGTCAGAGAAGAGCTGAAGCAGTCAGGGACGCTATGATAGCACTCGGTGTGGACAGAAACCGAATAGAAACGATCAGTTACGGGAGTGAAGTCCCCCTTGACCGTGCAAGCACTGAGGCCGCGTGGGCTGTTAACAGAAGGGTTCACTTTACTCCTTTCACCTACTAACGATCAGCCGAACTATCAGGAAAGACGCGCAGGAAGCCCAAAAGAACCTCATAAGTTCGGGGGGTTAGTTCATAACGGTTTCTTCTCTCATCTGAGTTGCCTAGCACATCTCCCGCTTCTATACTCCATGTTCGAAACCTTACCCTGCAATCAGAACCAGGAAAGAGACAAAGTGGCCTTTTGGAAATCTTCCCGTCTTTCGTTCTTTCTCTGGGTCAAGGATGCAAAACTGTGGTAGCAATAAACACTATGCTGATTGACTCGTTAGCCCTTCCTCAAGATCTCCGCACACTCGATGATGCGAGCCTGATACAAGTTGCCGATGAACTTCGAACAGAGCTCATCTCTCTTGTCAGTCAATCGGGAGGACACTTCGCCTCAAGCCTTGGAGCTACGGAGCTCTCAGTAGTACTTCACGCCATCTTCAACACCCCGGAAGACCGCATTATCTGGGATGTCGGTCACCAAGGTTATATTCATAAAATGCTCACGGGAAGACGTGACCAGATGAGCAGCATTCGGCAAAGGAACGGCCTCTCTGGATTCCTTCGTCGAGATGAAAGTGAATACGATGCTTTTGGGGCTGGCCATGCAGGAACCAGTATCTCAGCAGCAGTCGGTATGGCTCTGGCTTTCAAAAAACAGGAATCAGAACGGTATGTCGTCCCAATTATCGGTGACGGGTCACTCACTGCAGGAATGGCGTTTGAAGCTCTGAATCATGCAGGAAGCCTAGACCTGAAAAAGTTCATTCTTATTTTGAACGACAATGAAATGTCCATCTCAAAAAACGTGGGGGCACTCAGTTGGTTCTTCTCAAAAGCCGTAACTGGACAACGCCCAACAGCAATGCGAAAGCAGTTTAAAGAGTGGCATCGACAAGGATACATTCCTGAGTTCATCTATAAAGCCATAGATAAAGCTGAAGAGTCAGCAATGTCTTATTTTTCCGAAGCCTCAGACCTCTTTGAAGTTTTCGGCTTCCGCTATATCGGACCGGTGGACGGACATAACATTCCAGCTCTCAAGAAAGCACTTCTTAATGCAAAGCTACAAGAAGGTCCCGTTATCGTTCATGTGAAAACGGTGAAAGGCAAAGGGTTTGTTGCTGCCGAAAAAGATCCCCTGAAGTGGCATGGCGTTTCGCCATTTGATGTAAAACGTGCCACCTTCACAAAAACAGCAAAAGGAGATGCTCCTCCGCCTGCCCCCTCCTATACAAAAGTCTTTGGTCAAACACTCGTAGACCTCTGCAAAGCGGATGATAAGATCATCGGAATAACTGCGGCCATGCCGTCAGGAACGGGGCTCGACATGCTAGAGGAAGAGTGCCCAGAACAATTTTCAGATGTTGGTATCTGCGAACAACATGCTGTTACCTTTGCAGCGGGACTTGCTTGCGAAGGATATCGCCCGGTCTGCGCAATTTATTCCACATTCTTGCAGCGTGCTTTCGATCAGGTCGTGCACGATGTCTGCATTCAAAATCTCCCCGTTGTCTTTGCCCTCGATCGAGCAGGAGCCGTCGGAAATGATGGGGAAACACATCAGGGCTTATTTGATATCAGCTACCTGAGACCAATTCCGAATATGACTCTGCTTGCTCCAAAGGACGAGGACGAGCTCCGACACATGCTCTTTACCGCGCTAAAACATAATGGCCCTATTGCTATTCGATACCCACGAGGGAATGGGATTGGAGTCTCGCTTGATAAGCCCCTTGAGCTGATTCCCATAGGGAAAGGTGAAGTTCTAAGGAAAGGAGAGCGAATTGCGTTCTTAGCGGCTGGGCCAGTTACTTATACCGCTCTTGAAGTGGCAGATGCCATTTGTAGTCAGTATGGAATTAACCCAACGGTGGCAAATCTTCGAAGCGTAAAACCAATTGACAGGAAGCTGATTCAACAAATTGGAAGAACTCACGATTACGTAATCACTATCGAAGACCAAACCCTCATTGGCGGTATCGGCTCGGCGGTGTTAGAGGTTCTCGGAGAAGAGATTGACGAGAGCACTCGCCCCACCTGCCTTCGATTTGGCGCCCTCGACGTGTGTACACCACATGCAAGCCAGAAAGAACAGTACGCCATGCATGGGTATGATGCGGCTTCAATCTTTGCGATTCTTCAAGAACGGCTTCGTCCCGTCTTCGGTCAATCGCTCAGTGATGTCCATCTTTCGGCCACCCGTCTCTCTGCTTAAACACAGAAACAGCTAAGTGGCGCCCTTTACTGAAACCAGGTGCTGATACTGAACATCTCGCGTAATACCTCATAGAATTTCGTATCGTTTACGAAACGACACCTGTTGTCTCATAAGACACGTGACCAAAAAAACTTCGCCCTATTTCAATTCGAAAAGCAGAAAGGCCCATTACAATCAGCATGTTAGCAACACTGACTCAATCGGCATCTCTTTTGCTAACTAAAAAGTGAAGCAACTCTGGAAGAGACTGCGATAAGAGAGTGCAACGAGTGAACGCCCTAGCTCATTACGAATGGATGGAACAGTCATGAAACGAGAAGATGTAAACGGTTACTTCACAAAAAATCTGTTTAGCCTACAACTTCAGATTAAATCTCTCCTCGATGGTGCAGGAGGAAGTGAAGCCGGCAAACTTCTTGACACACTCTCGGAGATGTCTGAGTCCGAGCAAACAATCGCTCTTGGTGTTTTCCAAAGAGCTCTCGACAAAATTCTTGAGGCTGAGATTCGTCTTCAAACACTTGAAGATAAAGCCCACAAGGACTTCGAGGAGACTCTCTACGAAGAAATCGTAGATGGAATAGCCGCCCTTAAAGTGAACTGCTCCGAAAGAGCTTTTCACGTAGTAGACGGTGGCAAGCTCCCAACTCGCAAAAAAGAGGACAAGCGCCCTCTCTGCTTTTCAACCGCCAAGCGGAAAAAAGCAGAAGGGCATCCTATTTTCTAGCAAGGATCCATGCTAATTCTCTGGGATTCAGGATTCACAGAACAAATGACAGCAGATTATTCAGTAGATGAAACTTCCCTCCGACACCATCTTTGGTGTTACGCCTCTGAATGATACACTGAGGTAGCATGGAAGCAGACGATAAACAAACTAGACCCGAACGAAAGCCAAAAGAGAAGGACAACATAAACTCTGATAAAGCGGTGTGTGCACTGCTAACAGTACAAGCAGAGCTTGGAAATGTTGTTCGCCTTGCGCGAATACTTGCGCGTGAGTCTCCACCGCTATCCGAAAACGAGGCAATGAAGACGGCAGAACACGTGGCAAGCCGTCTGAGGGCTTCTGGAGATGCCTTTGGTCAAGAAGCGGTGCTTTTTCAAGAGTTGATTCCCAAAAGAGCAAAAACTCTCCTGAGCTAGCAGCTCTTGGCTGCCCTGGCTGAATACTACGACTTATTCGATGGGTGTTGCTGCGCAACGGCGCGGCTGTTGCTCCTGGCATACGCTTCGGTGGCGAAGAAACTACAGTGGCATATTATCAAGTAACCGCACACCTTCAACCATAGCAGCAACCAAAATGCGGGCTGGATGCTCAGGAGCAATATCAAGAATTGGCTCCAGAGTCTCTTCATCAACTACTACAAGATATTCGAGCGTAATCTGCTTGCTTTCAATCAGCGGGTTTAATTCACTCATCGCTGCTAAGACTATATCTTCACTCTGTCGGCTCTGGTTCCGTCTCTCTTCTGCAGCTCGGCGCAATGAGCGTCCTAAAACCAAAGCTTGAATTCTTCCCTCAGACGACAGACGAACATTTCGCGAACTCATCGCTAGCCCATCTTCTTCTCGCACAAGAGGAGCACGCAGGATCTCGATATCAACGCCGAGATCTCCCACCATTTGCTCAATAACTCGCAACTGCTGAAAATCCTTTTCACCGAAAACAGCCGCATGCGGAGCCACAAGATTAAAGAGTATCGTAACGACTGTTGTAACCCCTGCAAAATGGCCGGGACGCCCAGCGCCTTCATAACATTCCGTCAACGCTCGAACAGAAACATGCGAAGAAAACCGCTCTGGATAAATCACACTCTCATCAGGAGCAAACACAAGGTCAACTCCCCGCTCCGCCAACAACGCCAAATCGCGAGCTTCATCACGAGGATAACGCTCTAAATCGGCTGTAACATTAAACTGCTTCGGATTTACAAAGATTGATACAACTGTCTTCGTGCCATGCGTCCGAGCCTGATCCACGAGCGACAAATGCCCCTCGTGCAATGCTCCCATGGTAGGCACGAGGACGATTGTTTCGCCAGCAGCCCGCATCCGACGGGACCACTGAGTTATGTCATTTCGAGTTCTTAAAACGTCCATACCGATAATTTCCCACCCAAATCAAAGAGGTCAGTTGCAAAGCCGCTAAAAACTCGCAACAATAAAACAGTTTTTAATTCTCGCGCTGCGGTGCCAGCTCACCATTGATTCTCGACATACGCGTTTGAGAGTCAATATCCGAGTTCCCGTAAGAAAACAACGTGACAGAAAACAACGTGACAGAAAACAACGTGACATAACAAATAGTAGCTGACCAAAAACGGTGCAGGGAACGTATACCAAGAGATGATACTGATGAAAATATTTCTTTCTCTCCCCAAAATTAGAGAAGTGCTCCTCTGTACTCGCCTCTATAATTCGCTGGGTCTTGTTGTATTAACGATCGGCATGAGTCAACTGCTCGTGGGATGCTCCTCCACCTCTTCAAAGCCAGTGGAGGAGGAATTAGTAAAAGAGGTGCCAATCAGTGGGACGCCCTCTATTCAGGGAACAGAAAAAGAACTCTTTGCTTCTGCAAAAAAAGTGTATGCGAAAAACTACCTCCTTGTAGCGCAAGATTCATTTCGCTCAATCGTTGAAAACTATCCGCTTGGTCCGTATGCAGAATTTGCCTCGATCAAGCTAGCAGATACAAGTTTTATTCAACTTGATTTTGACGAGGCGGCAAAACTCTATGAAGAGGCGCTAAGAAACTACCCGCTCTCAGACAGCACGCCGTATATAAGAATGCGCGCGGGAAGAAGCTTTCAGTTGATGAATACTGATATAGGTCGCGATCGCGATCCGATAGAACGCGCCGTTGAACACTATCAGGAATTTCTGAGACGGCATCCGGACTCAATGTTTCGTCCCCAGGTTGAGGCCTATCTCGATGAAGCCTATCGATCTCTTGCTCAGCACGAGAAACTCGTTGCTGACTTTTATGAGCGACGGGGGCACGAGAGAGCTGCGCGTAAGCGCCATGCCCGCTACCAGAAAGTCATGCAGCAGTTTGGGATCACAGAAGAAAAAATGTTGGCAGAAAATGCCCCTGAAGAGGACGTCGTAAAAGCCTCCCTCAATCCAGCTTCCAAACTCGTAGCTGCTAAACTTACTACTGCTAAACTTACTACTGCCGAACTCAATAAAAGCGAAGTGAAAAATACTCGTTTGGAGAAAACAAGAGAAGAAACGTCTTTATCAGTCTCTGAACAGGGGCAGAACCCGAGCGAAAAATC